>Ga0079224_100000084_pt1 | contig 67857 bp, 45 predicted proteins | sample Stecom2015_FD_80414 | JGI IMG/M metagenome (GOLD analysis project Ga0079224, IMG submission 80414) | Agricultural soil microbial communities from Utah to study Nitrogen management - Steer compost 2015 | ecosystem: Environmental > Terrestrial > Soil > Agricultural land | place: USA: Utah... | reverse complement strand
GTCGCGAGATCCTCGAGCACGACGCTGCAGAAATAGTCCTTCTCGATCAGACGCGGGATGAAGCCTGTCTCCGCGGCAGTGAATCTGATTGCTTCGAGGATCAGACGCGGATTTTCCTGGTGCAACCGAATGGCCATTAAGCATCTCCATTGATGACCACGCCCCAGCGCCGATCGACCGTCCCTCGTTTGGGGAGCGTCGGGATCCACGGAATTAGGCTGGATGTCTGGGGTATTGCGTTCTGAAGTTTTCGAAGCAGGCGTTGCTCGACGCCGATCCTGTCCAGCAGCGCACCCATCCTGCGTATGGTCCCCTTGTCGCCGTACTTCAGAGTCGTCGCGACGAGTTGTTCGGCCCTTGTCTTGCGTTGCGCGAGGTCGGAACGGATCCAGTCATATCCCCGCGGCAGGCTGTTGAAGCGTGACCAGTCGTACACGGCGTCGACCAAAGTGCGCACGCGGGAGGAGTAGGTGGCCTTGATACCATCGCTTGTCCAAACCTCTTCAATGTCGCCCAGACGTGTGTCTGCAACTTTGATCAGCGTGAGCTCGACGCGTCCGACGGTTTTGTTGCCGGACAGCCTGTTGTTGTATGCATATACGCGCGTCGGAATCTGGGTGTCGAATCCGTAGCGATTGAAGGCGTTGGGTCCGCAGATCTGGTATTTGCCGCCCGAATCCTCCATCAGCGTGTTGAGTGCGAGAGCTTCGTCCGGACTCCACTTTCCGCCCAGAGGAAGTCGAGACGGCGCCAAGTACAGGCCTCGTCGGACGCGGGCAATCCAGCCTGCCTTTGCCAGACGGCTGAGAAGATTTCGCTCACTGGCAGGGGTCAGCTGCAGGGGCGCCAGCAGGTCTCCCGTTCGCACGATCTGGCTGCCGGTCATACCGACATAGGCGAAAAGCAGTCGTTCGATCTCACCCAAGCCCTTTTTCATGCGTGCAAATTACATCGTGGAAAATCGTCCATCAAGAGATTTACTAAAAATAGGGTGCAACCTCGCAGGAACGACTATCCAACGCGATGTGACGCTGGCAAACGTGAGACGAACTACACAAAGCGCATATTTTCTCGTCAATTCATGGAGATGCACGCTATATTCTTGATTCGATAATCAAGAATGCGGCACATGAACGAGGCCGAAACCCGCGCTGATCACATCGACCCTGCACTGAAAGCGGCAGGCTGGGGCGTGGTTGAAGGCAGCCGCATACGGCGCGAGTACCCGATCACCCTTGGGCGATTGGAGGGGCATGGGCGGCGAGCGAAGGCGCTCACCGCCGATTACTTGCTCATCTATCGCAACACCAGTCTGGCCGTCGTTGAAGCCAAAGCGTGGGATGAGCCGCTGACGCTCGGAGTGCAGCAAGCCAAGAATTACGCGACCAAGCTCTCTATCCGTCATGCCTTCGCGACGAACGGTCGTGGTGTGTATGGCATCGATATGCAAGCGGGAAGCGAGGGTGAGCAACCGCGCTTCCCGACGCCTGACGAGCTGTGGAATCTCACGTTCGCGAAATCGAACGCATGGCGCGATCGGTTCGCCGCTGTGCCGTTTGAGGACAAGGGCGGCTTCTTCCAAGGGCGCTACTATCAGGACACCGCAGTCATGCGTGTGCTCGAAGCGATCGCGGACGGTCGCGATCGGGTCCTGCTGACGCTCGCAACTGGCACGGGCAAGACCTTCATCGCTTTTCAGATCGCGTGGAAACTGTTTCATAGTCGCTGGAATCTCCAGGACTGGAAATCCGGAAAGGCGCCAGAGCGCCGACCACGCATCCTGTTCCTTGCTGATCGCAACACGCTTGCCGATCAGGCGTACAACGCCTTCTCCGCATTCGAAGAAGACGCGCTCATACGCATAGCGCCTGAATCGATTCGAAAGAAGGGCAGGGTGCCGACCAACGGCAGCATCTTCTTCACGATCTTTCAGACGTTCATGTCCGGGCCGCCTAAGGACGGCAAGCCGTCGCCCTATTTCGGCGAGTACCCGCCCGACTTCTTCGATTTCATCATCATCGATGAGTGCCATCGCGGCGGCGCGAACGACGAGAGCACATGGCGTGACATCCTCGAGTACTTCTCGCCGGCGGTGCAGCTGGGCCTGACCGCAACGCCGAAGCGCAAGGACAACGCCGACACGTACAAGTATTTCGGCGAGCCGGTCTACATCTATTCACTCAAGGACGGTATCAACGATGGCTTCCTCACGCCATTCAAGGTGAAACAAATCGCGACGACGCTGGACGAGTACGTGTTTACGCCGGACGAGTACGTGTTTACGCCGGACGATCACTTGGTCGAAGGCGAAGTCGAGCGAGGCCGTCTATACAAGGAAAGCGACTTCAATCGCATCATCGAAATTCGTGAGCGCGAAGCACATCGTGTTCGCCTGTTCATGGGGATGATCGATCCGAAGGAGAAGACCCTCGTGTTCTGCGCAACCCAGGAACACGCGCTCATGGTGCGCGACCTGATCAATCAGACGAAGGTCAGCAGCGATCCGAATTACTGTGTGCGCGTTACGGCCGAAGACGGTGCGCTTGGCGATCAGTATCTTCGTGACTTTCAGGACAATGAAAAATCCATACCGACTGTTCTTACGACGTCGCAGAAGCTATCGACTGGTGTTGATGCACGTAATGTGCGCAATATCGTGTTGATGAGGCCGGTGAATTCGATCATCGAGTTCAAGCAGATCATCGGCCGCGGCACACGGCTGTACGAAGGTAAGGACTACTTCACCATCTACGACTTCGTGAAGGCGCACCAGCACTTCAGCGATCCCGAATGGGATGGCGAACCCCTACCCCCTGAAGAGCCGCGCTCGTCACGCGAGAGAGATAACGAGCCGCTGCCTCGCCCGGAACCGACGCCGGTTGAGGAGCCGAAACCGAACAAGCGGGTCAAAGTGAAGCTGGGTGACGGCAAGGTCCGTTCGATCCAGCACATGATGGTCACGACCTTCTGGCATCCCGACGGCACGCCGATGTCGGCGCAGCAGTTCCTCGAAATGTTGTTCGGCAAGCTGCCCGAGTTCTTCAAGGATGAAGATGAGTTGCGTCGCCTCTGGAGCGCGCCAGATACCCGATTCGAATTGCTGCAGGGACTAGCAGAGAAGGGCTTTGGCAGCGAGCAACTCGCCGAAATGGCGCGAATCATTGACGCAGAGAAGAGTGATCTCTACGACGTGCTTGCCCACGTCGCATATGCACTTCCTCCGCTCACGCGTGAGGAGCGCGCCGCCCGCGCTCGCGTCGCCATCGCCAAGAATTTCGACAACAAGCAGCAGGCGTTCCTTGAGTTTGTGCTGGCTCACTATGTCAGTGAGGGTGTGCGAGAGCTCGATCAGGACAAATTGACGCCGCTGCTGCGCCTTCGTTATCAGGACGCAATTGCTGATGCGATTGCGGACTTGGGAAAGCCTGACCAGATCAGCAGAGTGTTTGTCGGTTTTCAGAAGTATCTCTATGAGCGCTCGTGAAGCTTGGATCGAGCGGAGGCGCCGCCAGCATCAAAACTGGAAGCGCAGCTCGCCCATGATCGTGTGGGCGCTCAAGCGCTCGCGAAACTCGCCGCTGTAACGCAGCGCCGAGCTCAAGCCGCGGGCGCTGCGATAGCCGACGCCGGCGCCGATCATCATCCCGTCCTGCTCGAGCTCGAGCCCATCGATAGCGAAGCGTGCGTGCGGCGCCCCGACATAGGCTGCGTCGATCGTCGCGTCGTCGATGCGGAAATCATGCACCCACGCGAGGCTCGCCTCGGGAATCCACTGGCCATGACGGCTCTCGATCACACTGGAGAAGCGCACGCCGATTCGAGAGATCAGTGAGTCGACGCTGCGCTCATGGATGCGCAAGCCCAGCGCGCTGCCCGTCTCCGCGAAGGCGTCCTCGCCGAGTCGCGCGTACTGCATGTATGCGAACGGATCCAACCAGTGGCGACCTATCGGGAGGTAGTATCCGGCGCCGATGCTGCTGGCCAGCACCCTGCCGTCGTGCCGACTTTCGAGCTCGGTGCGCTCTGGACCGATCGTCAACGAACGATTCACGTCGAACTCGTTCCGGCCGTACGACACGACCGCATCCACGTAGGCGCGTTCGTCGAGGTAGCTGGCGTAAACCGACAGCATCTCGCTTTCGATATCCGTGCGACTCATCTCGAGATCCGAGCTGACTCGATTGCGCGCCAGACCGACGCTCAAACCGGCGACGAGCTTGTCGGTGAAGTTTCTGTCGAGACCCAGCGTGACGCCTGCAAGCTCGAACTCGTGTCCGTGGACTTCGCGCGTCCCGCCGAGATCGCCGCGCTGGCCGAACGCCTGCACCCAGCCCTCGGTGAGCGGTTTGTTCATGGCTGGCGCCGCGAACGCCAGCCCGTTCACGCCGTCGCCGACGGCTGCAATGCGCACGGCTGCGCGCTCCATGCGCGCCTGCCTGTACAGCGCCGTGTGCGGGCCGCTGCGCAGCGAGCTGATTCGGCCCTGCAGCGCGCCCGCGTATTGCTGCACGCTGCTCAATGCGGCGGCCGTGTGCGCTGCGTATTCCGCGGGGCCCAGACTCTCGTAGGTCCTCGCAAACTCTGATTCGCTCAACACCTGCAGCGCGGACAACTTGTGCTCGATTTCACCGCTCGCGCTGGCGATCAGCGTGTCGAGCGTGCGGCTCACGGCCAGCTCGTTCGGCGTCTTCGCGACGCTCGAGAACGGTGCGACGTTCGTGATGACGTCCACCCGGTCCTCGCTCTGGCGCATCGAGAACGACAGCAGCGCGGTATTGCCCGGTAGCTCGATCGTGCGAAACGACGCCGCCGAATCGACGCCATCGTCGGCGCGCACGATGCTGACGGTAGTGTTTTCCCGGTAGAGACCCGCGTCTGCGCGCACGACGCGCAGCGAGCCGTCGAGGTGCGTTGCGCCGCCGATCTGGAACCCGGCCGGTGCGCCGTTCGCTGCGATCGCGACCTGCAGTTCGCCGTCGGCAAGGAAGTCGTAGTCGTTCTCGAGTCGCAGCACGCCGCCATTGATCTCGATGCGCTCCATGGGATTGAGCATCGACAGCGTGAACGTTCCGGGCCCGTTCTTGACGACGCTCGCGCCCGGCAATTCTCCCTCGTAACTGCCCGAATCGTCGAACACGAGCTGAACCTCGCTGGACGCATTGCGGAACGCGCCCTGTATGAGCGGCGCACCTTCGAGCACGAGCCGGTCTGCGCCGCCGCCGAGGTCGATGTCGCCGATCGTGATCGAGCCATCGAGCAGGCGCACGATGTCATCGCCTGGGCCCGCATCGATCGCAACGCCCGCCGTCGTCACGTCGTTGATCGTCAGCGAAGTGTCGATCGTGCCTGCGTTGATGATCGTGTCGTCGCCGGCGCCGCCGCTGACGCCAATGATCGAAGCGGATACGCTCGTGCCCAAGCCGAGCGCGCTCATGTTCGCGGATACATGGATCGCGCCGTCATTGCGAATGAAATCGTCGCCGTCGCCGCCCGAAACGCCGATGCCGAGCGCGCGCAGCGACACCCTGGAAGTGATGTTGGCGCTGCCGCCGGCGTCGCTGTCGGCAGCCGCGGCGGCGAGCGCGCTGATTCGCAGGTCGATGTCGATCATGCCCGCGCTCTTGATGACATCGGCGCCGGCGCCGGCGTCGACACCCAACGCCGTCAGCACGCCCGTCGCATACGAAAATGCGCTTCCGTCGCCGTCGATGCCGTCGCCGTCGGCATAGGCGTCCGCGAGACTCAGCGTGGGCCATTCGCCAAGCACGCCGAGTGAACGCCACGTTCCTAGAAAGATGCCGCCGTCATTCACGATCAAATCGGCGCCCGACCCCGTGCGAATCCCGTAGAGGCTCCCGCTGATGGACGATCTCGAGACCGAGACCGCATCGCCGTCGAAGATGTCCGCGCCGTCGGAATCGGTGTCCGTGCTGGCGAGGCTCCAAAGATCGACGCGAATACTGCCGGCGTTGATCGCGCGATTGTCGCCCGCGCCGAGATCCAGCCCGACGCCGAACACGGAAGCCGTCACCTGCGCGCGCGAGTCGCCGTCGCCGAACAGGAATCCCGTGTCCGATGCATGCGTCGCCGAAACGTTGAGCGTTCCCACGAGCGAGATCGAGCCGTCGTTGACGACTTCGTCATCGCCGCTGCCTGCTTCGACGCCGGTGACCCGCAATGAGCCGCCGATGGCGCCGACGTCGCGCCCGCCGCCGAATTCCGAATAGGCGCTGCCCGTCGAGCTCGAATTGACCGTCGCGGCGACCGAGACTTCCGCAGCATTGTGGATCAGGTTCGCGCCGTCGCCGCCGCGTATGCCTGTTGCGACGGCGTTCCCCGCGACGGTGAGGTCGGCGCTGGCGGCGCCGCCGAAGACATACGCTGCGGCGCCCGCCGTCGCGCTCGCGGTCGCGCTCGTCGTGAGCGCGCCGAAGTTCTCCAGCGTGTCGGCGCCGTCGCCGCCGTCCATGCCGACGGATTCGATTGTGTTCGCGATCGCCGCACCGCCCGCGGACGCGCCGAAGACCGTATCAACCGTTCCGCCGGCGTTAAGCGTCGAGGTCGATGTGATGACGACGACGCCGTCGTTGCGCACCCGATCGTCGCCGGCGCCGCCTTGCATGCCGATCGCCAACCCGCTGGCGTTCAGGCCGCCGCCGATAGCGCCGTCGCCGCCGAACGTAAAGCTCGAGGCGGTGGACGTGAGATTGGCCGCCGTGGTGAGCGAAATCGAGCCGGCGTTGCGCAGCACGTCGTCATCGTCGCCGCCGTCCATGCCATGCGTCACCGCGACGGCGCCTGTCGTCGCGCTCGCGCCAGAGCTGCCGAAAGCCACGTCCGAATGGCTCGTCGAAGTGAACGTCGCGGTATTCGTCACGCCGATCGCGCCTGCATTCTCGATGTAATCGCGGCCCGCTCGTCCGCTCATCCCGATGGCGCGGGTGTCGGCGACCATCGCGCCCTGAGTTCCGCCTGCGCCGCCAAACGTAAACGAGCTGCTGTCGAGCGTGAGCGTTGCAGCGCTGGTCGCGGTGATCGTCGAGCCGGCGTTGCGCAACGTGTCGTCGTCGGCGCCCCCGTCGATGCCGAACGATTCCGTCGTCGCCCCGACGGTCGCGCCGCCGGAGGAGGCGCCGAACGCCACATCGGAGGCGCCGCGCGAGCTCATCGTCGAGCTGGCGCCGATCGTCAGGGCGGCCGCATTGACGATCGTGTCGGCGCCCTCATCGCCCACAAGTCCGCTCGCGCGCGTCGTGGCGCTGAGCTGGCCGTCGGCGCCGCTGGCGCCGCCGAACGCGAACGAAGAGTTGTCGAGCGACAGATTCGCGACGGCCGAGGAGGTCACGGCGCCGTTGTTGGCGATCCAATCACCGCCGGCGCCGCCGCGGATCGCGGCGCTGTCCGTCACCGCGCCGCTGATGCCACCGGACGTCGAAGCGCCGAAGATGACCACGGCATCGTTGTTCGTACCGAAGCTGGCGTTCGCATGCGCAGTCAGCTCCGCACTATTGCGAATTCGATCCTCGCCGGCGCCTGCGTCGATGGCGCTCGCGCGCGAGTTCGCAGTGAGGTTCGCATCGAGCGAGGTCGCGCCGGCGATGTCGACGTTCGTACCCGAGACCGAGGTATGACTCGCCGAACGTGCGGCGATGCTCCCGAGCGTCTCGATGTCGTCGTCGCCCGCGCCGGCGTCGAGGCCGGTCGCCGTCGAGCTGGCCAAAGTCGGCGCGTCGGTGTTCGTCGCGCCGGCGAGGTTGACGTTGACGTCGCCCGCCGTCGCGGCGGCGCGCGCCGATGCATGAATGGGTCCGTCGGTGTACACACGATCGTCGCCGGCGCCCGCGGCAATCGCCGCGGCGGCCGCCTTCGCCGTCGAGCCGGCGCCAATCGTGCCGAATCCGAGGAGCTCGACGCCGACGCCGCCGACCGAGGCGCACGCGCCGCCTGCGGCGGCGCAGCTCGCAGCGGCGCCCGCCGCGGCGTCGCCGGCGCGTGCATGAATCTCGCCGCGATTGATGATGACGTCCGCACCGTCGCCTGCGTCCAGTCCGAATGCGCTCGCGTTCGCCGTGATCGTCGCGTCAACTTCCGCGACGCCCGCCAACCCGACGCTCACGCCCTTCGAGCTCGCATTGCTCGTCGAGCTCGCTTCGATCAAGCCCGTGTTTACGATCTTGTCGTCGTCTGCGCCGGTCGTGACACCGGACGAGGCGGCCGTCGCGGTGCTGGATGCATCGCCCATCGCTTTGCCGCCGAGGGTGACGCCGATGGTGAGCCCAGTGACCGTCGCCGTGCTTAGGGCGCAAATCGCGGCGCTGTTGTCGACGTAGTCGCGGTCCGCGTCCATGCGCACGCCCGCAGCATTCGCGTTTGCCGTGGCCGCCAGCTCGCCCAACGCAAAGCCGAACAGGTTGCCGCCGACGCTCGCGCCGTCGGCGCTCGCGGTCGCGTTGGCCGTCAGCTCGCCCTCATTCCAAACGTGGCCGTCGAACGGATCATGCTTTTTCGAGACGTCGTGAATTGCGGCGTCGTTCGGTTGCTCGTCGCCCAGCGGCTCGACATCGACGATCCCGGAAGCAATCGAAGCGGCCGTGGACCGCGCATCCGCGAGCGTTGCATCGGCGCCGATCGCGATCGTGGCGCCCACCGAGATGGCGCCGGAATCGGCCGTCGCCGTCGACGCAGATGCGACGCCGGCGCGGTTGACGATCGCATCCCGGCCTGCACCGCCATCCAGCCCGGCCGCATCGCTCCTCGCGGTCGAGCTGGCGTCGGTCATCTGGAATCCATCGCCGATCCCCAACGCCGCCGTGACCGTCACGCCGACCGTCGTCGAATCGGCGCGCGCGCCGCCTTGCACGTCGATTTCGCCGCGATTGTCGAGCAGATCGTCGTTGGCGCCGCCTTCCATGCCGCGTACGGTCGTCGTAGCTGTGGCGCTCGTGTCGGCGACGGACGCGCCGGCGGCGGCGCCGAGGAGCGAGGCCTGCGCGCTGACGGTTACGCCCACTGCGCCGGAATCGCTGCGGGCGTTCGTGATCAGAATCGAGCCGGCGTTGAGCAGTTGATCATCGCCCGCGCCGCCGTGAATGCCGGCTGCAGTGAGCGTCGCCGCGCCGTCGCTGTCCACGAGTGCGGCGCCTGCGGCGACGCCGCCCGTCATGGCGGCGGTGAAGCTCACACCGACATTGACGGCGTCAGATTCTGCGCGCAAATCATCGAGCGCGATCGAGCCGCGATTGATCAGTACATCGTCTCCCGCGTCCCCCGAGAGGCCGAACGCTTCGGTCGTCGCCGCCGCGCTCGTGTCCACCAGCGCCGCACCGAGCGCGACACCCGTGTTGGTCAGGCCGATGCCGAGCGATACGCCGACCGCATTGGTGTCCGACTGCACGCCTGCGAGCGAGATAGAGCCGTCATTAATAAGAGCGTCGTCGCCCGCGCCGCCCGCGAGTGCGATGGCCCGGCTCGTCGCAGAGACATCCGCGTCCGCGAGCGCCGCGTCGCCTGCGACGCCGGTGATCGCGCCGCTCAGCAAGAGACTGCCGCTTACGGCGTCGCCCAGCGCATCGATGTCCGAAAGCGCGATCGCGCCCTGGTTCACGAGAGTGTCGTCGCCGTCGCCGCCCGCGAGCGCGTGCGCTTCCGTCGTCGCCGCGCCGCTCGTCGTCATGAGCGAGACGCCTGCCGCAACGCCGGTGTTCGCGCCAGACGCCTGAATGGAGCCGCCGACGGCGACGGCGTGCGACGCCACCTGCATCACATTGATGTCGGCCGTATTCGCGATCAGATCGTCGCCCGCTTCGCCATCCAAAGCCGTCGCGTGCGTCGTCGCATTCGCTTGGCCGTCTGCGACGGTCGCGCCGATCGACACGGAAGCAACGCCGCCATTCAGGCCGACGGCGGCGCTGACCGCGGTCGCGCCCGCGTTGAACTGCTGCAGCGTGATCGCGCCGTCGTTGCGCAATTCGTCATCGCCGCCGCCGCCCGCGACCCCGCGCCCAGCAATCTCCGCCGTCGTCTCGCTGAACGACAGTGCGGCGCCGGCCGGCAAACCGGATTGCGTCAATGCGACGTTCAACGTTACGGTGACCGCATCGGCGTCAGCGCTGAGACTCGAGACCTTTACGGCGCCGCGATTGACGATCTCATCGTCGCCATCGCCGCCGTCGACGCCTGCCGCATTGGTCGTGGCCGCGGCGTGCGTGTCGGCGAGCGCTGCGCCGAGCGCGGCGCCTTCGCGCGCGATCAGAACGTTCGGTGCGACGCCGACGCCGGTCGAGTGAGTGCGGCCGTGCAGCACTTGGACGTCGCCGTCGTTCGCGATGCGATCCTCGCCAGCGTCGCCTGCAATGCCCGTCGCTTCGGCGGTCGTCGTAACGCTTGCGCGCGCCAGGGCCGCGCCCACGGCGCCGCCGCCGGTCGTCCCGGCGACATCGACGGATACGCTGACTGCCGTCGCCGTGGCGTCGGACTGCGCGCTCAACGCGCCGCTGTTCTCGATGATGTCGTCGCGATCGTTTCCTGCGATGGCGCTCGCCGTCGCATCGACCGTGGAGCTCACATCGGCAAGCGCCGCGCCGAGCGCGACGCCTTGCTGCGCAATGACGACGTCGAGACCGACGCTGACCGCGGTCGTGCTGGCGCTGGCGGTCGCGCTCACGTCGCCGACGTTCGCAATTCCGCCCTGGCGCTTCGGTGGCTGGTGATCGTGCTTCTGCTTCGCATCATCCGAGCTTGTGTGTTTGTCCTGATCAGGCTCGTCGCCGCTCGCGACGCCGATCGAGGTCGCGGTCGCGGTCGTGCGCGCATCGGCGAATGCGGCGCCTGCCGCCAAGCCGCGTTTCGTGCCTGCGATGTTCACACCGACGGAGACCGCGGTGACGCTTGCGTTCGAGGTCGCTTCGAGCGCGCCGGCGTTCTCGAGCGCATCGCGACCCGCGCCGCCGTCCAGTGCGATTGCGGCGGCGTCCGCGCGCGAAGTCGCGCGGGCGAGCGCTGCATCGACGACCAAGCCTTGGTTGACCACGCCCACATCCAGCGAGCCGCTGATATTGAGCACTTCGGCCGTGGCGTTTGCCGTCGATTTCCCCGTATTACGCAAGAGATCATCTCCCGCGCCGCCTTGCAGTCCCGTGGCGGTCGCGGTGCTCGTGGTCGTCGTTTCGCCCGCGGACAAGTTCGCGGCTGCGCCGCGGCCTTCGAGCGTACCGGCGACATTGATGGTCCCTTGGACGGCGTAGGTTTGCGCGGTCGCGCGCGCGGTAAGCTCGCCCGACTGCTCGATGCGGTCATCCCCATCGCCGGCGTCGATTCCGCCGGCGTTGGCCGTTGCAGCGCTGCTCGCGCGCGCGAGCGTCACGTTCGTGGAAATGTAGTTCGCGCCGTGGCCCTGCTCGTCCTTACCGAATTTCAGATTGAGGTTGCTGGAAGCGCTCACGGCGCCGCTGGTTGCGGTCGCGGTGCTGTCGAGTTGGCCGTCGTTCGCGATGCGGTCCGCGCCTGCGTCGGCGTCGACGCCGAGCGCATGGGCCGTGGCCGCGCTCGACCCATCTGCGGCGACCAGCGCGGCGCCGAGCGGACCCTCGGCGCCGAACACGTTGAGGGATACTTCCGCGAGGTTCACGCTGATGGCCTGCGCGTGCGAATCGGCGTCGGCATTCGCGGTGAGGTGCGCCGTGGAGTCGAGGACGTCATCGCCGCGCCCGAGCGCAACGCTCGTTGCAGCGGCGTCGGCGGCCGTGCCTGCGCCGAGCACCGCGAACATCGGTGATGGTACATAGAAGTCGAGGAGACTTACGCCCAACGTCACGCCCGTCTGATGCGCATCGCCGATCGCGGTGGCGCTCACCGCGCCTGCGAGCTCGACACGATCGTCGGAGCGGCTGCCGACGATGCCTGCGGCCGAGCCGCTGGCGGTGAGATCCGCGGAGATGATGCTCTTGCCGCTGAAGAGCTCAGGGGCGCCTAACGGAAAACCCTCGGAAGCAGCGGAAACGAGCACCGAGTCCAGCGTCGCGGTCGCGGTCGCCGTCGTGCTGCCGGCGGATTGCACTATGTTCAGACCGGAGCTGTGCTCGTCCGCCGCGATGCCGGTCGCGTGTGCGACAGCGTGCTGGCTGAGATTGCTGGTTTCGCGATCGACGATCGCTAGATCGATATAGGTTGCCGTGACGCTCACATCGTCGACAGTCGCGGTCGACGTCGCTGTCACCGCACCCGTGTTCTCGACATGGTCGCGACCTTTGCCCGTGTCGATGCCGGTCGCATTGGCCTCGACGCGCACCACGGTGTTCGCCTGGGCGATATCCAGTGCATCGACTTCCACGGCCAGCGCATCGCTCGCGGCGTGGGCAGTCGCTTCCAGCGTTCCGGTGTTGTCGATGCGATCGTCCTGATCGCCGCCATCGACGCCGGTCGCATGCGCGAGCACGGTCGTATTCGCATTCAGGTGGGATGCGTCGGCGAGGTTCACATCGATCATGGTCGTCGGCGCGCTCGCCGTGGCGGCGACCCGCGTCGCGCCGCTGTTCTCTATGCGATCCTTTCCCTCGCCGCCGCTCAAGCCGGTTGCGTCGGCCGTCACGTCGCGATCGAGTCGCGCGTCGGCGCCGCCGATCAGCGTCGCCCGACGATCGTCGTGCGTCGCGGTCGCAGTCGCGGCGACCTTGATCTCTCCGGCGTTTTCGAGCGTGTCGTCGCCGCTGTCGCCGCTCGAGCCCACGGCAGTCGCAGTCGCCTCCGCGCCGTTTTTTGGGGGGGCATCCTGAGGCGGGTGCTTGGACGCGTTCGCGCCGACAGCGCCCAGCGTCGGCGCGGGTGTCGCGTTCGGCTGGCTCGCCCAGGCGGAGACGTCGGTTACGCCGTCGTTCAGCAGTCGATCGTCCCCTTGATCCCCGACCATGCCCAATGCGAGCGCGCGACCGCCGTTCCCATCGCTTGCAGCGACCGTGAGCGCGCCAGTGTTGTTGAGGGCGTCGTCGCCTTTGCCGCCTTCTATGCCGGTGCTCGCCGTCACGACGGCGTCGTCAGGATTGTGGCCTTTGATGTCCTTCGACTGGCCGCCGTTTGCGCAATGAGCGGCGTTCGTGGTCGCGGCGCCTGTCACACCATTACTCGAGCTCACGACGCCTCGATTCTCGATGTGATCGTCGCCGCTGCCCCCCGCGACGCCGATCAGCCTCGTATCGCGAGATCCATTATCGTTGTGGCATTGGCCTGAAGCGCCGCTCGCCGCGGTGATTGACGGTGGGCGTGCGATTGCAACGACGCCCTCATTGATGACTCTGTCGTCGCCGGCGCCGACGTCGATGGCGGCGGTCACGTCGGCGTCGGCGGCCGAGACGTTGACGACGGCGGCGCTTGTAACGGTCACGCGATCATCGCCCTTGCCCGTAGTGAGCGGCGTCACCTGCAGGCCGGAGCACGTAATGTCATCGGCATGGGATGTGCCGCCGGGCATGCAAGCGGCGTGCGCCGTTCCCGCGGAAGCGACCAGCACCGCCAAACGGACGGCGGTTGCGACGGCGTGCGAACTCACTCCCATCGACATAGGTCACTCTCTTTACAGGTCGCCGCTGAGCGTCCCTTGTCGCGGCGTTCCCGTTCGTCTTGTTGTCGCCCAGCCGTGCGCTAACTACGTTAGGTAAAGATCCAAGTCGTCACAACGTGAACACCCCGCACGCACTAAGGGCCGCCCGTGAGCAGGGGACGTCTGATCGAACCCAGCGCTCGAGCAGGCGGGGCAGGTGTGGATCATTGACGCGCCGAGCGATGTCGGTCGCCCGGCTGACGCCGCTCGTTTCGCAGCCATGCCATGGGGTCGATTTCCATGAGCTGCTACGGCCTCGACGCGGATGAGATCCTTCGCAAGCAGCCAACGTGTGTGGCCGGACTTCCAGAAGGGGATTCCTGCAGATCAGACGAACATGCAGGGCCGCCGAGCTGCTACAGTCCGCCGAAACATCGGCAGGCGCGGCTGCATCGAGTTTTTGTGCGGCTCGTCGGCTTCAATCGTGACCTGCGCGGGCCCGATTTACGATGCGATTCACCATCATCGTTCTGTTGCTGCTGCAGGGTTGCGCCGCCTGCACTTCGCTGGACGCGCAGCCGCCCGGATATGCGACGGATCTTTCCGGTTTCTGGAGGCTCGACGCCTCGTTGAGCGAGGATCCCGAACGGCTGCTCGAGGAACGCCTGGAGAAGGAGCGCCGGCTGCTTTCGAGCGAGCGGCGCCGCGAGGAGATGATGCGCCCGCCCGGCGAGCCGCCGGCAATCGACGCTCAGGTCAGGCAGCGTCCCTGGCAGAAGCGCCGCGAAGAGCAGTTTCGCCGCATGCTGAACATCACGGAAACGTTGCGCATCGAGCAGCAAGGATCGCGCATCGAGCTGGCGTCCGCGGCGGAAACACGCCGCGTCACCGCGGGTGAGCGTAGCCAGGTGTCGATGCCGCAGGGCGGGCTGGCGGATTCCAAAGTCGGCTGGGACGGTGAATGGCTCGTGATCGACCGCAGCGTGCGTGACGGGCCGCGCGTCGTCGAGCGATTCCGCTTGTTGAAGAACGGGCGGCTCGAATATCGCATGGCCTGGAGCGGCGACACGGAGTTATCGGGGCTCAGCGTGCGGCGCATTTTCCACCGTTCGACTCCGGCGCCGAACCCCGATCCGGCGGTCGGGCCGATTCGCTGAGCGGCGGCGCAGTCGTCGATTCGGCCTGGCTCGGGCGTCCCGATCAGGCGTGCGCGCCGGCGTTGGCTGCAGCGACGATCTCGCCGCCGCTGACTTGCAGCGCTTCTCGCCGGGCGATCACGCCTTCGCGTAGCCCATGATGGCCTTGATCTCGAGGAATTCGCGTAGTCCTTCGCGGCCCCATTCGCGCCCGTTGCCCGACTGCTTGTAGCCGCCGAAAGGCGCGTTTATGTCGGTAGGGGCGCCGTTCAGGTGGACCATTCCCGTACGCAGGCGGCGTGCAACCCGTCGCGCGCGCTCCAGATCGCCGGAGTACACATACCCGGACAGCCCGTAGACCGTATCGTTCGCGATGCGGATCGCATCTTCTTCGTCCTGATACGGAATCATCACCAGCACCGGCCCGAAGATCTCTTCGCGCGCAATGGTCATCTGATTGTTGACGTTGGCGAATACTGTCGGCCGGACGAAGTAGCCTTTTTCCACGCCCTCAGGCCGTCCGGGCCCGCCGATCACAGCGACGGCGCCTTCCTCGAGGCCTTGCCGCAGCAGGCGCTGAACTTTCTCGAACTGCGCCTTGTTCGAGACCGGTCCCATGGTGACGCCCTCGGCTTTCGGGTCGCCGATCACCGGCTTGGCGGCGGCGGCCTGAGCGATTTTCACGGCTTCGTCATAGAGCTTGGCGGGCACGAGCATGCGCGAAGGCGCGTTACAGGATTGGCCTGTGTTCGACATCATGGACGCCACGCCGCTCTGCACGGCGGCGTTCAGGTCGGCGTCATCGAGAATGATGTTGGCGGATTTGCCGCCGAGTTCCTGTGACACCCGCTTGACCGTTGCGGCCGCTGACTTGGCCACCTGCACGCCCGCGCGCGTCGAACCGGTGAAGGAGACCATATCGATGTCGGGATGGCGCGAAATCGCCTCGCCGACGGTCTGGCCGTCGCCGTCGACCAGGTTGAATACGCCCTTCGGCACGCCCGCTTCCTCCAGCACCTCGGCGAACACGTGGGCGCTGAGCGGCGCCGCTTCGCTCGGCTTGAGCACGACCGTGCAGCCGGCCGCCAGCGCCGGCGCCACCTTGCAGCTGATCTGGTTGATCGGCCAGTTCCAGGGCGTGATGAGGCCGCACACCCCCACCGGCTCGCGGCGGATCTGCGTCGAGCCGAGCATCTCTTCGAACTCGAAATCCCTGAGTACGGCGAGCGTCGTGGTCAAATGAGCCAGCCCGCTGCCGGCCTGCGCCTGCAACGCGAACTTCATCGGCGCCCCCATTTCATCGGAGATGGCGAGCGCGACGTCTTTCAGGCGGCGCTGGTAGACCTCGATAATGCGTTCGAGCAGCGCGATGCGCTCCTCGCGGCTGGTTTCGCAATAGGTCGCGAAAGCGGCGCGCGCCGCCTTTACTGCAGCGTCCACATCCTCGGCCGCGCCGAGGAGAATCCTGCCGATCGGCGCCTCGGCGGCGGGATTGATGACTTCGTGCTCGGTTCGCCCCGGCGGGCTCACCCAGGCGCCGTCTATGAAGAACTTCCGAAAGTCGTACATGCGCCCGCCCTCCGTGAAAACGCCGCCTTGCGGCGAGGCCGGAAATGATACGGCTAAAGAAGCGGACGGCGGATAGCGGATAGTTCAGCGCCGCTGTGCAGTTCGCGCGTCGCGCGGGGCTTATCACTGGCGTTCGACCCGCCCGTAGGTGAAGTTGCGACAACGTCTCTGACGATCCGCCATCCGCCATTCGCTTCGTTCCCCGTGTTCGCATCCAATTGACATATCCGGTTCGCCCACTTTCCGTTAGGGAAATCCCCGAAACCTCCTTGTCCGCGGCGCCCTACACATTCTTACAAGGGCCGATCCGGCAACCTCCAGGCGTTGCGGGGTGCCGCTCTAGGAACTATGTCGCTCAGCCGAACTCGCAAACGCCGCCCGGCGTCGCTTGCGGACTCAGCCCACGTGGATTGTGAGGCTGTGTTCGACGCGCTCGGCTGCCCGGCGCTGGTGCTCGCGGGCGCGCCCACCGCCGTCATCGTCCACGCGAACCCGGCCTTCGCCGAGCTGACCGGCCGCCCCGTGCGTGACGTGCTCGGGAGCGATGTGTTCGCGCTCGCGGGATCTGGCTGCGAGCCGTTTGTCCAGCGCCGGCTGAGTGAGGCCATCGCCAGAAAACAGCCGTTCAGCGCAGAGTGGGCCGTGCGGACGGCGCACGGCGAGAGCATCCCCTGCCGTATCGAGCTGCGTCCGATCGACGCGGCGCATTGCGTGATGACGCTCGAAGACCTCACGCCAATGTTGCGGATGCGCGCTTCCGTGCGCGCTACGCAAGCGCGTCTCGATGTGGCGATGGAAGCGAGCGCGCTTTCCATGTGGGACTGGGACGTGGAGCGGGACGAGGTCTATTACAACGATCAATGGCGCAGTTCGCTGGGCGTGGATCCTCACGAGCTACTGCTGCTCGAGTCCCGTCTCGAGCGGCTGATGCTTCCGTCCGACGATCCGGGCGCGGTCGAAAGTTTCGAGCGGCACCTGCGCGGCGCGACTCCGTACTTCGAAGCTGAGTACCAGCTGCCGACGCGCAGCGGCGAGCGCAAGTGGTTTCTCGCGCATGCTCGCGTCGTACGGCGCAGCGAGTCGGGCCAGGCGCTACGCGTGATCGGCGTGCTGCGCGACGTCTCGTTGAGCAAGCTCCACCAGGAGGAGCGACTCGAAGTAGAGAACCGTTGGCGGCGCGCCGTACGCGGCACGAGCGACGGCCTGTACGACTGGGATCTGCTCAGCGGATACGTGTGGTACGCAGAGCGATTCCGCGAGATCGTCGGCTACGGACCGAAGGAATTCCCGGACACCTTCCAGGCGTTCCAGCAGGTGCTGCACCCCGAGGATCGCGCGCTGGTGATGGGCAAGATCCGCGCGCATCTCGAGAATCGCGCCAGACTGGATCTGCGCTGCCGGATCGTGGCGGGCGGCGGCGCAACCCTGTGGTGCCGTTTGCGCGGCGAAGCCGAACGAGACGCCTCCGGACGTCCGCTGCGCCTGTCCGGGTCGCTCAGCGACATCACCGCGCAGATCGAAGCCGAAGAGGCGTTCAATCGCAGCCAGGACTTTTACGGCACGATTCTCGATGAGCTGCCGTTGTACGTCGCGTACGCCGATAGCGAGCAACGCATCGTCTACGCGAACCGCATGTTCCAGGATTTCTTCGCCTTGCCGCTGGACGTTGGTCGCGGACGGTCGATCGAGGAGCTGATCGGCGCCGAGCGCTACGGAGCGGTGGCGTCCTTGATCCGCGAAGCGCTCGCCGGTCGTGCGATCGAAGGCCATGGCCGGGTGAAGGACGCCTGCGGCCGCGATCTCGATCTGGACGCGGTGTTCCTGCCGCACCAGGACGAGACCGGGCGCGTGCAGGGCTGCTTCATCGCGGCGCGCGACGTGACCGAGAAGCGCCAGCTCGAGGCTGAATTGCGGCAAAGCCAGAAAATGGAGGCCATAGGGCGGCTGACCGGCGGCATCGCGCACGACTTCAATAATCTGCTGTCGGTCATCGTGGGCAACATGCAGTTGCTGGCGCGCTCGCCTCAGAGCAGCGCACGCACGGCGCGCTATGTCGATACGGCCCTCAACGCCGCGATACGCGGCGCCGAACTCACGCGCCGGCTGTTGGCCTTCGCCCGCCAGCAGGTGCTCGAGCCGAAGATCGTCGATCTCAACGAAGCGCTCGACGGCATGTATGAGCTGCTGCGGCGGGCGCTCACCAACGATGTCGAGATCGGGCGACGCCTCGCGCCGGACGCCTGGCCCGCGAAACTGGACCCGGGCCAGCTCGAGAATGCAGTGCTCAACCTCGTCATCAATGCGCGCGACGCCATGCCCAAGGGCGGGCGGATCACGTTGGCGACGCGCAACGCCGTACTGGGCTCGAGCCCGGCGCTGCGGGCCCGGATGCTGCCGCATGAGCAGGCCGCGCCGCCCGGCGAGTACGTGGTGCTCGAGATCTCCGATACCGGCGCGGGCATGCCCCCGGAAGTGCTCAAGCGCGCCTTCGAGCCGTTCTTCACCACCAAGGATGTGGGCAAGGGCAGCGGGCTCGGCTTGTCGATGGTCTATGGCTTCATGCGCCAGTCGGGCGGTTTCGCGCACATCACCAGTGTGCTCGACCAGGGGTCGACCGTGCACTTGTACTTCCCGCGCAATCTCACCAAGGCGCAGCAACCCGATGCTGAGCCAGCCGCCGATGCAGCCGAGCTGCCGCATGGCGATGAGGTCTTGCTGGTGGTCGAGGACAACGTGGCGGTGCGCATGACCGCCGTGGAGATCCTGCGCACGCTCGGGTATCGCGTGCTCGAAGCGTCCAACGGACGTCAGGCGTTGGAGCGCTTCGCACAACACCCGGACATCGCGCTGGTGTTCAGCGACGTCATGCTGCCTGGAGGCTTGCTGGGACCGCAATTGATAGCGAAACTGCGCGCCGTTCGTCCCGACCTGAAGGTGCTCATGACATCGGGATTCAGTGAGAGCACGGTGCTGCATCGAGGCGTGCTCGACGGTTCCGTGGCCTTGCTGCCGAAGCCCTATCGGGTCGAGGATCTGGCTCGACGCATCCGCGAGCAACTGGACGTCTGACAAGGAGAACGCGCTTGGGCACGCGAGAAAGCAACCTGGTGCTGGCGGTCGATGACGATGCGGATTTCCTAGAGCTCATCGAGCAGATCGGCGCAGGCGTAGGCTGCGAGGTTGCGCTCGCCGATTCCGCCGCCGGGTTTCGTGAGCAACTCGCCGCGCGGCGCCCTGCGCTCATTCTTCTCGACCTGCAGATGCCCGGCATGGACGGCGTCGAGGCGCTGCGCTACATCGCCCGCAACGGCGTTGCTTGCGGCGTGCTGCTCGTGAGCGGCATGGATCAGCGGGTGCTGGCGAGCGCACGTCAGCTGGGCGAATCGCTCGGTCTCAGCATGCTAGGAACGCTGCAGAAGCCGGCGATGATCGAAGAGATCGAGGCGCTGCTGCAGCGGCACATGCGGCCAGCCGGCCTCACCGAGGAGGAGTTGCGCAGCGCGATCGTCGAGCACGAGCTGGTCGTGCATTACCAACCCAAGCTGCTGCGCGTGCGCGGCGACTGGGCGGTGCGTATTGCGGAGGCGCTGGTGCGTTGGCGCCACCCACGTCTAGGCTTGCTCCAACCCGGCGATTTCCTGGCGCTCGCCGAGCAGAGCGGGTTGATTGTCGACGTCACCGATTTCGTGCTGACCGACGCGCTGCGTCAGATAGGCCATTGGCGCGCGTGCGGCCTCGACATGGCTGCGGCTGTGAACCTGTCGCCCCGTCTGGTGCAGGACCGGGAGTTTCCCGATCGGCTCGCTGGCGTATTCCGTGAGTTCGGCGCGACGCCCGAGCAGCTCACCTTGGAAGTGACCGAGGCCGCTTCGCTGCACGATCCCGACCTGGTGATGGACATCTTCACGCGCCTGCGCGTCAAAGGCGTGGGCCTATCGCTGGATGATTTCGGCACGGGCGCTTCCTCGCTGACGCAGCTTTATCGCATGCCGTTCAGCGAAGTGAAGATCGACAGCTCGCTCGTGAGCGAGGTCGCTACGAGCAAGGCTGCTGCGACCGTGGTGCGCGCCATCATCGAACTTGGCCACAATCTTTCGCTCAAGGTCTGCGCCGAGGGCGTCGAAACCTCCGCCGCATTCGAGATGCTCGACCAGATGGGCTGCGACGCGCTGCAGGGCGACTTCATCGCTCCGGCGATGCCGGCGTCGGAAATCGAGGCGTTCATCAGCGTGTGGGAGGGCGCGAATGGCGCGCTCAGGATACGGGATTAAGAGCTCTCATCCGTTCACCGCCAACCGCTTCCCTCTCCCCTTGGTCTGCCGCACCACGCTCAACGGCGCCGACAATACGATGCGGGTGCCGACTCCGGGCTCCTCGAAGCTGATCTCGCCGCCGAGCATGTGGGCCCGATACTCCATGATCTTCAGGCCCAGCCCCGGACGACCACCCTGCCGCAAGCCGGCGGACAGGCCGATGCCGTCGTCGGCGATGGTGAGCTGGAGCTTGCGGCCCGTGGAGCGCAGATCGATCTGGATGGACTTGGCGCGCGCATAGCGCGCCGCATTGGTGGTTGCTTCCTGCGCGATGCGATACAGGTGCGTTGCTGCTCCTTCTTCCAGGTCCGGCAGTTTCTGTCCGTTGTTCGTGAAGGTGCACTGCAGGTTGTATATGTCCGTGCAGCGCTGCGCCAGATGCTTGAGCGCTTCGGCGAGCCCGCCTCGCTCGAGGTTGACCGGCGCGAGGCCGCGCGCCAGAGAGCGCGTCGACTGGATGGCGTGCGCCAGCAGGTCGCTGATCTTGGTGACTTGCGAGAGGTACTGGGGGGCTTCGCGTGAAAGCTGTACTTCCAGACCCTTCAGCAGCAGCGACAGCCCGGTCAGCTCCTGACCCAGCCCGTCGTGCAGGTCGCTGCCCAGCCGGCGCTGTTCGCGGTTGGAAATCTCGAGGATCTCCTGCTCGAGCATGCGTCGCGAAGTCACCTCCTGCATCATGCACACCAGCCCGGTGACGACGCCGTGATCGCGCAGCGGCACGAGTGTATAGCTGAACCAGCGCAGCGAGCCGTCAGCGAGGATCCAGGTGCGTTCCTGGTCCGTAACCGAGCGCCCGGTGCGCATCGTGGCCATCGCCTGCGCTTCGAGCTCCAGCACGTTCTCTTCCTTCCACAGCTCGGACAGTCGCTTCCCGAGCACCTCCTCGCGCTTGCGCTTGATCGTATCGAGAAGGGCGCGATTCACCACGGTGATGCGGGTTTCGAGGTCGACCGCGTAGATGATCTCCGGCAGGCTGTCGATCAGCGTGCCGAGCAGCACCCGCTGCTCTTCGAGCTTGCCTTCGGCTGCGCGCCGCTCGCGCCGCTCGCGCGCCTCGGTGAGCGCGCGGTTCACGACGGTCGGCAGGCGCTGCAGCCGATCTTTCAGGACGTAGTCCGTTGCGCCGCTCTTGAGCGCTTCGATGGCGCGCTCCTCGCCGAGCGACCCCGAGACGAAGATGAAGGGGATGTCGGGCCGCTGCTCCTGCGCGATCCTGAGCGCGGCCAGTCCGTCGAAGCCGGGCAGCGTGTAGTCGGCCAGCACCATGTCCGGCGCCGGTCCGACAAGCGCATCGCGAAAGTCGCGCTCGGACACGACATGCAGCCACTCGACGCCCGGCAGGCCGCCCCGCTGGAGCTCGAGCTCGATGAGCTCGGCGTCGTTCGGGTCGTCCTCCAGTAATACGAATCGCAGCTTCGCCATTCCCTTCAATCCGCCTCGTCGTCTGCGCGACAGTACTCGACACACCGTAGCACTGCGCGACGACCGTGGAAAATGGGGATTGCCGTGCGCCAGTGCGTTGGCAACTTTAAGATGGCTGCAGCGCCGGGATCGCGGTGCGCTGCGGGCGCAAGGCGCGGCCTGTCGAGCATCTTGCACGTTTTACCTACGCGCGCCGCCGCCTGGCGCCGCGGCGATGCACATAAGGAGCGCCGGATGGCTGAACAGACGCGGATCGTCATCGTGGACGATCATCCTTTCGTGCGCGAAGGGCTGAAGCAACTGCTCGCCGGCCAGAGTGAGTTCGCTATCACGGCGGAAGCGTCCACGGTGCAGGAGGCGCGCGAAGCCATCGCGGCTCAGCCGCCGGATGTCGCGGTAGTGGACCTCGCGCTCGGACAGGATGACGGCGTCGATCTGGTGCGCTGGCTGCGCGAGGAGCATCCCACGGTGCGCGTGCTCGTGCTCTCGATGCAGGAGGAAGCACTCTACGCCGAGCGCCTGCTGCGCCTCGGTGTCAGTGGTTATGTAATGAAGAACGCCGCCGGGACCGATTTCCTGGGCGCCCTGCGCAAGGTTGCGCGAGGCCAGCGTCATGTCAGCGCGGCGATGGGCGAGCGCCTGCTGAGCCAAGTGGCCCGTGGCCGCACGCCCGGTGCGGACGAAGATCCGGTGTCGGCGCTCACCGAGCGTGAGCTCGAAGTATTCCGTCTGATCGGCGCCGGCGTGAGCACGCGCGAGATCTCCGAGCGTCTCGAGCTGTCGATGAAGACCGTCGATGCGCATCGACGGCACATGCGTGAGAAGCTCAACTTGCGCTCGACGAGCGAGCTGATCCGCTACGCCACGCAGTGGGTGGCGGAGGCGGAAGGAGGCGGCGGTTAGCGGTTGTCCAGGGGAGGACATGCTTGCCGTTGCCCGCGGGTGTATTAAGTTAAGCTGTACGCCCCGTGCGCACTGCTTCGCTGGCCGCCAATCGGGGCTGGAGCTGTGAATTCAGAGCGGCTGCGGTTCATGAAGACCGTTGCGCTCTCTTCTTGACCGCCAACCGGCTCCAAACTGAGACGTACGTCTCGCACCTCCGCAAACCCGCGCCCGCCGTGGCAGCCATTAGGGGAATGGCTGATTTTCCCTACACGCCCGGCGCAACACCATCCGTTTTTCACCCGTCGCCCGCCCTGTCGCCACCGGGCCCATGAGACCGTCGCGGAGTCGTGGCGCCAAGCAAACGCTGAACAAGTGCCATACCAGCGCCATCCGATGAGAACCGCCGCTTCCCCCGCCGTCCTGCGACTCTTTCCATACTGTCCAGTCAGTCGAGGTTCGCGCGCCCCGCGAGGGACGAGGGCGCCGCAGCCCGTCTCTTCCGGAGCTTCCGCTCTCCGCTGCCCGCGGTCCGCTTCCGATCAGCGCTTACCCAGGTGAACGCGCTCCGCCACATCCCGGCCGCCTCAGGCGAGGGGCGCGCCGCCGAAGAGGGCGTGGACGCCGCTGCGCGCAGCGATATCGTGCGCCAGGTATTCGACGCTCTGTCGCAGTCCGCGCTCGTGCTCGATCGCAACCTGCGCGTGCTGGTGGCGAACCGTGCGGTCGGCAAGCCCACGCCGCGGCAGATCGAAGGACTGCCCATGGTGGAAGTGTTCCCGCCCGAGTTGCACGGCGTTGCGCTCACCACCATGCACCGTGTGCTCGCCAGCGCGCAGGTCGACGGCTTCTGTGCTCAGATCCAGGGCGCCGGCGCAGAACCTCGCCACTTCGACGTGCGGGTCGCGCCGGTGCTCCAGCAATCGCGCGTGGCCGCGCTGACTGTGATCGCCAGCGAAACCACCGAGCAAGTGCGCGCCGAGCGAGCCATCGCTACGCAGGCGCGCATGATCGAATCGATGCTCGAAGGCGTCGCCGTCATCGATGAGTCCGGTCGTGTGGAGGTCGCCAATCCCGCCTTCGACGATCTGTTCGGTTATCGCCGCGGCGAGCTGATCGGTCGCGAGATGTCGTCGCTTGCCGGCTGGCCCTTTGAGCAGCCGGAGCGCTGGCGGCGGGCGCCCGGGACGCGCGACGCATCCATGCGCGTTGAGTTCGAGGGCCGGCGCGCCGATGGGACGCATTTCGCAGCGGCGGGCCTCTTGTCCCGATTCGAGGTTGCGGGGCGCAGCCATAGTCTGCTGGTCCTGCAGGATGTGAGCGAGCGCAAGCACCTGGAGCGCGCCATTCTCGAGGCGGTGAACCACGAGCAATACCGCATAGGCAATGATCTGCACGATGGGCTGGGTCAGGAACTCACCGGCATCGCGCTGATGCTGCGCGGAGTCGCCGGGCGGCTGAACGCGGAATACCCGGCCATCCTGCCGGAAGTCGAGAGCATCATGCGCCTGGTGAACAACGCGATCGAGAGCACGCGCGCGCTGGCGCGTGGTCTGTCGCCGGTGAATCTCGAGCGCGGCGGGCTGCGCGATGCGCTCGAGGGGCTTGCGATGCACGCTTCCGAGCTCTACGGCGCGCATGTAACGTTCACGCATCGGCTGTCTGCGCCCCAGGCGATTACCGGGGAGCTCGCCAATCATCTTTACCGCATCGCCCAGGAGGCGGTGCGCAACGCCGTCAGGCATGGACAGGCGCGGTCTATACGGCTGCACTTGCATGGCGCCCGCGCTAAGGTGCGCCTGATCGTCACGGACGACGGCAAGGGTCTGCCCGAGGACGCAATGGACGCACCGGGCATGGGGCTGAAGATCATGAGCTATCGCGCCCGGATGCTCGGCGGCGAGGTGCGCTTCGAGCGCGCCGAGCCGCAGGGTCTTAGGATCGTTTGCGAGTGCCCTATCGAAGCTTCCCGCACGCCGCGCAGCGCCGACCGGATGCGATCGAAACGCAAGAGTTCACTCGAGGAGTAGTGAGAGATGACCATCGGATCTTCCATGTTCAGGACCCCGCACCGCCCGCCGACAGGAGCGGCCAGGGACCGCAAACGCCGCGTGCTGATCGTCGACGATCACCCGATCGTGCGTCAGGGCCTGCGCCGGTTGATCGAGGCCGAGTCGGATCTGGAGGTATGCGGCGAGACGGAGACCGCGCGCGAAGCGAAGTCGCTGATTCGCGAGCTCGAGCCGGACGCGGTGATCGTCGACGTCTCGCTCAAGCAGGGCGACGGCCTCGAGCTCGTGAAGGATGCGCGCGCGCACTATCCTTCACTGCCGCTGCTGGTCTTGTCGATGCACGATGAGGCGATCTACGCCGAGCGCATGCTTTCGGCGGGCGCCAACGGCTACATCATGAAGCAGGCTGCTTCCGATCAGTTCCTGGTGGCGCTGCGTCGCGTCCTGGAAGGCGGCATCTACGTGAGCGAAGCCGTCGGCAACAGCATGATCGAGAAGTTCGCCTCGGGCGGCGCCTACATCTCGTCCAATCCGGTCGACAGCCTGACCAACCGCGAGTTGCAGGTGCTGCACATGATCGGCAAGGGTCTGTCCACGCGGCAGACCGCCGAGGCGCTCAACCTCAGCGTCAAGACGGTCGAGTCACACCGCCAACGCATCAAGCGCAAGCTGTCGCTGCGCACCTCCGCACAACTCATGCAGTACGCAGTGAACTGGTACGCGGGCCGCGAACCGGTGCAGAAGAGCTGATCGTCGGCGCGCGGAACGCTTTTCTGGCGAACGTGCGCTCGCCGCACTCAACCGGGAAGCAAGAAGAATGAGTTTGGCGCCAGGATTGTTGGGGGATGCAGGCCTGATCGGCTTCCTGGCGGGGCTCGCGCTGGCGGGCGCCTCGGCGTTGTTCGTCTATCTCGCCATGCGGCGCGCTCAGCGCCGCGTGCTCGCGCGTCATGCGCAGCTCACTGCAACCCATCGGCGCAACCACGCCATCGTGGAAGGTTCGGGCGAAGGCGTGCTCGAGCTCGATAACGCCGGTCGCGTCCGCTACGCCAACCCGGCTGCGGCCAAGTTGCTGGGTTACGAGCCCGAGGAGTTGCTCGGACTCGATTACCACGTTCTGATCAATACGCAGGACGAGGGCGAAGGGCGCACCGACGCCGTACGCCGCGTGCGCTACACGACGAATATCATGGGCGGCGTGGGTGCGCTGCTGCGCCGGAAGAATGGCCAGTATCGGCCCGTCGAGTACAAGACAGTGGCGGTGACCGAAGAGGGCGCCGCGATCGGCACAGTGCTGGTGTTTCGCGACATCAGCGAGCGCGTGCGCATCGACAACGTCCTCAAGGAGATGCAAGCCACGGCGCGCGTCGGCGGCTGGGAATACGACCTTGCCTCGGGACGCGTCTATTGGACGGACGCCATTTACGAGATACACGACCTGCCCGCGGGCTCATTGATCGACAGGAACACTCATGCGCGCTTCTTCTCGGCGGCCGATTTCGAGAAGCTGACGGCCGCCGGGCGAAAGGCGGCCGAGAGCGGCTGCGTATCGGACGTGCACCTGCCTTGCACGAGCGCGCGCGGGCGCAAGATGTGGCTGCGGATCATCACCAAGGCCGAGCGGCGCAACGGCAAGGCCGTGCGCGTGTACGGCGTCATGCAGGACATCACCGATCTCGTGAACGCCGAGCGCCAGTTGCGCGAGGCGCGCGACTTCCTCGATCTGACGCTCGATGCAGTGCCGATGCCAATCGCATACGTCGCGCGCGCCAAAGACGATGCGCTGATCGCCTACGCCAACAAGGCTATGGAGGTCTGGCTCGGCTGCACGCGTGAGGCGATGATCGGCAAGTCTGCGCAAGAGGTATTCTCGGCCGACAGCATTGCGGCCGTGCGCCCGCACGCGCCGGCGCTCGAGCGCGGCGAGACGGTGCAGCTACAGATGAGCGGCTTGCGCAACGGCATGTCCCGCGAATGGCAGAACCACTTCGTACCGCGGCTCGGAGTGGACGGCGAACTGCTTGGCTTCTTCGTCACGGTGTACGACCTGACCGAGCAGAAGCGGCTCGAAGCCCGCCTGCTCCAGGCGCAGAAGATGGAGGCGATCGGTCAGCTCACCGGCGGCATCGCTCACGACTTCAATAACCTGCTGGGCGTCGTGATCGGCAACCTGCAGCTCATCGAACGCAGTGTTGCGGATGCGCCGGCGGTTTCCCGAAGGCTGCACACCGCCATGCGCGCCGCAGTGCGCGGCGCGGATCTCACACGACGGCTGCTGGCGCTCGCGCGCCGGCAGATCCTGGATCCGTCGGTGCTCGACCTGAATCGACAGATTTCCTCGTTGACCGAGCTGCTGCAACGCACGCTCGGCGATTCGATCGAAGTGCACTTGGCGCTCGCGCGCGAGTTGTGGGCGACGCGCGTGGACGCCGGGCAGTTCGAGAACGCGATACTGAACCTCGCCATCAATGCGCGCGATGCGATGCCGGACGGCGGCCGGCTCACCGTGACCACCGAGAATGTGCGGCTCGATGCGCACTTCTGCGCCGCGCATCCGACGATCGAGCCCGGCGAATTCGTTGCGGTGTCGGTGGCCGACACCGGCGAGGGCATCGAGCCCAAGATTCTCGATCGCGTCTTCGAGCCGTTCTTCACCACCAAGGAATCGGGCCGCGGCAGCGGGCTCGGGCTCGCCATGGTGCATGGATTCGCCGAGCAGGCGGGCGGCCTTGCAACGATCGAAAGCCGCATGGGCGAGGGCACGACGGTGCGCATCTTGCTGCCGCGCTGTCTCGAGGAGGAGTCCACGCACGAGGACACCATCGTCACGCGCGTTGCGCCGGGCGGATCGGAGACCATTCTGGTCGTCGAAGACGACGCCGATCTGCGCGAGACGGTCGTGACTGCGCTCAGCCAGCTCGGCTATCAAGCGATCGCTGCGGCGAACGCCGCAGCGGCGCTGCGCGTGCTCGCCGGCAAGCAGCACATCGACTTGCTGTTCACGGACGTCATGATGCCGGGCGGCGTACTCGGCCCAGCGCTCGCCCAGCGGGCCCGTGAGCTGCGGCCCGGAATCAATGTGCTGTTCACCACCGGCTATGCCGAGAACGCCGCCATGGCGGACGGCGCGCTGACCGCCTCCGAGGTGATTCAGAAGCCCTACCGCAACGAAGAGCTGGCGACGCGAATACGCAATTTGCTTGACAGGGAGGCGCGCATGGCATGAACGAAGCGATCAACAAACTGCTGGTGATCGACGATCAGCCCGACTTGTGCGAGTTCATCTCCGAGGCCGCCTCGGGGCTCGGCTTTGTATCGCGCGCCGTCACCGAGCCGGAGGCGTTCCGGCGCGCCGTCCACGAATTCCAGCCGACCGTGGTGGTGCTCGACCTGCAGATGCCCGACGCCGACGGCATCGAGCTGCTGCGCTACCTGGGCGAGCGGGGCAGCAAGGCGCATGTGCTGGTCGCGAGCGGCATGGATCAGCGGGTGCTCGCCACCGCTCAGCAGATCGGCCGCTCGCAGGGACTGCAGATGCTCGGCGCGCTGCAGAAGCCGATTCTGCTCGCCGACCTGGAGGCGGTGCTGCGCCGCTGCCTGCGCACCGACACGCCGATCGAGGCCGATGCGCTCGCTGCTGCGCTCGATAGGCACGAGATTCAGGTTCACTATCAACCCAAGGCGACCCGGGTGGCGCCTGGACGCTGGGTGGTCGAGGGAGTCGAGGCGCTCGCGCGTTGGGAGCACGCCTCGCTCGGCTTCGTCTCGCCGACGCGTTTCATTCCGCTCGCCGAGAAGAGCAACCTGATTCGCCGTCTGACCGAGCAGGTGCTCGAAATCGCGCTCTCGCAGTGCCGCGCCTGGGACGCCGTCGGTTTGCCGTTGTCGGTCGCCGTCAACCTGTCGCCGCAGTTGCTCAACGACCTGTCGTTTCCCGACCAGGTGGCGCGCATGGCGGCGCAGGTCGGCGCCGACGCTCGCCGCATCATCTTCGAGGTGACCGAGAGCGCCGCGATGTTCGATCCAGGCACTACCATGGACGTGCTCACACGCATGCGCGTGAAGAACTTCGGGCTGTCGATCGACGACTTCGGCACCGGCTACTCCTCGCTCAAGCAGCTCTATCTCATGCCGTTCAGCGAGCTCAAGATAGACACCTCCTTCGTGCGCGACGTGTTCGCCCACGAGGATGCGCGCGTGATGGTCGAGACGATGGTGCTGCTCGCGCACAAGCTGCGCCTGACGGCGTGCGCCGAAGGAGTCGAATCTCAGGAAGTGCTCGACTTCCTCGACTCCGTGGGCTGCGATCGCGCCCAGGGCTATTTCATTGGCCGGCCCATGTCCGGCACGGCTCTCGAGGTGAGCGTTCGGGAGTGGAACGAGCGGCAGTAGGTGGAGATCATGCGCCCAGTTTGAGCCGCTTCACGTTTTGCAGCGACGGACATCGCCGCCCGGGCGCTTTCGCGGCGGGCCGCGACGCAGTGCGCTTCCGCGCCGCGCCGCCTGCGGGTACGATCGCGCAGACATGAACGAACAGACCTCCGATGCGGCGGCCCGAACATGGAGGATTCTGCTGGTCGACGACGAACCCACTCAGCGGCTGATCATGGCGCGATTGTTGAAGCGCGCCGGCTACGAAGTAGAGTCGGCCGCCAATGGGCGTGAGGCGCTGGCCAGGATCGCGGACGGCGACTTCCAGCTGCTGATCACCGACTGGGAGATGCCGGAGATGGACGGCATCGCTCTATGCCGCGAGCTGCGCGCCGCGCAGACCCGAAGATACGTGTACACGATTCTGCTCACCGCCCGCGACTCCAACGAGCACGTGGTCGCGGGACTGCAGGCCGGCGCCGACGATTATCTCACCAAGCCGGTGATCGAGGCCGAGCTCATCGCGCGGCTGAACACCGGCCGGCGCATCGTCACACTGGAGCGCTCGCTGCGCGCCGCCAACGAAGAGAATAGGCGTCTGTCGGTCACCGACCCGCTCACGGGCGCATGCAACCGCCGCTACCTGATGGAGCAGCTGCCTCGCGAGATCGAGCGCGCCGCGCGCTACGGTCGCCCGCTTGCGGCGATCATGTGCGACATCGACCACTTCAAGCGGATCAACGATACGCACGGCCACCTGATCGGCGACGACGTGCTGGGCTGGTTCGCCGGCAGGCTGCAGGCGGGCATACGAAAAACCGACTGGGTGGCGCGCTACGGCGGAGAAGAATTCGTGATCGTGCTGCCAGAAACGCCGCTTGCGAGTGCGACGGCGGTCGCCGAGCAGGTGCGCAGCCGTCTGGTGGAAGCCCCATGGCGATGCGGAGACTTGACTCTTGCGATCACCGCCAGCTTCGGCGTCTCCGGGTGGAACGGCCCCGTTGCGTCCAGTGCGACGCTCGACCTACTGCTGTCGCAATGCGATGCAGCGGTTTACGCCGGCAAAGCGGCGGGCCGCGATCGTGTCAGTGTTCGGTCTTTAGAGGCGGATAGCGGTTAGCGGTTAGCGGTTAGTCAGACGGTGGGCAGACAGCTGGTCGATGGGTGCGGCTCTTCGACCAACCGCTATCCGCTATCCGCTATCCGCTTCTCTTCCCCGCTGTGCTCGCGCAGAAAATGCGCGGTGTGCTGGAACGCCGCCGCCACGTCCTCGACCAATTGCGTCAGACGCGGCTTGTCGAGGCTCGAAGCCTGGGTTTCGAGCGCCAGCGCCAGAGTGCGCAGCGCATCTGCATGTACGTTGGCGCTTGCGCCCTTGAGCTTGTGCGCCGCGCGGCCCAGTGCAGTGCGGTCGCTGGCTGCAAGGGCGGCGCGCATCTCTGCGCAAATCTGCTCCCCGCTTGCGATGAACGTATCGGCCAATTCGCAGGCGAAATCCGCGTCGCCGCCGGTGATCTCGCGTATGCGCGCCAGATTGACCGGCGCGCTCGCGCTTTTCCGCAGCGCGACGCGCGCGGTGGAGTCGGATGCGCCGAAGCCGTAGCTGTCGAGCGTTTCCTGGAGCCGCCGTACGTCGGGCGGCTTGGCGAGATAGCCGTCCATGCCGGATTCCAGGCAGCGCTCGAGCTGGCCGGTCATGGCGTTGGCGGTGAGAGCGATGATCGGAGTGCGCCGCCGCCCGTCGGTCTCCAGCTCGCGCATGCGCTGCGTCGCCGTGAGGCCGTCCATCACCGGCATCTGCAGATCCATGAGCACCAGGTCGAAGTTCTCCGCTGCGAACGCCCTGAGACCTTCGACGCCGTTGTCAGCGACGCAGACCGAACATCCCATGCGCTCGAGGAAGCGAACCGCCACCTTCTGGTTGACGGCGTTGTCTTCGACGAGCAGCACACGACACTCGTAGCGCTGCGCGGATCGTGCGCCGGACAGGGCGCCGCGGGTGACGATAGGCTGGCTGCGCAGATGCCATTCCTTCGCTTCGTGCGAGAGGACGCGATCGAGGCAGTCGAACAGCTCACGTCCGCGCACCGGCTTGGTGAGGTAACCGGCGAAGCCCAGCTCGGCGTATCGCTTGATGTCTCCCTGGCGGTCGAGTGAGGTGAGCATGACGATGCGGGATCGGGAAAGCTGCGCATCCTCGTTGATGCGTTCGCCGAGTTGCGCGCCGTTCATATCCTGCATCTGGTCGTCCACCAATACGACCTCGAACGGGTGCTCATCGTCGGCGGCTTGCCGCAGCATGGCGAGCGCCTCGAGGCCGCCTGCGGCCAGGCTCGCCTCGTAACCCGCGCGCATCAGTTGTCCGGCGAGCACGCGCCGATTTGTTTCGTTGTCGTCGACCACCAGCACGCGCCGGCCGAGCCGCGTCAGATCGATCGGCGGCTGTACGTCGCAGCGCGGCGCCGGCTCGAACGGCAGCTCGAACCAGAAGCAGGAGCCGCGTCCCGGCTCGCTGTGTGCGCCGACCTCGCCGCCCATCATCTCGACCAGCCGCCTGACGATCGACAAGCCTAGCCCGGTGCCGCCGAAATGACGGGTCGTCGATGAGTCGGCCTGCACGAAAGGCTGGAACAGCGTGCGCAGCACGGCCGGCGTCACGCCGATGCCGGTGTCGCGCACCTCGAAGCGCGTGATGATGCACCCGTCGCGCTCGCCCGCGGTGCTCACTTCGGCGATGATCTCGCCGTGGTCGGTGAACTTCACCGCGTTGGCGATCAGATTGACCAGACACTGACGCAGTCGCTGCGGATCGCCCATCACACGCTCCGGGGTGTCTGGATGTACGTGCACGACCAGCTCGAGATTCTTGGCGGCGGCGTGGAACGCCATCATCGCCGCCACGTCCTCCACCGCGCCGCGCAGATCCATCTCCAGCCGCTCGATGTCCAGACGGCCTGCTTCGATCTTGGAAAAATCCAGGATGTCGTTGATGACCGTGAGCAGCGAGTCGGCGCTCGAACGGATGGTCTCGGTGTAGTCGCGCTGCGTGCGGTCCAGGTCGGTGTCGAGCAGCAGCCCGGTCATGCCGATGATGCCGTTCATCGGCGTGCGGATTTCGTGACTGACGTTCGCCAGGAACTCGCTCTTGGCGCGGTTGGCGGCCTCGGCCGCTTCCGCAGCGCGTCGCTGCTCTTGCTGCGCCTCGGCCTCGCGGGTGACGTCCCAGGTGACGCCGAGCACTCGCAGGGAGCGGCGATCCTCGCTGAGCAGCATGCGGGCATGATTCTGCAGGTGCAGCACCGTCCGATCCGCACGACGGATCCGATAGCGATATGCGAAGCGGTCCTGCCCGGCCGCCCGCGCAGCAGCGAAGCTGCGGGCGAAGTTGTCGCGGTCTTCGGGCACCACAAGCTCGAGCAGGCGCGCGAGCGTGTGCTCGTCGGGCGGTCCGAGCAGTTCGAGGAGGCTCGGCAAGGGATTCTCCACCCACACGAAGCGGAGCTGCTCGGGGTCGATTTCCCAGGAGATGATGCCGGCCGCCTGTGTGGCGATGTTCAGCTTTTCAGTGAGCGCGTGTTCCTGCTCGGCCTTGCGCTGCAGCAGCTCGGTGGTCTGTACCTCGTTGGTGATGTCGCGGGTCGCGCCAGCCAGCCGCAGCGCTTCACCGCGTTCGTTGCGCACGATGCGGGCGAACGTCTGCATGTGGCGCGTGACGCTGCCGCGGGACAGGCGATAGCGATACGACCAGACTTGCGCCCCGGAATCTATCGCCTCGATGACCGACTGGCGTAGCGCAATGAAATCCTGCGGATCCATCAGCGCTTCGAGAGCCGCTGCGTATTCGCTCATCGGCAGCGAGTCCAGCCCGAAGGCGCGGATCGGGCTGCCGATCCACAGCAGCGCGCCGGTGCGCGCGTCGCGTTCCCAGGTGGACAGGCCAGCCGCTTCCACGGCGACGCTCATTCGATCGGTGAATGCGCGATCGTCGCGGGCGTGGGCGGCGGATTCCGAGCGCCTGCGCAGCAGCGCATAGACCAGCACCGAAATTACCGCGACCGGCAGCTGGGTGTACAGAAACTGCGCGACTGTCATGGCGCCCGCTCCACAGCGCCGTTGCGCGGCCGTGCGACGCACCCGCTAGAATCGGGCGGCGCTGAGGACACTGTGGTCACAGAGGAATACCGATGCGAGCCGTGAAAATCGCAGCCTGGGTGGTCGGCGGGCTGGTCGTGTTGATCGCCGTGACGCTGCTGCTGGTCGTGCTGCTGGTCGATCCGAACGATCATCGCGACACGATCGAGCGCATGACCAAGGAGCGCACCGGGCGCGAGCTGACGCTGAGCGGCGACCTGAAGCTTTCCGTCTTCCCGTGGATCGCGCTGGAGCTCGGCCCAGCTTCGCTGGGCGATGCGCCGGGGTTCGGCGATGAGCCGTTTGCCGAGATTCAGCATGCGCGGGTGGGTGTGCGGCTGCTGCCGTTGCTGCGCGGCAGCATCGAGGTGGGGCAGGTCCGCCTGGACGGCGCTCGCATTCGCCTGATCACGGACGAAGAGGGGCGCAGCAACTGGTCCGATCTCGGCTCCGACGGGTCGTCCTCCGCGGCGCCGGGTGACGCGGAGCGGCCGGGCGCGACGCCGCTGCCCACTATCGCAGGACTGACGATCACCGACTCCGCCGTGATCATCGAGAACCGGCAGGAGAAGTCGCGCCGCGTGGTGCGCGATTTCCGTCTGCAGACCGGCCGGCTCGCCTCGGGCGAGCCGTTCGATCTCCAGACTGGATTCGTGCTGGAGCAAGATGCCGCTTCGGCCATCGAAGTAGATCTCAAGGGCGTGGTTACCGCCGATCTGGAACGCAATACGCACCGGATCGTCGATCCCGTGATCAACGTCACACTTACCGGCGAGGGCTATCCTTCGCAGGGCGTCGCGGTGCAAGTGAACGCCGGCTCCTTGCACGCTGATATCGGACGGGAGCGCTACGGACTTGATGGTCTGAAGGTCGCGACTGTCTGGAAAGGTGACGGATTCCCGCCCGAGGGGGTCCCGGTCTCTCTTGCGGCCCAGCGCTTCGAGGCGGATCTCGAAGCACAGACGTTGGCGCTCGAAGGAGTCGAGATGCAGCTCGCCGGGGCGCGCCTGACCGGCGCCTTCACAGGCGAGGAGATCCTGGACGCCCCGCTGATACGCGGGCCGCTGAAGCTTGCGCCAGTAAACCTGCGCGAATGGCTGCCGAAACTTGGCGTGCAGCCGCCGCAGACCAGCGACCCGGAGACGCTCGGATCGCTGAGCTTCGCGGGCGTCGCGGCGCTCACCAGCAAGTCCGCCGAAGTGAACGACATCGAGCTCACGCTCGATGAGACGACCATGAAGGGTTCGCTGGGAGTGGCCGATTTCGCCACGACCGCGCTGCGCTTCAACCTGAACGTCGATCGCATCGATGCAGACCGTTACCTGCCGCCTTCGCAGGAGGGTGCGCCGGGCGAGTCCGGCGAGGAGCCGCCTGCGCCAATTCCGGTCGACATGCTGCGCGAGCTGAACGCCCGCGGGCAGCTCATGATCGGGCAGGCGATCTTCGCCGGCATGACCTTCACCAACCTGCGGCTCGGCGTGAATGCGCGCGACGGGCGGGTGCGCTTTCATCCGGCCGAGGCGTCGATGTACGGCGGTCGCTACAGCGGCGATATCGGCGTGGATGCGACCGGCAAAGTCGCGCGCATCACGCTCGATGAGCACGTGAGCGGCGTGGACTTCGCCCCGTTGTTTCGCGATCTCTTCGAGACCAACCGCGTCTCCGGCAAGGGAGCTGCGAACTTGAAGCTGACCGGCGCCGGCGCCGATACGGACGAGTTGCTGCGCACATTGAGTGGAACCGTGGATTTCAACGTGACCGACGGCGCGCTCGAGGGTGCGGACCTGTGGTACGAGATCCGCCGCGCCCGCGCGCTGATCGACCGCCAACCGGCCCCGGCCCGTCAGGGCCCGGCGCGCACCACATTCACTGCGCTCACCGGCAGCGGCGTCATGAAGAACGGCGTGCTGTCGAACGACGACCTCAACGTGGCGATGCAGTACCTCAAGGTGACCGGTAAGGGCGTCGTGAACATCCCAGAGGGGACGCTCGACTACAAACTGATCGCCAATGTGCTGCGCATGCCGCGTGAGGACGCCGACGCTGCACAGATGCAGGACATGGTGGATGCGCAGATCCCGGTGACGATCACCGGCGCGCTCACCGACCCGAAGGTGCGGCCCGACATCGAAGGCTTCCTCAAGAGCAAGGCGAAGGAGCGCGTCGAGCGGGAGCGCGAGAAGGTCGAGGAGAAGGTTCGCGAGAAGGTCGAGGACAAGCTCAAGGACCTGTTCAGGCGGTAGCGGGTCGGCGGTCTCATGAGCGGCGCAGTTCGATCGACTCTGCGCCGCGTGCATCCTCTGCTCGCGATCGTGATGCTGACGCTGCCGATGTTCAGCGACGCGTTCACGATCGAGCACGTGAGCACACGCTACTTCGAGCGGCGCTATGAATGCGAGCTCGTGCTCACCGTGGACGCCCCGCTCGATCGCGTTCTAGCGGTGCTCCGCGACTACGAACGATATCCGGCTCTGCATCCGCGCATTCTGCAGGCCCATGTGATCGAGCGGCCGCAGGACGGCGTCGCATTGCTGGAAACCGTGGTGCGCGCCTGCTTCGGTCCGTTCTGTCGCAACGTGCGGCGCACCGAGCGCGTCGAGGAGCGTGCGCTCGAGCTGTCGGCGTATACGGATCCGGCGCGCAGCGACGTGCGTTTCGGTGAAACGCACACGCGCCTGGAGCCGCTCCCTGGCGGCGGCGCCCGAATCGACTATCACACCAGCGTTTCGCCTGGATTCTGGATTCCACCGCTCGTTGGGCGCCGCTGGATGCTGCGCACGCTGGAAGACGCGGCGCTCGATCTGTTCAGGAACGTGGAGAAGCGCGCCCAAGAGGCGCCCGACCCCGCAGATGCTCACTGATGCGCGCTGCGCAACATTTAAGATAGCGAAACCATGATTGCGGGCGTTTCTTTGGGCTGAACCGTCAGGGCGGTAGGTTAATCAGAGCTTCCTTAGATGAGCCATTCGTCCGAGCGATACGCCTCGATTTCCGAGGCGCTGCTGCCCTGGTATGACCGCGCAGGGCGCAAGCATCTGCCCTGGCAGAGGGACAGGACGCCGTATCGCGTATGGGTCTCAGAGATCATGCTGCAGCAGACCCAGGTGGCGACGGTGGTTCCGTACTACGAGCGCTTCATGGCGCGCTTTGCGGATGTGCACGCCCTGGCGAACGCATCGCTCGACGAAGTGCTGCACCTGTGGACCGGGCTCGGCTATTACGCCCGTGCACGCAATCTGCATCGCGCCGCGCAGCACATCGTCGCTGAGTACGGCGGGGTTTTTCCCGAGAGCATCGAGGCTGTCCGCGAGCTTGCCGGCGTCGGTCGCTCGACGGCCGGCGCCATCCTTGCTTTGTCGCGCGGGCAGCGACACCCCATTCTGGACGGCAACGTCAAGCGTGTGCTGGCGCGTTACTACGCGGTGGTCGGTTTTCCGGGCGAGGGGGCCGTGGAGAGGCGGCTGTGGGATCTGGCGGAGGCGTGCACCCCGCAGCAGCGCGTCGCTGATTACACGCAGGCGATCATGGACCTGGGCGCCGGCGTGTGCGTGCGTTCGCGCCCGAGCTGCGGCGATTGCCCGCTCAGCGAAAAATGTCTGGCTCGCATCGAAGGTCGCCAGGCGGAGCTGCCCTCGCCGCGGCCCAGGCGAGCTCGGCTCACGCGTGAGGCTCATGTCGTCATTCTGCAGCGCGAAGACGGCGCCGTGCTTCTGGAGCGTCGTCCGCCTGCGGGATTGTGGGGAGGCTTATGGACCTTTCCGCAGTTCGAAGCCCGGAGCGACGCGCTCGATTGGGCCAGCGCCCTTGCGCCGCATGCACGAACCAGCGCCGCGGAGCTGGCGACGTACGCTCACGCATTCACGCATTTCAACTTGACGATCAGGCCGCTGGTGGTGCGCTCCAGCGACCCTGGATCCATCGCCGACGGTGAGCGTTACTGCTGGCATGACGCACGACGACCGCAGCGCATCGGCCTGGCGAAACCCGCCGTGGACTTGATCGGGCGGCTCGCGCGAGAAATGAGGAGAAGCGATTAACGGTTGGTCAGAGCCAAGAGGCGCGCAGATTACGTGTGCTTTCTCCGACTAACCGCTAACCGCCAACCGCCAGAGTCAACTGCGCTAGAATTTCAGCAGCACCATCTCCCATCACGAGACTCCAATGCGTACAGTCAAATGCGTCGTGCTCGGCGTCGAAGCTGAGGGGCTGGACTATGCGCCCTATCCGGGCGAGCTCGGCCAGCGCATCTACCAGCACGTTTCCAAGGAAGGCTGGCAGCGCTGGCTCGGACACCAGACCATGTTGCTCAACGAGTACCGCTTGACGCCGATCGATCCGAAAGCGCGCAAGTTCCTGGTGGAGGAAATGGAGAAATTCTTCTTCGGCGCCGGCTCGGAGAGGCCGGCCGAGTTCGTGCCGCCGGACGATCGCTGACGCTCGCCGACCCCTCGCTCGCCTGGGCGCCCGTCGGCTGCATTCAGGCGCTGCGCCGCTGGTCGGCGGCGCACGCCAGAAGCAACGCGGCGCACGTTCGCTCGCATTCAGCAGTAAGGCTCGCTATCGCAACGTCCAGGCCGGCTGCATGGTCCGTTCGCGCGCGAGTTTCGAGCTGCCGCGCCAGAGAGGCCAGCGGATGCGCGTGCAGATTGGCGGCGGCGCCCTTCAGGCGGTGCGCCGCTCGGGCGAGCGCATCCTTATCGTCGCTGCGCGCCGCAGCGGCGATATCCAGCAACGTCTGTCTCGCGACCGTGCAGAACGTCTCGACCAGCTCGCTGAGGAACGCCTGATCGCCGCCCGCGATCTCGGCGAGACGCTGCCGTACGATCGCCTCGCTGGCCGCGTCGGCGGACGGGCGGCGCCCCATGATCGCGCCGGCGCCCTCCTGCATAGACTGCGGTTTCAGGAAACGATCGAGGGCGTCCTGCAGGCGCGTGATGTCGAGCGGCTTGGCCAGGTAGTCGTCCATTCCCGCCTCGAGACAGCGCTCGAGCGCGCCCATCATGGCGTTGGCGGTGAGCGCTATGATGGGCGTGCGCTTGCGGCCGGCGGCCGCTCCCATTGCGCGGATGCGCCGGGTTGCTTCCAGGCCGTCCATGATCGGCATCTGCATGTCCATAAGGATGAGGGCGTAGTCGCCGTGCTGGACGGCGGTCAGCGCTTGCTGGCCGTCGCCGGCCAGATCGACGTCGCAACCGAGGCGCTCGAGAAAGCGCCGCGCCACCTGCTGGTTGATGATGTTGTCCTCGACCAGCAGCACGCGGCCGTGATAGCGGGTGCGGGCCTCCTGCGCCGCCAGCAGCCCGCGCGTGATGATCGGCTGGCTTTGCATATGCCAGTCTTCGGCGTCATGAGCGAAGGCGCGGCGCAGGCAATCGAGCAGCTCGCGCGAGCGCACCGGCTTGGTAAGGTAGGCGCAAAAGCCGATTTCTGCGAAGCGCCGAGTGTCGCCCGGGCGATCGAGCGAGGTCAGCAGTATCAGCCGCGTCGGCGCGATGTCCGGCGACTTCACGATCGCCTCGCCCAGCATGGCGCCGTCCATGTCCGGCATCTCATAGTCGAGCACCACCGCGTCGTAACGTGCACGCACGCCCCGCAGCCTGGCGAGCGCCTGTTGAGAGCTCTCGGCCGTGTCGACTTGATAACCGGCGTGCGTCATCTGGCTCGCGAGCACCCAGCGATTAGTTGCATTGTCATCGACCAGCAACACGCGCCCGCCGTGCGCCTCTGGGCTTTTCTCGTGTCGAGCGTCTTCGAGCACCGTCTCGAGCGGCAGCGTGAACCAGAAGGTCGAGCCCTTGCCCGGCTCGCTATGGGCGCCCACTTGGCCGCCCATGAGATCGACCAGCCGGCGCACGATGGACAGGCCAAGCCCGGTGCCGCCGAAGCGCCGGGTGGTCGAGGAGTCGGCCTGCGTGAACGGCTGAAACAGACGGTCCAGGGCGTCGCTCTCGACGCCGATGCCGGTGTCGCGCACTTCGAAGTGCACCAGCGCCCGGCCGTCGCGTCGGCCGAGCGAGCACACTTCGAGCACCACTTCGCCGGAGTGCGTGAACTTGATCGCGTTGCCGATCAGGTTGAGCAGACATTGGCGGATGCGCTGCGGATCGGCCAGTACGCGTTCGGGAACTTCGGGCCGTACGTGCACCACCAGCTCGAGGCCCTTGGCCGCGGCTTGGAACGCCATGATCGAGCCCACGTCATCGATGTGCGAGCGCAGATCGAGATCCAGGGACTCGATGTCGAGCTTGCCGGCTTCGATCTTGGAGAAATCGAGAATGTCGTTGATGATCGTGAGCAGCGAATCGGCGCTCGCGCGGATCGTTTCGGCGTACTCGCGCTGCGTGCGATCGAGCGGGGTGTCGAGCAGCAGACCGGTCATGCCGATGACGCCGTTCATCGGCGTGCGGATCTCGTGGCTCATGGTCGCGAGGAACGTGCTTTTTGCGCGGTTCGCCGCCTCGGCTTCCGCCTTGGCGCGCAACAGCTCTTCGCGTCCGGCGTGCAACTCGGCCGCCGTGCGCGCGATTTCGCGTTTGGTCTCTTCCTCGACGGTGACGTCCCAGTCCACGCCGATGATGCGTGACGGCCGACCGCAAGAATTGCGCAGCAGGCGCGCATGGAGCTGCAGGTGGCGCACGGCGCCATCCTGATCCAGTGCGCGATAGCGCCAGGCGACGAAGTCGCCGTTTTCGCCCCTGGCCGTGCGTGCGACGAATTCGAGCAAGGCGGCGCGGTCCTCCGGATGCACGCATCGCTGCGCATATTCCGCGCCGCGCAGATCGCGCCGGCCGCCGACGCGCTTGATCATGGGGCTGCCTTCGTCGATGCGTATGAGATCGGAACGGCTGCTCCATTCCCATACCGAAATACCCGCTGATTCGTTCGCCATGCGCATGCGTTCGATCATGCGGCGAACGTGAGCCTCGGCGCGCTCGGCGCGCTCCAGCGCTTCGCGCAGCCCCGAGGTCTCGTCGCGTGAGCGCGCCGCCTCGGCGAGGGCGAGCGCTTCGTTGTGGGACTTGCGCAGAATCGCCTGGCTGAACAAGCCGGACACGAGAATGGCGAAGACGGCCGTGGGGTGCAGCTGCACGTACGTCCACGCCGCAGCGGGAGAGGCCAAGGCGGGCGCCAGCACCAGCAGCACAGCGCTCGCGCACGAGAGCGCCGTCACGTGCCATCTGCGGTTCGACCACAGCGAGAGCATGACGGCGAGCACGTAACCGACGCCGGCCCAGGCGCCGAGCACGCCGCAGGCGTGAGCCACGAAAACGGCGGCGCACAGGCCGAGCAGCCAGGGCAGAAGGTTGTGGCGCTGGCGCTGCGCATCGTGCAGCAGCGCCAGAACGGCGCCGACAGGCGGCCGTCCGGCCACCGCACTGAGCAGACTTCTCGACTTCATCGCTCCGCTAGACCCCATCAGCTGCGACGCGTCGGCACTCTGCTGAGTCCGGACGGTGAAACCCCGGAACTGGATCTCGTGGATTGGACTAATCGCGCGGCGGATGCGAGAGCTGCGAACGGGATCTCACTTGATCTGCGCTGCGATCGTCAGATCTGCGGCGAGTTCAGCCGTGCTTCCCGGCGGCTCATGCATCCCGTCGCAGCGCAGCAATGGCCTCGAGCACACGCGTCGTCGCATGCGGCTCGCGGGTGTCGACGCGTACGAGGAACCCTAGTTCCTCTTCATTGAAGGGCTGCATTGTCGCGAGCTGGCGTTCAAGCACTGCGATCGTGGCGTCGGACGGATCGTTGCGCGCGCGTCGGCGTTCCTCGATGCGCGCCGCGAGCGTCGCCTGATCGGCGCCGCAGGAGACGATTGCGAAGCGGGCGCCGCAAGCGTGGGCGAGCGCGGCGAACTCGCGGCGCTCGTTCGAATCGAGAAAGGCGGCGTCCACGATCACGCTGAGCGACCCGCTCAGAGCGGCGCGTGCACAGGCGAGCAGTCGCGCGTAGGTGCGCTCGTTGAACTCGCGCGAATAAAGATCGACTTTGTTACGCGCGGCGCCGGGCGCAAACGGATCGACTCCGGCGAGCCGCTTGCGCTCGACGTCGGAGCGCACGCGCACGGCCGGCAGAAGCGGCGCCAGGCGCGCGCTGAGCCAGGATTTCCCGGAGCCGGAGGCGCCGTGCATGATCACGAGAGTTGCTGCGCTCGTGCGCGTGAACGCTTGCGCGGCGGCCACTCGCGACCGGGCCCGGTCGCGTGATGCGCTGTCGCGCCGATTCTGCTGCGCCGCGATCAGGTCCACCTTGGCGCGCACCAGCGCGCGGTACACGAGATAGCAGGACAACAGATCGAGCCCGAGGTAATCCCCTGTCCGCTCGAGGTATGCGTTGAGCGTCGTGTACGCCAGATCCGTGCGGCCGCGATGGATCAGATCCATCACCAGGAATGCGAGATCGTTCAGCACATCGATGAATCGCAGCGCCGGATCGAACTCGATGCAATCGAACGGCGTGAGCTTGCCTCGCCAGCGCACGATGTTTCGCGAATGCAGGTCGCCATGGCATTCGCGCACGCGACCCGTACGTTCGCGCTCGCCGAGCCGCTCGCCGAGGCGTTCGAGAGTTCGATTGGTCCAGCGCTCCAGGGTCCGCACCTGATCGACGGCGTCGATGCTCGCGGCCCGCTCGAGAACGGCCGCTGCATTCTCGCGCGCGAAGCGGGCGAAAGCTTCGCTGCACGGGAAGCCGGCCGCAGCGCCGGCCGGTGCGGCGCGCCCGTGGAAGTCGGCGAGCGTGACGGCCAGTTCGACCAGCTCCGCGCTGCGCACGTCGCCGGCGGCGAGCAGCGCCTGCAGCTCCTGCGAGGGATCGAACTGCCGCATGCGCACTGCGTACTCGATGGGTTCGCCCGGGGCGTCGAAGCATAGGCGGCCATTGCGACGTACGATCGGCACTACGTCCAGGTACAGATCCGGCGCTGTGCGCCGATTCAGGCGCAGCTCTTCTTCACACAAGGCGCGCCGTCGCTCGAGCGTGCTCGAGTCGATGAAGTCCAGCCGCAGGCTCTTCTTGATCTTGTAGGCGAACTCGCCAGTGAGCGCCACGAGAGAGATGTGCGTCTCGCGCACTGTGATCGCGCTCACCGGGTGGCGAAACGACGCCGAGAGCAGCTCTTCGGGTTCGATCTGCGCAGTTGCGCGCTGCATCAAGTTCCCCTTTATCCGCGGCATCGGTCAGAATGTCGGGGTGAGCGAGACGCCGCCCGCCGACCTGCTGGCCGAGTGGACCACGCGCATCCCTGCACGCAGCGGCGAGATGCTGTGCGTTCGGCCGCTGCGCCCAGACGATCGGGCGCGTGAGGCCGCATTCATCAACTCGCTGTCAGAGCACACGCGCTTCCTCCGGCTGATGACGCCGCTGCGCTTTTTGCCGCAGCACCTGCTCGAGCAGCTCATGGACGTCGATTATGACCGCCGCATGGCGTTTGTCGCGACCATCGAGAAAGACGGCGTCGAGGAGTTCGTCGCGATCGCACGCTACGGACCGACCGACCAACCGCAGGTGGTGGAAATCGGCGTCACGGTGGCGGACGCCTGGCAGGGGCGCGGCGTTGCGCGAGTGGTCCTCGAGCGGCTGCTCGAGTACGCCGCGGCGCGCGGTTTCGAGCGCGCCTGCGGGTATGTGCTGCCGGAGAATCAGCGCATGCTCGCGCTGGCGCGCGCCGCCGGGTTCGTCGTCCGGTTCAACCCAGAGCAGCGCGTGATGCATGTCGAGCGCGAGTTGCACGGCCGTTGTGCAGCACGCGGCGTGGAGCAGTGCTCGTGACGAACGAGATTTCGATTCGACTTGCCAAATTGGGCGACGCCCCGCGCATCGCGCGCATGTCGCGCACGCTCGTGGAGGCGGGGCTGCCGTGGACCTGGACCGCGCGGCGGGTCGCCGAGCACATGAAGCAGCGCGAAAATCTCGCCGTGATCGCCGCCGCTGGGGGTGAGCTCGCTGGTTTCGCCATGGCGCAATTCGGCTCGCAGCGCGTGCACCTCGCGCTGCTCTGCGTGGCGGAGCATCGTCGCCGCCAGGGGCTCGGCCGGCGGCTGGTCCATTGGGTGGAGGAGACGGCCGTCACTGCCGGACTGTTCGAGCTGCGTCTGGAAGTGCGCGAATCGAATCGGGCTGCGCAGCGCTTCTACGCTTCATTGGGATACAAACCCTCCGGCGCGGCCGCGCTGTACTACAGCGGGCTCGAGAATGCGATCCGATACACGCGTGACTTGAGCTGCACCGCCAGCAGGGATCATTGAACCGGTCAGCTGCGTTCGGCGGCGCGTCCGGGCGGCAGCACCACCCATTCGGGCTCCTCGAACTCGCCGAGAACCGTGATGTCACAGTACTGCCCTGCAGCGCGGATGATGTCCTCCACATCTGGATCGCGCTGGTGCGAGGCGTCACGGGCCGCCTTCGAGTCCCATTCAGCGATGGCGAGCAGCACGCTGGGATCGCCGATCTTGCGATGCAGTCGTGTGCCGCGTGCGCCGGGCGCGCGCTGGATCAGCTCGCTGGCGCGAACCCAGGCGTCTGCATATTGCTCCGCCCGATAGCCCGGGCGAATACGAACTTCGAAGAGATACTTCATTGGGCTTGAGAGAGGGCGGAAAGAACAGAGGACGAGTTCCGTCGCCCTGATGTTCCGTCCTGCCGTCCTGATCCGGTTCGTCTCCGACGCTTGGCCTGCCCAGTTCGCCTGTTCAGGTCGTACGGCTCAGTCGAGCGCCGTGGCGCCGATCGCCTCGCAGTTCGCCAGATCGCTGGCCGGCGCGACTTCGAGCTGGCGCGAGCAGCGGCGCAGGGCCGTGCGCAGGCCTTCCTCGAACACCGGATGATAGAAGGGCGTGCGAAGCATATCGTGCACTGTCATGCGCCGGCTGATGGCGAGCGCCAACAGGTGTGCGAGATGCTCGCCGCGAGGCGCGCACATCTCGGCGCCGAGCAGCAGGCCGTCTCTTCTGTGTGCGTAGATGCGCAACACGCCGCGGTTCTCGGCGGCGATGCGCGCGCGGCCCTGGTCGGCGAAATCGACGCCTGCGATCGCGGTCTTCGCCAGGTCCAGCTCACGGTAACGCTGACCGACCACGGCGATGTTCGGATCGGTGAACACCACGGCGAGAGGCGTGCGACGTTGGAAACATTCGTGTTCCGCGAGCGGTGCGTTGTAGCCGCTTATGTAGCCGTCGTCGTTCGCCTCGTGCAGCACCGGCCATTGGCCGTTCACGTCTCCCGCGAAGTAGATGCGCGTGCCGGAGATTTGCACGGACGTCCTATCGAATGGCGGCATGCCGTTTTCGTCCAGCGGAACCCCGATGCGGTCCAGGCCAAGGTTTTCCACGTTCGGGCGGCGCCCGAGCGCGGCCATCACGCAGTCCACCAGGACGCTTTGGTCCGCAGCACGGATGCGGATGCGGCCCTCGCATGCGGAGAGCTCTGCGCGCGCGCCGAGGTGCAAGGGGAATTCAGCGTTGAGGAGCGTGACGGCGCAGCGGACGACCTCCGGATCCTGCAAGCCCGCGACCGCATCCCCGGCGCCGAAAGCCGTGACGGCGACGCCCAGTCGCGAGAGCGCCTGCGCGATCTCGCAGCCGATCACGCCCAGGCCGACGACCGCCATCGAGGCAGGGAGCGATTGCTGCTCGAACAGCGTGTCGCTGGTGAGCACGCGCGAGCCTAGCTCCGCCCAGCTCGGCGGCAGGATCGGCCGCGACCCGGCGGCGATGATGATGCGCTGCGCGCGGATCCGCCGTCCGTCGACGTCGATTTCCTCGCGCGAGACGAATCGCGCGCGCCCCGCAATGCTCCGCTCGCCGAGTTCATCCGTGATGCGCAACGTACCGGCGACGAATCTGTCGCGCAGCGCACGCACACGGCGCAGCACGGCTGGAATGTCGGCGTGCAGCGCCTCTGCGCCGTGCACCCCCAGCTCCTGCAATTGCTTGCGTCTGTGGAAAGCGTTGGCCGATTCGATCAGCGCTTTGGACGGCATGCAGCCGACTCGGGCGCATGTCGTGCCGTAGGGGCCGTCGTTGATGATGACGAAGTTGTCGGTGGCTTTGCGCACTTCGCGCAGCGCCGAGAGGCCGGCGGTGCCGGCGCCGATGATGGCGACGTCGTACATGCGTAGGCTCGACTGTTCTGACTGCGGCTAGACGACATTAACACCTGTGAAGGGCTCACGGGACCGCGCAGCCGCCCACGCACGACGGTTCCGGCGACCCTGGCGCAGAGAAATGTGCAGCGCGGCGAAAGCCCGCCGGGCCGGGACCGAAGCTCGCATCATCCGTTCGGAACCTGTCGGCGCCCTCGTCAGTATTAGACGGACACGAACGGCGCCGCCGCCCAGGGGGACGATTCCGACATGAAAACCATACTCGCGCTCGGCGGCGTCTCCTTGCTCGCGTTCGCCTCGACGGCGCAAGGGCTCGAATGGCGAATCGGCATGGCGTACGCGAGCGGCGTCGACGAGGTCGCCGATCTCTACGAGAACAACCTGCGGCTCGAAGGATTCGAGGCCGATGTGGATCTGAAGCTGCCGATCGGTTTGACCGCGGGAGTCATGTACGACTGGGCGTCCGGCGTGCGCGGCGACCTGGGACTCGGGCCGGCGTTCTTCATCGGCGGCGACGTGGATCATTTCGAGCTGCCGCTTTCGGCGACCGTCGGTTACAACTTTCTGCGGGACGCCGACGCGTCTCCGTACGTGCGCGCCGGAGTGGTCTATCACTTCGCGAGCGGCGACTACTACTCGAGCTCCGATCCCGGCCTGTTCGCTGCGGTGGGGTTAGACTTCCGGCGCTTCTCGCTGGAGGTGTCGCTCGACAGTTCGGAGGTGGAGTTGGACACGTTCGCTTGCGCCGCCCCGGGCGCGGCCTGCGCGTCGGACCTGACGCAGCTGCGCACGTACGATGTGGTCGCCAGCTTCTTCTGGAGATTCCGCACCTATCGCGATCCGCGCCGGCGCTAGCGACGTCGCTCAGTGCGTCATCGCGTAAAGAATGTAGTTGATGGCGTACTTGTAGGCGCGGGTCGTGTAGAGAAGCGAGTACTCCGGGAAGTCGGCGTGCTCCCACGCATCGCCCAGATCCATGTTGAAGTTGATCACGACCATGAGCCGCCCGTCGTCGTCGTAAACGCCGCGCCAGTGCGCCGTGAAGCCGTCACGTTCGTAATTCTGGCCACTGTATACCGACTGGATGCCTGGGATCTGCACGTGCTCGTTCAGCTCGTAGGCGACGTGAAACACCGGGTCGTCCGGCGGGATGTCGACGATCGCGCGGTCAGGGAAGATCTTGTACATGCCTTGTGCGAACACCGCCCATTCGCGCGTGCCGTGAAAATCGTCCACCACCAGGAATCCGCCGCGCAGCAGGTAATCGCGCAATCGCGCGGCCTCTTCATCGCTCAGAATCCAGCGACCGACCTCCACTGCGTAGAGCCACGGGTAATCGAACAGGCTGTCGTCCATGATGGAGACGTAGTGACCCTGTTCGGCCGCGTCGATGCGGGTGAGGCGGCGCACGCCGCCCAGCAGATGACGCTCGGCGTCCGGCCAGTCCGTAAGCCAGTGCTCGCGACCGCCGAAGCTCAGGCCGTTGTCGGAGTAGATGAGACGCACGAAATGGAACTCGGCCGGCCGCAGAGGCCGCTGTTGCTGCGAGGAGCCCGAGGCGTGCAGCATCGCGCCGCACATGGTGATCGCTGCGGCGCATCGCAGCAGTGTGCTTGCCGAAGCTCGCATGGCCATGCGCGCCACCATCGCACCGCGCCGCCGTCAGTGCAATGCGAAAAGCTCGCCGGGCGCCTTGTAGTCGTGACGCCTGCACGGCGCCCGTTCCAGGTCTGTCGGCTGTAGTTGCGGCGAGCTTGGGGACGGATGCAGCCGCAAGAAGAAATGTATACGTGAACCTCGTTCACGACGATGAGCGCCGCAGCGCGCTTGCCGCGCCGGCGGCAGGCCGGCAATGTGGCGGCCCCTGCAGGAGCATTCCTCGCGTGAGCGTATCCAGCCCGACCGCTTCGACCCATTCACCCGGCGCAGAGCGCTCGACGCCGCGCTGGCGCACACCGCTCGAGTTGTCGGTGCTCGGCGCCATCTGGGGCGCCTCGTTCCTGTTCATGCGCGTTGCGGCGGACGACTTTGGCCCGATCCCGTTGGTCGAAATGCGGCTCGCGCTAGGCGCCCTGATGCTTTCGCCGTTCCTGTGGTGCGCGAGAAAAGTGTTCACCGCCGCCCAGTGGCTGAAGATCGTCGGCGTCGCCTTGATCAACGCGGCCATCCCGTTCGTCTTGTTCGCGTGGGCGGCGCAGCGCGCGCCGGCGGGTGTGGCCGCGATCGCCAATGCGACCACCGTGATGTTCACGGTGGTCGTGGCGTTTGCGCTGTACGGCGAGCGCATCGGAAGGCGTCGTGCGGTCGGCGTGTTGGTCGGCTTCATCGGCGCGGTCGTTTTGGCGAGCGGCAAGACGCAGGGCGACGTCGTGTGGCAGGCGGCGCTCGCGGCCACGTTTGGCGCAGCCTTGTACGGCTTCGGCGCCAACCTCATCCGCCATCATCTGACGAATCTGCCGCCGAGCGCAGTGGCGGCCGCCACGCTCATGACCGCCAGCCTGGTCACTGCGCCGCTCGCGGCGCTGGCTTGGCCAGCCGCCCCGATCCCGGCGGCCTCGTGGATGAGCGCCATCGCGCTGGGATTGCTCTGCACCGGCGCGGCGTACTTGGTGTATTACCGCCTGCTGTATCGCATCGGTCCGTCCAGCGCCTCGACGGTCACCTACCTCGTGCCCGTGTTCGGCGTGTTGTGGGCCTGGGTGCTGCTTGACGAGCCCGTCACGCTGGCGATGGCCGTCGCCGGTATGCTGATTCTGGGCGGCGTCGCGCTCAGTCAGCGCGCCGGCTAATGAAGCGCCCGCAGCGCAATCTCTTCGTCATCATGGCGGCCATGGCGGCGGTGTATTCGATCATGACGCGGCTGCCATGGCAGGCCGCTGCGGCGCTGGGCGGCGCTGCGCTTCTTGCGCTGGCGGGCCTGGCGCTCTGGGGACGCGACTACCTGGTCGCCAGGCGCCGGCTGCGTCGGCGTGAATGGCTGGAGGCTGTCGAGGGTTTTCAGCGTTTCGAACGGAAGGCGTCCAAAGGCGGTTGGCGCTGGGCCAGCGTGCTGCTGCACCTGAGCATCTACAGCTTCGATGGGGTGGCGATCGCCAGGAACGGAGTAGGGCAAGCGTTGATCGGCGCCGGCCAACTTGACCGCGCCGTGACGTGGCTGCGCTCGGCTTTGCAACGCGATCCGCAGTATCCCGTCCCTTATGTGAATCTGGCCGTAGTGGCCGCCATGCGCCGCGATGAGACCAATGCACGCCGCGAATTGTCGCGGGCGGTGGAGCTCGGCTACAGCGCCGCCGACGCGCGGCGGATCCTGCATCGGGCGCTCCTCGAGGCCAAAACGGATCAAGGCGGGCGCAACGACTGAACGGATCGATTGATTGTCGAGAGCCGCCTCCGCCAAGGGCTATTGCACGCCGCGCAGATTCGCGACTCCGACTTCGTCGTCTATGTGCAGGCCGAGCGTGTCAAGCAGCGTGTCGCGCCGCTCGACGAGGGCTCTGCCCAGCGATACGAGATTGACGCCCGAGGCGCGCAATTGCGCGAAGATGTGGGTCTCCTCCTCGCGGATATGCTGCGCCGTCTGCTCGCGCAACAGCGCGACGGCGTCGCGGAACTCCGCGTGGTCGGAGGTCATGGATTCGACGCGCGCGATCGTGCGCTCGAGCTCCTCGTGCTCGCGCTGCGCTTCGTCGATCAGGATGTCGTCCTGAATCGCGCGACGCGTGACGGGATAGAAGATCTCTTCTTCGATCTGTGCGTGCACCCTCAAAAGCTTGCACAGGCGCCGCGCCAGCGGATCGAGCTGTTGTTCGGCGGCCTGTTCGAAGGCTGCGAACAATCCCTGCGCAAGATGGTGATCGCGGGTCAGCAAATCGAGGGCGTCCCCGACGGCGTCGTCGGAATCCCGGGAAGTGCTGCTGTCGTCTGCGCGGGCCATGGCGGCGTCCTGTGGCGTTCGGCCGTTGGATTGAATCGGAGGCTTGCGAAGTGAGCGCTGATCAAGTCCGCCAGACCACCGAGCGAACAGGATGGTGGTCCGTAAGATGACCGAAGGAAATCCAGACGAACAAAGGGCTTGCCGGGCCGCGGTTCTCACCGGATGGCGCCTTTTCAGCGTTACCTAAGCGTGCAGAGCCGCGCCGGGTTCCCGCGCCGCGCAGGCGCGCTGTGTCGGCGCTCGCTGCAAGCGCAGAGGGCGACACACTCTGACTGAACGCCAAGGAAGCTCTGATCAACCTACTGCCCTGACGATTCAGCCCAAAGAAATGCCCGCAATGCAAGGCGCTTGAGCGGCTCGAGATCACAGAAACAGAGCAAATCAGAGATTCCTAACCGCCAACCGACGACGCATTGTGCAAGGAACGAGTCTGGCCGACGGTGCGTTGGCCGGGGGGAGGTGCGCAATGTTCCTGCGCGGCATTCCTTTGCTCATCCTTGCTCTGTTCGCTGCGGATGTGGCGTTATCGGCGGCGCCGCTCATCGATCAGCTGGCGGGAAGCCCGTTCAACCGTCTGCGCAATTTCATCGACGTCAGCAGGGAGGCGTCGCTGCCAACTTGGTATTCCTCGATGCAGTGGTTCTGCGCCGGCGTGCTGTTCGCGCTGGCGCCGCTGTATGCGTGGCGGCGCCGATTGCCGGGCATGGCGGCGCTCGCAGGCTTGGCGCTCGTGTGTCTAGTATTCTCGGCGGACGAGGTCGCCGGCATGCACGAGTGGCTGGGCAAACGCAGCGACGTGCTGCTCCCTGGCGGCGAACGCGCCGGCACGGTCTTCTGGCGCACCGGCCCGTGGCCCTTCGTGATCGGCGTCCCGGTGATCGCGCTGCTCGCCGTGATGATCTACCGGGCGCGCAAGGCGTTCGCGCCCGCGCCGCGGTCGCTGCGCCTGCTGGCGCTGGGCTTCGGCGTGATGTTCGCTGGCGCCCTGGTCGTCGAGCTCGCCATGAATCTCATCGAGGAGGGGGCGCAGGAACGGACGCTGTTGTTGTTGCAGAACGTGACCGAAGAATTCCTCGAGATGCTGGGTGTAAGCATCATCGTATGGTCCGCCTATGAGCTGCTGCGCGCCTACGGTTTCGAGCTGCGTGCGCCGCATGCGCTGAGCGCGCCCGCATCAGCGGAGCTGGGGTCGCAAGGCGCCGCTGAGGCGCCGAATTCCGTAACCGAAGGGGTCATGCCCGAAACGCTGAAGGGGCAATGCGGCTCGCGCATCGCCCGATGAGCGCCGAGATCCGATGTTTATGAGCACGTCGCAGTGCTGGGCCGACGGGCTGTGGGCATAATCTGCACACACTTGGCCTGGGCGAAGGCGACGAATGAACAACGGCGCGATTGGGCCGCAGCAGACGTCTGCTGCGGCCACGACTCCTGTTGTGCGGCGGCGGTTGGTGCGATGGTGGGGATGGCTGCTGCTGATCACGCTGGTCGGGGAGTTGCTCATCGCCAAACGCTACTACGGGGTCGGGGACTTCAACGCCCCGTTCGGGGCGTTGGCGTTTCGGGGGGCGATGCTCGTGGCTCACTTCGCCACGCTGTCCGCGTTGCTGCTGGCGCCGGTTCTCGCAGCGATTTGGCTGCGTGTGCGGCCCTCGGTCATATTGGGCTTGGGCGTCATAGCCTCGACCACGGTGCTGTGCCTGCTGCTCCTGGATACGCAGGTCTATCAGCTCTATCGGTTCCATATCAACGCGGGCGTGCTGAACCTGTTGTTCGGGGGAGCGGCCGCGGCCACATTCGTGTTCCCAGCGGTCATGTACCTGCAAGCGCTGGCGTTGGCCGCCGCGCTCGCGATGGGCGTCGCCGCAGCGGCCTGGCTGGCGTGGCGAGCTGTCCTGCGCGGACCGGGCGATCGCCGGCGAGCCAGGGCGATCGTCGCCGGGCTGTTGGCTTGCGTCGTTGCGTTCCACATTACGCACATATGGGCGGACGCCGTGGCGCACGATGTGATCGTCAAGCAGACAGACGTCTTACCAGTTCGCTACGCCGCCACGGCCAAGCGCGCCCTGCGCAAGCTTGGCGTGCAGGTGCGCACCAAGCCGCTGTTCGCGTCGCGCGCACATGGCGACGGCAGCGTGCTCGCCTACCCGCTCGAGCCGGTGCAGTGTCGCGCAGCCGAGGCGCCGCTCAATATCGTGGTCCTGCTGCTCGATTCCTGGCGTTATGACGCCCTGACGCCGCGTGCGACGCCGTACCTGCACGCCTTCGCGCAACGGGGCATGCGCTTCACGAACCATTACAGCGGCGGCAACGCCACGCGCGTCGGCGTTTTCTCGCTGTTCTATTCCCTGCCTGGCACTTACTGGCGGCAGATGCTCGCAGAGCGTCGGGGGCCGGTGTTCATGGACAAGTTGCTGCAGCAGAACTATGACGTGCGTGTGTTCCGCAGTACGCCTCTGTACAGCCCCGAATTCGACCGCACGGTGTTCGCGGCTTTGCCGAACTTACGCATGCGCTCGGACGGCGCCGGACCGGCGGAATGGGATGAAGACCTGACGCGCGACTTCCTGCGGTTCCTCGGGGAGCGGGACCGCAGCCGCCCGTTCTTCGCGCTGCTGTTCTACGATTCGCCGCACGCCTTCCAGTATCCACCGGACCACCCCGCGCCGTTCTCGCCGAGCGCCGCCCACGTCAACTATCTTCAGATCGACGAGCGCACTCCCGTGCAGCCGCTGCTCAACCGCTACCTGAACGCGGTGCACTATGTCGACAGTCTGGCGAACCAAGCCTTGCGGCGCATGGAGGAGGAGGGGCTGCTCGAGAACACCGTGGTGGTCGTCACCGGCGATCACGGCCAGGAGTTCAACGACAACGGACGCAACTACTGGGGGCACAACAGCAACTTCACCCGGCACCAGACCGGAGTGCCCTTCGTGCTGTATGCGCCCAATCTCACGCCCGGCGTGCATGAGCATCGCACGACGCATTTCGACGTGGCGCCGACGCTCATGCAGCGGTATCTGCGCTGCGACACGCCGTTCGAGCGCTATAGCGTCGGCCGATCGCTGTTCGAGCCGGGCGGACGCGAGCCGCTGTTGATGAGCGAGTACGACAGTTTCGCCATCGTGCAGAGCGACTTGATCGCCGTGGTGCATAATCACCGCCTGGATCTGCGCGCCGCGAACTACGCCCAGCTCGAGGGCGCCGTCATCGACCCGCATGTGGTGCGCGCCGCACTCGAGCAGCGCAGCCGGTTCCTCAAGCCGCTGACCGCCGCCGCCAGGACACGCTGAAGACCGCCACATGACCGACGAAACCATAGAACGGCTGGAGCTCAAGATCGCCTACCTGGAGCGCGCCAACCAGGATCTGAGCGATGTCCTGTATCGCCAGCAGCGTGAGCTGGAAGAGCTGAGGTCGCGGCTGGCGTTGCTCGCGAGCCGCGTCGATTCGCTCAAATCGCAGGAGCCGGCGTATACGCCCGAGCAGGAACGCCCGCCGCACTATTGAAGAAGCGGATAGCGGCTGGTTCAGAAAATAAGGAGAGGCGCTGTCCCTTAACGGTTGCGGATTGCTCGACCATGCCTGCGCGGTCCAGTCTCCTCATTGCAGGTCGCGATGTCTCTGCACGACGCGCGAGACGATGCCGTACTCGATGGCTTCCGCAGCGCTCATCCAGAAGTCGCGCTCCATGTCGGCGAGCACCTTCTCGAACTTTTGTCCCGTCTGCTGGGCCGTGACCCGCGCAAGCCGCTCACGAGTGCGCAGGATTTCCTTTGCCTGAATTTCGATATCGGTGGCCGGCCCGCCGGCACCGCCCGCGGGCTGGTGGATCATGAAGCGGGTGTTCGGCAGGCAGACGCGCCGCGCCTTCTCGGCGGCGAGGAACACGTGCGTGCCGGCGCTGGCCACCCATCCCGTCCCAATGGCGGTGACCGGCGCGTTGATGAAGCGGATCACGTCGTGGATCGCATCTCCCGACTCGACGTGGCCGCCCGGCGAGGAGACCAGCATGCTGATCGGCGCGTCGGACTGCTGCGCCAGCGCGATCAGGCGCTCGCACGTGGCGCGGGCGACCGTGTGATTGATTTCACCGAACAGCAGCACGAAGCGTGACTTGAACGAGAGCTGTTCGACGAGGTTCTCGAGTCGCTCTGACTTGTTCTGCTTGTCGTCGTCGATCTGCAGCGAACTGAGCATGGAGTCGCTCCGGAAAGTGGTTGCATGACTGGAGGCCGCCAATATACACGTCGCGTCTGCTTGCACGGCGTCCGAAAGCCCTTACGGCGCGCTCGTGCGGCCCGCCACGGGAAACGCGCCGACAGACCGACGCCATGGAACACGCCGCGCCGGCCGTAGGTTCTTGGTAAACAGGGACTGAGGCGGTTGGTGTGAGCCTGAGAGCAAACCGCTCGCGGCGAGGCGATGACGGCTTTGACGTGCGCCTGCGACAGGCGCTGCGCGCGGTGAAGGTCGGCGTGTGGCGCCTGGATCTGATGGAGAACAACCGGGTGACCTCGGATGAGGTCGCCGCGCTGATGGGGCTGCCGGACGACGCCGTGCTCACGCACGAATGCATGGCCCAGGCTGTGCATCCGGAAGATCTGGAGCGCGTCCGTGCGATTGCGCGACGTGCTCTCGAAGAGGGATCGTCGTTCGAATCGGACTGCCGACTGGTCTGGCCGGACGGCTCAGTGCATTGGGCTTACGTGCGGGGGGCCGTGTATCGCAACGCCGCGGGCCAGCCGGAGCGCATCATGGGCGTGGTGCAAGACATAGAACGACGCAAGGCGCTCGAACTGGCTTTGCAAGAGAGCCAGCGCTCGTTATGCAGTCTGATCAGCCACTTGCCCGGCGTCGTGTATCGCTTTCGCAACGATCGCAAGTGGACCGTCGAGTTCGTGAGCGACGGCGTGCTGGCGCTCACCGGTTATCCTCCCTCCGCGTTCTTGAAGGGTGAGACGTCGTTCGATGAGCTCACTCATCCGGAGGACCGGGAAGCGGTATGGCGAGCCGCCCAGCAGGCGCTTCGGCAGCGCACCACCTACCAAGTCAATTACCGGTTGGTGACGGCCTCAGGCGCAGAGAAATGGGTCTGGGAGCAAGGCGCAGGCGTGTACTCCGAAGAAGGCGAGCTGCAGTTGCGGGAGGGAATCATTACGGACGTGACCGACCGCAAGCGCGCCGACGAGCGCAACGCGCGCCTTGAGCAGCGCTTGCGGCAGGCGCAGAAGATGGAGGAATTGGGCACGCTGGCGGGCGGCATTGCGCATGACTTCAATAACGTGCTGACCGCCATACGCGGCAATGCGAGCCTCGCGATCGCCGATCTGCCGCCGGACAGCCCGGCGCTGATTTCCGTGCATGAGATCAAGCGCAGCGCACTGCGCGCCGCCGAGCTGGTGCGCCAGATACTCACTTTCAGTCGTCAGGAGCGCACCGGCTTGCGGCCGATCGCACTCGAGCCCGTAATGAGCGAGGCGGTCAAGCTGCTGCGCGCAACGCTTCCGCCGCGCATCGAAATACGCTGCGACTTCGCTCCTACGGCGCCGCCGGTGCTGGCCGATGCGACGCAGATCCATCAAGTCGTGATGAATCTCGGCGTCAACGCCGCCCAGGCGATCGATACGAGCGCCGGTTTGATCGAATTCATTCTCGACGGCGCCGTCGTTGACGAGGAGACACGGCGCAGCGTCGGACTCGCGCCGGGGCGCTATGTACGCCTGGCGGTTCGCGATAACGGGGTCGGCATGGACAAGGAGATGCAAGAGCGCGTTTTCGATCCGTTCTTCACCACCAAGCCGCTCGGGCAGGGCACCGGACTCGGCCTCTCCGTGGTGCACGGCATCGCGCAGTCGCATGGCGGCGCAATCACCGTTGACAGCGCGCCGGGCGAGGGCGCTACTTTCTGCCTGTATCTGCCGGTGGCCGAGCAGGCCGTCGACTCCGATGAGGTCGCGCCGCCGCCGCCGCCGCGCGGCCATGGCGAGCACATCTTGTTCGTGGACGACGAGGAAGCTTTGGTGTTTCTGGCCGAGCGCGCGCTGCGGCGGCTGGGTTACAAGGTCACCGCTCTGGCGAATCCATCGCGAGCGCTCGAAGTTTTCTGCGCCGAGCCGCAGAGCTTCGATTTCGTCGTCACGGACATGTCCATGCCCGCCTTGTCCGGGTGCGACCTGGCGCAGGAAGTGCTGCGGCTACGACCCGATCTGCCCGTGGTGCTCACCTCTGGCTATGTGCGTCCGGAGGACGTACAGGAAGCGCGGCGCATCGGCGCCTACGATCTCGTCTACAAGCCGAACTCCGTAGAAGATCTGGCGTCCGTCATCAACGACGCCCTCGCGTCGCGCGGCCAGCGTGTGCGTTGAGAAGCGGTTAGCGGGGTCGGAAGCGGTTAGCGGTTAGCGGTTAGCGGTTAGTCAGAACCAAGAATTACGCGCTTTCTCCGACCTACCGCTGCGCAATGGATGCCGACGTCATGCGGCTTGCAGCTTTCTCCGACTAACCGCCACCGCTAACCGCCACCGCTAACCGCTACCCGCTTCTTCAACCGCTAACCGCTTTCCAACTCTACGTCGCCTGCCGCTTGGTGAACTTGAGCGTCATGCGGTCGGATTCGCCGATCGCGTCGTACTTCGAGCGATCGAACTCCGGATCGTGAGCGTCTGGTCCTTCGCTGTACGGGCGGGTGCGCCGGTTCGGCGGCAGCGTCCACACGCCGAATGGGTGGTCTCGCGTGTCCGCCGCGTTGGCGTTGATCTCCGAGCGGCCGACCAGCTCGAAGCCGGCCTTTTCCGCGAGCGCGATCACAGTTTCTTCTGTGACGTAGCCGCTCGCAGCATTTGCGTCCTGCTCGCCGGGGGCGGCGCGGTGCTGCTCGAGCGCCAGCACGCCGCCGGGCTTGAGAGCTGCGTACAGATCGGCGAACACCTTGTCCGCGAAGCCCGATCCGATCCAGCCGTGCACCGAGCGCGCGGTCAGGATGAAATCGAACTTGTTTGCGGGGAGCGGAGCGGATCTCGGTCCGAAGTTCACGACCTGCACCTGGCCGTACAGGTCCGGGCGCGCTGCGAAGCGCTCGACGAATGCGGCGCGGGCGCGCTTGGCGCCTTCTGACAACTCCGGATTGTCCAGGTCGGCGGCGGTCGCGTAGTACTCGCCCCCGGTGGCGTGCGCGTAGGGCGCGAGAATCTCCGTCCACCAGCCGCCGCCCGGCTGCACCTCGAGGATCGTCATGCCGGGCTGGAGGCCCCAGAACTCCAGCGACTCCTTGGGATGGCGATGCACATCGCGCGCCTTGTCCTGTTCGCTACGCCACGGGCCGTCGATGCTGGTCAGCAATGCGTCCTCGGCCGCCGCTGCGGAGGCCGGCCGTTCGCTTTCGTGCGCGGTGTACGCAGTTTGGTCCTGCTTGGCGCATGCGGCGAGCGTGATGAGGAATGCGGCGAGTGTGAATCTGAGCATGAAGCCCCCTTCGTCACGAATGAGTGGAATGCGAGCAGCAGACGGCGGCGAGAGTATTGCACCGATAGTACGTCCGATGCGGCGAATGACAACCAACCGCGACTGTCATGGCCCCTCCAGCGGGGTTACAGTGGAACTGCGGCGGCCCGCGCCGCGCCGCCGCTACGGGAGCTCCGACATGATCGAACTCGTCATTCCTGCTCGTCGTCGCGATCTCGGTGGATTCGAAGTTGGGCGCGTGCTGCCTTGCGCGAACCGGCGCATGGTGGGTCCGTTCATCTTCTTCGATCACATGGGGCCCGTGGTGCTGCCGGCCGATGTGCCGCGGCGCACGGATGTGCGGCCGCACCCGCACATCGGACTGTCGACGCTCACGTACCTGTTCGCCGGCGAAATCGTGCACCGCGACAGCCTGGGCTGCTATCAGGTGATTCGCCCTGGCGAGGTGAACTGGATGACTGCCGGACGAGGCGTCAGTCACTCAGAGCGCTTCGACACCATGCGCGAGTCCGGCGGCGAGCTGGACGGCGTCCAGGCGTGGATCGCGCTGCCGCAAGAGCAAGAGGAGATCGAGCCGGACTTCGTCCATTTCGACGCACACGAGCTGCCTAAGCGCGAGCTGGATGGCGCGGTGGTGCGACTCATCGCCGGCTCGGCGCTCGGTCTGCGCGGCCCGGTGCGTACGCATTCGCCGCTCTTCTACGTGCACGCCAGCCTGAAGCCCGGCGCTCGCCTGGACATGGACGCCCAGTACGCCGAGCGCGCCGCGTACATCGCCCGAGGCCGCGTGCAGATCGACGGCGAGCTGTACGACGCGAACCAGATGGTCGTGTTCGCCGCCGCGGCGGCGCCTGCGCTCACCGCCGTGGAGCATTCATCAGTGATGTTGCTGGGCGGCGAGCCCATAGGCGTCCGGCACATCTGGTGGAATTTCGTGTCCTCGAGCAGTGCGCGCATCGATCAGGCAAAGGCAGACTGGAAGGACGGCCGCTTCGCGCTGCCGGTGGGAGATGAGGACGAGTTCATTCCGCTGCCGGAAGATCCGCCGCCGCCGCCAGAGCCCATGTCCTGAGTCGCCGCGCCTGCGCAAGAAGGCGGCCGACGCCCTCAATCACCGGACAACGTATGCAGATCACTCGCAAGGCCGCGGCGCACGGCGACGATCTCGCGCTGCTGGCCCGGGTTCAGCAGTTCAATCAGGCGCAGGTCGTGAGCAAGCTGCTGCATGATCTGCGCAATCCTGTGCACTCGATGCGCATCGCCATGGAGCTGTTCGGCCGGCTTGTGGAGCCGCAGGCGGAGGTCGCGGCGCTGCTGCAGCGCGCTGCGCGATACGTGCCGCCGGCGCAGGCGGCCGTGGCGACGCTCACGCGCCAGACCGAGCGGCTGGCGTACTGGCTGCAGCCGCCCGGTGAGCCTGCTGCTCGAGCGTTGCCGGTGAACGAGTGGCTGAGAGAGATCGCTCTGTTGCTGCGCGAGTCGCAGCGCGCCGTGCGCTCGAGCGTACGGACGGAGTTGACGGACGAAGTGAAACTCGAAGCCGATCCCGCCAGGTTCGGGCACGCGCTGTTGCGCTGGGCGTTCACGTGCGGCGAGCGAGTGGAGCTATGCGCTGCGCCGGACGGCGCACAGCGCGTGCGGTTGGAGCTTCGCGGCGATGCGACTGCGGCCGACCCCGGAGAAGATGAAACCAGGCGCGAGCTGCGGACGCTCTTCCAATCTGCAGGCGCGGCGGCGCTCGCCGTCCCGGAAGGAAGCGGCGGGGTGCTGCTGGAAGTCAGCTTCGTGCGCGCGCGCGAGGCGACGCGAAGCTCGCAATGCGACGCCCCGGGGGGCGACCGCTAGCCCCGTGCGCAAGCTGTGACGTCGGGTGCGGCCGAGAGGATCGCTTTCACTTCGGTGAGCAGCTTCTTTGGATCGAAAGGCTTCGTCCAGAACTGATGGAAGACTGTTGCGGCGGCGCTGTCTTCGGCTTCGCGGCCGCTCAGTGCGATGAGCGTGGCGTCAGCGGCGTCGGCGCGTTCACGCACGCGCTGCGCCAGCTCGTAGCCGTTCATGCCAGGTAGTCCGATGTCGATGAGCATCAGGCGCGGGCGAATCGTCTCGAGCAGCGAGAGTGCGGCCGGAGCGTCGGCCGCCACGGCGGAGGAGATATTCTCCAGCTCAAGCAGCATCGTCAGACTCATCGCCGCGTCTTCATTGTCATCGACGATCAGGACGCTTACCGATGCGGGGTCGGCGTCTTGGCGTCTCAAGAGCGCGGCTCCATCGTTGGGTAGTGCGGCCGCTATTGTTGCCCTCCCGGGCCTCGCCGGGCAAGGCGTCGGGTCCGTCGTACTTGCGAATGGGCGTCTTGCGGAACTTGCGCCCCGCGAGGGGCCTTCAACCATACCCGGTCGCGGCGCGTCTGACGCGCGCAGTGGATCGAGAGTATCGCGGAGGCGCTCATGCTGCAGAAGACACCGTCCATCGTCGGTCGCGGCCATCGGCGCATCCCGACCGGCGCCGCAGACTTGGTGGTGGTCAACACCGAATTCACGGGCGTCAACGCCTCCATCGAGGTGAGCAGCCCGGCGTTCGACTACGGCGAACGCATCCCGGCCAAGTACACGGCCGACGGCGAAGGGCTGTCACCGCCGATCGAATGGTCGCGGACCCCGCCCAACGCCGAGGCGATCGTGCTGCTGATCGAAGATCCTGACACCTACCCGCAAGCTGCGATGGGAGAAGTCGACGCTGCGGCCGCCCGCCCGCCGCACCCGTTCGTGCACGCCTTGGTGTGGGATCTGCCGGGCAGGGACGCGTCCCTGCCTGAGGGTGCGCTGCCCAGCGCGATGCACGCGGCCTCGGCTCACGCGCTCAGGCGCAGCTCGCGGCTCTCCACGACTTACGTTCCCCCCGATCCGCCGCCGGGAGACGGGCGACACCGCTACGTAATACAGGTGCTCGCGTTGGACATGGCGCCGCGCTTCGAGGCTCCCCCGGGTCGCGAGACGCTGATGCAGAAGATCGCAGGTCACGTGATCGCCAAGGGTCTGCTGATCGGCGTCTATCAGCGGCCCTGATTCTTCCGACCCGCTTCTCACTCCCTGCCCACGAGGGGTCGGATCAGATCGAGCGGCAGCGGGAATACGATCGTTGAGCTCTTCTCGCTCGAGATGTCCGCCAGCGTCTGCAGGTAGCGAAGCTGGATGGCGCGCGGGTCGGCGCCGAGCGCGGTTGCGGCTTCGACCAGCATCGCGGCGGCCTGCCTCTCGCCCTCGGCGTGGATGATTTTGGCGCGCCGCGTGCGCTCGGCCTCCGCCTGCCTCGCCATGGCGCGGATCATGGTCTCATCCAGATCCACGTGCTTGATCTCGACGTTGGTCACCTTGATGCCCCAGGCGTCGGTCGCCTGATCAAGGATGCGCTGGATGTCCAGATTGAGCTTGTCGCGCTGCGAGAGCATCTCGTCCAGCTCGTGCTGACCCAGCACCGAGCGCAGCGTGGTCTGTGCGAGCTGGCTGGTGGCTTCAAAGGGATTGGCGACCTGGATGATGGCGCGGTCCGGATCGACGATGCGGAAATACACCACCGCGTTCACCTTCACCGAAACGTTGTCGCGCGAGATCACGTCCTGCGTGGGCACGTCGAGCACCACCAGCCGCAGATCCACCTTCACCATGCGCTGCACGAGCGGAATCACGATGATGATGCCGGGTCCCTTGGTTCCCGTGTAGCGCCCGAGCGTGAATATCACCCCACGTTCGTACTCATTCAGGATCTTGATCGCAGAGAACAGCAGGATGAGGATGATGAATCCGGCGACGATCAGCGGCATGACGGATGCTCCATGGCGTGCGACGAGCGCGAAAACGGTTGCAGCGTTGCTCTTGGTGGTTTTCGTTCATTCGGCGCGGGCGCTCATGTCGGCTGCGGACGGCTCGACATGGAGCGTGAGACCGTCGACGCGCAGTACCTGCAGCACGTCGCCGCTGCGCACCGGCGCGCGCGTGCGCGCGTTCCAGATCTCGCCCCGGATGCGCACCCGTCCTTCGCGCTCGAAATCCTCGAGCGCCACGGCCGGCTCGCTCAGCAGCTGACTCGGTCCGGTGACCACCGGTTTGCGCCGCGATCTGACGAAATACGATGACATGAGCAGCATGACGAGCGCCCCTGCGAGCGCCACGCCGCCGATCACCGGGCGCGCGATCTGAAAGCCGGGCGCTTCGGTGTCCATCAGAATCACCGATCCTATGACAAACGCCAGCACGCCCCCGAGTCCGAGCACCCCGAAGCTGGGCGCGAACGCCTCGGCGATCATCAGCGCGACGCCCAGCACGATGAGCGCGAAGCCCGCATAGTTCACCGACAGAACCTGAAAGGCGTACAGCGCCAGCAGCAAGGCGATTGCGCCGGCTACTCCCGGCAGGATGGCGCCGGGGTTGTAGCCTTCGAGCAGCAGGCCGTACACGCCGACCAACATCAGCAGGTAGGCGACGTTCGGATTGGTGATGACCGCAAGCAGCTTGGTTCGCCAGTCGGCCTCGACACGCTCGATGATCAGACCTTCGGTGCGCAGCGTTACATCGCCCATGGACGTGCGCGCCACTCGCCCGTTCATTTGGCGAAGCAGATCCGGCATATCCTCCGCGACGATGTCGATGACGTTCTGCTGCAGCGCTGCTGTGGCTGTGAGGCTGGTTGCGCTGCGCACCGCGGATTCGGCCCACTCGGCGTTGCGGCCGCGCAGTTCGGCCAGCCCGCGGATGTACGCAATCGAGTCGTTGATGGCTTTGCGCTCCATGGCCGTGGCGGGCTCGATGTCCTGCTCGGGCTCGGCGTCTTCGTCCTTTTTCCGTGGCTTCTCTGGCGCCCCGGGCTTCTCGTCTGTTTCTTGGTCCGGATCGCGCTGGGGTTCGCGCGGCGGCGAGGGCGCCGGGGTCGGCGCGCCGCCGATCTGCACCGGCGTTGCGGCGCCGAGATTGGTCGCCGGCGCCATGGCCGCCACATGGCTGGCGTACAGCAGATATGTGCCAGCGCTCGCGGCGCGCGCGCCCGATGGAGAGACGTAGATGGCTACCGGAATCGGGGACGCGAGGATCGCCTGGATCATCTCGCGCATGGCGCTGTCGAGCCCGCCCGGAGTGTCCATTTCGAGCACCACCAGGCGCGCGTTGCGCTCGTGCGCATCCTCGAGCGTGCGAAGAAAGAAGCTGCTGGTGGCCGGCCCGATCGCATCGCGAATGCTGAGGACCAGCGCGACGTTCTGCGATGCGGCGTTCTGCGTGGGCTCCTCGCTGGAGGACGCGACGCGCTCCTGAGCTCCCTGTTGCGGCTCGTCCTGCGCGGCGCAGACCAGCCCGACCGCCATGGCCGCGAGCGCCGCCAGCCATGTGAGCCGACGCCGGCTGTTCATCTCACCGCTCCCGTCCTGTATGCCGAGCAGCATGATAAGGCTGCATTGCGCGCTGCGCCATGCGCGGACTCCGCGTAGGACGACGGCGAGCAGCGCATGCTGCGCGCCCTTTGCTCGCGCCTCTTAGGAAATCTCTGATTTACTCTGTTTCTGTGATCTCGAGCCGCTCGAAACGCCTTGCATTGCGGGCATTTCTTTGGGCTGAGCCGTCAGGGTAGTAGGTTAATCAGAGCTTCCCTAGAGCACCTGTTCCTTCGGCGCGTAAGCGCGTGCGTCAACGGCCTCCCAGTGCTCGCCTCGATTGTAGGTGTGCACGCCGTCCATTCCGAACGCTTGCGCAACGAGTTCTGGACCGTGGCGCTCGATGTACTGTGTCTCGCTCAGCACCGTCACTTCATTGAAGCAGATCGAGCAACCATAGCTCTTCGCGCAGTTCTGGCTCGGGCGAAGCAGGCGGCCGCCGTCGCAGATGACCGCGCCGGCGCAGCGCGCCCAGCGCACGTCGGTGCACACGGGGCTGTCGCGATGCAGGCGCCAGGGTCCCCACGGTTCGGGCGCGGTGAACAGCAATGTGATCGGCGCCTGGCTTTGAACCACAGTGGGCGAAACGAACATCCACCAGCGACCCTGGAACTCGAACGGCGTCGGGTCGACGGCGCGAAGATCGAGGAGGCTGCGCTCCAGCACCCATTCGTCCGGAAAACGGCGCGCGCGGAACAGCTGCACGCTGCGTGCTTCCGAGGACTCGGGAATCATCCAGATTTCGCCCGCGTGCCTGAACACGTGCGGATAGGACAGGTGGTAGCGCGCCTCGAGCACCGTGCGAACCTCGTGCAGCGCGCCCTCGCGGATCTTGCCGCAGGCGATCACGCCGCGTTTGGCGCGATAGTCGAAATCTTCGAAGAACAGCCACTCCTCGGCGCCGTCGTGCAGCGGAAAAGGATCGGCCCAGAAGTGGCCGCGCGGGCTGGCGATCCAGGACACTCGGTCTGCGCTCGTTGGCGCTTCGTAGAGCGGCTGCGCGAGCCGGCGCAGCCCTATCCGCCAATGCATGATCTTCCCGCGTCCGCTCAGCTTGCGCGCCGCCGAGCGCGCGAACGTCGGCGCCAGCCAGCGCGCCACCTGCGTGTTGTCCGGCGCCCGGTAGACGGCGTGCTTGCCGAGATAGCGCTCGGGTCTGATCGTGCGCCGCTCGAGGTGCTCCGGCCCGTAGCGCTGCAGCTCCCACAGCTTCTGGATGAGCATGTGCTGCGCCGTCCAGTAGACGTCGTAGCGATTCGCCGAGACCGACGGGCGGGGGCTGCTGGCCAGGTTCACCCGGCTGAGGATCGGCCCGGCGTCCAGAGTCTCTTCGAGCCGCTGCAGCACGGCGCCGCTCAGCTCGCTGCCTTCCATCAGCTCCCACAACAGCGCGGGGCCGCCACGGTAGCGCTCGCTGTCGCCGTGATGAAACGACCAGACGCCGTAACGTGCGATGCTGAGCGCTTCGCCGTGCAGGATGCGAAAGCCGAAGCGCAGAACCACGTCGAGACGCAGTGAGCGAAGCTCCTCGATCGCAGCGGCCGGGAAGCGGTCGATGAACCGGGTGCGCTGCGGAAGCACGTCCACTCGCGATGCGCCCTCCAACAGATCGCTGCAGTCGACGACGGAGCGCGGGTCCGGCGCCTTGCGATATCGTTTGTCCAGCCACCGCAGATACGAGTTGTAGAGCAGCAGCCGGCGTCGCTCTCGATCGAGCAGCATGGCGGCTGCGTGCTGCAGCGCGGGGCGCGGCGCTCGAGGAGCCTGTTCGGGCGTGCAATTGCGGATTACGCAGACGACGCCGGCGAAATCGCAGTCGCGAACGTCTTCCAGCGCCTTGCGCATGAACAGCTCGCCGCGCGAGTCGTTCATCATCACGCCGATGCGCAGCGGCGGTCGCGACGGGTCGCCGGCGTAGTATTGCCTGTTCAACGAAAAATCGAGCGCTTCCGCGGCGAATGGATTCGGGCGGTCACGGTCCTGCGCGTCGTCTATGACGGGTCCGGCGCGCTCACGCGCGTCGGCGAGCGACAGCGACGGGCTCGACTGTGGGAGGGCCATATTCCGTCCTGCTCTTTCAAGAAGGGAAGCGGATAGCGGATGATCAGAGGCGCTGTCACACACCGATCGGCTAGGCGGTGGGCCGCTGAACAATGCGCCAAGCTCTCGCGTTCGCCGCCATCCAGGGAAGGCGTCTCTGACTATCCGCTATCCGCTTCGGTTTGCACGTTCGCCGCTGCGATCCCGATCACTCCACACGCGATCCGTGAGCCGGAATCGCCGGAGGGCTGGCTCTGGTAATCGTCGGGCTTCTCGTGCACGACGATCGCCTTGCCCAGGATGTCGGTGGGCTCGCCGGTATGCAACGTGGCGCCGGCGATCGTAGTCTCTACGTTCGCGACGCCTTGAGCGTCCGATCGCAGGTTCACCATGTCGCCCAGATGGCGGCGGTCGGCTGCGCCGCGCGGGTCGCCGTGCGGCTGATCGGTGGGATTGAAATGGGCGCCGGCGCTGCTCGCATCCGCTGCGCTGCAATCGCCTTTTTCGTGCACGTGAAAGCCGAATTCGCCGTTGGGCCGCAATCCCTGTACGACGCCCATGATGCGCACGCCTTGCGGCGAGCTGGCCAGGGCGAGCGAGCCGTGGGCCTCGTTTCCCTGGGTTGCGGCGAGCTGCGCGGACGCGCCCTCGGGCGGTTCGCCGGGGGCGGGCGCAGGAGCCGGCGTCGGCGCGGGGCTGTCGGCGCGCGTGCGCGCATCGGTGGTCTGCTGGGGCGCGCTCTTGTCACCGCATGCGGATAGCAGGATCGCCAAACAGGAGACCAGGATCCAACGCATGACGCACCTCGATCATAAGGGGTGTGTGGCGCAACTCCCGACGCGCGTGCATCGTTCCGATCCGACAAGGCCGCACGAGACGAGCGACTCTCTGATGAATACACTGCGCGCTCGTCGAGTCTCGGGGAGCCGTCCATGGGTTGGATTCGGGAAACGGACGCGTCGGGTCGGTCGCCGTCGCATGGCCTCAGGCGCTGCGCTGCTGCGGCGGCGGGGATCGCGGCCATGCTGCTGACTGCCGGAGCGGCGCACAGCGACGGTTTCCCGGGCGTGGGTCCGGACCCTCACTCGTACGCCAACACGCAGGATTTCCTGGTCAAACACGCGACGCTCGACTTGACGGCGGACTTTGAGCGTAAGCAACTCGCCGGCCACGTGGACCTCGCTTTTCGGCGCGTCGCTGCGGACGCGCGCGAGATCGTGCTAGACACGCGCGATCTGACGATTGCACGCGTGGAGCTGCTGGGCGCCCGCGCCAGGCCGCTGTCGTTCCGGCTCGGCGCCACGCATCCTGTGCTCGGCGCTCCGTTGCATATCGAGCTGCCGGCCTCCGGCGCGGGCGATGAGTTCACGGTGCGCGTTGCTTACCAGACCTCGCCGCAAGCCAGCGGACTGCAGTGGCTGGAGCCTGCGCAGACCGCCGGCGGCAAGCATCCTTATCTGTACTCGCAATCCCAGGCGATTCACGCTCGCAGCTGGATTCCGCTGCAGGACACGCCGGCCGTGCGTTTGACCTACGATGCGCAAATCCGCACGCCGCCGCAGTTGCTCGCCGTCATGAGCGCGCAGAACGATCCGCAGACGCCGCGCGACGGTGAGTATCGTTTCAGCATGCCGCAGGCGATTCCCTCGTACCTCATGGCGCTCGGCGTCGGCGATCTCGTCTTCCAGCCTCTCGGGGCGCAGACCGGCGTGTACGCCGAGCCCGCCGTCATCGAGGCGGCTGCGCATGAATTCGCTGATGCGCAGGCCATGCTCGAAGCATGCGAGCAGTTGTTCGGCCCTTACCGTTGGGGTCGTTATGACCTGCTCATATTGCCGCCCAGCTACATGTGGGGCGGAATGGAGAATCCGAGGCTCACGTTCCTCACGCCTACGGTCATCGCCGGCGACCGCAGCCTGGTGGCGTTGATCGCTCATGAGCTGGCGCACTCCTGGTCCGGCAATCTGGTGACGAACGCGTCCTGGGACGGCGTGTGGCTCAACGAAGGCTTCACCGTCTATCTGGAGCGGCGCATTCTCGAAGCGCTGTACGGGCGGGAGCGGCGCGCCATGGAAGACGTTCTCGGCTTGCAATCATTGCAGCGCGACATTGCGAAGCTCCAAGAGCAGGGCGATTACGATCTGACGCGGCTCGCGATGGATCTGCGCGGGCGCGATCCTGACGACGGCTTCACGGACGTACCCTACGAGAAGGGGCGTCTGTTCCTCGGGTTCCTCGAGGCGCGACTTGGCCGCGAGCGGCTGGACGCGTTTCTGCGCGAGTACTTCGATGCGTTCGCATTCCAGAGCGTCACTACACAGAAATTCGTCGACTTCTTCGACGAGCGCGTGGTGCGCCGTCCGGGAGCCAAGGTCACGCAAGCTGAAGTGAACGCATGGTTGCATGAGCCCGGCATTCCGGCCTTCGCGGTATTGCCGCAGTCCGATGTGTTCGAACGGGTCGACCTGCAACGCGAGGCGTGGCTGCGCGGCGAGCGCAGCGCACAGCAGCTCGAGACCGCCAAGTGGAGCACGCACGAATGGCTGCACTTCCTCGACAACTTGCCGCAGGACGTCACCGCGGCCCAGCTCGCGCAGCTCGATGCGGCGTTCGACCTGACCGCCGAGAAGAACAACATGATCGTGCACAGCTGGCTGAAGAACGCGATTCGCGCGGAGTACGCGCCGGCCTGGCCGCGTCTCGAGCAATTCCTCACGAGCATCGGCCGGCGCATGCTGGTGAAGGATTTGTACGAGGAGTTGATGCATACGCCCGAGGGCGCGCAGCGCGCCAGGAGCATCTACGCCAAGGCGCGTTCTCTCTACCAAGTTCCGCTTGCGCAACAACTCGATGAGTTGATGGCGAAGGATTGAAAACGTTAGGAGGCCCGCCGCGGCCCCACGCCGGAGAAATCGAAAACCTGCAGACGATCCGGCGCGCTGTCGATCGCCGTGATCGGGCCGACTGCAGCTACGCTCGAGGCGCGCTTGGCGTGCTCGTGCTGGCGGCTGGTTCGCACTGCGGGACCGCGACGCCGCTTCCGGCGGGTGACTCGATCTCGCGCAGCGTTGCTGCGACCGCCGGCGCCAGCGACGTTCCCGCCGCGAGTTCGGCGGCGCGTAGCGCATGGCGGCGCGCTTGTGAGCGGCAGCCGCGTGTCAGAAGGATCTGCGCCAGGTTGTTGTGGGCGACCACATTGCCGCCGTCGAGCGCGAGCGCAGCGCGATACCCCTGCTCTGCGGCATGCAGGTCTTGGCGCGCGTATGCAATATTCGCCAACCCAAGCCGCGGCCAAGCCGAGTCGGGCCAGATCTGGCTGGCGCGGGCATAGGCGCTCGCAGCGGCGTCCAGCTTGCCGATCGATTCCATGGCGGCGATCGCCGCAAGGTAGCGATCACGATCGGGATCGGCGGGGGCCTCGTCGGGCGCCAGCGCGACGAACGCCCAGCGCTGCGCGCGATCCCAGGCGCGCACGAATCGACGCGTGCTCATGGTCAGCCGCTGCGTCGTTCCGGAGCGCAGGATCAGCTCGC
>Ga0079224_100000083_pt1 | contig 68498 bp, 63 predicted proteins | sample Stecom2015_FD_80414 | JGI IMG/M metagenome (GOLD analysis project Ga0079224, IMG submission 80414) | Agricultural soil microbial communities from Utah to study Nitrogen management - Steer compost 2015 | ecosystem: Environmental > Terrestrial > Soil > Agricultural land | place: USA: Utah... | reverse complement strand
CGCCGGCGAACGCATCGCCCGAGATGGTGTTCTGTCCGGTGCGGTTGCCGATCGCCGCGCATCCAGCCGGCTCGAGGCGTCGATCGACGAGCTGCCGCCGTTGTTCGCGACCGCCGCGCCTAGGGCTCCGGCGACCAGGCTCGAGGAGGAGTTGTCGCTGTTGTCCACGCTCGACTGGCTGCCGTTGTTGGCGCTCGCGCTTCCGAACAGCGCGCCGGCTCCGCTGTTGTCGGAGGTATCCGTATTGCCGGACGCGAAGCTGTTCGTCGAGCTGTCGTTGCCGTTGTTGTTGAGCGAGTTCGTCGACGCGATCGACACCGCGTCGTCCGCGACCGAGGCGCTGCCGCCGTCCGCGGTCACCGCGTTGTTCTGGCTGTTGTTCGAGTTGTCGTTGCCGTTGTTGTTCAGCACGTCGTTCACGCCGACCGCGAGGCTGCCGTCGGCCGCGGAGGCGAAGTTGCCGCTCGACGTGGCAGTATTGGCGGTGCTGTTGTCGGATTGATCCGTGACGTTCGTCGTCACGCTCGTGGTCTCGGTGAACGTGTTCGACGTGTTCGACGTCGCCGTGCTCTCGTCTTCGCGATCGCCGAGCCGGCGCCCGCGAGGTTGAGGCTGTTCTCGACGTCGATTTCCGTGTCCTTCGCGAGCGCACCGACACTGGCGCCGAGCATCGCGCTGAGTACGGCAACATGCAGAATATTCTTGGACATGCTTTTGATTCCTTTTCCTGTTGACAAGCTTCCGACGGCTCGCCTGCGTCAGTGCAGGTTCGCCTGAACGTTGACGCTCTGCTGGACGGCCGAGGCCTGGCCGAGGTTCTGCGCGGCGATGTTCACGCCCGCCGGGGCGCCGAAGGCGGTGTCGATCTCGTTCGAGGCCGACTGATCGGCCTTCCACGCGCCGATCGTCGTCTCGTTCGCCGCCACCGTCATCCCGAGGACACCCGCGTTGACGGCAACGCTGCCGCATGCTCGGCGAGAACCGGCCGAAACGGAGTGAGATCTGCGTCACAGTGACGAGCCGCACCGGAGCGCTAAACTCCGCGAACGGTCGCTATACACTATTCCCGGGCCTTGCAATAACGTGAAGAACAGCGCCCGGCGCATCTCGACCGCGATGGGGAAGCGAAGACGATGGATCTGAGTCCGACGGATGCCGAGCTACTGTCTATCGACCGGATCGACCTCTACAAGACGGACGAAAAGTACGACTTCAAGCTGACCGACATTCTCCGGAGGCGGCAGCGGCCGCTGCTGATGCTGTTGAACCAGCGTGCAGAGCTGCTCTACGCCTCCGCCACGCTCGGGGGCGGGCAGAGCCGCAGCCGTCAGCCGCTGGACCCGATGATCGAGGCCGCGCTGCCGGAAGCGCAGCGGCTGTTCCAGGAGCCGCAGCCCGTCGCTGCCATCGTCAAGCAGCTCGTCATCGACAAGCCCGGAGAGCGCTGCGCGCTCGTGATCCTCGATAACCAGTTCTACTGCATGCGGCTGTTCCGGCTGCAGAAGGTCGACGAGGACGCCGAGGAGGTCTATGCCGCGCTCGTCGAGCCGATCAGCGATCCGAAGCTCGGAGCCGTCGACCTCGACAAGGTGAAAGGGCTGTTCCGCCTGTCCAAGCGGGAGGTGGACGTGCTCGACGCCCTGATGTTGGGGATGACGGACAAGGAGATCGCGACCCGGCTCACGGTGAGCGTGGAGACCGTCCGGGCATACCTGAAATCGATTCGCGCGAAGCTCGGCGTGAAGACCCGCACGGCGATCGTATCGACCGTCCACAACCTGCGCGGCGGCCTGCCGGATCTCCGGACGCACCGCAGCTGATCGTCCCGTCGCTTCGCACCGCGCAACGCGATCGTCAATGAGCTCGAGCAAGCACGAGAATGACGGCTTCGACCGCGTGGGCCGCGCGTCCCGTCCCGACGGCGACGATGCGCCGAGCCCGCAGGCCGAGGCGGCGCCCGACGAGGACCCGCAGGCGGAGCTCGACCGCTGCCGCGCCCGGAGCCGCGAGCTCGAGCAGATCAACGGACGTCTCCGCGCCGAGGTCGACGATCTCAAGGCTTGCATCGACGGGCGCAAGGAGCATTGGTCCCGGATGCAGCAGCACATCGAGCAGTACGGGGACACCCTCGCGGGCATGGAGCAGGTCGTGCGGGATGCCGAGGAGAAGCTGTCCAGGAAGGACCGCGAGCACGAGCTGCTCTCCGAGCGGATCATCGAGCTCGAGCGCCGCTGCGCCGAGCTCGCGGGACGTCTGCGGGAGCGGGAACGGCTGCAGCGCGACGACGAGCGCCGCCGGCAGGAAGGCACGGACGAGGTGAGCGGCCTCAGGGCGCAGGTGCAGGACCTGCGCGAGCAACTGGACGAGAAGGCACGCCGGCTCGAGCGCGTCACGGCGGAGAACGAAGCGCTGCGGCGGCAGGCTCACGACACGAACCAGAGGCTCGCGGCGCTCGAGCGGCGCCGTGACGGCGCCGCCGGCGAGGTCCGCTCGCTGCGGCAGGAGCTCGTCGCCCAGCAGCATCTGATCGGCAAGCTGGAAGCGGAGCTCGACTCGAAGCAGAGCACGATCGAAAGGCTCGAGCGGCAGCTCGACGCCGGAGGCCGGCGCGAAGACGCTGCGGCCGACGCGAACGGCGGCTTCGCGGACGCCGCGGGAGCGGAGCCGGAAGGCTCGTCGAACGTCGAGATCATCCACATCGGCGACCTGTTTCGGCACGAGCCGCCGAGCGAGCGCCGCCCGATTGCCGTCCTGGAGGCACCGGACGGCACCACGTACCCGATCACGACGCGCGGCGTGACGATCGGCCGCGCATCGAGCAACGACATCTGCATCCGCCGCGAGTTCGTCAGCCGAACGCATGCACGGCTCGTCGTGTGCGGGATCGGCGCGATCATCGAGGACGCCGGCAGCAAGAACGGCATCCTGGTGAACTCGGTCCCCGTGGACCGGCGGGTGCTCACCGACGGGGACATCGTGAGCCTCGGCGGAAAAATCGATCTCAAGTACGTCGAGCTCGATACCTCGACGCGGACCGGTGCGCCGGGCGCAAGGGCGAAGCCGAGGGCCGACGGCGGCCCGCAAGCGTGACGCTCAGGCGGCCCGGTCCCGAGCCTCGAGCCGCCGGATGAATGCCGCGAAATCCGCCGCGGCCTGCTCGAAGCCGCCGTTCTCGGTGGACGCCACCGTCTCACGCCCGTGCACGACGCGCACCGTCGCGTCGAGCCGCACCGGCTCCCGCACGCTCGGCCGGGCACGCTTCACCGCCTCGCGAGCCTCGGCGATCGCCTCGTCCGTGCCGAGGTTGCACGCATCGACGAGCGCGTCCGGAGACAGCCGCTCGCCGGTCAGCGCGACGAGCGTGTCCTCGAACGGCGCGGCATTGCCCGGCGCCCAGTAGTGCCGGGCGAGGTCCGGCCCGATGCGCGGGTTGTCCGTCAGAAAGCCGTCGCGCTCGAGGAAGAAGCGCCGCGTCTGCTGCACGGCCATCTCCGCGAGCACGTAGCCGTGGTAGTACGCGCTCGACTCGCCCGCGAGCAGGTGCGGCACGGCAAGCACCGGCCGCACGCCGGCCGAGAGACCCTGCAGCTCGCGCTCGATGCGCCGGAACGTGTCGAGCACCCGGTCCGGACGCAAGTCCTCGTCCGGCAGCTCGTACAGCGCGCGCTCCGCAAAAGGCACGGTCAGCATCATGCGCACGTCCCACGCGCGGAACGGCTGACGCTCGCGGATCGCGAGCTCGATCAGCTCGAGCGGCATCGCCCTGCCCTGCGCATCGCGCGCATACCGCGCGCGCCAGTCCGCGTCGCCGAGCAGCGAGTCCATGAACATCGACTGCGTCTCGGCATACGCGACGCTCGTCGGGGCGAACTCGTGGCTGAAGCACGGCGCGTCCGAAAGAATGTTCGCGAAGTGCGCGGCATGGCCGCCCTCGTGGAACAGCGTCTCGGCCGCGACGAGCCCGCTGCCGACCTGGCCGACGACCGCGTTCGCCGTGAAGTTCACGCGGGCCGGCCGCCACACGCCGTTGTCGAAGAACGCGGGCTCCGGGCCGTGCATGAAGCCGTTCTCGTATTTGCCCGGCCGGTCGACGAGGTCGAGCGTGAGCGTCGCGCCGCGGTAGCGCACGCCGAGCGCGTGGAACGAACGGCCCCAGCGCTCGAGCGCGTCCGCGAAGCCGAAATACGGATCGAGCTCGCGCTCGACGTCGCCGCCGCGCAGGTAGCGGAAGTTCCACGGCTCGAGCGCGCCCGGCCCGTGCTTCTTCTCGAACGCCGCGAGCTCGGCGGCCGACTTCTCGGCGGTGCGCACCGCGAGCGCATCGAGCCGCTCGAACAGCGATCTCTTGGTCATCCGCTCGACGACCGCGACCCGCCACGCATAGTAGTCCTCGTGCCCGAGCATCCGGCCCAGCCGATTGCGCTTGCGCACGATCTCGAGGAAGCCCGCGTCGAGCACGAACGGCTCGATGCTCAGGAGGCCCTCGTACGCGGCGCGGCGGCGCCCCTCGTCGGGGTCCGTGCGCATCATCAGCGCGAGCCGGACGCTCGATGCCGGCGTGTGCGCGCCCGTCTCCGGATCGACGTAGCCGAGCGGCATCTTCGCGCGCTTCTCGGCGAGCGCCGCCTCGAGCTCGACGATCTCGGCGGACAGCCGGCGCGCCTCGGGATCCTCGATCACGTGCGCGGCGAGCGTCGCGATCCAGCCGTCGAGGACGCGCTTCTCGGCCGCGGGAATGCCGTCGGCCCGGGCCGCGAGGGCCCGCAGCGACGCGAGACGCTCAGGGTCCTGCAGAAAACCGTTCCAGGCGATCTCCGCTTCCGCCATCGCCTGGCGGGCCGCCGGCATGTCGTCCGCGAGCCCCATCTTCGTGACCCAGAACAGATCTTCCTTGCGCGTGTGGAGCTCGAGGTACTCCGTCTTGAGCCGCTCGAGCTCCGCCTTGATCGAAGTCATCGCGCGACTTTACGCCACGGCGGCGACGCCCGCCATACGGCCGTCACGCGTATCACGGCTGAGCCGGCCGAGGCGCCTCGCGCGCGGGCTGCGGTCCGGCCGGCGCGCCGGCGAAGATACCACCGAGCACGTCGCCGAGACCCATCGCGGCAGCCACTCGCCCGAGCTGCACCGGATCGATCTGCCCGTCGATCTTGATGAACACGGCATCGCTCGAGTCGAGGATCATGAACGTCATGCCGACCATCTGCTCGCCTTCCACCCGCGCGTGCACGCGCACCCTCTCTCAAGCGATCGAGACACGCGTTGCGCGTCACGGCGAGCAGCCACTCCTTCGGCCGTTCCACGCCGTGTCCGTGCTGCCAATAACGCAGGAACGCCTCCTGACTCACGTCTTCCGCCTCGTCGCGATCTCGAGCAGCAAGAGCGCGACCCGGCAAACGATGCCGCCGTGGCGCAGCACCGCCAGCCTCAGCCTCATGCCCGACAGGCCGCCTGCACCGTCCGGCTCGGATTCGGCCGCCAAGATTTCGCTGATCCTCGATTCGGGCACCATGCCCTTCCGATCCGGCCGCTGACATGACCAAGACGCGGCGAGACGATCAAGGTTACAGGCCGGCGCACAGGCTCGCCGGACTGTCAACGCCTTTCGTGCGCGCCTCGGGCTTGCCAAAATCGCCGCTCGCGGCCGAAGCCGCCCTTCGATGTCGAAGCCATGTCCGAACCCGTCACGCTCGCGACCAGAATCGCCCGCACCATCGCCGACGAGATCGGTGCCGCCCCGGCCCAAGTGCAGGCGGCCGTCGCGCTGCTCGACGACGGCGCGACCGTGCCGTTCGTCGCACGCTATCGGAAGGAGGTCACGGGCGGCCTGGACGACACGCAGCTGCGCACGCTCGAGACGCGCCTCACGTATCTGCGCGAGCTCGAGGATCGCCGCAGGACGATCCTCGCGAGCATCGAGGAGCAGGGCAAGCTGACCGACGCGCTGCGCGCGGACATCGAGGCCGCGGACAGCAAGTCGCGGCTCGAGGACCTTTACCTGCCCTATCGGCCGAAGCGCCGGACCCGGGCGCAGATCGCGCGCGAGGCGGGTCTCGAGCCGCTCGCGGACCTGCTGCTCGAGGATCCGGGCCGCTCGCCCGAGGAGGCCGCGGCGGAATTCGTCGACGAGAAGAAGGGCGTGGCCGACGCGAAGGCCGCGCTCGAAGGCGCGCGCGCGATCCTGATCGAGCGCTGGGGCGAGGACGCGGAGCTTCTCGGCCGGCTGCGCGAATGGCTGTGGGGCTGCGGCGTGATCCGCGCGAAGGTCGTCGAAGGCAAGCAAACCGAGGGTGCGAAGTATGCCGATTACTTCGGCCACGCCGAGCCGCTCGCGAAGATCCCGTCGCATCGGCTCCTCGCGCTGCTGCGCGCGCGGCGCGAGAAGATTCTCGAGCTCGACCTCGAGCCGGGAGCGGACGCGGAGAAAGGCCACGCGCATGCCGAGGCCCTGATCGCGCGCCGCGCCGGGATCGAGCTTCGCGGCCGACCGGCCGACGCGTGGCTCGCGCAGGCGTGCCGGCTCGCATGGCGCGCCAAGATTCACGTCCACCTGATGGTCGACCTCGTCAATCGCGCCCGAGAGACCGCCGAAGAGCAGGCGATCGGCGTGTTCTCCGACAACCTCAAGGACCTCCTGCTGGCGGCGCCTGCCGGCCCGCGCACGGTCATGGGGCTCGATCCGGGTCTTCGCACCGGCGTGAAGGTCGCGGTCGTCGACCCGACCGGCAAGCTCGTCGCGGCCGGCACGATCCATCCGCACGAGCCGAAGCGGCAATGGGACGATTCGCTGAAGACGCTTGCCAGGCTCTCGGCCGAGCACGCGGTCGAGCTGGTCGCGATCGGCAACGGCACCGGCAGCCGCGAGACGGATCGGCTCGTCGCGGAGCTGATCGCGCGGCATCCGGAGCTGAAGCTCGCGAAGCTCGTCGTGAACGAAGCGGGCGCATCGGTCTACTCCGCCTCGGAGCTCGCGGCGCGCGAGTTTCCGGAGCTCGACGTGTCGCTGCGCGGCGCCGTGTCCATCGCGCGGCGCTTGCAGGATCCGCTCGCGGAGCTCGTCAAGATCGAGCCGAAATCGATCGGCGTCGGGCAATACCAGCACGACGTCGACCAGAACCGCCTCGCACGGGCGCTCGACGCCCGCGTCGAGGATTGCGTGAACGCCGTCGGCGTGCACGTCAACACGGCGTCGAGCGCGCTGCTCGCGCGCGTCGCGGGGCTGTCGGCCGCCGTCGCCGAGAACATCGTCGGCTTCCGCAACGCCAACGGGCCGTTCAAGCGGCGGCGGGATCTGTTGAAGGTGCCGCGCCTCGGCCCGAAAGCTTTCGAGCAATGCGCCGGCTTTCTGCGGATCGCCGACGGCGACGAGCCGCTCGACGCGTCGGCGGTGCATCCGGAGGCGTATCCGGTCGTCGAGCGCATCGCCGCGCACGCGGGACGAAGCGTCAAGGCGCTGATCGGCGACTCGGCGTTCCTGCGCACGCTCGAGCCCGAGGCGTTCACGGACGAGCGGTTCGGCGTGCCGACGGTCCGCGACATCTTGCGGGAGCTCGAGAAGCCGGGCCGCGATCCGAGGCCGGAGTTCAAGACGGCCCGCTTCGCGGAAGGCGTCGAGAAGCTCGAGGACCTCAGGCCCGGGATGGTGCTCGAGGGCGTCGTGAGCAACGTTGCCGCGTTCGGAGCGTTCGTCGACGTCGGCGTGCACCAGGACGGTCTCGTGCACATCTCCGCGCTGTCGAACAAGTTCGTGAAGGATCCGCGCGAGGTCGTGAAGGCGGGGGACATCGTCAAGGTGAAGGTCCTCGATGTCGACCTCGCGCGCCGGCGCATCAGCCTGACGCTGCGTCTCGACGACGAGCCGGGCGCGGCGCGAGGCCGCGGCACGGGCGCGCCGGATGCGCGCGCCCGCGGCGAGCGGCGCGGCGGCAGCCGGGGCCGCCCGGAGGCGCACGCCGCGCGCGGGCGCGCGGACGGGGAGCGCAAGCCGTCCGGTCCCTACAACACGGCGCTCGCGGACGCGTTCGCGCGGGCGAAGAAAACGCGCGAGTAGAGGCTCATCCGGACCCGCGGTCCGATGCGCCGAGGAGACCCACGATGACGCTGTCCACGCCGCTCCGCATCGCCCGCCGCTTCTGCGGCCCGTCGGGCATGGCCAACGGGGGCTACACCTGCGGCGTCGTCGCCTCCTTCGCGGCACGGCCCGTGACCGTGCGGCTGCTGAAGCCGATTCCGCTCGAGACGGAGCTCACGGCCGACGAGCGGAACGGCGTCATCGTCGTGCTGCGCGGCGACGAGACGCTCGCGGAGGCGCGTCCCGGCGAGGTCGGCGCTCTCGCGCCGCCCGATCCGCCGAGCCCGAGCGAAGCGGCCGAAGCGTCGAGACGTTATCGCGGCTTCGCGACGCATCCGGCGCCCGAGTGCTTCGTGTGCGGGCCGGCGCGCAGCCCGGGGGACGCGCTGCGGATCTTCGCCGGCCCGGTCGCGCCGGGCGTCGCGGCGGCGCCGTGGACCCCCGACGCGTCGCTCGACCGCGGCGACGGCCGCGTCGCCGACGAGTTCATCTGGGCAGCGCTCGACTGCCCCGGATTCGCCGCCGCCGCGCCCGACATGCGGCCGATGCTGCTCGGCGAGCTCACGGCCCGGATCGATCGGGCGGTCGCGGTCGGCGAGCCGTGCATCGTCGTCGGCTGGGTCATCGGCGCGAGCGGCCGCAAGCACGAGGCCGGCACGGCGGTCTTCGACGCCGAGCGCCGGCTGTGCGCGCTCGCCCGCGCGATCTGGATCGAGCCTCGCGCCTGATCGACGACGCGGGCTTCGCAGCGCCCGAGCCTCCGGGGGCGCTCGGCGGCCGTGCTCGTTGCGAGAAGCCGGCGCGCCCCTCGTCCGTCAGGATTCGGGCGCGGTGAGCCGCAGCAGCCGCCCGCCCGATCCGCGGCGCTGGTCCTCGACGATCCAGATCGCGCCGTCCGGTCCCTGCTCTACGGCCCGAATCCGCTGGCCCATCGCGAAGCGCTCCGCTTCGCGCGCCTGTTCGCCGTCGATCTCGACGCGCACGAGCGACTGCGACGACAGTCCGCCGATGAACGCGTCGCCCTGCCACGCTGGAAACTCGCTGCCCGAGTAGAACATCAGGCTCGACGGCGAGATCACCGGGTTCCAGAACGCGGCGGGCGCAGCGAGATCAGGCCGCGTGTCGTGGTCGGGGATCCGGCGGCCGTCGTAGTGATCGCCGTTCGAGACCAGCGGATAGCCGTAGTTCGCGCCGCGCCGGACGAGGTTCAGCTCGTCGCCGCCGCGCGGACCCATCTCAACGTTCCAGAGCCGCCCTTCGCCGTCGAACGCGAGACCGAGCGGATTCCGGTGCCCCAGGGACCAGATCTGCGCGGTGACGCCGCCCTGCTCGGCGAACGGATTGTCCTCGGGCACGGAGCCGTCATCGTTGAGGCGCACGATCTTGCCGAGGTTCGACCGCATGTCCTGTGCGGGATCGAACTTCTGGCGCTCGCCGGAGCTGATCCACAGATAGCCGTGGCCGAACGCGATCCGGTGACCGTAGTGCCCGTTGCCCGTGACCTTCGGCTCCTGCCGCCAGATCACCTCGAGATTCTCGAGCGCGCCGCCGCCCTCGGCGTCGAGCACGAGGCGCGCGCGGGCGACCGCGGCGCCGCTCGTGCCGCGCTCGCCGGCTTCCGCGTAGCTCAGGTAGACGAGCCCGTTCTCGTCGAAGTCCGGATGCAGCACGACGTCGCCGAACCCGCCCTGCCCGCCGTACGCGACCTCCGGCACGCCCTCGATATCGAACGTCGCGCCCGTTTCCGGCGAGAAGAGCTTGAGGGCGCCGCGCTTCTCGCTGACGAGCAGGCGGCCGTCCGGCAAGAATTCCATCGCCCACGGCTCGGAGAACTGCGCGACCTCCTCCGCCTCGAACGCGCTGTTCTGCGCGAGCACCCCGTCGTCACCGGCGCCGCAGGCGGTGACCAGCACCGCGCAGGCGAAAATTCTCGACCCCCTGATCATCGTCCAGCTCCTTCTCATCAGCGTATGGCTCATGGCCCGCCGTCCTCCGGATGCGGATTCCCGGCGGCCGCGCTCTGCCCGGGCCGGCCCGCACGCGCCGGCACGAAGCTGCGGCTGATCTCGCCCGCCACGGCCGCCGCGTGCGCAGCGACGGCGGCGTCGAACGACGCGACGAGCTCACGCTCGACCTCCGCGCGGAACCGGCGGAGCGCATCGTCGAACGCGCGCTCGAGGTTCTCCCGATGCATTCGCTCGTCGAGACGCAACAGCGCCCAGTCGGTGACGAGCCAGGCGCCCGCGCCGGCGAGGACCGCGCACGCCGCGGCGACGGGACCGCCCGGCGCGCACACGGCCGCGCCGCTCGCCGCCGCGGCGCCGACGCGGGAAGCGCCGCGCGCCGCTGTTCGGGCCGCCGCAGCGCGGCCGCCGCGGACGGCCGCCGCGCGCGCGAGGGCCGGCGCCGCGACGGCGCCGACACCCGCCGCGGCGGCGCCGAAAGACATCCGCGTGCCGAAGGCCTGCCTCTCGCGCTGCACGGTCTCGGCGAGGAAGTCGTCGAGCACGAGGCGCGGCCGGGCCGCGTCGGCGGCGAGCGGCGCCGGCACGCGCCGAGGAGCCAGTCGGCGCTCGACCTCTCCGCGCCATGCTTCACGCACACCGGCATAGTGCGCCGCGAGCCGATCGGCCGCGTCGCGCTCGAGGGCCGCAAGGCGGGACGCCCACGTCTGCTCCGGGAACAGCGTCGCCGCGGCGCGCGCCGCCAGGTAGCCGGGCTCCGACAGGTCGGCCGCCTCGAGCGCAGCCATCGCGATGCGGCTGTATTCCCCCCGCAGCGAGTAGTACCAGTCCAGGAACTCGGGGAGCCTCGCGTGCGCCTCGTCGAACAGCCCGTCGAGCTTCGCGTCGATCTCGTCGACGACGAGCGCCCGCGCGGCCTCCCCGCCGGCGGCGAAGTGCTGCGCGGTGAACGTCTCGAGCCAGCCGAGATCGTCCGCTCCCGCCCGATAATGAATGCCGCCGAGGACGATCTCCGTCTCGGGCGCGTGCCAGTCGACGGGCGCGACGGTCCTGACGAGCGACAGCAGCCCCGCCGCGGCGGCGACGACCGCGAGCCCTGCCGCCCACGACCGGGACGGCCTCTCAAACGGCACGGTCGGGGCGCTCTTCATGCTTCGTCGATCCGATCAGCACCGGGCACAGGAACGAAAGATAAGACCACACGAAGACGGCTTCTTCTGCAAGCACGATCAGCCAGCCGAGCGCCTGGGCCGCCGAAAGCCCGGGCTGCGGCATCAGCTGCTGCGCGAGCCACAGGCGCAAGCCGTCCTTGACGCCTGCCAGTTGTAACAGAAGCTGGGCCGGCGCGCTGCGCGCGCGCTCCTGGTCCACGAAGTGCCAGATGGCGCGCTCGAGATCGACGTCGCCGACGTCCGGGTAGGGCCGGTGAAACGCGAGCGCGACGAGCGCGGCCGCCATCGCAAGCCCCACGACGACGACGGTCAGCCGCCACGCGATCTCCGGCAGGTAGCGGGCGGCGAGCTGACCGGCCAGCGCGCGGCGCCACAGCGCGAAGACCGCGGCCGACGCCGGCGCGCCGATGACGAGAACCGTCCACGCCGCCTCATCCTCGAGCCGCACGAGCGCGGCATACAGGACGAGGCCGAGGATCCCGCCGAGCACGCCGGCGCGGACGTAGGTCAGCGCGCGGCCGCGAAATCGCGTCGCGAGCGCGCCTTCGGGCGCGAGATAGGCCTCGCGGAACGCGGCGCAGCGCAGCCGACGGCGGCGCGCGGCGCCGACTGCGATCGGCGCCGCGAGGCCGAGCCAGGCGATCGCGCTGCCCCAGGTCGGCAACGCGCGGCCGACGAGATGCACGAGCCAGGCCCCGGCCGCGAGCGCGAGCAGCGCGAGCATCGGGCGCGCGAGCGCCGTCATCGCCTGCTCGGCGGGCGGACGCAGCGGGGATGCAGGGTTCGCGGCCGCATCCCCGCAGGCTTTCACAAAAGCAGCGCCGCCGCCACCAACGCCGCCACGGACGCGGCGTGCAGCGCCCAGGCGCTGGCCGCGATCAGCGCGAGGTGCGCCTCGGGCGTGAGGAAGGCCAGCGAGCCGTCGAGCGTCTCGAAGCACTCCCGGACTCTGTCCGGCCAGCGCCTGAAGACGGTCCCGGCGATGAACGACAAGAACGAAACGACGCAAAGCATCCCCGCAGCCGCCCAGTCGGGCGGCGCCCCCATTTCCGGCATGCTCGAACCTCGCGCAAGTGTTGTCTTTATCGGGCGCGCGGGCTCCGACGCCGCGACGATGGGACAGGACCCAGCGAGTCGTCGCGATGCGCCGCCGCGTCGGGGACCGCGGCGACGTAATAGGCGCTCGCGCGCCTCGCGTCAAGGAAAACGTGCGGTCAGAAGCGCCAGGCCGCGGTTACCCAGACCGCCTCCGCATCCTCGATCTCGCTGATCTCGATGACCTCGTACTCCGCGCGCAGCGCGAGACGCTCGAGCAGCGTCACGCCGACGCCGGCGCCGTACATGAAGTCGTTCTCGCTCTCGTCGAGCAGCTCCTCGCCGCCCAGGCTGACCTCGAGGTCATAGAAGAGCCAGCCGCCCTTCGCGAACAGCTCGATCGGGCCGATCGGCAGCGTCGCGACCAGCGACGGCGCGATGCCTTTTGCGTCCGACTCGATCGGCAGCAGGTCGAGCGCGGCGGACGAGTCGCCGAAATCGAAGTAGTCGAGCTGCACCGCGATCGCGCGGTTGAAGCGCCAGCCGGCGAATACCCGCTTCGCGTCGCTGTCCTCGTCGAAGTCGATATCGACGTCTTCGATATCACGGATCTCGGTGGAGAAGTCGCCGAACCCCGCACCGAGGTACAGGCCTGAGCTCTCGTCGGCCGCCGCCGGGCCGGCGGCCAGCATGCCGCAAAGCGCGGCGAGTATCCCGATGCGTTCCACGCGCTGCTCCTTGTCCCGAGTAGGCAACGGCCCCTTAAGCAAGGTCCGTGCCATGCGCGAGGCAGCGCGAGACCTCGGCGAACGGATCCTCGCCGCCGTTCACGACGTGCTGCGCGAGCAGAAACCCGCCCGCATTCCACGACTGGCCAGGCATCCCGCGCGGCTGCAGCGTTCGCCCGTGAAGCCACTCCGGAAAGCGCCAGCGGCCGACGGCGCACGAGCGCGCGAGCTTCGCAAGCTCCGCCCGCGCGAGCGCCCCGCGTCCCGCGCGCACGAGCGCGATCACCCAGAACGCGCCGACCATCGGCCAGACGCCGCCGTTGTGATACTGCCATTCGAAGTTCTGCCGGTGCCGGGCCATGTAAGGACGCCACAGCATGCTGGTGCGCTGAATCGGCTTCACGACGGCACGGATCGGGTACGGATCATGCACACGCGCCGCGAGCAGCGCGTCGAGCGCGAGGCGGGACGTTCTGCGGTCCGCCGCCCCGGCAAGGATCGCAAGCAGGTTGCCGAAGACGTCGCCCTCCTCCCCGAAGAACGAGAAGTTGACGAAGCTGAGGAACAGATCCCGGTTCCGCGCCTTCTTCAGCACGTAGTCGCACAAGAGCCGCGCCCGCCGATAGTCGGGCAAGGCCGCCGAGAACGGATGGAAGAGACTGTTGAACGTCGCGCGCGTCTCCGCCGCACGCGGCAGCTCGAAGAGCTGCTTCACGCGATACCAGAGCGCGTTCGTGTACAGGACGAAGCCGGAGCGCGGCATGATGTCCGCCCAGTCGCTCGCCTCGTTCTGCTGCAGCAGATGGAGCCGCTGATGCTCCTGGGCGAGCAGCCAGTCCAGCGCGCGGTCCACCGGCCGCCGCAGCCGCCGCAGCAGCCCGGGCGCGGCACCCGTCCGATCGAGATACTCGACGGCAATCAGCCACCACAGCGTCGAGTCGATGCAGCCGAGATACCAGAAGTCCGCCTCGCGGCCATCGACATCGACGAACTTCGGCAGCTGCCCGTTCGGCGCCTGATGCGCGGCGAGCGTCTCGAGCCCGGCCGCTGCCGAGCGCTCGAGCTCGGGGTCGCCGGACACCGCCATGCCGAGCGCGCAGATCGCCGCGTCGCGGCCGAACACGGCCGTGTAGCCGCGGCGCTCGGCGCGCGGGCCCGGCGCCGCCGCGAGCACGCCCGCGGCCGTCGAGTTCCGCTTCAGCAGGTCGATCGCCCGCGCGCGGCATTCGGCGAGCAGCACCGCCTCGTCGTACGCGTCCTCCATGTTCCGCACGTGCCGTTCCCTCAAGACGCGCTCAGCGCCTCTTCGTATCCGGCGGGAGGCACGAACTCGAACGGCTCCTCGAGCGCGCGCAGCACCCGCGCATCCCGTCTGTAGACGTCCGACAAGAGATAGAGCTCGCCGTCCTCGGGCACGGCGGTCGCGTAGATCAGGAGCACCGTCAGCGGACGCGGCAGCGTGATTGTGCGCGGCTCGCCCGTCGCGAGCGCGGCGTCGATCGCGGCGCGGTCCCAGCGCCCGGTCTCGGCCAGCAGGAGCTCCGCGAGCTCGAGCGGATGCTCGAGCCGGATGCAGCCCGAGCTGAACGTTCGATCGGCGCGCGCGAACAGCTCGCGCGCCGGCGTGTCGTGCATGTAGACGTGATGGGGATTCGGAAACATGAACTTCACGCGCCCGAGCGCATTGTCCGGCCCCGGCTCCTGGCGCAGCATGTAAGGGAAGCTCGGCGCGTTCCAGTCGACCGCGGCCGGATCGATCACGCGCCCGGTCGTGTCGAGCACGACCATGTTGCGGCGCGCGAGCGCCTCCGGATCGAGGCGCAGCTCCGGCAGCAGATCGCTGCGCAGGATTCCCGGCGGCACGGTCCAGGTCGGATTCAGCACGAGGTAGGTCATCTGCGCGCGGAACGAAGGCGTCTGCCGGTACGGGCGGCCGACCACCGCCCGCGTGGTCCACACCCGCTCCCCGTTCTCGACCAGCGAGACCTGGAAGCGGGCGATGTTCGCGACGATGTAGCGTTCCTCGAGATCCCGAAAGATCCAGCGCAGCCTCTCGAGATTGACGCGCAGCTGATCGATGCGCGCTTCGACGGGGACGTTCAGCGCCGCGATCGAGCGCGTGCCGACGACGCCGTCCGGCTCGAGGCCGTGCAGGCGCTGGAAGACGCGCACGGTGGCCTCGAGCGACGCATCGAAGAGCTCGGGATCCGGGCTTTGATCGGCTGCGAGATACCCCTCCGCGCGCAACCGTTCCCGCAGCGCGCGCACGCGCGGGTCCCGCATGCCCGGCCGCAGCGTCCCGCCCTCGAGCTGCGTCCACCCGCCCGCCCGCTCGAGCTCGCGATACGCGGCGAGCGCCGCCTTGAGCTGCGCATAGCGTAGCTCCTGGGGCGCGAGCGCCTCGACCTCGGCCGAGATGTCCTCGGCGTCGACGAGCCGCTGGAACACCGCGATGGGGCTCGTGCCTTCGAGCGTGCGGCTGAAGTTCCAGCTCGGCTCGAGCGCCTCGGGGTTGACCTTGCCGAAGCGCAGATGGAAGGCGTAGCGCGCAAGCGCATCCGAAGCGAGCAGCTCGAAGTGCACGTCATCGAGCACCGGGTCCTCGTCGTGAGCCCCGGCGGCGTGCTCGCGCAGCAAGCCGATGTGATAGTCGTCCGGGTCGAGCCCGTGCTCGGCGCTGCGGCTCAATGCGGCGAGCAGCGCATCGCGCTTTGCCTCGGATTCCCACGCAGGGCTAAACTCCCGACGCTCGTAGAACCGTATCAGGAACCAGGGGTCGGCGACGGCGACGCCGTCGATGCGCGGCTCCACCGCGAGCGCCTCGATGCGGGCGCGCAGCGCCTCGTCCGCGGACGCCGCCGCGGGGAGGAGCAGCGCAAGCAGGGCGGCGCATGCCGCGATCGGCGCCGCTCGGCCGCGCGCAGCCGCGCGCTGACGGACGAAAGGAATTCGATTCATGTGCGACGAATGTTCGGCAGCTTCGCCCGAGAGTCCAGCCCGCCGGCGCGTGCTCGCAGCGGGTGCGGCCGCGATGACGGGCTTGTTGTTCGCGCCGGCCTCTCGGGCGTCCGGGCCGCGCGCGTTGGCGTTCTATCATACGCACACCGGTGAGCGCTTGCGCGTGACGTACGCGGCGGACGGCCGCTATTTGCCCGAAGCGCTGGCAGAGATCAACCGCTTCCTGCGCGACTTCCGCACCGGCGACGTGCATCCGATCGATCCGCAGCTGCTCGATATCCTGTACGAGCTGCGTCGCCGCGCGGGCGGACGAGGCACGTACGAGATCATTTCCGCCTACCGCTCGCCGCAGACCAACGAAATGCTGCGCGCCCGCAGCGACGGCGTCGCGACGCGCAGCCTGCACATGGAAGGCAGGGCCATGGACGTCCGGCTCGTCGGCGCGCCGCTCGACCGGCTCCGCGACGAGGCTCTCGCCCTCGAGGCGGGCGGCGTCGGCTATTATCCTGAGTCCGAGTTCATTCACGTCGACACCGGCAGGGTTCGCCGGTGGTGAACCTTTCGCCCGAACGGAAGCCAATGCGATGAGCACTCCCCTTTACGAGATCTATGCAGTCAAATACGCCGAGCTCGCCCGCAAGGCCTTCGGCAACTTCGTCGGCGCCGACCTTCACGAGACGTCGGACATGCCGCTCGACTACTACGTCTGGGCCATCGTCGGCGACGGCGGGGTCTTCGTCGTCGACACGGGCTTCGATGCGCAGATGGCCGCGAAGCGCGGCAGGACGATCGTGAACCCGGTCGAGCAGGGGCTCGAGGCCATTGGCATCCGGCACCAGGACGTGCGCGACGTGATCATCACGCACATGCACTACGACCACTGCGGGAACGCCGCCCTGTTCGAGAATGCGTGCTTCCATCTGCAGGATGCCGAGATGGAGTACGCGACCGGCCGCCACATGTGCCATCGCGAGGTCAACCACGCGTTCGAGGCCGACGACGTCGCGCGTATGGTCAAGCGCGTCTTCGCAGGCCGGGTCGTGTTTCACGACGGCGGCGACGAGATCGCGCCGGGCATCACCGTGCACCGCATCGGCGGGCACACGAAGGGGCTGCAGTGCATCCGGGTCGCGACCCGGCGCGGGAACGTCGTGCTCGCGTCGGATGCGTCGCACTTCTACGCGCACATGGAGACCGGACGCGCGTTCCCGGTGCTGTACAACCTCGCGGAGCTGATCGAAGGCTACCGCACGCTTTATCGGCTCGCGAGCTCGAAGGCGCACGTGATACCCGGCCACGACCCGCTCGTGATCGAGCGCTATCCGGCCGCGTCCGACGCGACGAAAGGCTGGATCGCGCGCGTCGACCTCGACCCGCTGACGTAGCGACGGCCGTCGGCGGCCGCAGCTTCGCGATCGCGGGCGAGCTTGCGGCGGGCCGCGCAGGCCGCGCTGCGCACCTTCCGCAACCACCGGCTCGCCGCCTGGCGTATAGTTGATGAGGCAGGACGATTGCGGCACGGGGGTCGGAGAGGCATGGCGATCCTTTCGGGATACAGGCCGGGCGCGCGGCTGGCGCTGATTATCCTCCTCGCAGCGTCCTGCCCGGCGCAGGCCGGGCCGGCGCCCGAGGGGGCGGCGACGTTCTCGATCCTCGGCTACGATCCCGCGACAGGCGAGATCGGCGGCGCGATCCAATCGCACGTCTTCTCGGTCGGTAACGGCCTGCTGTGGGCGAGAGCGGGCGTCGGCGCGGTCGTCGTCCAGGCGATCGCGGACGTCTCGTACGGGCCGAGATCGCTCGAGCTCCTCGAGCGGGGACTGCCCGTCGACGAGGTCGTGCGACGCGTGCACGACGAGGATCCGGACCTGTGGCGCCACGCTTGGCCGAAGACGAGCCGCCAGTTCGCGGTGATCGACGCCGAGGGGCGGCATGCCGCGTTCACCGGCGCACGAGTCGCCGCATGGGCGGGACATGCCTCCGGCCGATACGCAACCGCGCAAGGCAACCTGCTCGCGTCCGAGGACGTCGTGAACGAGATGATCCACGCTTTCGAGGAGACCGGCGGGCACCTCGCGGAGCGTCTCGTCGCCGCGCTGCACGCGGGTCAGGCCGCCGGAGGCGACGTGCGCGGCATGCAGTCCGCTGCGCTGATCATCGTCAAGAAGGACGGCGGCATCTGGCTGAACAACGACGTCGTCATGCGTCTCCAGGTCGACGATCATCCCGATCCGATCGGCGAGCTCGGCCGGCTCGTCGGGCTCGCCCTCGAGGCCCACCATCGCATGGAGGCGCTGCGCCGCGCCGCCGAGGGCGCCGAATCGGCGCGAGACGAAACGCACGACGGCGCGGACCCCGGCGCCGCATCGTGGAAGCCCGCGAAGTGACCCGCGCGCCGGCCACATGCCCGTGGAAACGCTGATCGACGTCGCCGCGCTGCGTGCGCGTCTCGACGATCCGTCGATACGGATCTTCGACTGCCGCTTCTCACTCGCCGATCCCTCGGCGGGCCGCAAGGCCTACCTCGCCGGACACATTCCGGGGGCACGCCACGCCGACATCGACGAGGACCTGAGCGGCCCGCGCGTGCCCGGCGTCACCGGACGGCATCCTCTGCCCGCGCGCGACCGGTGGATCGATCGCGTCGAGGCCTGGGGGCTCTCGCCCCTGCTCGACGTCGTCGCTTACGACGATTCGGGCGGCGCTTTCGCCGCCCGGCTGTGGTGGATGCTGCGCTCGATCGGCCACTCGGCCGTCGCCGTGCTCGACGGCGGCTGGCGCGCGTGGGTCAGCGGGGGGCTCCCCGTGACGACGGCCGTCCCGTTCGATCCGCCGCGCTCGCACACCGATTACCGGCGCCGCCGGCCGCTGACGCGGCTCGTCACGGCCGACGACATCGACGCGCGTACGCAGGTGCTGCTCGATGCGCGCGATCCGGCGCGTTTTCGCGGCGAGGTCGAGCCGATCGACCCGATCGCCGGGCACATCCCCGGCGCCCGCTGCGCCGCGTCGAGCGAGAACCTCGACGAGCGCGGCTTCTTCAAGCCCCGGGAAGCCCTTCGCCGGCGCTTCGACGCGCTCCTCGCCGACGCGAAGGGCAAGGACGTCGTCTGCTACTGCGGCTCGGGGATCACGGCCGCGCACAACATCCTCGCGCTGCGCCATGCCGGCTTCGACGAGCCCCTGCTCTACGCGGGCTCCTGGAGCGAGTGGATCAACGACCCGTCGCGAGGCATCGCGACCGGCGACTACTGAAACGCCACCTCGGCGAAGCTGCGGAGCTTGCGCGAATGCAGGCGCTCGCGCTCCTGTGCCCGCAGCCGCTCGAGCGCGTCGAGGCCGATGTCGAGATGCTGCCCGACGCGGCGCCGGTAGAACTCGCTGGCCATGCCGGCGAGCTTGATCTCGCCGTGCATCGGCTTGTCCGAGACGCAGAGCAGCGTGCCGTACGGCACGCGGAAGCGGAAGCCGTTCGCGGCGATCGTCGCCGACTCCATGTCGAGCGCAATCGCCCGCGACTGCGACAGCTTGCGGATCGTCATCACGTTGTCCGCGATCTCCCAGTTGCGGTTGGCGACGCTGCACACGGTGCCGGTGCGCATCACGCGCTTCAGCTCGAAGCCCTTGAGCCCGGTGACGGCGCCGACCGCCTGCTCGAGCGCCACCTGCATCTCCGCGCGCGCGGGAACCGGGACCCACAGCGGCAGCTCGTCGTCGAGCACGTGATCCTCGCGCACGTAGCCGTGCGCGAGCACGTAGTCGCCGATCTTCTGCGAGTTCCTGAGGCCCGCGCAGTGCCCGAGCATCAGCCATGCATGCGAGCGCATCACGGCGACGTGATCCGTGATGTTGCGTGCGTTCGACGGTCCCGTGCCGATATTGATCATCGTGATCCCGTCACGGCCGGGCTTCAGCAGATGGTATGCCGGCATCTGCGGCATCCGCTGCGGCGGCGCGCCGGAGACGGGCGCGTCCTGCCCCGGCAGCGTGATCACGTTCCCCGGCTCGACGAATCCGGTCCACTCGCCGTTCTGCGCCGCGAGGCGCTCTCGGCAGATCCGGCCGAACTCGTCCACGTAAAACTGGTAGTTCGTGAAGATCACGAAGTTCTGGAAGTGCTCCGGATCGGTGCCCGTGTAGTGATGGAGCCGATGCAGCGAGTAGTCCACGCGTGCGGCGCGGAACAGCGCAAGCGGCGCGGGCTCGCCGGGCGCGCGGCGCAGCGTGCCGTCCACGATCGCGTCGTCGATCACGCCGAGGTCGGGCGTGTCGAAGACGTCGCGCAGCAGGCGCCGGTTTCCGGCCGTCCCAGGATCGACGACGATGTTCACGTCGCGCCGGTAAGCGAAGTGCACGGGGATCGGCTCGGTCGACTCGCCGATCGCGACCGGCACGCCGTGGTTCTCGAGCAACAGCTCGATCTGCTCGACGTAGTAATCGCGGAACAGGTCCGGCCGCGTGACGCTCGTCTCGTGCACGCCCGGGCCGGCGACGAAGCCGTAGGAGAGCCGCGAGTCGAGGCGTCCGTACGTCTCCGTCGTGATCCGCACGAACGGGTACACGGCCCGTATCCGGCCCTCAGGATCCTCGCCGTTCGCGTAAGCCTCGAAGCGTGCACGCAAAAAGGCGGTGTTGCGCTCGTAAATCTCTTCGAGCCGGCTCACGGCCGCCGTCGCATCGTCGAACAGCTCCGTGGGGATCGGAGGCGGCGTAAGAATGCGCAGATCTTCCATTACCCAATGGTTCCATCGAAGACGTCGGCTCTGACAAGGGTAGTCCGCTGGCATGCCGATTGCATTTCTGCTCCGGAGGGGAAGCCATTCGAAGGCGTCGACGACATGACCGCGCCGACGGGACAGCCTGCATGAGAGTCGCCGACGTGATGAGCCGCGAGGTCGAGCTCGTCTCCCCGGAGGCCACGGTCCAGGAGGCGGCAACCGCGATGGCGGAATACGACGTCGGCGCGGTGCTGATCGGCAGCGGCGAATCGATCGACGGCATCCTGACGGACCGGGACATCATCCTGCGCGCGGTCGTCGACGGCCGCAATCCCGCGGAGCTGCGCGCGAAGGACATCATGTCGACCACGCTCTTCACGTGCCGCGAGAACGACACGCTCGAGGATGCCTTCAGGATCATGAGCGAGCGCCAGGTGCGCCGCTTGCCCGTGCTCGACGCGGACGGACGTCTCGTCGGCATCGTGACGCTGAGCGACCTCGGCCGTCTCGAGCGCGACCCGCAGCAGGTCAGCGAGACGCTGCGGAAGCTCGCGGAGCCCCACCGCCGCCGCAAGGCCGCTGCCGGCCGCGCGGCACCCGACGCCGAGGCTGAGCACGACGGGCCCGAAGACGCTTCGTGACGCTCGACCAGCTCCTCGCGTTCATCATCGTCATCGGCATGATGGGCCTCTTCGCATGGGGCCGCCTGCGCTACGACCTCGTCGCGCTGCTGGCGCTCTTCGCCGCCGTCGCGGTCGGCATCGTGCCGCCCGACCGGGCCTTCACGGGGTTCGGCAACGACATCCTCGTGATCGTCGCGACCGCCCTGCTGGTCAGCGCCGCGGTCTCGCGCTCGGGCGTCATCGACATCGCGCTGCGGCGCGTGAGCCCGTACCTCAGGACGCCGACGACCCAGGTGCTCGGCCTCGTCTCGACCGTCACGATCCTGTCCGCGTTCGTGAAGAACATCGGCGCGCTCGCGATGCTGATCCCGGTCGCGCTGCAGCTCGCGCGCCGCACCGGCACGTCGCCGTCGAGCCTGCTGATGCCGATGGCGTTCGGCTCGCTGCTCGGCGGGATGATGACGCTCATCGGCACGTCGCCGAACATCATCGTCTCGCAGATGCGGGAGCAGCTGTCGGGCCGGCCGTTCTCGATGTTCGACTTCTTCCCGGTCGGGGCCGGCCTCTCGGCGGCGGGCATCGTGCTGCTCGCGTTCACCTATCGTCTGCTGCCGACGTCGCGCAAGGGCGCGGCGTCGATGGACGCCGCGTTCAACCTCGAGGGCTACACCGCCGAGGTGCGCGTCCCGCCGAGCTCGCCCTTCGTCGGCCGCACCGTGGCCGAGCTCGAAGCGCTCGGCGAAGGCGACGTCGAGGTCGCAACGATCATCCGCGAGAGGTTTCGCCGTTACACGCCGTCCGACCACTGGACGCTGAACGCGGACGACCTGCTGCTGCTCGAAGGCGATCCGAGCGCGATCGAGCGCGTCGTCGGGCAGAGCCGCCTCAAGCTCGCGTCCGAGGAGGAGGATCTGGGGGCCGGCGACGCGAAGCGGGAGAACCTCGGCGTGGTCGAGGCCGTCGTGCGCAGTGATTCCCCGCTCGTCGGACGCTCCGCCGCGCAGCTGCGGCTCGCGCAGAGGTTCCAGGTCCGGCTGCTCGCGGTCAGCCGGAGCGGCGAGCGGATCACGCATCGGCTCCGCTCGCTGAGGTTTCGTCCGGGCGACGTCGTCGTGCTGAAGGGCAGCCTCGATCAGCTCCCGGACACTCTCGCGGAGCTGCGCTGCCTGCCGCTCGCGGGGCGGGACATGAGGCTCGGCCGCGGCGGGCACAGCTACCTGCCGGTCGGCGTGCTGGCGGCCGCGATGGTGCTCGTCGCGATCGACGTCGTGCCCGTCGCGATCGCCTTCTTCGGCGCGGCCGTCGTCCTGCTGCTGTTCCGCGCCCTGAGCCTGCGCGAGGCGTACGAGGTGATCGACTGGCCGCTGCTGATCCTGCTCGGCGCGCTGATCCCGATCAGCGAAGCGATCCAGACGACCGGCGGCACCGAGCTCATCGCGGCCTGGCTGTCGTCGGCGACCGGGCCGATGCCGCCGCTCGGCGCGCTGGCGTCGATCATGATCGTCGCGATGCTCGTGACGCCGTTCCTGAACAACGCCGCCACCGTGCTCGTCATGGCGCCGATCGCGGCGAGCCTCGCCGCGACCCTCGGCTTCACGCCGGATCCGTTCCTGATGGCCGTCGCCGTCGGTGCGGCCTGCGACTTCCTGACGCCGATCGGGCACCAGTCGAACACGCTCGTGATGGGCCCCGGCGGCTATCGCTTCGCGGACTACTGGCGGCTCGGCCTGCCGCTCTCCATCGTCGTCGTGCTCATCGGCGTGCCGCTGATCGCGTTCGTCTGGCCGCTGACCCAGGCCTAGCCGACGTCATCCGGCCCTGGCCGGCATTGTTCATGAACGTTCGAGCTTCGGCGGCGATCGGGCGCTGCGTGATGTGCCCGTCTTCCGACCGTGCCAGGGGGCGGTGATTACATCAGGAAGCTGTGGCCACGTCGGGAAGCGGTAACCACGTCAAGGAGGGCGCTGTGTGCAAAGGGCGTCTGGGGGAGCGTGCGCGCCATGGATGGCGCGCCCGCAGCCTCCATGGACGGATTCACGGCGGTCCCCCAGACGCCCTTTGCACACAGCGCCCGACCCGCGCCGACGCCCGGCCCGCGCCGACGCCCGGCCCGCGCCAGCGCCAGCGCAACCCGGACCAACGCCCGACCGCCACTGAACCCACCGCGACGGCGACAACGCTCAAAGCTCCCCAGGCCCTCGAAGCTGCAGCACCGACAGCATGTTGATCGTCGCGTGCGCCAGGATCGCCGGCCACAGCGTCCCCCACTTGAGCGTGAACACCGCGAGCACGAGCCCGAACAGCGCCGTCTGCACGACCCCGTAGACCCCCTGGTAGAAATGCCCGAGCGCAAACAGCACCGCCGAGATCAGCGCGGGCGGCCAGAAGCCGCCGACAAGCTCCCGCGCCCGCGTCAGCAGCAGCCCGCGCGCGACGACCTCCTCGTAGAACCCGACGAGCAGGAGCAGCAGGAGCATCGCCGCGATCGGCGTATCGCCGGTGAGCCCCACCGCGAGCGACTCGAGCCCGGCGATGTGCTCCTCGAGCGTGCCCGGCGACAACACGACGACGGCGAGGCTCAATAGCAGGTTCACTCCGAATCCGGCGAGCACCACGACCAGCGCGCGGCCGAGGTCGGCGCGCTGCGGAGCGCGAAGGCCGATTTGCTCGAAGCTCTGCTGGCGGGCCGCGAGCAGCACGTACACTCCGCCCAGCACCAGCAGCGCCTGCACGAGCAGCACGACTGGAAGATCGGGCGTTCCCGCCGAGAAGAGACCGACGAGGACGCCGGCCCCGACGGCGCAAGCCGGTACGAGGACGACGACGGCAACGATGTCGGCGGCGGCCTCGCGCCGGGACAATCGCGGGCCCTTCTCCCCGGCCGAGGCCTCCTCCGCCGTGCTCATGTCTCGTGCCGACCGACCTGCATCGACTCATTCTACCCGGCGCCGCGCGGCCGAACGCCGGTAGCTTCACCGGTGAACCGCGCGCGCCGGACGCCCGAACGCGCGCCGCCGGCCCGCTCCCCTTCGTGACCGGCGTCACGTTTCTGCCGGTTGCCATAATTCGGCATTTTTCCTCCGCTTCCGGGCCATTTCCGGCTGCAAAGCTGTGCACGTCACGAAGAAGGGAACCGTGATGGCACTGACTCGCACCGACAAGACGGCCGCGGCCTCCGCCGCAGCGTTCCTCGGCCTCCTCGTCGGGGAAGCGGTGCTGTCCGGGCAGGACGGCGCCGATGCCGCCGTGGAGCACGGCATCGCGACCGCCTCGAGCCTGCGCTGCGACGTGCGGCCGCATCCCGGGCTCGACGGCCGGAACGCCGAGCGCGTCGCACTGCTCGGCGCGGCCGGAGAGAACTCGTTCATCGACCTGGATGCGTGCCGCGAATACGCTGCGTCGGCTTCGTCCGGTCTGCTGCGGCTCCGGCTCGCCGCTCCGCGGCGCGCGGCGGCGCTGCCGTGATCGAACATGGAAAGGGAGGACCGATGACGCTGCAACGTCCGATCGACATTGCAGTCGCAGCCTCGGGGCTCGTCCTCGCGAGCCCGCTGCTGCTCCTGATCGCCTGGCTGATCCGGCTGGACGACGGCGGACCGGTGCTGTTCACGCAGACCCGCGTCGGTGCCGACAGGAAGCCTTTCCGCATCTACAAGTTCCGCACGATGCGCGACGGCGTGACGACCCGGACGGGACGCTGGCTGCGTCAGACCGGCCTCGACGAGCTGCCGCAGCTCGTCAACATGCTGCGGGGCGAGATGAGCCTCATCGGCCCGCGGCCCTTGACCGGCGAGGACGTCGCTCGGCTCGGCTGGGACGACGACGCGCACGACGTCCGCTGGAGCGTGCGGCCGGGCATCATCGGGCTCGCGCAGCTCTACGCCGGCCGCGGCAAGCGCCTCTCGTGGTTCCTGGACGTGACGTACGTCCGCGATCGTCGCCTCGCGCTCGATCTGCGCATCTTCGCCGCGACGGCCGTGATCGGCGTCGTCGGCAAACGGCGCGTCCGCGCGTGGCTGCGCGCCTACCGACGCCGCCGGACCGCGCTCCCCGCGGCGCCGAGACGCGCGGCCCGGCGTCCGGCGCTGGTCGAGAGCGGCGCCTGGCCGGCGATGCCGCGCTGAGCGTCCGGAGGAGCAGCGCGGAAGACGGCCGCTCGGGCGGCCGGCCGCAAACGCCCTCCCGCGGATCGGCGGACCGCCCGAGCGACGGCGCGCTCACCGCTGCGGGCGGCGCGCTCACCGCTGCGGGCGGCGCGGCACGAGGATCTTCACGACCGCGAGCTGCACGACCTCGCCGTTCTGGTTCAGCGTGCGGTTACGGATCGTCGCGATGCCGCGGTCCGGCTTCGTTTCCGACACACGCAGCTCCAGGATCTCGCTCTCGACCCGCAACGTATCGCCCGCATAGGTCGGCCGCGGCCACGAGACCTCGCCGCCGAGCCCGATCAGGCCGCCGGCGATCCTGAGCTCGCCGTCGACGAGGAGACGCATCGAGACCGCGCCCGTGTGCCATCCGCTCGCGATCAGCCCGCCGAACGGGCTCGCGTGCGCCGCGGCCTCGTCGAGATGAAACGGCTGCGGATCGAACTGCGTCGCGAACGCCTTGATGTCGTCGGCCGTCATCGTCGCCGTGCCGGTCGTGTAGCGCTGCCCGACGGCGAGGTCCTCGAGATAAAGGAGCTCGCTCATCGGACCTGCCCTGCCGGATGCCCGACGCGCGGCGGCCGGGGCTCGATCGTGCATCGCCTGGACATCGTCGCATGGTAGCACCCGGCAGCGGCGCCCGAGTCGGCCCTCTCCGCGGCGCGGGCGGCCCATCGCCGGCGTCCCCGTCATCAACGCTGCGGCCGCGGCCGGCTGCCGCGCCGTCCGCCCCGCTGCGCGATACCGTTCCGGCGGCGGGAATGTCAGAATGCGCGGATGACGCTCTCGCTCTGCCGCCGGAGCACCGCGCTCGCGGCCGTCGCGATCGCATCGGGCTGCGGAGGCGGCTCGTCTTCGGGGGGCGGGTCTTTGTCGCCGCCGGACGGCGGCGCGCCCTCGTCCGGGCTCGACTCGAGACCCGCGAACCTCACGTGCACGGCGCCCGCCGGCTTCGGCTCCGCACCGCTCGAGATCGCGCTCGAGCCGGTGTTCTCGGCGCTGTCGTTCGAGCAGCCGCTCGGCATGCTGCAGGCCCCGGACGACGACAGCCGCTGGTTCGTCCTCGAGAAGGGCGGCACCGTCCGCACGTTCGTGAACGACCCCGGCACTAGTGCCTTCGACGCGGACTTCCTGCGCCTGGACGTCAACGCGAGCGGTGAGGGCGGACTGCTCGGCATGGCGTTCCATCCGCGCTACCCGGCGGATCCGCGGGTGTTCGTCTCGTGGACGGAAGGCACACCGATGGTGTCCGTCGTCGCGTCGTTCGTCAGCGAGAACGGCGGTGCGACCCTCGATCCCGGCTCGCGGCGCGACGTCATCCGCGTGAACCAGGACGCGTCGAACCACAACGGCGGGCACATCGCGTTCGGCCCCGACGGCTACCTCTACTACGGGCTCGGCGACGGCGGAGGCGCCGGCGATCCGCTCGACCGCGCACAGGACACGACGAATCTGCTCGGCGCGATGCTGCGCCTCGACGTCGACGGCGCCGAGCCGTATGCGATTCCGTCCGGCGCCGACCGCAACCCGTTCGCCGGCCAGCCGCCTTGTCCGCCCGATCACTCCGCCGGCTGGAGCTGTCCCGAGATCTACGCGTGGGGACTGCGCAACCCGTGGCGATTCTCGTTCGACCGGCAGAGCGGCACGCTCTGGGCCGGCGACGTCGGCCAGAACGCGCGCGAGGAAATCGACATCGTCGAGCGCGGCGGCAACTACGGCTGGGACTGCCGCGAGGGGTTCGAGCCGCACGGCAGCGCGGCCGCGGTCTGCGCCGGCGTCACGAACGCGAAAGATCCCCTGCTCGATTACCCGCACACGCTCGGACGCTCGGTTACCGGCGGCTACGTCTACCGCGGCGCAGCCATTCCCGCGCTCGCGGGTCGGTACGTGTTCGGCGATTTCGTCAGCGGCCGCATCTGGCGCGTCGTCGAAGACGGTCGAGGCGGCCATGCCGCCGACGAGCTGCTCGACACGGAGCTTCAAATCGCGTCGTTCGCGGAGGGGCTGGACGGTGAGCTCTATGTCGTCGACCTCCTCGGCACCTTGCACCGGATCGTGCCGGCCGGCGAACGCGCGAGCGGCGAGAACGACGCGGTCGTCGCCGAGCGGCTGTCCGCAACCGGCTGCGTCGACGAGGCGAATGCGGCGACGGCCGCACCGGGCATGATCCCGTACGACGTCGCGGCTCCCGCGTGGTTCGACGGCGCCGAGCACGAGCGCTTTCTCGCGATCCCGGACGGCACCGCGATCGCGATCGACGCCGACGGCAGGCTAATCTTTCCCGTCGGCGCGGTGCTGATGGAGCGCTTTCGCGTCCACGGCGAGCCGGTCGAGGTCAGGCTCCTGATGCATCACGCAGAGGGCGATTGGCGCGGCTACAGCTACGAGTGGGATGCGTCGATCGAGGACGGCGTGCTCGTCGAAGGCGGCAAGACCATCGACCTCGACGGCCGACGGTGGCGCTTTCCGAGCGGCGCCGAATGCGCGTCCTGCCACCGCGCGTCCGCCGGCGTGACGCTCGGTCTCGAGGCCGCGCAGCTGAACCGCACGTTCACGTATCCGTCGACCGGCCGCACGGCGAACCAGCTCGCAACGTTCGATGCGATCGGCCTGTTCTCGTCGCGCGCCGTGCCGGCGGCGCTGCCCGCGCTGCCGTCGCCCGGCGACGAGAGCGCACCGCACGATCAGCGGGCGCGCGCATACCTGCACGCGAACTGCGCACACTGCCACGGCGAAGCGAACGTCGCCGGGCTCGACCTTCGCTACGGCACGCCGCTCGCCCTGACGGGCGCCTGCGACGCGCCGCCGCAGCGGGGGGACCTCGGCATCGAGAACGCACGGATCATCGCGCCCGGCGGCGCGGAGCGGTCCGTGCTCGTCGCCCGGATGTCGCGGCGGGACGCGCACGGCATGCCGCCGCTCGCGTCGCTCGAGCCGGACGGCGCGGGCATCGCCCTGATCGAAGCCTGGATCGACGCGCTCGACGGCTGCGGGTAGGAAAACCGCGAAAGCAAGCGCGAACGCCCGCCCGCCTCTGCAAGAACCGCTAAAGGCCCCAGGCGCGGCCTTTTGCGCTCGAAGCGCCGCCCCCCGATCCGTCCGTCGCACTCGCCCTCGCGCTCCGGAGCGCGCTGATGAATCGCCGGCACCACGCGTGGATGTCGTTGTGCGTCAGGATCTCCATCATCGCGCGGTGCCGTTCCCGCCGCTCGGCGAGCGGCATCTCGATCGCCCGCTGCATGCCTTCCGCTACGCCTTCGCGGTCGAACGGATTCACGAGCACCGCGCCTTCCGCGAGCTCGATGGCGGCGCCCGCCAGCCTCGACAGCACGAGCACGCCCGGATCGTTCGGATCCTGGCTCGCGACGTACTCCTTCGCGACGAGATTCATGCCGTCCCGGATCGGCGTCACGAGTCCCACGCGCGCGAGCCGGAACATGGCCATCAGCAGGCTGCGGTCGTAGGCGCGATTGAGGTAGCGGATCGGCACCCAGTCCACCTCGGCGAAGCGTCCGTTGATGTTGCCGGCGGCCCGCTCGAGCTCGTTGCGGATCGCCATGTAGGTGTCCACCTCGGTGCGGGTCGGCGGCGCGATCTGCATGAACGCGACGTGCCCGCGCAAGCTCGGATAATTCTCGAGCAGGCTTTCGTAGGCGCGGAACCTGAGCTCGAGCCCCTTGCTGTAGTCGAGCCGATCGACGCCGATGAGCAGCTTGCGGTCCCGCAGGCTCACGCGGAAGCGCTGCACCTGCGGCCGGTCGAGGTTCTCCATGCTCAGCGTGCGGCACTGATCGACGTCGATGCCGATCGGAAACGGCGCGAGGTGGAACACGCGGCCGAAGGCGCGCATCCGGCCGCCGTCGAGCACCTCGCCGCCGATGTCGGGCTGGGTCATGCACTCACGCAGCGCATCGACGTCGGGCTGCGTCTGCAGACCGACGACGTCGTAGGCCGAAAGCGCCTTGAGGAGCACGTCGTAGCGCGGCAGCGCCTTGAGGACGTCGAAGCCGGGGAACGGCACGTGCAGAAAGAATCCGATCGGCTGATCGACGCCCGATTCGCGCAGGATCTGCCCGAGCGGGAACAGCTGATAGTCGTGCACCCAGATGAGATCGTCGGGCTCGAGGAGCGGAATCAGGCGATTCGCGAACAGGCGGTTCACCCGCCAGTACGCCTCGTGCTCGCTCCGGCTGTACGAGAAAAAGCCCAGCATGAAGTGGAGCAGCGGCCAGAGCGTGTTGTTGCTGTAACCCGTGTAGTACCCGGCAAAGTCCTCTTCGCCGATGTCGATCGTTGCGAACCGGACATTGCCGGACGTCGTCAGTTTCGCCGGCCCGGGCTCCCCGTCGATCGTCCTGCCGCTCCAGCCGAACCAGAGGCCGCCCTGCTCCCGAAACGCGGCCAGCAGGCCGACCGCCAGCCCGCCCGCGGATTTTCCGCTGCGCGGTATCGCAACCCGGTTCGAGACGGTGACCAGGCGACTCATCGACCCATCGATCCCCCGCTCATCATGCAAGTGCCGCATTTATTATGTCCGGCGGCGTCCCCCGCTGGGAGTGTACGCGCCGCGGACGGGCAGCGATAGACGGCACCGCTGCGCATGCGGATGCGGCGGGAGGGGCGCGCCGAGGACTATTAGGACACGATCCGCTCGAGCCAGCCGAGGACCTCATCGACGCCCGCGAGCCGCCAGCGGGCGAGGCTCGGGCCGTCGCCGACCTTGACCGACACGCCGCCGAGCGCGTTCACGGAGCGAAAGCCGGTCTCGTCCGTGACGTCGTCTCCGATGAACACCGGGGTGCGCCCGACGAACGGCGATTCCGCCGCGAACCGCTCGATCGCGCGCCCCTTGTCCGCGACGCTCGGCTTGATCTCGAAGACGCGGTTGCCCGCCAGAACCTCGATGTCCGGCGGCGCCTCGCGCTGCAGCTCGCGGACGAGGAGACGGACGTCCGCCTCGAGCTCCGGCCGCTGCCGGTAGTGCACGGCGAAGGCGATCCGCTTGTCCTCGATCCACACGCCTTCGTGCCCGGCGACGAAGGGCTCGACCTTGCGTCGCATGCGCTCGAGGCCGTCACCCGGAGAGAAGACCGCGATGCGCCCGTCCGCCCCGCGGCGCTCGAGGCCATGGACGCCGGCGGCAGGAAGACGGTGCGGCGCGAGGATCCGATCCACGTCCTCGATTCGCCGGCCGCTGATCACCGCGACGGCACCGCCGCACGGCTCCGGCAGCTTGCCGAGCAGGCGCAGCAGCCGCGGCGACGCGCGTGTAAGGCTCGGATGCTCGACGATCTCGACGAGCGTGCCGTCGAGATCGAGAAAGAGCGCCGGCCGGCGCGGCCACGGAGGCGGTCCGGTGCGGGTCATCGTGCTCCCTCGACGCCGATCGCCGCGGTCGGTCTCGCTCCGCGTCGGCCCGGCAGCCCAGCTCCCGGCGGCGGATGCCCGGCGCGGCCATACGGTTTATATTGCCGGGCAAGACCAACCAGACCGGCCCGGCGAAGCGCCGCGCTTCGCGGAGCCGGCGATCGACCGGGGAGAATGCCATGCGCAAGAGTGCGGCGGCTGCGATCGTGCTCGCCCTGTCCGTCCTGTGGGCGTCGGTTGCGGTCACGGCGGACGAGACGCGCTTCAGGGCACGCCTGTCGATGGTGCCGATCGACCCCGCGACGGCCGCCGTGGTGACGGGCATCGGCGAGGCGAGCGCAACGCTCGAAGGGGAGACGCTGACGGTCTCCGGCACCTTCAAGGGACTCAAGGGGCCGGCCACGGAGGCGAGGCTGCATGCCGGCTCGCATACGGGCGTGCGGGGCGAAGCTTTCGCCGACCTCGCGGTGACCCGCGCGACGGCCGGCACCGTCTCCGGCTCGGTCGAGCTCACCCCCGAGCAGCTCGAGGCGCTCAGGTCCGGCCGCGTCTACATCCAGCTGCACAGCGAAGCGGCGCCGGACGGAAATCTGTGGGGTTGGCTGCTCACGGACTGAACCCGAGCTGCGGCAACCGCGGGTGCCGAGCACATCGCCGCCCGAAAGCCGGCCTGCTCCGCCAGGCGCACGTACGTCAGAAGCTGGCTCGGGGGATGCTGCTCATGGGAAGCATGATAGCCGTAGCGGGTCATGTCCCGGCTCATTCTTCATGAGCGCACGCGGGCGAGTAAGCCGGTTGCCTACCGACGCGCCCGGCATTGCGATCCCGCGCCGCATCAGGTGTGCATCACGAACTTTGCGCGCCGCTCCGCGATGCGCCAGCCGTCCATCGTCAGCTTGAAGTGATCCTCCAGCTCGCCGATCAACGTACGGGAGTCGCACTTGGCGCCGAAATGCTTGTCCGAATTCAGCGCGTCGGCGGAATACAGCACGACGTAGGTAGTCCCGTGAGCCGAGTACGCCGAGTCGACCCGCACGAGGATATTCGTGCAGATGTGCCGCGTGATCCGGTTGCGGGGCCGCGTGCGGTAGGACTCCACGATCTCGTCGTGCCCGCACAGGGGCTCGCCGTTCGGCCTGTGCAGCAGTCCGTCGCTCGTGAAAAGCGCCGCGAACGCGGCGTAATCCTGCCGATCGTTCGCGGCGATCGACTCGAGCACGAGGCGCGTGCACGCATGCTCGATCAGCAAACGCTCTTGCTCGCTCATGGTCGTCGTCATGGCCGCCAAGCATAACGCATCGGCGCTCGCGTGATGCCGCTGACGCTCGTCGCCGACAAATAAACGCGCGGCGCTGCACGTCAGCACCGACCGCCGCGGTCTCAACGCCGAGCGCACGCGCAGCGCGAGGCGGAGCGGGTCTCGGTGGACGGCATCCCGAGCTCACGGCGGAACCGGCAACTCTTTTCTGGTCAGGAACGCTACCGTTTGAGGAACTATCGCAGTGCCAACCGAAAAGACATGCACGCGTGCAAGGCGTCGACCGACACGAACGTCCGGATCGATCGATTCCTTCGAGGTACCGAGCGGTCGTCCTGCTGCCGGCGCAGAGCGCCGTTCTTCGCGCAATCGCCGCTCGGCATGAGCTTCCTGTCGGGGCGATGACGCATTACGATTCGTCCGCCGCCGGCGTGAACTTAGCTCCGACGTTTAATAAATCGACGTAACCCTATAAGCGAATTCGCTTCTTCTAGCCGACGCAATCCTTCCGGAGACCCCCGAGGTTGAAGTGAACTGACCCGTCAGTTAATATGTTACTAAACGGTATAGTAACGTTGGCAAGATTGTGGCATCCCGTCCATCGAGCGGACGGTTCGAGCAAGGACGCTGACAGCATCGGACGCGAAAGGAAACGCATATGGACGCGTTTCATTCCCTCACCCCCGGAAGGCGGCCGCTGGCTGCAGCGGCCTGCGCCCTCATCGCACTCCTCGCCGATCCCGGCAGCGCCGCCGCGCGAGAGCGGCCGGCCGCGCGGCCCGACCCGGCCGTGACGCCCGAGCCGGCCGCGGAACTGGCCGAGCGGCTGCGGCCTCACGGCTGGACGGTGCACATCGACAACGATCTTTTCGCTTTCGGGAATCAGGATCGCGACTACACGGCGGGCCTCTCGGTCACGCTCGGCGGCGAGGACGCGGCCGGTCCGAAGCCGCTGTCCGCGGCGCTCGACTGGCTCGACGACAAGACCGGATTCGGCGCGGACGCGTCAAGCGGGGACCGTGCCCGGTCGTTCGAAGCCGGACTGCTGCTGTTCACGCCGCAAGACCTCGACTCGGAGGCGCCGCTCTACGACGACCGGCCGTACGCCAACCTGACGTACCTCTCGAGCTCGCGCCTCACGCAGGATCCGTCGGGCCGGGTCGCCTATCAATCGTCGTTCACGGTCGGCGTGCTCGGCATGCCGTGGGTCGAGCATCTGCATCGATCCGTGCATGCCGCGTTCGGCAGCCGGCAGCCGAAGGGCTATGAGCATCAGATCAGCGAAGGCGGGGAGCCCACGTTCCGCTACGCGGTCTCGCGGTACCGGCTGCTGGACAGCGGGCGCCACCGCGAGCGCCCTTACCATCTGCGCCTCGGCCTGTCCGGCAGCGTCGGCTACCTGACCGAGGCGAGCGCCGACCTTGCGTTCCGCTGGGGAAGCCTCGATACGCCGTGGTGGAGCTCGACGCCGTCGATCGCGGACTACGGCGGTCACCCGCCGATCCGTCTCGCCGGTGAGCGCGACGCACGCTCGGGACCCAGGTGGCAGGTCGCGGCGGGCGTGAACCTGCGCCTGCGCGCGTACAACGCGTTCCTGCAGGGGCAGTTCCGCTCGAGCGAGGTGACCTTCGATGCATCCGAGCTCAATCCCGTGCTGCTCGAGGCCTGGCTCGGCGTGACCACGGTGTTCAAGAACAACCTGAGCGTCACGTATACGCTGCGGCACCAGACGGAGGAGATCAGGACCGGCAGCGGCGCACGCGAGTTCTCGTGGGCGAGCATCGGCATCGCGCAGCAGTTCTGAGCGGCGCGCCCGCTCACGGGTCGAGGCGGGCGTACACGTCGCCGGAGCCCGACTCGGCCGCAAGATCGCCGAGATGAGCGCGGATGCCGCGCGCGTCGAGCCACTCCCGCGCGGCGAGCCTGTGGCTTTCGCCGGCCGACCAGTTGAAGCGGTAGCGGCCGAGCGCGGCCAGCCGATCGACGCACTCGAGCGCGCGTCCGCGAGCGGCCGGCAGATACTCGAACGACAGCGCGCGCAGCGGTCGCGTGAGCCCTGCCAGCACCTCGGCCTCGAAGCCCTCGACGTCGATCTTCACGAACGACGGCTCGCCGTGCTCGGCGATCAGCGCATCGAGCGTCGTGACCTCCACCTCGCCGCCTTCAGACCATTGCACGCGGGCGAACGAAGGATCGGCGCTCACCTCGTCGATCCACTCCGACGATAGCGTCGTGACCGTCGGAGTCCGCGGGCTGACGAGGAGACGCGCGCGCCCCGCGGCCCGGCCGACGGCCTTCGAGACGATCACCACGTCGTCGTCGCGGCCGTAAAGGACGCGCAGCACCCTGACGAAGTCGGGCTGAGGCTCGATCGCGACGACCTTCGCGCCGAGACGGCGCCAGCAACGGATGCGGTTGCCGACGTGCGCGCCGATGTCGAAGCACAGCGCGCCGGGGCACACGAAGCGCGCATAGAGCGCCGCCATCCGGCGGGTGCGAAACGGCACCCCGTAATACATCGCGAGCGAGCGAGCGATGCCGAGCCAGCGCGCTGCCGTCCGCGAAGGCCGTCCGTCCTGTTTCGGGGGCGTGCTGATCGGCATCCGTCGCCCGCATGCTTGGGGAGCGATCGAGACTAGCACACCGCCCTCCCGCGTCAGCGCACGATCGCGCCGAGCTGGCGCAGACGGTCGACGAACACGTAATCGGCGGGCCTCGGGTTCTCCACGGCGCGCAAATAGCGGATCGCCGCATCGAGCGCCTCCTGATAGCGGTGGCGCTCGTAGTGGATCATCGCGGCGGTCATCCACGGCCCCGCGAACCAGTTGTCCGAGCCCTCGAACGGCGGCTCATCGAACGGCCGCGCTGCGCGCTCGTACGCGGCGATGGCGCGCTCGTAGTCGCCGAGCCGGTGATACACGAACCCGTAGATCCGGGCGAGCTCCGACTCCTGACGAGCCGTCAGCGAATGGATCGCGCGAATCTCGTCGAGGGAAAGCTCGACGCAGAGCAGATCCGAGCGCTCGACGCAATCGAGCGCTGGCCCGAGCAGCGCACGGAACTCGCTGAACGAGAGGTCGCCCTCGGTCTGCCGCGCTTCCGGCGCGCCCTCGCGGCCCGCTTCTTCTCTCGGGGCTTCGACCACATACGTGAAACGGTTCCGGATGCCCTGTACGGCGACCGCCCTGCCGTTGACGACCCGAGGCTTGTACTTCGCCCTTCTGATCGCCTCGAGCGTCGGCGCCTCGAAGATGGGATCGCTCGATTCGACGATGACCGGATCGGCGACGTCCCCTGCGCGGGTCACCGTGAACTCGACGATCGCATACCCTTCGAGCGCCTGCGCCGCAGCCCGAGGCGGGTAGCTCGGCGGGACCTTCAGCAGCGCGAACATGTCGCCGTCCGGCGGAGTCGGCAAGCGCATCAGCTCCTCGCGAAGCGCATTCGCGGCAGCCGTTTCCGCTTCATCGACGTACTCGATCAGCGACCGGCGCGCTGCCGTCAACGCGGCCTCGGGCCTCACGCCGCCCGCGTCCGGACGGGCGGCCGTCGCCGGCGCCTCGTGCACGGCACCGCCTCCGTCGCGGCTGCCGGTCGAGAACACGCCGAGCGCGGCGAACGCGGCGCCGCCGACGGCGAGCACGCCGATGATCGCCGGACGCAACGTGCTCCTGCGGCGGCGCCCGCCCCCGGCGTCGGCCCGGCCGGCATGCGCGGCGACGAGCCGCACGAGGTCGAGCGCCGGCGTCTGCGGAACGCGATCGGCCCGAAGGGCCCGCTCGGCCTCGAGCGCGCGGCGGCACTCGTCGCAGCCCTCGGCATGCGTCTCGACGGCTCGCAGCACTTCGGCGGCGAGGGTATCGGCTCGGCGCTCGTCGAGCGCGGCGGCAACGTCATGGCAGTTCATCGCGATTCTCCTGAAACGGCCGCTATGCGCGGCGGCTGGCGATCGGCGTCGAGCAGGCTGCCGAGACGCGCTCGGGCCCGGTGCAGGCGCGCCTTCAGCGCGCCCAGCGGTACTCCGGTGATCTCGATCATCTCGGCGAGGCTGTAGCCCTCGGCGTAGAGAGCGAGCAGCGCCTGCTGGTCGGGAGTCAGCAGGCGCCACCCCCTGTTCAGCATCTCGGCGAGGCGGGCGGCCTCGGCGTGCTCTTCCGGGCCTTGCTCGTCGGGACCGGGAAGGGGCCGGGCTCCGTGCCGCTCGTCGTCGAGCGGCTCCGCAACGGCCCGCCGCCGCCATGCGGCATCGATGTGCAGGTTGAGCTGCACGCGCAGCAGCCACGCGCGCGGCGAATCCGCACGCTCGAGCTGACCGCGCCGGTCGTACACGCGCAGGCACACGTCCTGCACCAGATCCTCGGCGTCCGGCACGCTGCGGCACAAACGGTAGGCCGCGCGGAAGAGCGCATCGAGGTGGGGCTCGATCAGCGCCGCGAGGCGGCGTGCTTCCTGTATGGTCGGCCTGCTCCGTTCGCGCCCGCTCATGATTCGAAAGACGAGATCCGCGACGGTTGGATACGGGCGCCGCGGAGGCGGGCGTGCTGCGAGCAACCGGGCGGACCCGAAGGTCCGCCGGCGCCGAAATTAATGCTAATTATAAAAAGTTCATGTAATAACCTGAAATAACAGGCGTCATGATTGCTCGAGCTCGCTGATCACGTCGCCCTGCCCTGCGCCTTAAGGGTCAGTCGATCGCGAAGCAATAGAAGAGCCCGTTGCCGCCGGTGGCTTGCAGGTCCGCCTGCCCGCAGCCGCGCGACGCATGCGCGGAATTCCACGAGGTCGGGTTCTGCCCGCCGCCGGTGCGGTCGTGGTGACCGACCATCGCGCTGCCGTCCGACGCGCTGCTCGTCCAGTTCGAGCACGTGTTCTCCGAGGCCGTGCCGTCCTCGAGCGAGCCGGTCAGGATGTCGTGCATGTTCGGCGTATCGCCGCGGCCGTTGATCTGCTCCCCCTTCTCGCTGAGCGACGTTTCCTTGCCGAGGTTGTTGTCCTCGCTGTGCAGGTGCTCGACGCTCTCGGCAACCATCACGCCCTCGGCGTTGTACCAGGGCCCGCTGCCGATGCGATCGCGCGCGTTGACGGCTTGCCCGCCGCCCTCGGCCGTCGTGCTGAGGTATGCGCGCCAGGTCTTGTCGCCGGCGCCGACCGCGGCTGCGAGCTGCTGGCAGTGCGCATCCGCGCCCTCGAGCCCGCCCAGGTCGGCGCCGTTCCCGGGACCTTCGCTCGTGATGAAGAAGCTCATGTCCGGATGCGCTTGCTGAGCGGCAGCGCCCGTGCATCCGAGCACCGCGGCAACGGCCGCCGCGACGATCATCCGAGTATCTGCTTTCATGCGAACCCCCTTCAGGTCTTCTTCGATTTCGGTTGTCGACAAGCGAGTCTAGTATGCTCTGCGTCTAGAGCTCCACATCGGGCCAGGGACGAGAGCGGGAGGTGACGACGTGCCGCAGATGGACGAGGAGGCGCAGCGCATCGTACGGCGTTACGAGCTGAAGCCGCATCCGGAGGGCGGTTATTACCGCGAGGTTTATCGGTCGCAGCTTGCCGTCGAGCATCCCGGCATTCCGTCCGATACGCCCTCGACACGCGCTGCCGGGACGTTCATCTACTATCTGCTCGCCGACGATCAGATCTCGGCGTTTCACCGGGTGAAGTGGACCGACGAGATCTGGCACCTGTATGCCGGCGGTCCGCTCGAGCTGCACTTGATCGACGAAGACGGGGATCATCGGGTCGTGACGCTCACGACCGCGCTCGGTGACGGCGAGCCGTGTGCCGTCGTGCCTTCCGGGTGGTGGCAGGCGGCGCGGCTGCCGCCCGGCGCGCGCTGGGCGTTCGCCGGTTGCAGCGTCGCGCCCGGCTTCGACTTCCGCGACTTCGAGCTGCCCCGCACGGACGACCTGCTCGCACGGTTTCCGAAGCACGCGGCGTTGATCCGTGCGCTGACGCGGCGCTGACGCCTCGCAGCACTTTCGCGTGGTTTCGAAGTTGCTATACTCAAGCCGCGATAAAACATAAGGAAAATGACGCCGTCGAGCGGGGCCGTTCACGGGCCCTCGAAGCACACGGCTCGAGCCGCGCAGCGTGATTTGGGTCAGAGCCTGCTTCGTGCCGGGGGGACATAATGCCGGCAGTCTCGAAGTCGTCGTGCCGCTTCAGGGGACGTCCACATGCCGAGAAATCCGCTGCCTTGGCTCTGCCTGCTTCTCGTCACGGCCATCGCATCGACGGCCGCAGCGGCCGAGGAGAACTTTCCCCGCCCGAAGCAACTCGAGGCGGCGATCAAGTTCTGGACGCGGGTGTACACCGAGGTCGATACGCGCGGCGGCTTCATCCATGACTCCGAGCGCCTCGACGTCGTTTACGAGACGGTTCGCGACACGCCGTCCGAGGCCGCGCGGCGCCGCCAGGTCGACGCGGCCGTCCGCCGCTATCGCGACATCCTCACGAAGCTCGGGCGCGGCACGCGCGACGGCCTCAGCGCCGAGGAGCGCCGCGTCCTCGAGCTCTTTCCGGAAGGCACGAGCAACGCGGAATTTCGCGCGGCGGCAGGCCGCCTTCGCTTTCAGCTCGGCCAGGCCGATCGGTTCAAGGCGGGCCTGATCCGCTCCGGCCTCTGGCGGGAGTACATCCTCGACGTCCTCGCGCGGCACGGCGTGCCGGCGGAGCTGGTCGCGCTCCCGCACGTCGAGTCGTCGTTCGACCCGACCGCCTACTCGAAGGCCGGCGCGGCCGGCATGTGGCAGTTCACGCGCTCGACCGGGCTTCGCTACATGCGCATCGACCACATCATCGACGAGCGGCGCGATCCGTTCCTGTCCACCGATGCGGCCGCGCGGCTCTTGAGGGACAACTACGAGGTCCTCGGGCACTGGCCGCTCGCGATCACCGCGTACAACCACGGCGTGGGCGGCATGCGCCGCGCCGTGAGCCAGCTCGGCACCACCGACATGGGCGTGATCGCGGAGCGCTACAAGGGCCGCACGTTCGGCTTCGCGTCCCGCAACTTCTACGCGGCCTTCCTTGCCGCGGCCGACATCGACGCGAACCCGGAGAAGTACTTCGGCCGCGTCGACCTGCGCCCCGCCGCGGCGACGATCGTGGCCGAGGTGCCCGATTACATGTCGGTGCAGACGCTGTCGCGGGCGCTCGGGGTCGGCGTCAGCCGTCTGCGCGAGCTGAACCCGGCCCTGACCGCCATCGTCTGGAGCGGCGAGAAGTACGTCCCGCGCGGCTTCCCGCTGCGCCTGCCCGGCGATCTCGCGCAGCGCGACCCGCGTGCGCTGCTCGCGGCCGTGCCGAGCGGCGAGCGCTTCGCGGCCCAGCTGCCCGACGTCGAGCACCGCGTCGCGCGCGGCGAGACGCTGTCCCAGATCGCCGCGCGTTACCGCGTCAGCGTTGCGTCGCTCGTCGAGATCAACGGCCTGCGCAGCAGCCACATGATCCGCGCCGGGCAGGTGCTGAAGCTTCCGGTGGCGGCCGGTCAGGCTCCGGTCGTGCTGGCGAGCGCCGAGCCCGTGATCACGGACGGCGAATACGTCGTGCGCCCGGGCGACAGCATCGAGCGGATCGCGCGCAGGCTCGGCGTCGACGCCGAGCTGCTCGCCAGCGCGAACGGAATCCGCAACCGAAACCTGATCTACGCCGGCCAGCGCCTGCGGGTGCCGACCGACGGCGCGGCGCCGGAGGTCGTGCTCGCGGCCGCAGCCCCCGACATGGCCGCCGAGGCGCGCGAGGCCGTGCTGGTCGAGACGCCGGACGAGCCTTCCCTCACCGCGGCGCTCGCGCTCGTCGACGCCGCGGCCGGGCCGGACGTGCTCGACGCGGAGGCCGAGCCCGTCGCGAGCGTCGCCGACGCGGCGGACACCGTCGTCGAGGAGGCGCCGGACGCGGAAGCGTCGCTCGAGTCGAACGTGCTCGCGAGCCACCAGGCCGAGCTCGCCGCCGATCCGAGCGACTACGCGGTCTCGGACGGCAGGATCTACGTGCAGGCCCTCGAGACGCTCGGTCACTATGCGGACTGGCTCGAGATCCGCACCCAGCGCCTGCGCGATCTGAACGGCCTCGCGTTTCGACAGAACGTCGTCATCGGCCAGCCGCTGCGGCTCGACTTCTCGCGCGTCAGCGCCGAAGAGTTCGAGCGCCGGCGGATCGCCTATCACCGCGAGATCCAGGAGCGATTCTTCTCGAGCCACCGGATCGAGGACGTCGAGGACCACGTGATCCGCCGCGGCGAGTCGCTGTGGGTCCTCGCGCAGCGGACGTACGACGTGCCGGTGTGGCTGCTGCGCCAGTACAACCCAGATCTCGACCTCGACCGCGTTCACCCCGGCACCGTCGTGAAGTTCCCGCGGCTGCGCCCGATCGCGGACGACGAGCACGTCGCGATCTAGCCCAGGACGCTCGGCACGACGCAGGACAGCGTCCGGCACGACGCGAAGGAGGGCGCTGCGTGATATGGGCGTCTTGGGGAGCGTGCGAGCCATGGATGGCGAGCCCGCAGCCCACATGGACGTGCTTGCGGCGGTCCCCCAAGACGCCCATATCACGCAGCGCCCGACCCGCGCCGACGCACAACCCACAACCCGACCCGCGCCGACGCACAACCGACAACCCGACCCGCCGCCGACGCACAACCCGCAGCCCACCGTTTCAACGTCGAGCCACTTGCGCTACGCTCGCGGGCGATGATCGCAAGAACGCTGACGGCGCTCGCCGCCGTGCTGTCCCTGGGGCTGCTCGGCGCCTGTGAGCCGAGCGGCGGCGATGGCGCCCCCGCGGCCGCCGCAGGCTCCGTGACGATCGGCTCCAATCCCGCCGGCACCCACGTCTATGCGGTCGCCGCCGGCTTCGCGAAAGTCGTGCAGGAGCGGACCGGCATGCGGGCCACGATGCGCCCGTACGCGGGCTCGTCCGTCTATCTGCCGATGCTGCAGCGCGGCGAGATCGCGTTCGGGCTCAACACGGGCATCGACTCGTATCTCGCCTATCGCGGCCTTCCGCCCTACTCCGAGCCGATGGACCGCCTGCGCGCGGTCGGCGTCGCGTTCCCGCTGCCGATCATGTACATGGTGCGGGCCGACTCCGGCCTCACACGCATCGAGGACCTGCGCGGCAAACGTGTCGTGATCGCGTTCCGCTCGAACGCCGCGCTCGAGCAGCTGCACACCGCGATTCTCGCCACCGGCGGCCTCACGCCGGAAGACGTGACTCCCGTCGTCGTCGCGGGCCTTCCGGACGCGATGCGCATGCTCACCGAGGGCCGCGCCGACGCGGTGCCGACCGGCCTCGACACCGCCCTCGCGATCCAGGTCCATTCGTCGATTCCGGGCGGCATCCGTTATCTGACGATGGGCGAGGACGAGGCAAAGCTGCCCGCCGGGATGACGGGCGCGGTGCCGGTCACGGCGACGCCGGGGGCGGCGAGCGTCGGGCTCGAAGGCCCGACCCGGGTGGCGGGCGTCCTGGACTTCCTGAACTCGAGCACGAACGTGCCCGAGGACGTCGTGTACCGCGTGATCAAGGCGATCCACGAGAACTGGGACCAGCGGCGCCGCGAGTACGTGCAGCTCGCGAATCAGCCGGCCGACGCGATCGCGCCGGCCGACGTCAACCATCCGTATCACGACGGCGCGATCCGCTACTACCGGGAAGTCGGGCTCTGGACGGACGCGCACGAGCAGAACCAGGCCCGGCTGCTGTCGGAGTGAGCCGACGGCGCGCGCCGCGATCGCGCGCCTTCGGTGGGCCGGTGTCGGGCGGGCCCGCCGCCCCCGTTCAGCCTTGCTGCCGGCGCTCGCGGCGGAGCTGCATCGCAGTCGGCCGTCCGTCGCCCGTCGGCTGGTACCACACCGTGAAATCGGCCTCGGCGGCGCGATAGGCGCCGAGCGGATCCGGATCGCGAATCTCGAAGGCGTCGAACCCGCAGCGCAGCATGAAGTGAAGTTGCTCGAGCAGCACTTCGCCCACGGCGCGCAGTTCCCCGGCGTAGCCGTATCGTTCCCGGAGCAGCCGCGCATACGAATAGGCCCTGCCGTCCCGGAACTTCGGAAACTCGAGCGCGATGACGTCGAAATGCCCGACTTCGCCGCGTATCGCGTCCGGCATCTGGTCGCTGCGCAGCCTGAGACCGAGCGGCGCGCCGCGCGCGAGCAGCGCATCGCGATGCGTCTGCCACTGCTCGAGGCTGACGATGATCGCGCCCTGCTCCGGCCACGTGTCCTCGCCGCTCACGTCGACGAACCTGTCCTCGACGAGCTCACCGTTGCGAACCAGCCTGGTCATGCGATCGCCTTCTCTTCGACTCTGCCGTACACCGCTTCCTTGAACGGCTCGATGCCGACACGCCGATAGGTGTCGAGGAACGCCTCGCCCTCCTCCCGCAGCTCGAGGTAGCGATCGACGATCGCCTCGATCGCGTCGGGCACGTCCTGCTGCGCAAGCGCCGGCCCGAGCCGGTCGCCGAGCGACGCGTCCCGGCCCGACGAGCCGCCGAGCGTGAGCTGGAAGAACTCCTTCCCGCGCTTGTCGACGCCGAGTATGCCGATGTTGCCGACGTGATGATGTCCGCACGCGTTCATGCAGCCGGAAACGTTGACCGTGAGCGGGCCGATCGCTGCGAGACGATCGACGTCGACGAAGCGCCTGCCGATGTCTCGGGCGACGGGAATCGAGCGTGCGTTCGCGAGCGCGCAGTAGTCGAGCCCCGGGCACGAGATCAGATCGGACAGAAGATTCAGGTTCGGCGTCGCGAGCCCGAGCGCATCGAGCGCCGACCAGACGACGTGAAGATCGGACTGACGCACGTGCGGCAGCACGAGGTTCTGCCGGTGGTTCACGCGCAGCTCACCGAAGCTGTAGTCGTCCGCGAGGCCTGCGAGCGCATCCATGCGCTCGGCGGTGATGTCGCCCGGCACGGCGCCGGGCGCCTTGAGCGGCACGTTGACGATCGCATAGCCGGGCTGCTTGTGCGGCGCGACATTATGCTTCCACCACGCCGCGAAGCGCGGCTCGGCGCTCGCGAGCTTCTCGAGCTCGGCGTCGATATCGTCGAGCGGCTCGTACGGCGGCGGCGCGAAGTACTCCGCGATGCGGTCGACCTCGTCTTTCGGCAGCTCGGGCCGGGGCAGCCCCCTCGACTCGGCGAAGTCCTCCTCGACGAGCTCGCGATAGCGGTCGATGCCGAGCTGATTGACGATGATCTTGATGCGCGCCTTATGGATGTTGTCCCGCCGTCCGTACAGGTTGTAAACGCGCAGGATCGACTCGACGTATGCGAGCAGATCCTCGGGCGCGAGCCATTCCCTGATCGTGTGGGCGAGATAAGGCGTGCGTCCGAGCCCGCCGCCGACCAGCACCTCGAACCCCGTCTCGCCCGCCGCGTTGCGGTGCATCCTGAGCCCGATGTCGTGCACGGCGACCGCCGCGCGGTCGTTCGGCGAGCCGGTGACGGCGATCTTGAACTTGCGAGGCAGGTACGAGAACTCCGGGTGGAGCACGGAATATTGCCTGAGAAGCTCGCAGTAGACGCGCGGGTCCGCGAGCTCGTCCCGCGCGACGCCGGCATACTGATCCGACGTGATGTTGCGCACGCAATTGCCGGACGACTGGATCGTCGTGATCTCGACGCTCGCGAGCTCCTCGAGGATGTCCGGCACCTGCTCGAGCCGGATCCAGTTGAATTGGATGTTCTGGCGGGTCGTGAAATGGCCGTAGCCGCGGTCGTAGGTCCGCGCGACGTGCGCGAGCTTGCGCAGCTGCCGCGATGACAGCGTGCCGTACGGCACGTTCACGCGCAGCATGTACGCGTGAAGCTGCAGATAGACGCCGTTCTTGAGCCGCAGCGGCTTGAACTGATCCTCGCTGAGCTCGCCCGCGAGGCGCCGGGCAACCTGCCGCCGGAACTGCGCGATGCGTTCCGCGACGAGCCGCCGATCGAACTCATCGTACCGATACATCCGCCGCTCCTGGCGTCGCCGACGTGCTCACCGTCGGCCCGAACGCACGAATCGCCTCGCGGATCTCGACCGGCCGCGGCTGTCCCGCCTCGTCGACGGCGACCTCGATCAACGTCGGCTCGACGACGATGTTCTCGGCCTCGTCACGCTTCGCGACCGCGAGCGCGGCATCGGCCTCCGCATCGTTCTCGAGGATGCGCCCGTCCCGGATCGAGCGGGACCAGCCGTCGTCCGAGTTGAGAAAGACCACGAACCCGTCCGCCAGCCTATTGGCGATGATCATTCGCTTCATCGGTGACTCATTCTGCTTAGAAACCGCGCGCTTGCGCGCTGCAGCGCCGGCGCGAGGCGCCCATTCTACCCGAGTCCGCGAAGCGCGCTCGTTATCTCGTTATAAGGATCCCGCACTAGGATATGAGAGAAACGCAGCTGGCGGCGGCCTCAGCGTCAATCCACAATTTCTGTGGATAACGCTGTGGAAAAGGACTTGAAAGCGCGATACCCGATCGGGTCCTTACGGCTCGTCGTCAGGTTGGTCAAAAAACCGTCAACGAGAAACCAGCTGCGTCAGCGGAGCGGAATGTCCCCTTCGCGCCACGCGTCGCCGACGAAGCGCCGCTCCGACTCCTCGATCGGCACGTCGTTGATGCTCGCCTCGCGGCGGCGCATCAGTCCGTTGTCGTCGAATTCCCAGAGCTCGTTGCCGTACGACCGGTACCACTGTCCCGCCGCGTCGTGCCACTCGTACTGAAAGCGCACGGCGATCCGGCGCTCGTCGAACGTCCACAAGCTCTTGCGGAGCCGGTAATCGAGCTCGCGCTCCCACTTGCGCCGCAGAAAGTCCTCGATCGCCGCCCTGCCCTGTATGAACTCCGAGCGGTTCCGCCACACCGAGTCCTCCGTGTACGCAAGCGCAACGCGGCGAGGATCGCGGGTATTCCACGCATCTTCCGCGGCCTTGACCTTGGCACGTGCAGCGGCCTCGTCGAAAGGCGGCAGCGGCGGCTTCTGCTCCGTCATCGCAGTCCTCCCTGCGGCAAGAAGGTTGGCAGATCAGGCCGACTCATCCGACCCCGGCGCATTCCAGCGCTCGCGGTCGGGGGGATCCTCCGGCGGCCCTCCGCCCCACCGCTCGCGATGCGCGTCCTCGGCGGCGCGCTGCACCTTCGCGTGCCGCTTGCTGAGCAGCAGCGAATCGGGCGAGCACACCTCGGCGCGGATCAAGCCCAGGTCGTTCGCCGCGTCGAAGAGGCTCGGATACCAACGCCTCCACCCGGGGAACACCTGCTCGACCCGTTCACGCAGCGTCATCATGCCATCCGATGGGACCGGCGGACCAATCTATCCGAGCGTTGCCCGGCTGGCAAACGCCCTGCTTCGCAGTCTCGCCGCTTCGCCCGCGCCGCGCCGATCCGCCGCGGTCAGTCGAGGAACGGATAAGGATCCTGCGCGCCGCCCCGCGCGCCGGCGGCGCGGAAGCGGTCGAGCGCGAGCGAATAGCCGTACGCATGGTGCGCCGACCGGGGCAGATACGGCGCGAGCATGAGCTCCGCGCTCCGCGGGCTGCCGTCCGGGGCGATGCCGACGAGCACGAGGCCCGTGGCGGCGAGCAGCACGGCTTTGGCGGCCTGCGCCAGGGTACGGGAGCGTGGTCGGGCCTCGTGCGTCACTGTCGGGCTCCCCGCTGGCGGCACCGGCGCTGCTCGGACAAGGGCTAGTCGGGGGGCGGGTCGTTGTCGATAGGGCCGAGACATAGAGAAATCTTCAGTGCCGGCAGCTTGACCGCGGCCCGCCACCTGCTACTTTGCCCTCGTTCACGAGGGATCATTGATGCTCTTCGGCGAGATTATCCGCGTCGCGTTCCAGTCGATACACGCGAACTTTTTCCGCGCCATGCTGACGATGCTCGGCATCATCATCGGCGTCGGCGCGGTGATCGCTATGCTCGCGGCCGGCGCCGGCGCCCAGAAGCGCATCGACGATCAGATCGCCGCCCTCGGCGCGAACATCCTGACCATCAACGCGGCGCGATTCCTGACGCAGGGTGTGGCGCGAGACCAGCAGACGCTGACGGTGGACGACGCCGAGGCGCTCGAGAGGGAGTCCCGTTACCTCGACGCGGTCATCCCGGAGGTGCAGGGCCGCGGGCAGCTGAAGTATCTCAACCGCAACACGAACAGCCGGACGATCGGCACGAGCCACCGTTTCGCCGAAGTCTTCAACTACGAGGTCGAGCACGGCCGATTCTTTCGCCCGGACGAGAACATCTCGAAGCGTCGGGTCGTCGTGCTCGGCGCAGAGATCCCGAAGGAGCTCGAGATCGATCCGAAGGAGCTGCTCGGCAAGACGATCGCCCTCAACACTCAGCCGTTCGAGGTGATCGGCATTCTCGCGAGCCAGGGCGGCGGAGGCGGCTTCGGCAACCGCGGTCCGGACTCGAGCGCATTCATCCCGCTCAAGACCGCCGAGCAGCGCGTGTTCGGGCGCAAGGAAGTCGACAACATCAGCGTGCGGGTGATGGACGGCATCCCGCTCGAGCGCGCGATGGTGGACATCGAGCGCGTGCTGCGCAAGGAGCACAGGCTGCGTCCGGGCGACCGCAACGACTTCGCGATCGTAGACCGGCGCGACTTCCTCGAAACGCAGCAGGAAGCCCAGCAGACCTTCACGGTGCTGCTCGCGAGCATCGCGGGCGTGAGCCTGATCGTCGGCGGCATCGGGATCATGAACATTATGCTCGTCAGCGTCACGGAGCGGACGCGCGAGATCGGCATCCGCATGGCGCTCGGCGCGACGCGCGGCAGCATCCTGCTGCAATTCCTCGTGGAGTCGGTGACGCTGTGCCTGCTGGGCGGGCTGCTCGGCGTCGCGGCCGGCGCCGGGGCCGCGCAGCTGATGTCGCGCGTTGCCGGCTGGGAGGTCTTCGTATCGCCCGAGTCGATCGGCCTCGCGTCCGCGTTCAGCGTGGGCGTCGGCCTGTTCTTCGGCATCTGGCCCGCCCGGCGGGCCGCCCGCCTCGACCCGATCGAGGCGCTGCGCTACGAGTAATCGGCCGTCTTGTCGCGTGGGCGCGACGAGGTTCACGGTCCGCTGCCCGGCCGGTAGAATTTCGCGCGTTTCACGCGCAATCGTGCTACGGCAGGATCTTGTCTTTATCCCTCGTGCATCGCCTCGCCGCTCTCATCCTGCTGCTGGCAGTCAGCGGCTGCGTGGCGCACGTCCACCGCGGGCCCGGAACTCCGGCGGATTACCGATATTCGCCGCCGGTCGACTCGCACCCGCTGTTCGAGGTCAACGGGACCCCGGACGTCCGGGTCTCGGCGCCCGTCGACGAGACGCGCTTCCACGAGATCGTCGACCTGCGGCTGCGCTCGAGCGGAACGCACGGCGGCCCGGACGGCTTCGTCGACGCGATGTATTTCCGCAGCAAGTCGCCGGGGGCGAAGAAACTCGTCATCGTCCTGCCGATCTGGGGAACGAGCAGCTACCCGCCCAGCCGGATTTCGCGGGGCTACGCCCGCAAGTCCCGCGGCGATGCGAACATCATCTGGGTGCTCGGAGACTACCCGCTGTTCCCGTGGAGCGGGCTGAGCTCGACGTCCACGGAAGAAGAGTTCATCGAGATGTCGAAGGCGAGCGCCGAGCGCTACCGCTCCGCGGTCGTCGATATGCGCTTGCTGCTCGACTGGGCGGAAACACAGCCGAACATCGATTCGTCCCGCATCGCGATGGTCGGCTTCAGCATGAGCGCTCTCGTGACCGCGACGGTCATGGCCAACGATCCGCGCGTGGCCGCGGGCGTGCTGATGATGGGCGCGGCCGACTTCGCTGAAATCTTCACGACCTGCGGCAACCGCGCCGGCGAGGTCCGCCGGCACGTGCTGACCGAATATGGCTGGACCATCGAGCAGTACCACGACTTTTTCGACGGTCTGTTCGGACCGGCGGACCCGATTCACTATTCGGGGCGCTACGATCCGAGCTCGATCTTCATGATCGACGCCGCGTTCGACGACTGCATGCCGCGCTCGTCGCGGGAGGCCCTGTGGCGCGCGACGGGGCGGCCCAAGCGGCTCACGCTGCTTTCCCGGCACCGCAGCGGCTTCTATTCCCTGACCCCGCTGGGCCTGAATTTCGTCCGCCGCAGGATCTACGACTTCCTCGACGAAGCACTTTGAAAACTGCGCCTAAATCCCTTGCTTGCCGGGGAATTTAGAGCGATAGTCGGACCGCTGCCAAGGGTAAACCTGGCGAAAGCCAGCGACACAAAACTTCCGGTCTAAGGGGAATTCGGCCCTACGACAGCGGGGTTGCCGGCAAGCGCGCAGCGCTTTCCCAGGATTTCCCGGGCGCCCTCGGATGAGGTTTCGGACACCCTTCCGACGGGTCGGGTTCCGTTCAGCACGGGGAGGTCCACATCGGAATGAGCATGGCGCATGCGCGCAAGCGCGTCGGTTCCTTCATGGCCGTAGGCCCCGCTGCAGTCGTCCGGCCCACGTCGCCGACCGAGATCGCGCAGGTCCTCACGGACCCCAAGCGCTACCCCTCGCCCGTCCGGCCCATCGGCTCCGGAAGCTCGACGACGCGCTGCACGTCGGCGAACGGCGGCACGGTCATCGACTTGAGCGACATGAACCGCGTGCTCAAGATCGACGCGGACACGGTGACGGTGCAGCCGGGCATCTCGCTCCCCGAGCTCGCGGAGATTCTCAGCGAGCACGGCAAGGAGCTCGTCGGCGGCTTCGATCTCGCGAACCGCACGGTCGGCGGCGCCGTTTGCGGCGCCGGCCTCGAGGCGACGACCGCCGGGGACGCCGGACAATTCGCCGCGCATGCAGTCCAGCTGAAGATCGTGAGCCCGACGGGCCGCAAGTTCGTCGTCAACGAGAAGACGCACAGCCTGCTCGCGCTGATGCGGCTCTCGTACGGGCTGCTCGGCGTCGTTTACGAGATCACGTTGCGCATCCGGCCGATACAGGGTTTCACGGTGCAGACGGCGCACACGCGCTTCAAGGAGTTCGCGAAGCTCGGGCCCCGGCTCGCGGCCGCGGGCTCCGGGGTCAAGCTCTATTTCCTGCCGTTCCGCGACAATGTCTACATGGAGCTGCGGCGCCCGGCGGCGGAAAGCGCCGTGGGCAAGAAGCTCGCGTGGCGCCTGAAGGATTGGGCGGTGTATTCGGCGCTGCCCGGCGCCGCACGCTCGATCGCGTTCGCGCTGCCGGTGCGTCAGCTTCGCTATCCGCTGATCGACAGCCTGAGCGAGGCGGCGCAGGCGCTCTTCGGCAACGTGTTCGTGAAGACGGGCAGCAACGCCGTCGAGCAGAGCGGCCGGTTCCGCTCGCTGGCGGCCGGCAACCGCTTCACGTACTGCACCTGGGCGTTCCCGGCGGAAGACTTCGGCGCCGTCGCGCTCGGCTACAAGCTGCTCTGCAAGGAGCACTACGCCCGGACCGGCTTCCGATGCGACATGCCGGCGATCGGCTTTCGGCTGAACCAGGACAAGAGCGCGCTGCTTTCGCCGTCGTTCGACGGGCCGATGATCACGCTGAGCGCGCTGTCGACGCAGACGGACGGCTGGGACGATTTCGTGCTCGACTTCGCCGAGTTCGCGGCGGAGCACCGCGGCGTGCCGTTCTTCAACCAGACGCGGAACGCGACGGCGGACGTCGTGAACGCGCGCTTCGAGCGGCGGCTGGCGTTCTTTGCGAAGGTGCGCGCGGAGATGGACCCGCAGGACCGGATGCTGAACCAGTTTTTCGCGACGTACTTCGGATCGTACTGACGCGGCCGCGCGCCGACGAAAAGATCGTGAAGTCGCGCTCCGGCTGCGTTCAAACGCCAACCGCAGCCGCACGTTCCGGCTGCGTCAGCGCCAACTCCCGCCCGACTGCGCAGCACGGGCCCGGCGGGCGCTCCGCCCGCCGGGCCCGGAGGAAGGCTCAGCGAATGAAGCCGAGACTCTCGAGCTTGACGATGATCCGGTGCGCGGCGAGGTCGGGCGTGAGCTCGGTCGTATCGATACGCATCTCCGGATTCTCCGGCACCTCGTACGGATCGCTGATGCCCGTGAAGCCCTTGATGATGCCGGCGCGCGCCTTCGCGTACAGCCCCTTGCGGTCGCGCTGCTCGCAGACCTCGAGCGGCGTCGCGACGTGGATCTCGAGGAACCCGCCGACCGGCTCGATCATCTCGCGGACCAGCTTGCGCGTCGCCGCGTAAGGGGCGATCGGCGCGCAGATCGCCACGCCGCCGTTCTTCGTGATCTCGCTCGCGACGAAACCGATCCGCTGAATGTTGAGGTCGCGATGCTCCTTCGAGAAGCCGAGCTCGCTCGACAAGTGCTTGCGCACGATGTCGCCGTCGAGCAGCGTGACCGGACGGCCGCCCATCTCCATGAGCTTCACCATCAGCGCGTTCGCGATCGTCGACTTTCCTGAGCCGGAAAGGCCCGTGAAGAAGACCGTGAAGCCCTGCTTGTGCCGCGGCGGGTGCGTCCGGCGCAGCTCCTCGACGACCTCCGGGAACGAGAACCACTCCGGGATCTCGACGCCCTCGTGGAGGCGCCGCCGCAGCTCCGTGCCGGAGAGGCTCAGCGTGCGCATCGACTCGTCGACCTCGTCTTCCGGCATGTACTGCGCGCGGTCCTCGACGTACACCATGTTCTTGAACGGAACCATCGTGATGTCGAGCTCCTCGGCGTGCTCCTGCATCATCCGCTGCGCGTCATAGGGGCCGTAGAACGGCTTGCCGTTGCTGTCGACGCCCGGCCCGGCGTGGTCGCGGCCGACGATGAAGTGCGTGCAGCCGTAGTTCTTGCGGATGATCGCGTGCCACAGCGCCTCGCGCGGACCGCCCATGCGCATCGCGAGCGGCAGCAGGCTCAGCGCGGTCGTCTGCTCGGGGTAATGGGCCAGCACGTGCTCGTAGCAGCGCACGCGCGTGAAGTGGTCGACGTCGCCGGGCTTCGTCATGCCGACGACCGGCTGGATCAGCAGGTTCGCCTCGACCTCTTTCGCCGCGCGGAACGTCAGCTCGAAATGCGCGCGGTGCATCGGGTTGCGGGTCTGGAAGGCGACGACCTTGCGCCAGCCGAGCTTCCTGAAGCGCTCCCGCATCTCGCGCGGCGTGTCGCGCAGATGCTTGAAGTCGTAATGCGTCGGGGGTTCGACACCGCGCAGCTTACCGCCGATGTACACCGGATGCGCCTGGCGCATCAGATAGCGGACGGCAGGATGCGCCTCGTCGGTCGTGCCGAAGACGCCCTGGGCCTCGCGGACCTTGTCGGGCCGGTAGATGTCCGAGATCTCTAGCGTCGCGATCAGCACGCCTTCCTGGTCGCGCAGCGCGATCGTATCGCCGACGTTGAGCTCCGCCGCGAACTCTTCGGTCACGTCGAGCGTGATCGGCATCGGCCACAGCACGCCGCTCGTGAGCCGCATCTTCTCCACGACGCCGTCGTAATCGGCCTGGGTCATGAAGCCTTCGAGCGGCGAGAACGCGCCGTTCAGGAGCAGCTCGATGTCGCAGAGCTGACGCATCGTGAGATCCCAGGAGCGCAGATCGCGCGCGCGCCGCTTTTCCTCCTGCCGCTCCGCGGCCGGCAGGTACAGATCCTTCAGTTCCCCTCCGTGGGCTTCCTTGAACGCTCCCATGACCTACTGCTCCTCGAGGTATTCCTGGCTATGCGACGTGTTCGGCCGCACCTACCGGCGTCAATGCGCGAGAAAGGATGCACGGCGGCCGGGAAGCGGGGCGCGAGTCGCCCGCCGCACACCGGCTCATGCCCCTTTCAGCTGCTGGCCCGCCGCGCGAATGCCGGCGGAATTGACGGCGGGCAAATATTGCGCCTGCTGGTCCCGCGATTTCAAGGATTTCTTGACGATTCCCTCGAGATTCGGCCGTTTCTCCGCCGGCCCTTCGCCTTTGCCGATGCCGCCGCCGAGCTCGACGATCGTGTCGACGCCGTCGTCGAGCGCCGTGCTCATGCACGCGTGCCAGCGGACCGGGTTGAAGAGCTGGAAGAACAGGCGCGAGCGGATCGCCTTCGCGTCCGGATCGTGCAGCCTGCCCGTGTAGTTCGACAGCACGCCGAGCGCCGGCTCGGCGAACGGCGTCGCCTCGAGCACCGCACGAAACTCGAGCGCGGCCCCTACCATCAGGAACGTGTGGAACGCGCCCTCCGTATTCAGACGGATGGCCCGCTTGCCGGGGTAACGGTCGGCAAGGTCCGCCACCAACGCCTCGAGGTCGGCATCATCCCCCGCGACGACGGTCTGATCCGGCAGATTGATGCCGCCGATCCCGCAGAAGTGCCGCTCCGCGAGCGCGGCGGCGGATTCGGCGTCGAGCGTCGTCGCGAGCATTCCGCCGCGCCCGAGCGAGCCCATCAGCTCGCCGCGCTTCGCGACGAGCGCCAACGCATCCTCGAACGTGAGCGCGCCGGCGGCGACGAGCGCGGTGTACTCACCGAGGCTGTGGCCCGCCGCGAGCGCCGGGCGGACGTCGCCCGCGACGCTGCGCAGCGCCTCGAGACACGCGTATTCGTGCGTCAGCAGCGCGGGCTGGGTGAAGCGCGTCCGGTTCAGCTCGCCGTGCGGATCCCGGAACGAGAGCTCGCTCATGTCGTACTTGACGACTTCGCTCGCGCGCTCGTAGACGTCCCGCGCGGCCGGAAATTCCTCGACCAGGTCCGAGCCCATACCGACGTATTGGGACCCCTGCCCGGGGAAGACGAAGAGAATTTTCCGTTGCGACACGAGGCGAGCGTTCCTTGTCCGACGAGGGGCGGACAGAATACGCCGCGGGGCGAGGCTCGCTCAACCGGCCGGCTCCGCGCCGAGCGCCGCTTGCGCAAGGCGCACCCAGTACGACGCGCCGAGCGTGAGAATCTCGTCGTTGAAGTCGTAGGACGGATCGTGGATCGCGCAGCCGCCGGGCCCGTCGCCGTTGCCGAGGAAGACATAGCAGCCGGGCCGCTTCTCCAGCATCTGGGCGAAGTCCTCCGATGCGAGCACCGGCTCGACGTCGCGAGCGACGGCGGCGTCGCCGACGAGCGACGCGGCCGCGGAAGCCGCAAGCGCGACGGCCGCCGGGTCGTTGATCACCGCGGGATTCTGATGGCCGAACTCGACCTTTCCTGTCGCGCCGAACGACGCCGCCGTCGCGGTCACGACCTCCGTCAGGCGCCGCTTGACGAGCTCGCGCACTTCGGGATCGAACGCGCGCAGCGAGCCGGCGATATCCGCGGCTTCCGGAATAACGTTATGCGCGTATCCGGCATCGATCCGCGTGACGCTCAGCACCGCCGCGCGGCGCGGGTCGACGTTGCGGCTCACGATGCTCTGCAGCGCGACGACTACGTGCGCCGCGGCGAGGACGGGATCCGTGCCCTCGTTCGGCAGCGCGCCGTGCGTGCCGCGGCCCTCGATCCGCGCGTCGAAGCAGTCGATCGACGCCATCAGCGGGCCCGCCCGCATCGCGAAGCGGCCGGCGGGCACCCCCGGCCAGTTGTGCATGCCGAACACGCGCTCCATCGGGAAGCGGTCGAAGAGCCCGTCCTCGATCATCGCCTTCGCGCCGCCGGCCGCCTCCTCCGCCGGCTGGAAGACGAAACGGACCGTGCCCTGGAAGCTCGGCCGCTCCGCGAGCTCGCGCGCGGCCGCGAGCAGCATGACCGTGTGGCCGTCGTGACCGCACGCGTGCATGACGCCGTCGAAGCGCGAGCGATGCGCGAACGTGTTCGCCTCGCGGATCGGCAGCGCGTCCATGTCGGCACGGAGCCCGACGGACGGACCTTCGCCGGTCGAAAGCGTCGCCACGACGCCGGTGCGGGCAAGGCCGACATCGACGTCGAGGCCGATTCGGCGCAGCTCCGCGGCGACGAACGCGGACGTGCGCCGCTCCTCGTACGCGAGCTCGGGGTGCGCGTGCAGATCGCGGCGCCACGCGATGAGCTCGTCGCGCCTCGCTTCGATCGACGGAATCGCTCCGGGATTCGACATTGCCCCTCCTCCTCGTTGCCGGCGAAGGCGCGCCGCGGCGAGCCAGGCGCGCTCTCCGTCCCCCGTCAGACCGGAATCGGCGCGTGCTCCCGCGCGGCGATGCCTTCACGCTCGTCGACGGTCATGAGCAGCGCGAGCCCGAGCACGAACAGCACGAGCACGATCGACACGCCGACTCGCTGCGACCCGGTGGCGTCGGTCAGTATCCCGAGCAGAAACGGCCCGACGAATGCCGTCAGCTTGCCCGAGAACGCGAAGAAGCCGAAGAACTCGTTCTCTACGGCCTTCGGCACGAAGCGCCCCATCAGCGAGCGGCTCGCGGACTGGTTCGGCCCCGTGAAGATACCGATCAGGATGCCCGCGACCCAGAGCCACGCCTCGCTGGTCGCGGTGATCGCGATCGTCGTCGCGACGATCAGGCCGATCAGCGACAGGACGATGGTACGCTTACCGCCGATCTTGTCGTCGAGGAGCCCCATCGCGATCGCGGAGACGCCGGCCGCGATATTGATCACGATGCCGAACAGGAGCACCCTCTCGATCGTGAAGCCGAACGTCCCGGCCGCGTAGATGCCGCCGAATGCGAACACTGTCACGAGACCGTCGTTGTAAATGAGCCTCGCGATCAGGAATCGAACCGTCTGCCGATAGCGGCGGATCTCCCGGAACGTGCCCTTGAGCTGAAGCCAGCCGTCGCGGATCACCTGGCCGGGCGGCGACACGCGCGACTTGTCCTCGTGCACCCACAGGAACAGCGGCACGCTGAACACGACGAACCATACGGCGACCAGCAGATTCGTCGCGCGCACGTTCTCGCCGTTCTCGGTCGAGAAGCCGAACCAGGGCGTGTCGGGCTGCACGAGCGTGACGAGCGCGAGCACGAGCGCGATGAGCCCGCCGAAATAGCCGAGCCCCCAGCCGAGCCCCGACACGCGGCCGATCTTGCCCTCGTCGGCGATCTCCGGCAGGAACGCGTTGTAGAACACGGTGCCGAACTCGTACGCGATGTTCGCGATGACGAACAGCACGAGGGCCGCGACGACCTCGCCCGGCATGACGCGATAGAGCAGCGCCGTCGCCGCCGCGCACACGATGGTCGAGAGCAGGACGAACAGCTTGCGGTAGCCGCCGCGGTCGGCCAGAGCGCCCAGCACCGGCGAGCTCAGCGCGACGACGAGCGCCGTGATCGTCACCCCGCGCGACCAGAGCGCCGTGCCGTGCGCCGGATCGTCGGCAATCGCCTGGGTGAAGTACGTCGCGTAGACGAACGTCACGACCAGCGTCGTGAACGGCGAGTTCGCGAAATCGTACAGCGCCCAGGACCAGACCTCGCGGCTGCGGGTCGGCGTCGCGTCGGCCATAACGGAACCCCTCGAGGAAGCGCCGCGACGGTAACCCGGCATGCCATTGCGTTCAAGCATTTCCGTCGCGCCACTGGACAGCGGTCGCGGACAGCCCGTAACTTGAGTCGATGCGCATAGGAGTACCCAAAGAGATCAAAAGCGACGAGCACCGCGTCGGGCTCACGCCGGCAGCGGCGGGCGAGCTTGCCGCCGCGGGGCATTCGGTGCTCGTCGAGACGGGCGCCGGCGTCTCCGCCGGCTTCCCGGACAAGGACTACGCCGCAGCGGGCGCCCGCATCGTCGACACGGCCGCGGCGCTGTTCGCGGAAGCGGAGCTGATCGTCAAGGTCAAGGAGCCGCAGCCCGAGGAGCTCGCGATGCTCCGCCCGGAGCACGTCGTCTTCGGCTATCTGCACCTCGCCGCGGCACCGCACATCGCGGCCGGCTTGCTGCGCTCGGGCTGCGCGGCGTTCGCGTACGAGACGGTTACGACGCCGCAGGGCGGCCTGCCGCTCCTTGCGCCGATGAGCAGGATCGCGGGACGGCTCGCGGTGCAGTCGGGGGCGCGCTATCTCGAGAAGCCGGCCGGCGGCATGGGCGTCCTGCTCGGCGGCGTGCCGGGCGTCGCGGCAGCGCACGTCACCGTGATCGGCGCGGGAACGGCCGGCACCGGCGCCGTCGAGGCGGCGGTCGGCTTCGGCGCCGAGGTCGCCGTGCTCGATACGGACGTCGAGAAGCTCGAGCGGCTGGCCGTCCGTTACGGCAGCGCGATCCACACGGAGTACTCGACGGCCGAGTCGATCGCCCGCAACGTCGCGCGCTCCGCGCTCATCGTCGGCACGGTGCTGATCCCGGGACGCAGCGCGCCGAAGCTCGTGACGCGCGCGATGATCGCGTCGATGCCCGACGGCGCCGTCGCCGTCGACGTCGCGATCGATCAGGGCGGCTGCTTCGAGACGAGCCGGCCGACGACGCACGCGGATCCGGTCTTCATCGTCGACGGCGTGCTGCACTACTGCGTGACGAACATTCCCGCGGCCGTGCCGCGCACGGCGACGCTGGCGCTCGTCAACGCGACGCTGCCCTTCATCCGCGCGCTCGCCGACCACGGCTGGCAGAAGGCCGTCGAGCGGGACCCGCGGCTGCGCGCGGGCCTCAACGTCGCGGCCGGCGAGGTGCGCAACGACGCCGTCGCCGCGGAGCTCGCGAAGCGCTGACCCCGGACGGCGGCGTTCGAGCGCCGGGGCACCGCGGCGCTCAGCGCGGCAGCAGAGCGCGCCCGAATCGGGAGCGCCAGCGCGGGATCGCTTCCGGGTTGTAGACGTGCTCCGGGATCTCCGAGCGCAGCGCCGCGAGCACGGCATCCGTCGCCCATGGAATCGCGGTGCGCAGCGTGCCGCCCTGGTTCGCCGCGATCATGTGCGGGCTCAGAATGACCTTGTCGCCTTGCGCGAGGATCCGCGCGCCGGGCGGGGGCGGCTCCTGCGGCAGAACGTCGAGCGCGGCGCCCGCGAGATGGCCGCGCTCGAGCGCGTCGCACAGCGCATCGATGTCGACGACGGGGCCGCGCGCGGTGTTGATCAGCAGCGCACCCGGCTTCATCGCGGCAAGCGCCGCCGCATCGATCAGCCCGCGGGTCTCGGCGGTCAGGCTGCAATGCAGCGTGACGACGTCGGATTGCTCGAGGAGCGCGGGAAGCGGCGCGCGCTCCACGCCGGCCAGCGCGAACCGCTCGTCGTCGACGTACGGGTCCGCGGCAAGCAGGCGCACGCGCCACGGCCTCAAGAGCTCCGCCACCCGGAAGCCGATGCGGCCGAGCCCGACGATCCCGATCGTGATGCCCGCGTAGCCGTCCGTGCGGCGGCCGAGATAGACGCCCTCGAGGCGCTTGTCGCGCCAGCCGCCGGCCTTGACGTGACGGTCGCGCGGGCCGATGCGCTTCAGGAAGGCCAGCATCAGCGCGAGCGTGCCTTCGGCCACGCCCCCCCAGTTCGCCTCGGTCGGCGAGTGCGTGACGAGGATGCCGAGATCCGTCGCGGCGTCGACGTCGACGTCGTCGACCCCGATCGTGTACTTCGCGACGATGCGCAGCGCCGGGCAGCGGGCGAAGACCTCGCGGTCGATCACTCCGCCCCGGAACGTCGCGCCGAGCAGCGCGGCCGCGCCCGACGCCGCGGCAAGAAAACGTTCGCGGTCGAGATCCATCTCGTCCGCAATGACATCGCAGCCGGCCTCCGCGAGCCGGCGATGCGATGCGCCGGTCTCGTCGACCGGCCGGTAGACCAGGACTTTCGGGCGGCTCAATGGTCGGCCGTTCTCGTTACCGGACCATCATAGCACCCGGCGTGCGCCGCGCGGACGACGGAGCCGCGCCGGGAGGCTCAGAGGACACCGTTCGCTGCTTGCCAGACCTCGACCGAGCCCTCGTAGATCATGCGCAGCGCGACGTAGAAGATCAGCGCGAGCCCCACGTAGCCGATCCAGTAATAGCGCTGCAGGAGCCGGGCGACCAGCACGGCCGCGAACGCCATCAGCGCGACCGACAGCATGAGGCCGAACACCAGCACCCAGGCGTGCTCGCGCGCGACCCCGGCGACCGCGAGCACGTTGTCGAGCGACATCGACACGTCCGCGACGATGATCTGCGTCGCCGCCTCACGCATCGTCTTGGTTCGGCCGAGACGCGGCGGCACGTCCGCGGCCTCCTCCCCGTCTAGGTTCTCCCGCGCCTCGCGCAGCATCCGTTCTTGGCGCGCCGCGTGCAGCTCGCGCCACAGCTTCCAGGACACCCAGAGCAGCAGCAGGCCGCCGGCGAGCAGCAGGCCGATGATCTGCAGCAGCTGCACGGTGACCGATGCGAACAGGATCCTGAGGATCGTCGCCGCGGCGATGCCGATGACCATCGCGCGGGCGCGCTGCTCTCGCGGCAGCCCTGCCACGGCCATGCCGATGACGACGGCGTTGTCGCCCGCGAGCACGAGGTCGACGACGACGACCTGCACGAGCGCCGTCAGCTCGGACAAGGAGATCCAGTCCATTGTCGCTCCAGCGGCGAATGGGGGAAGTTGGAAGCGAGGCGGAGCCGATAAGTGTGCCAATCGTGGGCGCGCGGCGAAAGCCCGGCCATCGAGCAGGGGCCGCTCGTTGCACCCCCGGCCGCCGATCGGTCATGATAGGCGGCTTGTTTGCGGAAAGTTGAAGCGGCCAGACATGACCACGAATCGTACCCGGTATGCGCTTTCGGCGGCGGTCTCCACGGCATTGGGCGCCCTGCTCTCCTCGGTCCCGCTCCAGCCTGCGGAGGCGCAAATCCCGCGTCCGCAGCTGCCGCCGCTCGAGGAGATCGTGGTCAGGGCCACGCGCCTCGAGACGACGCTCGATCAGGTGCCGGCCGCGGTCAGCGTCGTGTCGAAGGACGACATCCAACTCGCCCGCCAGCAGCTCGGGCTCGACGAGTCGCTCGCCCGCGTGCCGGGCCTCTTCATGCAGAATCGTTTCAACTTCGCGCAGGATCTGCGCGTGTCGATTCGCGGCTTCGGTGCGCGCGCGAACTTCGGCATCCGCGGCGTCAAGATCCTCGTCGACGGCATCCCCGAGACGCTGCCCGACGGCCAAGGCTCGGTCGACGGCATCGACCTCGGCGCGACGGACCAGATCGAGGTCATTCGCGGCCCGAGCTCGTCCCTGTACGGCAACGCATCCGGCGGCGTAATCAGCCTGACGACCGAGCGGCCGTCGGGCGAGCCGTTCGCCGAGGTGCATGCGTCCGCCGGCCGGTACGGCTACCAGCGCATCCAGCTGAAGGCCGGCGGCAGCGGCGAGCGCGTAGGCTATCTTCTGAACGCGTCCAACACGCAGTACGACGGGTTCCGCGAGCTGAGCCGCTTCGAGAACCGGCAGCTCACCGGCCGCTTCAATATCGATCTCGACAGGGACCGCGAGCTGCTCGCGGTCGTGAACCTCACGGATCAACCCGTCTCCGACGACCCGGGCGGTCTCACGGCGGAGGCCGCCGCCGAGAATCCGCGCGCGGCCTGGCCGAGTCACGTCTCGTTCCGCGCAGGCGAAGCGCTCGATCAGCAGCGCATCGGCTTCGTCTACACGATGCCGCTCGGCGAGGGCCATTCGCTGTCCGCACGAAACTACTACGTGTGGCGCGATTTCGAGAATAGCCTCGCGTTCCAGAACGGCGGCATCGTGCATTTCAAGCGCTTCTATGCCGGCGGCGGCCTGAGCTACACCTACGACGGCTACTGGCTCGACCGTCCGAACCGCCTCGTGATCGGCTTCGACTACGACGATCAGGACGACGACCGGCGGCGCTTCAACAACATGGCCGGCGAGCGCGGCGCGATGACATTCGATCAGAACGAGAGCTTCCGCAGCCTCGGCCTGTTCCTGCAAAACGAGCTCTCGATCAACGAGAACCTGACGCTGACGATGGGCCTGCGGCTCGACGAGATCGAGTACGAGGTCACCGACCGCTTCCTGTCGAACGGCGACGATTCCGGGCGCCGCAGGCTCGACGGCACGAGCCCGATGATCGGGCTCGCCTACGACGTCTCGCCGAGCCTGAGCGCGTACGCGACGTTCTCGACGGCGTTCGAGACGCCGTCGACGACGGAGTTTGCGAACCCGAGCGGTGGCGGCGGCTTCAATCCGTCGCTCGATCCGCAGGAGGCCGAAAACTTCGAGATCGGCATCCGCGGGCTGCTGGGGGACCGGCACCGCTACGACCTCGCGTTGTTCTCGATCAACGTCGACGACGAGCTGATTCCGTTCACGCTTCCCGACACGCCTGGACGGGTCTACTACCAGAACGCGGGGCGTTCGAGCCGCAACGGGCTCGAGTTCTCGTTCGTCACGCAGCCTATCGACGGCTTTCGGGCGACGTTCGCATACACGTACTCCGACTTCGAGTTCGACCGCTTCGCGGATCTCGCCGGCGTCTACGACGGCAACGTGATCCCGGGCACGGCCGAGCACGTCCTGTTCGGAGAGCTGAGCTGGTGGCACCCGCGCGGCTGGTTCGCCTCGCTGGATGCGCTTTATGTCGACGATCAGTTCGCCGACAATGCGAACACGGTGGTCAACGACGCGTACACGCTGTCGAACGTGCGGGTCGGCTACGAGCACCGCGCGGGCTCGCTGACCGTGATGCCCTACATCGGCATCAACAATCTGTTCGACGAATCCTACAACGCGAACCTGCGGATCAACGACACGAACCTGAGGTTCTTCGAGCCCGGGCCGGAGCGTAACGCGTACGCCGGCGTCACGGTGAACTGGCGGTACTAGCCCCGAGCGATTCGCGGCGCCGTCACCGCACTCTTCCGTCGCGCCGGCCGCCGTTGCCATCCTGCGCCGCCGCGCCGGCCCATGCGGCGGCGATCGCCGGCAGCACGATGAGTGCCGCCGGCGGACGCCGCACGATGTGGAAGCGATCGGCCACGCCGGGCCGGGCGAAGGCTCTCGCTCAGTAGTGGATGACCGAGCGGATGCTCTTCCCTTCGTGCATCAGGTCGAATGCTTTGTTGATGTCCTCGAGGCCCATCGTGTGCGTGATGAACGGGTCGATCTTGATCTCGCCCTGCATGTACTGGTCGACCATGCCGGGGAGCTGGCTGCGCCCCTTCACGCCGCCGAACGCGCTGCCGCGCCACACGCGCCCGGTGACGAGCTGGAACGGCCGCGTGCAGATCTCCTGTCCGGCGCCGGCGACGCCGATGATCGTCGACTCGCCCCAGCCCTTGTGACAGCACTCGAGCGCCGCGCGCATCAGCTGCACGTTGCCGACGGCCTCGAAGGAGTAGTCGACGCCGCCGTCCGTCATGTCGATGATCACCTCCTGGATCGGCCGATCGTAATCCTTCGGGTTGACGAAGTCGGTCGCGCCGAGCTGGCGCGCCATCTGCTCCTTGTCGGGATTGATGTCGATCGCGATGATGCGCGACGCCTTCGCCATGACGGCGCCCTGGATCACTGACAGCCCCACGCCGCCGAGCCCGAACACGGCAACGGTCGAGCCGGGCTCGACCTTGGCCGTGTTCAGCACGGCCCCGATTCCCGTGGTGATGCCGCACCCGAGGAGACAGACTTTCTCGAGCGGCGCCTCCTTGCTGATCTTCGCGACGGCGATCTCCGGCAGCACGGTGTACTCGGAGAACGTCGACGTGCCCATGAAATGCAGGATCTGCTTGCCGTTGATCGAGAACCGGCTCGTGCCGTCCGGCATGAGACCCTTGCCCTGCGTCACGCGGATCTTCTGACAGAGGTTCGTCTTGCCGGACGTGCAGAACTTGCACTCTCCGCACTCCGGCGTGTAGAGCGGAATCACATGGTCGCCGGGCTTCACGCTCGTCACGCCCTCGCCGACCTCCTCGACCACGCCGCCGCCTTCATGACCGAGAATGACCGGGAACGCGCCCTCGGGGTCCTCGCCCGACAGCGTGAACGCGTCGGTGTGGCACACGCCGGTCGCAACCAGCCGCACGAGCACCTCGCCGGCCTTCGGCCCCTGGACGTCGACCTCCTCTATGGTCAAGGGCTTCCCCGCCTCCCATGCCACGGCCGCTTTCGCTTTCATCGATCGCTTCCTCTCGGATTGACGTTGTAATCGTGGGAACCTCATTGTATGAAGTGCCCGCTCCGCTGTCGCCCCTGCCCCGGTCCGCCATGGATGTTTACGTCGGAATAGGCTCGAACCTAGGTAATCGCCGCCGCCACGTCGCCGACGCGGTCGCGGCCATGACGGCCGCCGGGCTCGACGTGCTCGACGTCTCGCCGCTCGTCGAGTCGCCCGCGATGCTCCCCGAGGGCGCTCCGCCCGACTGGAACCGGCCGTTCCTCAACGCCGCCGCCAGATGCCGCACGGGCCTGTCGCCGACTGCGGCCCTCGACGCGCTGAAGGGGATCGAGGCGCGCTTCGGGCGCGACTTCTCGGCCCGCTGGTCGCCGCGGCCGATCGATCTCGACATTTTGCTCTGGGGAAGCGAGGAAATCCGCACGGACCGGCTGACAATCCCGCATCCGGGACTCGCACGCCGCAACTTCGTGCTCGCGCCGCTGGTCGCGCTCGATCCGACCTTGCGCGTCCCCGGGCTCGGCCGCACGGTCCTCGAGCTCTCGCGGGAGCTGCCGCATCACATCCCGCTCTGGATGGGCATCGTGAATCTCACGCCCGACTCGTTCTCGGACGGGGGCGAGACGATGACATGGGACGCGGTCGAGCGGCGGGTCGACGAGATGCTCGAGGCCGGCGCGCAGCTCCTCGACCTCGGCGCGGAATCGACGAGGCCGGGCGCGGTGCCGCTGACCGCCGAGGACGAATGGGCGCGCCTCGAGCCGATCCTCGTGCGCCTCGTCGAGAAGCTCGACGCCTTCCCGCTGTCGCCGCGCATCAGCGTCGACACGTACCACGCCGACGTCGCCCGGCGGGCGCTCGCCGCCGGCGCACGGATCGTCAACGACGTGAGCGGGCTGACGTCGCCCGAGATGATGCAGCTCGCCGCCGACACCGACGCGGAGTTCGTCGCAATGCACAGCCTCACCGTGCCGGCGGACCGGAACGTGACGCTGCCGGCGGACCGGGACCCGGTGGACGAGGTGCTGCGCTGGCTCGACGCGCGCCGGCGCGAATGGGAGGCGGCCGGCATTGCGGCGCGCCGGATCCTGTTCGATCCCGGCATCGGCTTCGGAAAGAATCCGCTGCAATCCCTCGAGCTGCTGCGCAACGTCCGCCGCCTTCACGGCTCGGGCTTCCGCTGCCTCGTCGGACACTCGCGCAAGTCGTTCATGGCCGGCCTGACGAAGCGCAGCGCCGCGGACCGGGACCTTTTCACGATCGGCGCGTCGCTGAACCTGTGCGCACAGGGGGTCGACGTGATCCGCGTGCACGACGTCGCGGCGCACGTGAGCGCGTACCGAGGCTGGGCGCATCTGCTGCCCGGTTGAGCGGCGCCCCGGCGGGCGCAGGGCGATTCGCTGCGATTCGGCCGGCCGTGCGGCGCGGATCAGGACGCCGCCGATTCCGGCGGCGCCGCCTCCTGCCCGCATGCGCTGAGCACGGCCAGCAGCGCGCTCGCCTTGTCGAGGCCTTCCTGATACTCGGCGTCGACGCGGGAATCCGCGACCACGCCGCCCCCGGCCCACGCGTAGAGCCGGTCGCCGCACCTGACGAGCGTGCGGATCGCGATGTTGAGGTCGAGGTCGCCGTCGAAGCCGACGTAGCCGATGCACCCGCAGTAGACGCTCCGCCGCTGCGGCTCGAGCTCCTCGATGATCTGCATCGCCCTCACCTTCGGCGCGCCGGTGATCGAGCCGCCCGGGAAGGCACCGCGCACGAGATCGAGCGCGTGCCGGTCCGAGCGAAGGCGCCCGACGACGGTGCTGACGAGGTGATGCACGTTCGCGAAGCTCTCGATCGCGAACAGCTTCTCGACCTGCACGGAGCCCGGCGCGCATGCCTTGCCGAGGTCGTTGCGCAGCAGATCCACGATCATCACGTTCTCCGCCCGATCCTTCGCGCTCGCGCGAAGCTCCGCCGCGAGCGCGGCGTCCCGCGCCGGATCGGGCGAGCGGGGCCGGGTCCCCTTGATCGGCTTCGTCTCGACGCGGCCGCCCGCGACTTTCAGGAAGCGCTCGGGCGACGACGACAGCACGTCGAGCTCGGGCAGCCCGAGATAGGCGGAGAACGGCGCCGGGCTCAAACGCCGCAGCTCGAGGTACGCCGGCCATGAGTGCCCGCGAACGTCGGCCTCGAACCTGCGGGTGAGGTTGATCTGGTAGCAGTCGCCAGCGCGGATGTGCGCCTTGACGCGCTCGAACGCGCGGCGATAGCTCTCGGAGTCGTAGCTCGAGCGGATCGGCGATACCGCGGCGAACGGCGGCACGCGCGGCAGCGACTCGGAGGCTTCGCTCGGGTGCAGCCGCTCGATCAGGGCCTCCCACTCGTCGAACGTGCGCTCGTCTCGGCCCGCGCCGACGAGCCACGCCTGCCGCGCGACGTGATCGACGACGCAGGCCCAGTCGTAGAGGCCGACTGCCATCTCCGGTGCGCGGATGTCGTCCTCGGCGACGGCAGGCAGGCGCTCGAAGCGCCGGCCGAGATCGTAGGCGAAGTAGCCGATCGCGCCGCCCGCGAACGGCAGCGGGCCCGGCTTTTCCGCACGCTCGCCGAGCGCCGCCTTGAGCAGCTCGAGCGGATCGCGGGCCGACAGCTCCGCGCCGTCGCGCGTGCGGATCTCGGTGGTGTCGCCGCGCGTCGTCAGGGTCGCGTACGGATCGGAGGCGACGATGTCGTAGCGTCCGGCCTCGCGCCCGCCGCGGCCGCTGTCGAGGAAGACGTGCCATGGCCGCGCGAGCAGGGCACGCGCGCGCGGCGTCGTGTCTTCACGGTACTCGATCTCGACGACGCGGGGCGCGCGCGCGTGTGTCTTTTTGATTTGGAGCAAGGGGGCCTCCAGCCGCAGTCTCTGGTTCGAGCCCGCTCGACCGAGCGCGGCGGGGCCGCAATTTTCTCAGAGGAGCCTCCTCCGCTCCACTCCCCGGCCTACAGGTCGACCGGCCTACAGGTCGACTCTCTCGTGCCGGTCGCCGTCCGTCTGCAGCCGCTCGCCCTTCGCGTACGCCTTCGCGGCCTCGAACGCGAATTTGATGCCCTTCGCGCCCGCGTTGTCCCACAGCTCGCCGTGCTCCGCGTCGAACTTCAGAACCGAGACGTTCGGGTCCTCCTTGCCCTTCGGGAACCAGACCTTCCAGGCCTCCTTCCACAGCCGGTCGAGCAGCTGGCGGTCGCGCACGACGCTGGCCCTGCCGGATACGGCCGCGAACCGGTCCGGGCCCTGAAACGTCAGCGTGACGTGCGGATCCGCCTCGATCTCGGCCACCTTCGGCGAATCGATGCTGGTGACGAAGTAGGCGTCCGCGTCGGGCTTGAGCTCCGCGACGGCCATCGGGCGTGCGTGCATCCGTCCGTCGCGAGAGCGGGTCACGAGCATCGCGGTGTCGAAGTCCTTCAGCATGTCGTAGAGGTGCTGCTGGGGCTCTGTCGCTCGACCCATGGTCTCCTCCTCCTCGAAGAAGCAGGGACTCAAGGGGTGCAAGAGTCGTGCCCCGGGAGAAGCCGTTGCTCAGATCCGCCCTCGCGCACGAGTCCAGGTTGCTCCGCGCGCAGCGGACAGGCGGTGTCCGGACGTTGAAGCACGCCCTCGGGGCGCGCGCGCATCCGATCGTGGTAGATTTCGCAATTCGCGTTCAGCGTTTCTCGTGCTCGTTGCCGCGCCGATCGTCGAGCGGCGGCAGAGGTACAACGCGCCGGCCGTTCGCGGACTCGGCAGAACAAAGAAGGGGCATGAAGCCGATGCGCAACCACCTTCGTTCGATGATTGGAGCCGGCATGATGCTGGTGGCGAGCCTCGCGGCGTCGCAGCAGTCTCCCGCGCAACCGCCCGACGCCGGCACGCTCGCATTCACCGGCGTGCGGCTGATCGACGGCAGCGGAAGCGACCCGATCGAGAGCGCGGTCCTCGTGGTCGAGAACGGGCGCATTGCGGCCGCGGGCCCCGAGGGCGCCGTCCGCGTTCCCGACGGAGCGGCTCGCATCGACGCGGCCGGCAAGACGATCGTTCCCGGCTTCGTCAACGCGCACGGGCACGTGCAGGTCGAGCAGAACGGCACGCTGCCCGTTCGCGACGATCTCCTGCGCCGGCTGCGAATGTATGCGAGCTATGGTGTGACGACGGTGGTCAGCCTCGGCTCGGGGCCGAGAGACGAAGCCGAGGGCGTCGCTCTCGCCGCCGATCAGCGGGCTGGACGCGCGGACGGCGCGCGTCTTTACACGTCGGGCCGCGCCGCGGCCGGACGCACGCCCGACGAGAGCCGTGCTGCCGTCGACCGGCTCGCGGACCTCGGCGTCGATGTCATCAAGCTGCGCCTGAACGGCGGCCCGAACGATCCGGACCTCGAGACTTTCAAGGCTCAGGTGGATCAGGCGCATGCGCGCGGCCTTCGCGCCGCTGTGCACATCTTCAACCTCGAGGACGCGCAGATGGCCCTCGATGCTGGGATCGACGTGATCGGCCACAGCGTGCGCGACCAAGACGTGACGCCCGAGTTCATCGAGGCCCTCAAGGAGCGCAACGTCTATTACGTGCCGACGTTGACGCGCGACCTCTCGGTGTTCGTGTACGAGTCCACGCCCGAGTTCTTCGAGGATCCGTTCTTCTTGCGCGGCGAGTCGCTGTACGGGGAGCAGATTCCGATGCTGACGGATCCCGGCTTTCAGCAACGCGTGCGGCAGGATCCGAACGCGCAATCCATCAAGCAGGCGCTCGAGCAGGCGCAGCGCAACCTCGGCCTCCTCGCCGCCGCGGGCGCCCCGATCGCGATGGGCGCGGACAGCGGCGCGGCGGGCAGCCCCGGCCGGTGGCAGGGTTACTTCGAGCACGTCGAGCTCGAGATGATGGTCGAGTCCGGCATGACGCCGATGCAGGCGCTGGTCGCGGCGACGAGCGGCGCCGCGAGCGCGATGGGCCTCGCCGACATCGGCACGCTCGAGGCCGGCAAGCTCGCCGACTTCATCGTGCTCGATGCGAATCCGCTCGAGGACATCAGGAACACGCGGCGGATCCATTCCGTTTGGATGGCGGGGGAGCGGATCGAGCTGGAGACAGGCGCAGGCGGCTCGAGCAACGAATGAAGCCTTCGCTTCTGCGCGACGTAGCGTAGCCGCGGGATCGATGCCGCTCGCTCGCACGGCCGGCACGTAACGACAACACCCACCAAGCATCGGCACGGCTACGAGTACGGCGGGGCGTGCGGCGCGACACCGTAAAGCGTCGCCGCGAGCACGTTTGAGAATGAACAGGCTGCGGGTAGAGGACGAGGGTGTTTCGTGCCGAAACAGAGCCGCGGTTCTGATTGTGTTTCGACGTCCGATTGTTTTCGGCGCGAGGCGGCGGCGTCGAGGGTAGAGGCGGCCGGGAAATCGGTGAAGTCGTGATCAGGGCGATCGATGCGGCCGTCGAGGTGCTCTATCGGGAAGCCGCGAACGGCAGCCCGGCCCGTGCGGATTCGAGCCGCATCGAGACCAACGGTGATGTTCCAGCGGGAACGCCGACCAACGGCAGCGTCGGCGGAAAGGAAGCCGACGACAACGTCGAGGCCGCAGCCGGAGTTCCAGCGGAAACACAGGCCGCCGACGATCTCGACCGCGGGGCAGTGCGAAGTATCGAGACGCAGGCAGACATTCCTGACACGCAATGCAAGCTCGAGCCCCTCGCTGCCCGGCGTGCAGACGGGCTTCGTCTTCTGGCAGACAGCTTCCTTTTCGCGCCGCCGGCCGGACGAGTCGATACCAGCGCGGATCGTTATCAGGTCGTCGTGCACATCGATCAAGCGCTGCTGAGCGGCGCGGTGAAATCACGTCTATCGAGCGGTGAATCGAGTAGCACCTCTTGCCAGCTCGACGGCGGGACGGCTTTAGCGGTCGAGACCGCCAGGCGTCTCGGGTGCGATGCGACGCTTGTCGGCATCGTCGAGGACGAGAACGGCGAGCCGCTCAACGTCGGCCGCAGGACGCGTGCCCTCTCCCCTGCCCTGCGGCGCGCGCTGCGTGCGCGAGATGGCGGGTGCCGGTTCCCCGGATGCGGCCGATCCCGGTTCACGCATGCGCATCACGTCGTGCATTGGGCGGACGGCGGTGAGACGAGCCTGAAAAACCTCATCACGCTGTGCACGTTCCACCATGCGCTCGTGCACGAAGGGGGCTACTCGATTCGAAGGCTCGAGGACGGAAGCTTTGCGTTTCTCTCGCCGGAGGGTGAGCGGCTGCCGGAGACCGGGCGGCTGGTTCCGCGCGCGGCCGAAGTGTTGATCCAGGCCGCCGATCGGGGGCAGGTGACGTTACGCGAGCTGGGCCTGCTCAGGTTCGCGTCGTGAGGCAGAGCTTGTGTCAGACCACCCGATCGGGGCGCGTATAGATGTTGAAGCGATCCTTCTTCAGGAAGCCGACCAGCGTCATGCCGAATTCCTCGGCGAGCTGCACGGCGAGCGAGCTCGGGGCGCCGACGGCCGCGAGGAACGGGCAGCCGGCCATCATCGCCTTCTGCATCAGCTCGAAGCTCGCGCGGCCGCTGACGACGATGCCGAAGCTCG
>Ga0079224_100000080_pt1 | contig 68980 bp, 91 predicted proteins | sample Stecom2015_FD_80414 | JGI IMG/M metagenome (GOLD analysis project Ga0079224, IMG submission 80414) | Agricultural soil microbial communities from Utah to study Nitrogen management - Steer compost 2015 | ecosystem: Environmental > Terrestrial > Soil > Agricultural land | place: USA: Utah... | reverse complement strand
CCACGAGTCCGTCAGGGCGACGCCGATCTCGTTCTCACCGTCGGTGATGTAGCTCCCCATGCTCTTCTCCGTTTCCGTCTCAACGTTCACCGTCCGACACGGCACGTCAGCGGCCGATCCCGGAGGACCGGCCGCTCCCGAACCCGTCGGCCTAGGCCAGGTTAGCGGCGCCGGGCGCCCGGCGCCAGTCGTGTGTCAGCCACGCCCGGACTCGTACCACCCGAGCACGTTCCGGCTCCCGTCGTCCTGCTGCGTCTGACTCCAGACGATCGACACGGCGCCGATCTCCCGGCCGCTCGAACCGTCGGAGAGCTGCGCCCGCAGCGGGCCGCCACGCACGGCCATCCCGGCGCTCACGCACGGGGCCAGCTCCGAGGCGATGCGGAGCTGCGTGATGGGCTCCGCCCGGACCTCCCAGTCCTCGTTCAGCTTGTCGTACGACGTCGCCGGGTACCTGTTGCTTCCGTCCGCCATGTTCATCCCTTCCGTCCGAACGTGAGGGTGAGGGAGTTGTCGACTCCCTTGCCGTAGCGCTTCGGCGAAACCCGCAGAAAGCGCAGCTTGTTGCCGTCCACCAGGAACTCGTGGGCGTACTGCGGACCGATCTCCGGCTCCCCGGTGACCGGCCAGTCGCACCGCTTGGTGACCCGCCCCTTCCGATCGGTCATCGAGATCCCGGTGTCGTCCTTCCGGGTGATGACCAGGTCGTCACGGAACTCGTTCGCCCCGTGGCCGAACCAGTTGACCGACTGCCCCGTCTCGACGGTCGCGGCCAGCTCCCGCACCGTGGTCATGTCGCTCGGCAGGACCGTCCCGTGGCTGCGGCCGAACAGGCGGAAGTCGCGGTTCGTGCACCCGGCGAGGAAGTTGGGACGGAAGAACTCCGCTCCCGTGAACCGCCCCTCTTCCGGCGTGACGTCCCAGTTCGGGCCCGGCGTGCAGTCCTCCCACGGCGCCAGGAACGACGTCCCGTCGGCCCGCTCGATCTCGTACGTACCGGCCCACTGGTGACCGTCCAGGTAGCGCACCCGGGCGACTCCGTAGGCCGTTTCCGCGTCCGTGTCGACGACGACCCGCAGGCCCGTCAGGTTGAGGTTCACGCGCGGTACCCCTTCAGGATGTCCCGCTCGGCGACGTGGGCGTACGTGATGGCCGGGGGCTTGGCGTTGAAGTGCCGGAACAGGTGGTCGTTCGACCGGGCGATGTACGCGTTCAGCGCCCGCTGCTCGTCGAAGGTGTACGTCCCGTTGCCCACCTCGCCGTACGGGTCGACGGTGTAGACCACGTACTCCCGCTTGTGGTCGGTCCACGCCAGGACCGTGCCGACCCGCCGCTCCCCGCCGCCCGCACCGTTCGCGTACTGCACGGCCAGCACGATGGAACCGACGCCGACGATGTCGCCGCACTTGACCGTGCGGTAGCCGTTCTGCGAGTCGAGTACGTCGATCAGGTTGTCCCGCTCCTCCGGGGACAGCACCACGTACTCCGTCTGCGTCCACGACGGGTGGTCCCCGTCGGTCACGGTCGCCTTGCCGATGCGCAGCACGGCGTTCCCGGCGTTCGACTGCTCGACCGAACCGATCACGCTCGGGTTCGGCGCGTACTCCGACGGGCCGATGCCCAGCCCCAGGATCCCCTTCAGCTTCTTGATCACGTTCTTCTTCCCTTCCGTCTTCTGCACGTCCCACCGTGGGACACAGGCGCGCACGAGCCCCCTCCCGTGCGCCCCTGAATCACGCGGTGATCACAGGTGATCCGGGATCTCGATCCCGTTCTCCTCCAGCAGCGCCCGCAGACCGGCGATCTCCATCCGGTGGTTGCGCTCGACCCGGGCGGCGTTGTCCCGGGCGTAGATCTCGTGCACCATCTCCGTGATCTCCGGGTCGTAGTCCGGGTCACTGGTGTCGGGGGTGTAAGCGATCTCCCGCTCCCGGCCGCCGTTCTCCTCCCGGTACTTCCAGTCCATCGCGTCGTCGTAGTCCATCCGCATGACTCACCTCACCACTTGTTCGAGTCGAACCAGTACAGCGTTCCGCCCGCCGACGTCTCCGCGCAGATTTCGCCGTCGTTGATCGCGTTGTCGGCGTACCACTTCTCGAAGTCGTCCGCCGTGGGCGTGCCACCCACGAAGGCGAGAGTGGTCCCCGTCTCCTCGGCGTGCTCTTCGGCGAGGGTCCGCCAGTCGCTCACGGTCTCGCCCCGGTAGGAGTTCAGGACGTCGATCAGCCGCTCCGGGCTGAACTCGTCCTCGTCGTTCTCCGTCAGGGCCACGAATGCCGCCTCGATGCGCTCCGGGTCCCGCTCCACCTTGTCGTGGTCGATGACCTGGTCACAGAGCCACTGTGCGAGCGGTCCGTGCTGCTCCCCGGCGTCGATGCTGTCCCATTCAGCGATCTCCGCCGCTTCCAGGGCGTTGTCCCACTCGTCCCTGCTGTACCGAACGTCACTCATGTCCTGTTCCTTTCCCTCCGTGGTCCACGGTGGGGCACCCGGTCTCCCGGATGCCCGCCCGAAGCACGCGGATGGTCAGCTCTTGCACGACCCGTCGCAGTAGGTCGTCTCACCCATGCCGACGCCGGGGTTCATCAGGTCGGCGTCCTCCCCGTTGTGCCCCTCGCACGGGTTGTGGTCGGCGCACCGCTTGACCAGGACGACGTTCCCGGCCGCGTCCGTGTCGACCTCGCACCCGTTGCCCTCGGCGGAGCACTCCACCCAGTCCCGCATGACGATGTACTCGCCCATGTCGACGTTGAGCACCCAGCCCTCGGGGAGCTGTTCACCCAGGTACTCGATCGCCTTGTCCGTGATGCCGCCCTGGCCGGTCATCGCCTCCAGCTTGTTCAGCTCGTCGTCCGAGGCGCCCGCGTCCGACTCTCCCGAGTTGCGGTACCACTCGACGACCGCCGCGTCCTCGGCGTCCAGCTCCATGCCGTGGTGCGTGGCGATGTCGACGATGCGGTACGAGTTCGTCCACCCGGCCGCCCCGCCCAGCCAGCATCCGGCCTCGACCTGGTTGCCGTTCTCCAGCGTGATGATCTCCGTCATGCCCTTCTCCTCTTCCGTCGTGATTCTGCGGGTTGGTCTTACGCGTCGCCCTCGGCGGCGTTGATCAGCTCCTGCGCCCGCTCGGCGCCGCGCAGCTCCCATCGGCCGTAGTCCTCCCGCTCGGCGGCCGTGGCGCCGTACCGGGAGTACGCCACCTGAACGGCCAGAAAGAACTCGCCATCGTCCCCGTTGGACTCGATGCCCATCAGGGACAGGTACCGCATGGCGGCCGACGTGTAGAACGCGCACGCCTGCCGGGCTCCCTGCGGTCCGTACCACGTGAGCTGATCCCGCGCGTCGGCGTACGACGTCCCGTGCTCCGGGTGCGAGCCGACCGGCCCCAGCTTGAACATGCCGTCGGTGATCCGCTCGACCCGGGCCGTCACCTCCCGCACGAACGCCCCCGTGAACTTGATTCGCTCCGATTCCACCCTTGATCTCCCTTCCGTCTGGTTCATGACCATTCGTCCGATCAGGAACACACTGGAAGATTCGGAACGCGCCCGGAAGCGCCTTCCGAATCCTCCCGAATGCCTCAGATCAGGCGCCGAACGTGCGCCGGTAGGCTTCCCGGACCTCCCGTGCCGACCGGCGCACCGCCTTCCACTGGTGCCGCAAGGTCACGGCACCGCCCACCAGAACGAGACCGGCGACGACGTAACCGATCACGCGTCGAACACCAGGAAGACGTCCCGGTCGGGGGTCCCCCGGTCCCACACCGGCCGCCGCCCCGTGCCCTGCGCCAGCAGCAGCAGACCGGCGACGTGCTCCGTCGCCTCCCGCCCCTCGACCGGGTTCCCGTTGCGCTTGATCGGCATGGGGAGCGCCAGGGTGGCACCCGTGCGCGTGTCCCGGGCCGCCAGGCCCCGCGACTCGCTCCCCGCCGGACCTACCTCCGTGCCCCGGACGATGATCTCTCGCGGCTTCTCCTGCATCATGCTGTGTTCCTCTCCCTCGTTGCCGGGCCCGTTCAGGCCCGGAAGTTGTAGCCCATCAGGCGCTCGTGGATCACCTGCACGGCGGGCCGGTCGGCCAGCTCCCGCGCGACCTCCGCGTGCGCTTCCATGTCGTCAGCCGGGAGGACGTGACGGGGGCGGCTGAACTCTCCCGCTCCACCCTCCGTGATCACGGCCTTGACCTTCTCCGGCTCCGTGGCGGTCGGCGCCACCCGGTACGTCCAGATGATCATGCGAAGATCTCCCGCCACTCCCGGCCCTCCGTGGCGTACTGCTCGACACTGTGCGTCCCGTCCTGCCAGTCGACGGGGAACAGCTCCGCGTCACCCGGGCCGCTCACCGTCCCGCGCAGCTTGTTGTGGCGCTCCGGGATCATCTCCACGTGCTTCGGGGCCGGGCGGTCCTTCCGCATGACGACCCATCCGGCGCAGTGCTGCTCACGGTCTCGCCCCGTCCCGTCGTGGCAGATCACGCACGGGTCCGACAGCTTGCAGGTGTCGGACCCGTTGGGGCACTCCTCCGAGTCGACGTAGACCGGGAGCGCGCACCACAGGCCCGGCGTCGAAAGGATGTGGTCGGCAAGGGATCCGCCGATGTACTCCGATTCGTGCATGACCGGGCCGCTGTAGCTGTACTGACCGGACCATCCCGTCTCGACGGTCCACCCCTGTCCGGCGATCTCCTCGATCATCGCCGCGTCGTGCACCTTGAGGATCTGCCCGTCGTCGTCCGTCCCCATCTGGAACTCCGGTTCGTAGACGCTCCCGGGGAAGCGCCGGAACGTCCCACCAGGCAGCACCTGAACGACCGTCCCGTCCAGGCTCATCATCTCGTCCAGCTTCTCCGTCATGCCGTCACCTCTCCCATGCCGCTCTCCCGCGCCGCCTCGACGATGCGCGCCGTGAACGCCGCATTCGCCGCCGGGAAGTCGTCCGTCGTCATCGTGGCGCGCACCCGTCCCTCGGCGCTCACCACCCACACGACGTAGCGCATCGTGCGTCCGTTCCTCCCGGGCCGCTGCGTCAGCAGCACCCCGGCGAACCCGTAGCCCGAGTGCATCACCTTGAATACGGCGCCCACCTCCGCCCGGCCGTTCGCGATCTCGTCGCCCGGCCGGAAGTGCTCCCGTACGTTGTCCGTCGTCGTCGCCCGCATCGTTTCCCCTTCCCGTGGACCGTCACCACACGGACGAGAGCGGAGCCGTGGCCCCGCGCCCGCCCGAACAGCGGCGCCCCGTGACGTCAGACCGTCGGCCGGTTGGCCGTGATCAGGTCGAACAGCGGATGCGGCTCCCACTTCCGGTTGCCGTTGGCGTCCACGCCCGGCCAGACGGGACGCTCACCCTTGCACTCCCGAAGCGTGCGGCGCAGGGTCGCAATGTCGACGTCCGTGTACGCCCGGATCAGGGCCAGGTCAATCTCCGTCTCCAGCATGATCCGGTGCGCGACCTCCCGGTTGCCCGTCCGCCGGGCCGACTCGGCGTGCTCGTCGTCCGTGACCGTGGACAGGGCCAGGGTGAATTCCCAGTACCGCACGGAGTCGTCCATGAGCGTCGTGTCCATGTCGCCCCCGCGCTTCACCGCGCGCAGGATCCGGGACCGCTCCGTGATCAGGGCCAGGAACTTCTCCCGGTCCATGCCGTCCTCCCACAGGTCCGACCACGTCGGCCGGGCCCCGCGCACGTCGGCGCCGTTCGCGTAGCTGTGCGCCATGTGCGCCATGTGACGCCACATGGTCACCGCGTCCTGCGACTCCTGCCCCAGGTAGCCGGGCTCTCCCGGACCGGGGCGCCCGTCGTGCTTCCGGCGCGCGTTGATCAGCAGGTCGGCCAGCAGACCGTGGAATTCCTCAACCGTGCGACCCATCGTGTTCTCCCTTCCGGCCGGGCCCGTTGTGGGCCCGGCGTCCGTCCGTCGTTTCCGTGCAGTGCTACGCGGCGAGACCCATCCGGTACGGGTCCGGCGACCACTCCCGCGTCTGCCCGTCGTGGTGCTCGTACGTCACGGTGACGTCGTGAAGGACCAGCTTCCCGCCCTCCGTCGCGTACGTGGTGTGGATCTCCAGTTGGGTACCGGAGTTCAGGTTGTTGCGCAGCCTCCCCATGATCAGGTCGGCCACCTGCTCGTCCGTGGCGAACCGCAGGGGCACGTACTCACCCGTGATGCACTCCGTGCACCCGCAGTCCCACGGGTCAACGGCGATCAGTCGCATGATCAGATCCCGTTGCTCCGGCGCGGCGCTCCCGTGTTCACGAGACCGATCATCTTCCGGCACGCCCGGCACGTCACGCCCGTGAGCGCCGTCCCCGACGACCAGACCGACAGGGAGTTGCCCAGGTTCCGGGACGCCGGGCACAGACCGGCCGGAGGCTTGCCGGGCACGTGGTTGAGCAGCGCGTGACCCTGCGTGTCCCTCCCGGGCACCTTGCCGTACTCCTGCGTGCGGAACGTGGCCACGCCGACCGTCAGCGTCCCGTCCGCCCCGGGGAAGTGCCGGTTCCCGTCCGTGTCGTACAGGAACTGTTCCTGCGGCACCCGCCCGTCACGGCTCCCCGGCGTCCAGCCGTCCAGGTCGGCGATCACGAAACCGCCCGCCGTCTGGAGCAGCGAACCGCGCTTGATGTCGTCGATCTTCTGTCGCGTCGTGTCCATTATTTCCGTTCTCCCTTCCGTCGGTAATGCACTGGACCGCCCGGCCCCCTTCCGGGCAGTCCCGAACGTCACCGCTCAGACGGGCCGCTCGACACACAGCAGGTCGACCCGGTGAAGATAGGTCTCTTCCGTGGTGCCGTCGTCGTTCTTGAACGTGACCGTGATCGTCCCGGGGTCCGCGTCGCCGCCCGTGCGCTCCACGGAAACGATCTCCCGCATCTTGTCGCGGCTCCCGTACGCGCGCCACGTGTCGAACGGCGGGTGCATGTACCCGGCCCGCGTCCGCTCGATCCGGGGCCGGATGTTCTCGGCGTCCATCCCGCGCAGGCCGATGATCTTCTCGAAGTCCCGCGCGTGGTCACTCGCCAGTGCGAGCGCTTCCCCGGGCTTCAGGTAGTGATACGTCGCCATGCTCTTCCCTCTTTCCGTCGTCCGGTCGTGCACTGGAATGCCGGGCCCCCTCCCGGCACTCCCGAACGCGGCCGTGCGCCCGTGTGTCAGTCCTGCGGCGTCTCGCGGTACGTGCTGAACGACGCGACCGCCGTGCGGATCTTGTTCATGCCGGTCACGGTCGTCTGCGACTCGGCGTCGAAACCGAGCGTCCCGCGCGCCGGGATCGTCCACGTGTCGTCAGCGTTGCGCCAGGCGATCGGCGTCTCGTAGCTGAACACCACGTAGGTGGACCGGGCCGCTTCCGCGTGCCACTCCCGCGCGAGTCGGCCGACCTCCGACGGACGGGATCCCGCCGACCCCGGGCGCCCGCTCAGGTGGCCGGACGTCTCGAACGGCTTGCCGTCCTTCAGGACCGCCGCGTACGCCTCCCACCGCGCGTCACGGAGCACCTTGCCGTCGCGCCACGTCGTGACCTTCGCGTTCAGCTTGACCGTCTCACCCATGATCTTCTCCTTCTCCGTGTTCCCGTTCGGCCTAGGCCGTTGCCCGATCATAGACCGGCTGGAACGCCCGGAGAACCCGGGCGCTCCCGTCCGCCTACATCGTGACCCGTTCGTTACTTCCCGCAGGTCTCGCAGCGCGCGGGCGGCGTGTCCTTTTTGACCCACACCGCCGGGCCCGTCTCCCGCAGCGCCTCCCGCGCGCCGTTCAGGTCCGTGTCGTACCGGATCATGTCGCGCGTGTTCGAGATGTCGATCACGTCCGGGTCGTCCGTCTCCCGGATCTGCCAGACGTCCAGGCCGCCCGGCCGGGACTCCACGGCGAGCGCCTTCCCGGGGCCCATCATCAGCATGACGCCGTACCCGTCCGGCCGCATGACCTGAACCGAGTCCTGACGCTCACCCTTGAACGGACCCGTCACGACCGCCCCGAACTCCAGCGACAGGTGACCCGCGATCTGCATGAGATCCACTTCCGTACTCCCTTCCGCCCGTTCCCGCTTGCCGGAAACACACGGGGCACGCTCCGCCCCCACGGAGCGCCCCCGAACGTCGCCGGTTCAGTCGCCGATCGAGTACCAGTTGGACCGCGTGCACGTGGCGCACGTCGTGCTGTCCCCGTACGCCTCCTGACGCATGGTGACGATCCCGCGCCCGTCGTCGCCAGGCGCCTCCCCGACCTCCGTGCGCGTCTCGTACGGCCAGCACGCGGCGCACCGCCGCACGGGGTCCGGGTTGCTCACCGGGAACCCCTCGTGTTCCGCCGGATCCTTCCCGTAGTACCGGCGGCACGGCTCCCCGATGTGCTCAAACCGGTACTCCGGGAACCCGTAGCGCTTCGTGACCTCCGCGAGCCGGATCGGCTCCCCGCACTCCGAACAGCGGAGCTGCGAGACGATCGTCAGATTGTTGGTGCTCACCGTTTCTCCCTTCCGTCGTTTCCGTCCGTGACAGGTTGGCGTCAGCGCCCGGGGCGGCACACCCCGGGCGCTCCCGTCAGCCGGTCACCCCTTGCGCTGCTCCATGCGCGGCTTGCGGCCGGTCTCCGTGACCAGCTCCCACCCGCGCGCCCGCTGCTCGGCCAGGACCGTACGGCCCCGGTTCGTCAGCCGCAGGTCTTCGAACTCCGCCCCCTCCAGCGCGCCCACGTCGATCAGCTTCAGCACCACGTCGGCGCGCGGGTTGGACTTCGTACCGTGCCCCCGCTCCATGGACGCGATGACGGACGGGCTGAACCCGCCGCCCAGCGAGTAGCTGACACGTGCGTGCGGGCTGTCGACCAGGAACAGCACAAGACGCCCGGCCGCAGAAAGTTTCGCCATGATCGTTTCTCCCTCTCCTCGTGTCCATCCGCGATAGACAGGCTGGAACGCCCCGGCCCCCTTCCGGGGCGCTCCCGTCCGCCGGTCCCGGACTACTTCTTGATCTTGACCCCCATGGCCTTGCAGTCCATCACGCCGACCGTCCCGGCCACCGACAGGACGAGCCGGTAGTTCCGGAAGTGGTCATACGCCACGTCGTTCAGCGCGTCGATGATCCCGGCGCGGGTGTGACCCGTGGCCGTGGCGTCCAGGCACAGCGCGCGACGCTCCCGCGCGGGGATGACCTTGCCGGTGTCGACGTAGCGGAACCACAGGTTCACGCCGTCCAGCACGGTCCCGCGCGTCAGGCACAGCCGGTCGTACGCGGGCATCCCCCGGTATCCGGTCTCGCAGACCGACCGGACCGCCGGACGCTTCCCGCCCGCCGGGGCCGCGTCCGCCGGAGCGGAGAACGCGAACAGCGCGACGAAACCGGCCAGGATGGTGACGATGGGCTTACGCATGTGATCTTCCCTCTTTCCGAACCAATGGGCACCGGTCCGTCCGTGACCGGATCCCGCAGTGCCGGGCGGCACTCCCGGCGAACCGGACCCCGTGGGACCCGGTTCGCCTAGGGCGTCTCCCCGACGTCAGAGCGCGCTGATCTGCTCCCCGTAGGCCCGCGCGGACTCAGGGGTGAGCCGGTGCCCGGCCAACTCCCATTCGACGATCCCGCGCGCCGCCTCATGGAACGTCTGACGCGACAGGGTCGCCAGGCGCGGGCGCGGGCGCCCGTCGTGGTCGCGCGTGGTCGCGTGGCCGGGCTTCAGGACCGTGAAGGTGTAGACCCTCCCGTCGGTCATCTCCGCCACGCCCCGCGCGATGCAGTTCGGGTCACCCGGCATCATGTCGAACGTGATCTCCCGCGCGACCGTGTGGCCGGTGACGTCCTCCCCGCGTCCGTACTGGTAGCCGTTCGGCCCGTACGGCGCCGCCGTGTCCCACCACACCCCGCGCGTCATGGATTCCTGCATGTCCCGTCTCCCTTCCCGTTCTTCCTGTCTGGCCTAGGTCACCGGATGTTAGCGCATCCGGGCAACGCGCTGGAACGTCCCCGACTCCACCGCCAGGCGCAGCCACGCCAGGCGCACGGACTCCATGTCACCGCGCGGGCCGGTCGCGTACTCGTCCCCGTCCGCCGTGATGACCACGCCCCGGAAGGTGGGCACGGTCTCCGCCGCGTCCCGGAATCCGTCCCGCTCGATGACCACCGCGACCGCGCGCACGACCGCCGGACCGGCGATCTTGACCGATTCCGGCAGGCGCACGCGCATCCCGGCCACCAGGATCAGCGGGCCGTTCACCTTGCGCGCGGGCATGTCGCCGATGAACTGAACCGCTCCCGTGCCGGAGTTCATGCCCACACCCGGGTTGATCTCCACTCCCGCAGTGTCCGACGGCTTGACCAGCGTCACGCTCATGATCGTTTCCTTCCCTTCCGATGTCTCGCCCCTCACTCCCGGACGATTCGGCCGGGACCCCGGGTCACCCCGGAGCCCGACCGGACCGCACGGCCGTGATCAGTTGCGCGCGGGGTCGACCGCGCTCCCGTCCTCGAAGAAGTGGACGCCGTACGGGTTCGCGTTCACCTCCCGCAGCACCGCGTCACACTGCGCCGGACCCTCCCCGCACTCTGTGTACGCCTGCCATGACAGCCACGCCCCCTCGATGATCAGTTCCCGCGCCGCGTCCCGGTCCGGCTCACCGACACCCGCCGGGGCACCCGTCACCGCGAGCGGCGCCGCCGGGACTTCCCGCGCATCCCCGTGCCCGCTGATCAGGAATCCCAGGATCAGCAGCACCGCCGCCACCGCCGCGCCCGTAAGGACGTACACCACGCGTTCCGTAACCGTGGGCCGCCCGCTCCCGTCGGTCGGCATCGTGGCCCACGGCTGACGCCCCACCGCCGGGAGCGGGTATTCCTCCGGGACGTCCGCACCGCGCCGCAACTTCGGGTCATTCGCGGTTCCTGCCGCGTCCCGCTCCAGCTCCCGCACGATGCCCGCGAATTCCCGGGCCGCCGGACCCTCCGAACGGGCCGCCCGGTACCGGGCCGCCGCCGCGCCGAACGCCTCCCAGAAGTGCGCCGTCATGTCCTGCCGGAGCGATTCGAACGGCAGCGTCAGCCGCTCCCGCGCGTGCTCGATGTCCTGCGCAACCGTGATCGTGCTCATGTCCCGTGTTCCCCTTTCCGATGGGCCCCGGTGATTCCCGGGGCCCGTGATCCTGCCGAGTGTGATTACTTGCCAGCCTTGCGCGCGACCCCGTCCAGAGCCTTACGCGCCGTCTCCCGGGTGATCTCCCCCGCCTTCCATCCCGCCGGGCGCCGCTCACCCTTCGGGGCGAACTCCGGGCGCGGCTCGTGAGAGACGACGCCCGCGCACGTCCCTTCGGCGAACGATCCGACCGAAGCGGCCTTACGGCCCTCCCGCTTTTCCTGCGCCGACGCAATCTCGCCCCGCGCGATTGCAGCCGCGCGCTCCGCATCCCGCTTCGCCTTGCGCTCCCGCAGGATGGTTCCGACGATCGTGGAGTGACGACGACGCCACCCGCGCGACTTGCCCTTGTGCGCGATCTCCGGGAGTTCCCCGCACGCCACGCACTCGCGGCCGGTCACCTCCGGGTCAATCCCAGGCCGCACGGTCGCGGGAAGCTGTCCCGTTCCCGCCTTACCGAGCCACCCGCGCGGCTGCACGGGCGCCATGTTCTGAGAACCCGTGTTCGCCGCGCCGTCCACCGAACCGTGCCCCCGGGACAGTGCCAGCCGCGCCGACACCTTCCCGCGCGTCACGGTCGCGCCGACGTCCGCACCCTCACCCCGGGGCGTGACGTCCCGGACGTCGCCGCCCCCGATGTGCTTGACCGACTCACCCGCGCGGATGTGCTCCGGAATCACGTAGACCGTGCCCTTTTTCCGCTGTACGGCCTTGAGTTCGACCGGCCGCGCGCACGTCGGGCATTCGACCGTCCCGGGAGTCTTGCGGCCGCTCATCACCTTGCGCGACCGGGCGCAGCGGGATTCCGTCGCGCGCCGCTTGTCAGCCGTCGCGGTGTCCCCGGGGGTGCTCCCGTGTTCCACCGTTTCGATCATGCGCGACGTCAGGCCCTTGTGTGCGGGAGTGGCAGCGCCTCCGACGTTGTGCGTACCGATTTTGTCCGGGCACTCTCCCGCACTCTCCGGTACTTCCACGCCGTTGTGCCGACGCATGACCCCGTCCCGAGAGACAGCGATCACCCGGGCGCACGTCCCGCACGGGGCGGACGTCTTCCCTTGAAAGTCGTCCGGGACGCTTACGGAGTGGTCATCGCGCCGCACGCGCGTCCCGGGCGCCGGAGCGCTCCCGACACCCGCGCAAGCGATCTTGGAAACCTTCGGGCCGGATTCCTTGGATTCCCGCTCCGGCAGCAGCGGGATGTACGCGGAGCATCCCGGGCACTTTCCGTGCGTCCGCTCCATGTTCAGCTTGGACACCGGCCCGGCGTAGTCGCACGGGAGCACCGCCGGAACCGGACCGCTCACCGCTCCCGCCATGTCCGGCGCGGGACGCTTGACGTACGGGTCCGGGAGCGTCGCAATTTCCGCCGGAACCTCCCCGCCGTTCGCGTAGTATGTCGCGACCGCGTCCCGCATCGCTGCGAACGTGAGACCGGTCGACGCACACACGTCACCCGTCGCGACCGGGGCGGAATTCTTGCGCTTCCCGCGCTTCCCGCCCTTACGGGCCGGAGCCTTGACACCCGCCGCCGCCGCATCCTTGACGATTTCCGCCGCCGGGACCGGGGCGGATTCCTCCCGCGCGTCGCTCCCGTCCGCCGTGACGTTCACGACGTCGTCAAGCGTGATCAAGGTGAACTCACCCATGATGGACGCGAGACCGGGCCCGTTTTCGTCGTCCCACTTGTCCTGTCGCGCGGCCTCAAGATCGCTCTTACCGCCGTCCGACTCAAGCCACTTGACGCACCGCGCGCACCGCTTGTCACCAGTGAACTTTTCGGCGAGTCGCGCACTGTCCAGCGGCTTACCATCGCACGCCTTTTCGACCGACTCGCACGCAAGCGGGTCACTGTGCATTCCGGACGGGATGAGCACGACGTGACCGACTCCCCGCACTCCCAAACCGTAGAACCGCGCGTCACCGTCAATGTTCAGCGCAACGAACGTGTTTCCCATGATCTCCCCTTTCCCGCGTCGCATCCCGAACGGTGCGACGTCAGACAGAGTTCACGCCTTACGCGACGTGAACAGAACTCCCGCATTACCGGACGTCACGGATTCCAGCCATTCGACCGTTTCCGCGTAGCTACCGCGTCCCGGCATCCATGCCGTTTCGCGGTCCCGCCGGTATTCAACGCTCCCGGATTCCGTGACTGTCACGGTTCCGCCGTTGTCAAGCCTGATCACCATTGCTGACACCCTTCCCGAACCTCCGTGCGGAGGGCGAAACGGACAGAATTCACCCGTCATAGGTTGCACGGCCCTTTACCGTTGCCTAAGCGGACGCGAACTGTGTTGTCCGTTCGTGCTCACCGCACGGTAAGCACGTTGGGAGCGGACCGCGTATCGTCGCGTGCGCGCCGTTTCCGGTGCGTCCCGCGCGTCACGTCGTTGTGTCCGCTCCCCGCCGGGGGACGAATGCACGAACATCCGTCCCCCTTGTCTTGCAACACATGTGCGGAGCGCTACGCGACTACCGCACGTCACGGGCAAGGGTTCCGACACCCCCGGTATCCCGCCATTCGGTCGCACATCACCCGACGGTTTCCCGTCCGTCAAGAGTGCGTGATCATCCATGCCCGTTTCCGCATGGTGCGTTGTTCCGATAGGTCACACCGTCAAACCGGCCAATCGGGGAGTGTCCCGGATTGGTTCTGACGCTCCGGCCCCGCATTGAATCGGGACCCACACGCGCCTTACGTGATTCGGCCGGGGGTTATCGCGCTTGCACTGTCCGGACCGCCTTACTACCTGACATCCCGTCGGTAGTGGTTCGCAACCTCAGTTTTCGCGGTATTCCCGTTCCCCCGTGCGCTTAGGTTGCGCCTGTAAGGGGACCGACTAGTGACCGGTAATCGCTGGTGGGTCAAGACAGACAGCACAAGGGTTTGAATCGCTCGCCCCGTTGTGGCCTATCGGGTGCCGTTTTTTCCGGATGCCGTCCCAAACATCAGGACGACCGGCTACCGCTTGCGCCCGCGCTCCCTTCCCAGGGTTGCCGCGCCAGGCTCCGAAAATCTCAAGGAACCGCATCGCGGGAGTGTGACCGTTACGGCTGGTCACCGTTCCCGTTCCGCCGCATCGCGCCCGTTCGTGCTGGCCGCTTTCCCGCCCGACGTCGCCGGTTTCCCGTGCGTCAGTGCTTCGGATGCGCGCTCCCCGGTCACCCCCCGCGCTAAGCGGAGGAACACCCGGGGGCGTGTTGTCCGGGGGTAGAACCCGGACGCTTGCACTCGCCCCGCGCCGCGTCCCGCCGGAGCGGGCGCCGCGTCGTGGCGACACCCAGAGACAAGCATATTCATGGCTGCCATTGCAAGTGTGTGGTTGCTGACACAACATCAGATGATCAAGGAACATGCAGGTCAGAGCGCTACCGGAGTTCACGACGGTGTGAGTGTGACGCAGCTCACAATGTGCTCTGACCTGCGGAAACGACGAGTTCAAGATTTTTCTCAAAAAAGTCTCTGTCAGCTCTTGTACCTGCGACGATGCGACAGACGAATCTGTTTGTGCAGGTCAGAGGCATGGAGAACGTACCGGACTACACGACACGAAACGGACATGTAGCTCATATGGATCAGAAATTTACAGTGAGCAAACGCCAGAGCAAATCGGTAGGTGTAGCAAGCATCGATGGTCAAACTAGGACAGACCGGTACCAAATTTCATGATCGGGGAAGGTTCCGAGTGCGAGAAAGGCAGGGGAATGTGTGGGCATAGCTCCCACATGTCCGGTTCATACACGTACGCGCACGTCAGCGCTGCGACCTGCGACGTATATACAGAGAGTGAGAAGCAAGTAGATGTCAACCACTCTTAGTTACTTATGTGAGCGGGAGCGCTCCGCTTTGTCGCACTCGAAACCGGTACAACAGTTCGTTGAAATCGCAGGTCAGAGCGGGTGTCCCAGATGTCGGAATTTGCAGCGACAGGGTGTCTGACCTGCGGAAACGTGATGCTCGGCGCAGCGTGCGCGCGTCTCCCGGACGTCCTCACAGTGCGCTGTGTGTGTAGCTATGTCCGATTGTGGGGTGAATGGTTGGGTGTGGGAGGAATGCGAAGGCAGGGGGTGTGACCTGCACGAATGAGCACACGTGAGCACATATGAGCAGCCCAGCACGTACGCGCGTATGCGCGCGTGAGCGCTCGGGAGCGTGCGTGCGGGTGCGGGTGCCCACCTGCGCACGTTCGCCCCGTAGGGACGCGCGCACGCTGTCTGTCGCGCACGGTTCGGGAGTCTCGCCACTCACCCGGTACGGGAGCACGTGAGCACGTGAGGGAACGGGAGTGCGCGCGGTGCGGATTGCTCGGGTGCGGGAGTGGTGCGCGCCATGGGTGAGCACGTGAACGGGTGCGGTGCGAAAGCGGGGAGCGCGCGGAATGCAACGCACTCGAATGCAAGGGAATTCCGCGCACTCGGTTTCCGATATCCGCATTACTTGTTTCGCCTATTCACACCACACATACACACACGAGAGAGCACAAGGAATGCAAGCAAGTGCGGAGGAATGCAAGCAAGGAAAGCACGGGGAATAGGTCTCGATTCTGTGCCTGTCATTCGCGTTTCTCGTGTGTGCCATTCGCAGCAATCGCAGGAATGCACGGAACATGAATGCAAGGGGAATGCAGCGAAAGAAAGCACGGGGAATCGAGCGGGAAAGTCGGTAGGTATTCAGCAGCAATCAAAGGAATACCCACCAGCTCTATATCTCACGTCAATGCACACACACATACACACACAATGCAAAGGGATATGCACTGGAATGCAAGCGGGTGCGAGTGTGAGCGATGCCGAAGAAAATCAGCGGAGAAATTCGGAGGAAATTCGACAGGAATTCTGTCACGGCAGAAAACCAATTGCGGAATTGAATTTGAATTTGGGTCCCGGGTTTAGGTCGTCCATCCGTCAGAACCTTTTGGCCTTCAGCCGTTTCGTCCGTTTTCCTTGAGCCAGCTCCGGTGTGTTCCGATCACACACCCCATCGAGCAGAACGGCTCTCCGGTCACCGTCCAGTACACGGGCCCCTCGCCGGTCGCGTCGTTCTCTTCGGGGATCGCGTCGCCGCACCTGGGGCATTCAGTAGTAGTACTCATCGCACATCCCCAGTTTTCTCAGGAGCCAGTGCAGCGGTGATCTCAGCCGCAGGCAGTTCGGGCACACGAGCGCATTCCCCAGAAACCTCTTCACGCGCTCTTTCACCTGCACTCGTTCAGCGCGTAGGGGATCATCGCCGCCGCCTCCTGCTGCGAGAACCCGGCATCCTCGATCGCGTCCAGCATCCCCTTGTAGTCCTTCACGTCCCCGGTGGAGTAGCCGCCCACCTCACCCTCCCCCGGGAGCGGCCCGGAAGCCGCCGTGCACACCGCCTCCTGCTCCTCGCCGGTCATGCTGTTCCAGCGTTTCTCCACCGAGGGAAGGTCCGCCGTCGCGGTCACCGCGCCCCTCTCGGGTTCTCCGGTGTCCGATCCGCAGCCTGCGAGGGCCAGCAGGAGTGCCGGTACGGCCAGAACGGACCTCTTCATGGGGTGCTCCTCGCTCGGGAAAACCATCCGGGATACCTGGAATCGTAAATCCTGACCCTGGAAAAATCTCGCCGCCCCATCCCTATGGGGCCGAACGCCAGTTCGATACCTGACCCGGGAACACCGCCCCGGCGGTGCTGTCCGAGGCCCCGAACCGGGAAACCTGGAGAGCCTAGGAGCCTTCGCAGCGCTCGGGTGTCTCCAGCGGGGAGGATCCGGTGCCCAGGAAGCCGATGCCCGCTCCGCAGGTGTAGACGACGTCGATGTCCGAGCCCTCGCGGCCCGGCAGGGCCAGCCGGGTGAGCACCGCCTCGACGGCCGTCAGGCGAAGCTCCTGATCGTGCGAGTCGAGGAAGCCGCCCCAGATGTATAGGCCCCTGCTGGCCGAGGAGTCGATGAACGCCGTCACGCCGACGGTCAGGCCGTCGAGGGTGAGCACCGCAGGTCCCACGTAGAAGTCCATCGCCACGTCTCGATCATGCACCACACCTTGCGCCCTCCCTCACGGACTCAGGAGGAAAGACGCAAGGCTTTCACAGTGCCGCTTCGGACCAGAGGCACTTATCCGGTTGTTCCGGTCTTCTTGCCGCCCGGATCCGGGATCATGCGGATCTGGCCCGGCGCCCGGCCGAGACCGGTGATCCTCACGACGGGGGACTCCAGGTTCGTGCGGCGCGCGGAGAACGCGTGCGGGTTCTCCGCGTCGAAGGTCAGGAAGCGCTTGTTGTGGTGCGCATCCATGACCAGCTCGGCGCCCGCAGTAGACCGCATCGTCAGGAAGCCGCCCCAGAAGCCGGACTCCTCCAGCAGGTGCGCCTTCGCGTTCAGCAGGGCGTCACCAGCGACGACCAGCACCTCACCCTCGTAGATCCTCACAGGTCCCCCAGAGTTTCCCTGCGGTAGCGCGCCCGCCCGTGAGCGCGGATGGCCTTCTCGCTGAGCAGCGAGGAGACGACGCCGGATGCCGCGCCGATCGCGCAGGCCAGCAGCAGGAGCAGCCAGGGACTCACACCTTCCTCCAGCCCGGGATCCACTCGCCCGCGTCGTTGACCTCGTAGTCGCCGAACAGCAGTGGGCACTCCTGGCGCATGATCCGGCCGATCTGGTCGAAGACGATCCTGATCTCCTCCTCGGCCCCGGCCGCCGTGCGGGTCTCGATGGTGTGCCGCAGGGTGCGGATGTTCGCGCTCCAGACCATGCCGGTGGCCACACCCTCCGGTGCGAACCGGCGCATGAAGGAGGTCTTCGCCTTCTTCTCGGCGAACGGAACGCCGGACTCGTCGAGACCGAAACGTCCGGCCATCCAGTTCTGGAACTGCTCCATCTCGGCCAGCAGGCCCATCGCACGGCGCATCAGCTCGTCGTCCCCGTGTGCCCACTCGGGGAACCAGAACGGGATGTCGTCCAGACGCACGAAACGCAGGGACTCCTGGGAGATGGCCGTGCCGACGCGGTGTCGGACCTGCTCGTGCGTGAAGACCCTCGACACGTGGTGCAGGGCGAAGGTGAACTGCGCGTGCTCCAGGACCGAGCCGTGCCGGGAGGCCAGCAGGTTCTCCATGTACTTCGCCTGGTCGGTCCGGATCCTCGTCACGTTCGGGTTCAGTCCGGGTTCCCAGCTCCGGTAGCAGAACCGCCCCGCGAACTCGACCAGGTTCTGCGGATCGTCGTCCTCGTCGATCCGCTCCAGCCAGCTCTCGCCGCCGACGTCTTTCAGGTACTGCTCGATCGCTTCGTAGTCCAGGGCCGGTGCGCTCACCAGGTACACCTTGGGTTCCACGTCCTGCACGTCTTCTCCTTCTCCGCTTCTGTCCGGTCAGCAGAACGCGCATGCTTCCCTGTGCGGGACGCAGCGCAGGGACAAGGATCTCATGCGGCCGTAGACTGCCGACATGATCTGCACTTTCATTCCCCCGCACATGTCGAAGAAAGTAGCCGAGACCGACAAGTCTTTCCGGTCCGGCATCAAGGTCGACACCACGCTGCGGGCGGCGCGCGAGAGCGCCGTTCCCCCGGCCGGTCCGATCCGCGTCTACACCGCCGCCAACAGGACCGCCATTCCGGGCTCACTCATCCAGCACGGAAACGACGAGGCGGCCGAACGCATCCGTGGCTACTCCTACCTGATGCAGCAGCTCTTCGGTATCGACGAGTTCCCCGACGGGGTCGTGCACTACGGCCGTGGCTACGCCAACGCCTTCTTCAACGGCTCCTACCTGGTCTTCGGCGAAGGCGACGGGGAGATCTTCGGGGACTTCACGAACGCCCTGGACATCACCGCCCACGAACTGGGGCACGCCTTCGTGTCGCTGGGCCCGAAGCTGATCTACTCAGGCGAGCACGGGGCGCTCAACGAGCACCTGGCCGACGTCTTCGGCGCGACCATCCAGCAGTGGGTCAAGGACGACCCGAAGGACTGGCGGATCGGCGAGGAGATTCTGCTCGACGGAGCCTCTGCGGTCCGGCACATGCTGAACCCGGGCACCGCCTACGACAACGACGTGCTCGGGCGCGACCCGCAGCCCGGCCACATGGACCAGTACAAGAAGATTCGGGCCGACAACGGCGGTGTGCACATCAACTCCGGCATCCCCAACCGGGCCTTCGCACTGCTCTGCGAGATCACCGGGGAGCCGAGCTGGGGGCGCCCGCTAGCCATGTGGCGGCGCTCGATGGAAGACCTCGGCCCGCGATCGACCTTCCGGGACCTGGCGCAGGCGACCTGGCGGCACTCGGGCGGCCTGAACCCCGCCGTCAAGGAGGCGTGGGCTGGGGTCGGCATCTCGATCTGACCGGTTCGGTTTCCCGGGGCCGGACCGAACAACTTCCGTTGGCGCGTGGAACGGCGCGGCAACAGGACGGGGCGTTGCGTTGCAGTGGTGGAGCTGGGTGCTGACGGCCGTCGGCGTCTTCGGTCTGTGGCTGGCCGGAAGGAAGAGTCCCTGGGGATGGGCGGTGGGCCTGGGGGCACAGGTGCTGTGGCTGGCGTACGCCGTCAGCACGGACCAGTACGGCTTCATCGTCTCGGCCGGTGCGTACTTCTGGGTGTATCTCAAGAACTTCCGCGCGTGGCGGAGGCCGGTTTCTTCTGAATCCGGAGCATCGCGTGATGGTCTGGATCCATGGCAGAAACCCGAGAGATCATCATCGTGATGGACCTGGAGAAGGAGGCCGTCAGGCTCTGGTTCGAGAAGATCCTCAGTCAGGCCAGGCACCCTCAGTACCAGGGCGGCATCCGGATCATCGGGCCCGTCGAAGCCGAGGAGTAGCGCCCCGAGCGGGGCGTTTATCAGACGTTCAGGGGATGAGGGTATGAGCCAGCACGACTCGCTCGCGCAGGTGATGGTGGACTATGCCGCCCAGGGCATGACGCTCGCGCAGATCGCCGCCCGGACCGGGATGGAGATCGAGGCCGTTCACGAGCGGATGAACGCCTTCCTGGAGAACCAGGCGACGAGCATGTCCATCGTGCAGATGCGCATGCTTCAGCTCGCCCGCCTGGAGAGGATCCTGGGCGCCCTGTGGGAGCAGGTGATGGCCGGAGACCTGCTCACCCAGGGGCGCAACGCCAAGAACCTGATCGAGACGGTCCGCGAGATCACCGAACTGATGGACCTGAAGAAGGACCGGCTGCGCGATGAGCAGATCCGGCTGACCCAGGCGCAGACGCAGCTCGTCACCACGGCGATCGAGGCCATCCAGGTGGGCATGCTGGAAAAGGTGGTCGAGCTGCTGCCCGAGGAGTCGCGCGAGGCCGTCGAGCAGATGTGGGGCGAGGTCTTCCCCGCCATGGCGGCCGACGCCATCGCCAGGAACAAGGCTGCCATCGTGAAGATGGGAGGCTCCTCCACGGATGGGCCGGTCGAGCTGGAGCCCGTCATGGAGGAGTTCGACTGACTCATCCCCGATGCGTCACGCCCGATTTGACAGCCCTCGGGTACCATCTTCTCGTGACGACCATCGGTGACATCATCTACGAAGAACTGCCCGCTTTCATGGGGCGGACCGGGAAGAAAAAGCTCAGGGTCCTGGAAGTCGGCGTTCTGAGGAATCCGGACCAGGAGCACCTGAAGGGGGACGGCCACTCGACTCTCGCCTTCGCCCGGCTGCTCAAGCAGCACCCCGGAAGCTCCTACGTCGGCATCGACCTCGATCCGTGGGAGGCCCGCCGGGCGGTCGACTCGGAAGGACTCGGCGCGATCTGCGAGTTCTACGAGGGTGACTCCGTCGGCACCATGACCGAGCTGAAGATCGACGGCGAGAAGTTCGACGTCATCTACCTCGACGCCGACAACGACGGCGCCTCCACCTTCCGCGAGTACCTGCTGGCGCTCGACCTCGTCGAGCGACCCGGCCTCATCATGGGCGACGACATGAATACCAACCACCCCGAAGTGCGCAAGGGGCGGGTCCTCATCCCCTTCCTCAAGGAGGACGGCGCCAGCTTCAAGCTGCGCCAGAGGAACACCCCGTGGGACGTGCGGGACATCCTCGTCCAGGAGGTCTCGTGAGCAAGAACATCATCTCGGTCGGCCGCATCGTGCACTACACCTCGCTGGGCTCGGCCCCGCAGGACGGCGTCCAGCAGTATCCGTCGCAGTGCCGGGCCGCCATCGTCACCGCCGTGACCAGCGTCGGCCAGGGGATCGTATCGCTGACGGTCTTCAATCCGGAGGGCTTGCAGTTCGCCCATGGGGTTCCCTTCGACGCCGAGAAGCTGGCCCTGAACGGATCGGCGACGCCGGGATCCTGGCACTGGCCGGAAAGGGCGACGGCCCCGCTGGTGAGCGGGGCCGAAGCGAAGGGGCTGTGATGTGGGAGATGACGCGCTGGCGGTGCGGCTGCGGGCGGTATCACGCGCCATGGTGGCGCACCGTCCAGGCACCGTCATGCACGGCGAAGCGGCCGGTTCAGAAGGCCACGTAGAGGATCCGGACTCCGTCATCGGTTCGCTCGAAGTCCAGCTCGACCCCGCAGGGCAGCTCGACCATGAGCACGTTCATCGACCGGTGGACGGCCGAGGCCGGAACCGAATCGGCGAACATCACCGGAATCTCGGATTCGATCCGGCCACGGATCGCGGGGTCGGAGTCCTCCACGGCTCGCCAGGCTGGCGTCATCCAGGTGACCCGCACGGGTCAGTCGAACATGGACGGGATCTGGGTGTACTTCACCGGGATCCAGCCCTTGTAGATGGTGCCGTAGCCGGACTGGACGACCGTGGGGCTGTCCTGCTTCGTCTCCTGGCGCACCAGGATGAGGACGCCGTCGCCGTTCTTGCCCTGCTTCTTCTTGCCCAGGTACTCGAACGAGTTGGCCGGGTAGAAGCCGGAGCCGGTCTTGTTGCCGTCCTCGTCGCGGAAGTCGACGCCGACCGCCGGGGTGACGAAGGAGCGGATACCGGTGGGCTTGCCCTGCTCGCCCTTGATCTCGCCGGTCACGTCGCCACAGCCGTAGGCGGTCTGCACCTGGCCGGGCTTGCAGGAGTCGGCGGCGGCGGTGCCGCCCAGGGCGATGGTTCCAGCGAGAGCTGCGGCGGCTGCACCGGCCGCGATGGTCTTCTTGTTCATCCTGCTCTTCTTCCCTTCCGAAGGGGGTGGGCTTCTTCTTCCATCAGATCACACGACCTAGGCCAATTTCAAGTCCAACGGAAACGGAGAAACTGGTGGACATCGCTCTTCCCGGAACCATTTCGATCGCGCGGGCATGCGGTGACGTCCCCTGCGGGCAGTGCGAACCCTGCCACAGGAAGGTCATGCTGAACCTCGCCTCCTACGCCCTGCGGTCCTCGGAAACGCAGGAGGAGGACGACCCGAAGGGCGTCCTCCTCGACCTGCTGGACAAGCTGGGGCTGCCCTCCTAGCAGCGCGTCCCCTCCTCGGAGAGGTGGTACGTCAGGATCTCCTCGACCTGGAGACGGTCGAGGTCGCTGAACGCCGGGGTCCGCAGGATGATCTTTTCGCAGCTCTCACGGCTGATCCATCCGGTGCGCATGAGTGCGGCGAGACCGTTCAGGGCCTCGGTGATGTCGTCGGCGGTGGAGCCCTTGTGGCGCAGCATCCTGGTGATGCGACGGGCGTACGCCTGGGCGTGCCCGTGGCGGATCCTGCTCTTCGGGCAGACGTCATGCGTGACGGTCCAGCCGGATGCGTGCGACCCCTGGACGTTGCCCTCTCCGGCCGGTACCCGTCCCTGGCAGATGCCACATGGTTTCGGGAACCTATTCCTCATGTTTTTGAGGATGGCACACAGTGCCTGAAAAGGAAAGCCGGATTGAGATCAGGCAGTTCAGGGAACTCATCACTCCCCGCGCACCCACCGTTCCACGGCCTGGGCAGCAGCATTCCACGCCTGCTTCAGGCGGTCGTTCTGCTCGCCCCAAGAGGGCATCTTTTCGCCGGAGAAAGTGGTCCAGTTGACGCTGTCCCCGTACGCCTCGTAGGCAACGCGCCCCAGGTCGTCCATGGCAAACCCCCTCAATGAAGAGGGACCCGGCGTTCAAGCCGGGTCCCCGCGAGTCCTCAGCCCCGTGGAAGTGGAGTCCGCGCTGCACTGTGCTGCACGGCTGGGGCATCACAAGGTTACCTAAAACGTTCCCCCGTGAGGAATGCTGTACGCGTCGCAGTAGAAAGGAACGGCATGTCCTCACAGGAAGACCGGATCGCCTCCGAGGCTGAGGCGTACTTCCGGAACCAGGCGCGACAGGCCGGATGGGTGAACGATCCGGTCGGCTGGGCGAAGGACGTTCTGGGCGTCCACCTCTGGAGCAAGCAGCAGGAGATCTGCCAGTCGCTGATCCAGAACAAGCGAACGGTCGTCGCCTCGTGTCACGGCACTGGAAAGGCACTCGGGCTCGACGAGCTTGTGCACACGCCGTCCGGGCCGGTGCGCATGGGGGACATCTCGCCCGGCATGAAGGTGCTGGGGTCCGACGGCTCAACGGTCGAGGTCATTGCCACCACAGGCGAGCACAAGGCCGACAGCTATCGCGTGCGCCTGGAGCGCGGGGGAGCCTGCGAGGAGATCATCGCGTCCGGCGATCACGTATGGCCCGTTCTGGACCTCCAGTCCCAGGCGGATGTCCAGCTTCGGTCCGACCGGGCCGGAGTGCCCGTGGAGACGGGCCTGTGGATGCACAAGGCGAAGATGCTCAGCACGAGGCAGATCGCCGCGATGCGCAGGGGTTCGGCCGTCGTTCCCGGCCGGATGCCGGAAATCCTTCTCCGTGGATCCACGTGGGAGCCCGACGAGGAAGTGCTTCAGCAGATCAGGGAGCGCGGCTGCCTCGATCCCTCCGGCCGCACGTCACTTCTGTGGCGGACCCGCAATGGCGAGCCGGAAGGCCTCGCGGAGATCCGCGCCAAGCTGACCGGTGCCGGGGTGCGCACGATCCTGCATCGCAGGAAGGACCACGGGATCACTTCACACCACCTGGCCCTGATGGGCTCTCACGCGCCCACTCTGCTGCCCGACGCGAATCAGCGCGCTCTCGCACTCTCGCACCTACTGCTGACGCAGGGCTCCTGGGGTGACGACGGCTGGCGCATCACTGCCGTGACGCCCGTCGGGGAGCGCGACGTCCAGTGCATCCAGGTCGACTCGCCCGACCATCTCTACCTGTGCGGGGAGCGGGGCATCCCCACTCACAACTCGATGATCGCCTCGGTGCTCGCCTGCTGGTGGGTGTCGACGAAGCCGCCCGGCCAGGCCATAGTGGTGAGCACCGCTCCGACCTACGCCCAGGTCAACAAGATTCTCTGGGAGGAGATCCGCAAGCACCACTCGAACGCCTCGCGCGGGCAGTACCCGATGCCGGGACGCGTGACTCAGGCTGACGAATGGAAGCTGGGGGACGGTCAGATCGTCGGCTTCGGGCGCAAGCCAGCCAAGGGCGACCGCCACTCCTTCCACGGCATCCACCGCAGGTACGTTTTGGCTCTCCTGGACGAGGCGTGCCATGACGATCAGACCGAGGTGATGACCGACGACGGCTGGAAGCTCTTCGCTGACCTCACGGGCGACGAGGAGCTGCTGACGATGGACCAGCAGACCCACGAAGCGACCTATCGGAAGCCACAGAAGATCGTGAAGAAGCCGTACGCCGGTCCGATGTACCTGTACGAGGCGAAGGGCGCGAACTTCTGCGTCACCCCTGATCACGACATGTACTTCCACGGCCGTGCGCACAACCGGGACACCTTCTGGCGCAAGGCCCCGATGGAAGAGCTGGTCGGCAAGACCGACAAGTACATGAAGAAAACGATCTCCTGGACTGCACCCGACCAGGAGAAGTTCGAGCTGCCCGAGGTGCGAAGCGAACGAAAGTTCTTCCCCGCGCGCTTCGTCGAGATGGATGACTGGATGACCTTCCTCGGGTGGTACCTGAGCGAGGGACATCTGATCAAGAGCCACGGTAAGCGAGCCGACGGAATCGGGATCAGCCAGGACGCCCCCGAGGCTCAACAGCGGATCTTTGACCTGCTCGTCCGACTTGGCTTCAGCCCCAAGCGGACCGAACGTCAGGTGCATGTCTACAACACGCAGCTCGCTCGGCATCTGGGGCAGTTCGGCAAGAACTGCCTGAAGAAGCGCGTCCCCGCCTACGCCCGCATGGCGAGTGCCCGACAGATTGGCCTGCTGCTCGACTCGTACCTGGAGGGTGACGGCTACGAGAAGCAGGGGCAGGGGATCATCTACACCTCGTCTCCGCAGATGGCCAACGACCTCCAGGAGATGATCCTGAAGACCGGCAAGCCGTCGGTCGTCCGTAAGCGGGACCTGGCTGGCAGGGAATCCGACTTCGGCTCGCACGTGGCGACCTCGTCTGTAGACGGGTACGTCATCACGCGTCCGCACGAGGATTCGAAGATCAAGTTCTATCCGCAGAATCTCAAGAAGATCGACTACGACGGTCTGGTGTACTGCGCCTCAGTACCGCCGGAGGCGATGCTGCTGACCCGCCGGAAGGGTTACACCCTCTGGTCCGGGAACTGCGGCGTGCCGGAGGAAATCTGGACCGGCGTCGAGGCCATCACCACGAACATCGGCTGCCGGATCCTGGCCATCGGGAACCCCGACGACCGCAACACTGACTTCGGGAAGAACTTCACCGAACCGAAGACCTCTCACCTCTGGCACAGGATCTCCATTCCGGCGTCTTCCACGCCGAACTTCACCGGGGAGCCCGTGCCCCGTCTGCTGAACGAAGTCCTGGTCTCCCGGGACTGGGTCGCGGAGCGGAAGGACGACTGGGGCGAGAAGGACCCCCGCTACATTTCGAAGGTGCTGGCCGAGTTCCCCGAGCAGAGCATGTCGTCGCTGTTCTCCCCTTCGCTGGTGGCCGACGCCGTGGACGAGCCGCCGACTCCTTCCCTGTATTCGATCCTGCGACTGGGTGTCGACGTCGCGCGCTTCGGCTCAGACAAGACGGTGGTGGCCTCGTACTCCGGGGTGACCGCGCAGATCGAGGAGAGCTGGTCGGGAACCGACACCGTGTCCTCGGCACACAAGGTGCTCCAGATCGCGGAGCGCTTGAAGGACGAGCGCAAGGCGCCCTGGGTGGAGATCCGCGTGGACGCCGTCGGTCTGGGTGCTGGTGTCGTCGACACCCTCAACGCCCGCGCGACGCTTCTGCCGGAGCCCTGGTTCACGGTCTACGAGATGCATGGTTCAGCCACTCCTCCGGCCGACGTCGGCGGTTCGGTCTACGGCTTCTACAACGCCCGCGCGTACTGGTTCGAGCAGCTTCGCCAGAAGATGCGCAACGGCTCGGTGAAGCTGGTGGACGAGGACGAGCTGATCTCCGACGACCTGAAGATGGTCTTCTACTCGATCAAGAACGGCCGTCTGCTCATCGCCTCCAAGGAGGACATGCGCAAGGAGTACGGCAAGTCCCCCGACTTCGCCGACGCCATCGCCTACGCGGTCGCCCCGGTGGCCGAAGGTCTCAGGCAGGGAGACGTGCTCAGCGAGAGCGCCGAGACCCTGGCCGGTTCCCTCGTCGAGGACGACGAGTACCTGATGGAAGAGATGATCTCGCCCTACTGACGGAATCCTCAACGTGAGCTGTAGTTCCAGGTGCAGCGCGTGCACGGAACTGAAGGAGGCGGCTGTGTACGACCATGCGGAGGCGGCACGCCGCAGGATCGTCATGCGCGCGGCGGAGGGCGGGATCCTGGGTCGGAAGTACGTGGAACTCGCGAACATGCTGATGTCCGGGCCGGATTCACCTCTTCGCACGTCAGCGCTGAAGAAGTTGGCGGACTCCTGCGACAATGCCATCGCCCTGGCGGAAAGGGTGCGCCAATCCAGGGGCAACTCCTCGCGCAACCCCAGGTCGCCAGGTCAAACGAACGGTTAAGGTGATCGCATGTCGATGCAGAAGCCCCTCGAAGAGATGACGCTCACGGAAATGCACACTCTCGTGAGCAATCTCGAAGCTCGGAACGAAGAGCTGATGGGTGTCGTCTCGGACGAAATGCGGGAAGCTGGCGAGTTCGGCCGCGCCCAGCTCGCTCTGGAGGACATCGGCTGGCGCCCGCTGATGGGGCTCTCCGACAGCGCCAACTCCTTCACTCTCGACGCCCTGCATCATGCGAGCGAGCTGTGCCGGGCCGTCGCCACCGTGAACCCGCTCGTCGGCAGGGGCCTGCGCGTGCGCACCGGCTACGTATGGGGTTCCGGTGTCTCCGTGGTGCCGAAGGAGTTCATCCAGGGCCCGGGGCGCCCGAGGACGGTGAACCTGGAGCCGGAGCTTCCCGACGGAATCAACGAGGTTCTGACCGGCACCCTGGCTCAGCTCGAACTGGAACGCACCTCGGGCACCGACGGCAACCTCTTCTTCCTCGTGGACCGGAGGACCAAGGAGGTGCTGCGGGTCCCCTTCGAGGAGATCACCGAAGGTGTGAGCCAGAAGGGAAACCGGGAACGCCTGCTCTACATCCGGCGTACCTGGAACGACTGGGATCTGGAGCTGGACTTCGAGGCGAACATCGAGCTGAATCCCATCAGTGCACCGAAAGCTGCGGCACGCGGGCGCACCTGGATGCGGTCGGACCGGGAAGGCGCATCCGGCGGCTCCACCCGGGCGGGGTTCTCGTTCCGCGACGTCTGGTACCCGACCCCCGCCGGAGTCCGGGCACTGGGAAGGAATCGCGGCGCGGCGCAGATCGCCGGAGACCAGGTGGACCACACGAAGGTGATGGTCCATGTCCCCTTCAACCGGCTTACCGGATGGCGCTGGGGCATCCCCGACGTACTGCCCGCCGTCTGGTGGACCAAGGCGTACAAGGAGTACCTGGAGAACTGCTCCACGCTGACCAAGGCGTACGCCCGCTTCGCCTGGAAGGTCACATCGGACCGCTCGCGTTCCGTGCGGCGCACCGCCGCCGCCATGGCACAGGCTCCGCGCACCGACCCGGCCACGGGGCAGCCCCTGAACATCGGCGCTTCCGCCGTACTGGGTGCCGGTCAGGATCTGTCGGCCGTCGGCGGCAACACGAAGGTCGACTTCGACGCTGGGCGCCCTCTCGCGGCGATGATCGCGGCGGCGCTCGACGTACCTCTTCCGGCGCTTCTGGAAGACCCGTCAATCGCGAACAACGCGGCAGCAACATCTCTGGACACCTCCACGGTCCTCGTCATGCAGGCGAGGCAGAAGGTCATGGACGAGATGTTCCGGGAGATCTTCAAGACGCTGGGCCTGAAGGTGCGCCTGCGATGGCCCGAGATCTCCGAGGAACCGGTGCACCGACGCCTCCAGGCGCTCGACATGGCGATCCGGCTCGGCCTGTTCTCCGCCGACGAGGCGAGGGCGATGGTGGTCGACGCATGGGGCGACAAGTGGCAGGACTTCGACCGCGAAGCGCCCGACGTCGAAGACCTTCCCTATGTGACGGGAGGAAACGGCCAGGGAGAGCAGCCGAACGCACCGGCTTCTAACTCCTCGGAAACCTCCGGTAATTCCGGAGAAAATGGCACGACAGGAACCGGTGGTCCCGGGGCCCCCGCACCTTTGAAGGCGGGAAACTCGCGCTCAACCATGGCACCGAAGCAGCCGGAACCCATGTCCTACGGCGACCACGAACTGCGCGACGAATCAACTTCATAGCACCTCACCGGGACTTTTGACCCCGGATGCTATTACGCTGTGCTCATCGTTGATCAGTGAGGGGGCTCATGTCCAAGGAAACGCTGCGGGAATCCGCAGTCCTCTCCGCAGACCAGCAGTCCTCCGAGAAGGGCATCTGGCGGGCCCTCCTCATCGCTGCCGACGTCCAGGGGTCCAGCGGGTACTATCCCGCTGATGTGCTCAAGCGGGACGGCGCTCGCGCTTTTCCCGCCGGAACACACATCTACTTCGACCACCCCTCGGGGACCGAGGAGATGGACCTTCCGGAGCGCAGCGTCCTCAAAATCGCCGGATACCTTCTCGACGACGCGACCTTCGAAGAGACATCTGAGGGACGCGGGCTCTTCTCCCGGATCCAGTTCACGGAGAAGGCCAAGCCGATCGCGAAGGAACTGCACAGCGTGATCGGACTTTCGATCCGCGCCGCAGGCCAGATCGAAGAGACCGCTTCGGGGCAGCGTATTGTGCGCAGCATCGAACAGGGCCTCTCTGTTGACCTCGTCACCCGCGCTGGAGCGGGAGGAAGGCTCGTCACCATGACCGAGTCGGCCACGCCGGAGTCCCCTCCGGCCGAGCAGACCGCGAGCACCGCCGCCCCGGCCGCGAGTGCAGCCGCGATTCCGTCCACCATCGGCACGGGCGCCCTCCTCAGCGAGGTGGCCGCCCTCAAGGACACCCTCTCCGACCGCGTCGAGCAGCTTTCCGTCGACGTGGCCCGCATGGCGCAGCAGCTCCAGGAGTCGCGCCGCGAAGCGGAGAAGCAGACGCGCGAGAACGTGAAGCTCCAGGAGGCCATCACCTTCCTGCGCGACCGCGCCGAGACCGCCGACAAGGCGCTCAAGGAGAGCAAGACGACCGGTGACGTCCTCACCGAACTTCTGGAGGCGAAGCTGCCGCTTCCCTCCATGATCCGCATCGCGCAGTCCTACCGTCCGGACCAGGACCTGCACGAGGCGATCACCCACGAGCGCGAGTACCTGAAGCAGCTCAGGCGGGAGACCGAGCGCGGCGCGCTCGCCGAGAACCGTGACACCTCCGGCCTCGGCCTGACGGAGTCCTCGGTCCTCTCCTCCACGTCGGCCGACAGCGATCTCGCCGAGATCCGCAGCCTGCTGGGCGGAGGTTCCTACTGATGGCCACCAACGAGATCTTCAAGTACGCGGACTGGATCTCCCTTCCGCTGCCGCTCCGGGGAAGCGACCCGGCGGTCAACGACGACCCGACCCTGCCGGGCGACCCGGTCAAGATCGGCTCCATCGTCGGCTTCGCGCAGGAGGTCGGCGGCAAGCCGGTCTCCTACACGATCGGCTCGACCACGGTCACGCAGACCAGCAACCGCGCCAACTCCCTGGAGCCCGGCTGGGCCTCGGTCGCCCTCACGGGTGCCTTCGCCTTCCCGGTCACCGGCTGGGACGCGGAGACCATGGGCTCCGGCACGCCGGTCGGCATCAACGTCGCCGTCGGCACGACCCGCGCAACGCTGGTCGCCAACTCCGTGGGCGACGGGTGGTTCGGTGTGATCGTCGGCCAGACCACCGCAGGTGTCCCCATCGTCCGAGTCGTCCAGCCCGTGCCGGGCGACACCAACACCGTGGCCGACAAGACGGCCACCGGTTCCTGAAGGGAGGAATCTGAGACATGAGCGCGATCACCCTCCTCGACGGAATCAAGGCGACCACGAACTCCGAGTTCGAGCGCATCGCCGAGGCCCACAGCAAGCGTCGCGTCGCGATCCGCGAGAACGCCGACGCCCGTCTGCTGAAGATGAACAAGGCCGTCGAGTTCCTGCGCCTCAAGCGCGAGGCGGAGTTCGGCTCGCCGGTCGCGATGGGCCGACTGCGCGAGGCCGTCTCCAGCGGCGACTTCCCGCTGCTGTTCCAGTCGATCTCGCAGGCGTCCATGCTCGGCCAGTACGCCGAGCTGCCGCAGCAGTGGCCGACGTTCTCGGTGCGCACCACCGTTCCGGACTTCCGTCCGGCCCGCATGGTCCGCTGGGACACGGTCGGCGGTCAGTCGCAGACGACCGACTACAACGGCGGCGCCGAGCGTCACGTCCGGGCCCTGCCCCGCATCCCGGAGCTGACCGAGTACCCGACGTTCAACCTGACCACGGAAGGGATGGACTACTTCGTCAACAAGTACGGAGCCAGGTTCCCCTTCTCGTGGGAAGCGTTCATGAACGACGAGCTGCGGGTCCTCCAGCAGCTCCCCACGGAGATGGCACGCTGGGCGCGTGACACCGAGGACGTGCTGACGACCGGCGTTCTGGCCACCTCGACCGGCCCGAACCCCGACTTCTTCAACACGACCGAGGACTTCGGCGGCCAGGCCCCTGCGGGCAACTACGTCCCCGGCAACCCGCCGCTGACGCTGGACGCCCTGGAGCACGCGATCAACTACATCGGGATGCGGCAGGTCAACGGCCGCCAGGTCCGGGTGCAGAACTTCGTACTCCTGGTGCCGCCCGCCCTCGCGCTCACGGCGCAGGAGATCGCCCAGAGCACCACGTACCTGCGGGTGCGCTCGCTGCCCGACGGCACGGAGATGCGCCAGAACGTCTCCTCGCCGGTCGCGGGTCGCTTCACGGTCGTGGAGTCCCCGTGGCTGCCGCTCATCGACACCTCGGCGAACGCCGCGACGACCTGGTACCTGGTTCCGGCCGGTGGCCAGACGGAGCGTGGCCCGGCCATCGTGACCGCGTTCCTGCGCGGGCACGAGACCCCCGAGGTCCGCGTGATGGGCGACACGGGCCGTGCGCTCGGCGGTGGCGAGATCAACGCCTTCGAGGGCTCGTTCTCCCACGACGACATCCAGTACCGCGTTCGCTCGATCATCGGCGCCGCCGGTATCGACGCGTCGGCGGTCGCGGTGTCGAACGGCACGGGCCAGGAGGCGGCGCTGTCCATGGCCTCCATCGGCGGCGGCTCGGTGGCGGGACCCTCGGGTTCCTGAACCGGTGAAGCCGGGCGGCGGGTGACCCGGGATTGATCCCGACCGCCCCCTGCCCGGTCTCCGTTCCTGCCGGGCAGCGAGAGGGTCCCCCGATGTGCGACCGGGGGGCCCTCTTCGCGTTGTGCAGCCCGGCACGCTGGCGCAATGCCCAGTAGGTCGGGTATCTTAGAGACGTGGCGAGGACTCATCCTCCCCGCCCAAGAAGGAACCGTCCTTGTGCGAGTCCCCGGACTCCGTCACGGCCACGTTTCTTCTCCTTTCCGAAGAGCCCCCGCCCCGGCGGGGGCTTCCGGATTTTCTGGGCCCATCGACACCGCGCGGCGCAGGCTACCCGTCGCCCTCTTCCTGGAAGTCGATCTCCACCGTGAAGTCGCGGTGCCCGAGGAGCAGGGACAGCATGTCCACCGTCATGTCCTCGGCTTCGGTCCTGCTGTGCCCCTGCGTCACGGCCGGGCCGTCGACAGGGACGTCATGAACGGTGACCGCCCACCACTGGCCACTCTTCACCGCAGTGGCCTTGTACTTCTCCACGAATTTCCCTTCAGCTCTGATCATAGAAGTGAGCGATTATCTCACTCCAGGCTTTGTCGATCTCTTCTCGCTCTTCTTTCGAGATCGGCCTTGGTCTTCCATACCTGTAGCGAGTGCACTTCTGCTCATCGTGCAGAAATCCAGTCTCACCAAACTCAACACAGCAGGGATTCAGAGGATCCTGCTCGACACCATCCTTCGCCCTGCGCCACCACTCAACTTCGCGCCGAATCCGCTCATGCCTTTTCAGGTTTCGGAATCCGGACCACAGGAAGAACGTGGCGGAGTAGAGCGCCAGGAACGACATGAGCCACAACGAGACGGCACCGAAGAAGACGCCCACGGCAACGCAGCCGAGAGCTGAACAGAAGCGCACGAGCGCCTTCTTCTGGTGACCTGTCACGCGTCACGTCCTTCAGTCCTGCGCCGCAGCGCCCTTGCAGGTGACCTCGGAACCGTCGAGCGAGATGCGTTCCGTCAGGGGAAGGTCGATGGGGCTCCGGTGGCAGCACGGCGTCAGCCCGCTGCCGTCGGGCGGGCAGCCGTGAACGACCGAGTCGTCATCACCGGCCACCAGCTTCTCCAGACGCTGGAACTCGGAGACCAGGACGTTGATGACCCTGCCGACCGATTCGAGCGCCGACCTGACGTCAGCGAGAGCCAGTTCGGCCTCCTCCATGGTGCCCTTCTCGTCGACCGGAAGGGGCACCTCGGCGGTCTCCTCAGAGTCCGTCTCCGACGCTTCGCTCTTTTCCTCTTCGATCACAGATCCCACTCCATCGGAAGTTCGGCTCGAAGCCATTTCTCTGCCGCCTCGTATCCGTCCTCCTCCGGCTGGAAGCTCTCCGGGAAGTACGGGTAGAGTTCGGAAATCCGGTGCCTGTGAATCGCGGCGACGATCTCGGCATCCAGAAGGCGTACCGCCTCGACGAGCTGACGGAAATCCACCAGATCGAGGCCGTTGACAAACAGGGCTGTCCTCAGTTCAGCCAGCTCCCGACGCGCCTCCGCCAGCTCGTCCGTCTCCTCGATCTCCGGCAGGTCACTCATCCCCCACCTCGATCTCGGAACCCGCCTCGCCGTCGAGCGCGTATTCTCCGCGCACTGCCACATCAGCGAGGATGCGGAGGTCGCCGAGGGTCAGCGGAGCGTCGGGAACGAAGAGGCCAGGCAGGGTCAGCGCCGCCTCGTCCAGCCGCTTCGAGACGACCGTCGAATCGGGCTCCTCACTGAAGACGTCCAGGAGGTAGAGGAGCCGGTCCCGGGTGCAGTCCGGCTTTACGGGCCACTTTCGGTCGAGTTCATCGTTGTCCATCAGCCTGCTCCTTCTCCACTCCGCGCCGTATCAGCTCGTTCACGTGGCTTCCGTCGTACGACATCCGGTCGAGACCGGCCACACCCAGTGAGGTGACCATCCGGTCCACCTCGTGCAGCGCGGCGGCGGCAAGCCGGGGGTTGCTCATCTCGCCCGTGCTGTGCAGCTCCTCGTAGGCCACGGTCAGAACCTCGAAGGCGACCTTGAGCTGGCGTACCTCGACCTGAAGTCTCCGCTGGTCATTCATCCTCATCACCCGGTTCCGGTATGCGGTATCCCTTGCGGCCGAGCTGGTACGCGAGGCGGGCAACCGCGTCACTGTCGGCGGGCTCCCCGTCGGCCCACTCGGCGATCACCCTGAGCACTTCCGCAGCGGCCTTGTCGGTGGGCAGGAACCTCACCCAGTCGATCTTCCGGCCGTTGTGGTCCTTCATGCTGTCGAGGTCGCCAGGGCTGTAGAACCGCCCCTGCATGTTGGCCACCGGCACGAACCACGGGCCGTTCCCCGGGTCGTAGAAGGCCATCGTGTAGCCGTCGTCGGAGAGGCGGAATTCCCACCCCGTCGCGCGCGGGAGGATCATCAGCTCAGCCCCCAGTCCGCGCGGCGCACCCGGAGAAGCCAGCGCTCGACGGCCGCCACGTCGGGATCGCCGATGATGGCGGCCTTCGCCGAGTCGAAGCGGGCCTCTGCCCGGCGCATGTACTCCTCCGCCCGCGAGGGGTCGTCCGCGATCTGCCTGCCCATCTGGAACACCCAGTCCGGGTCGATCTCGCTGGCGTTGCTGCGCAGATTCACGATCAGCTCGCCGGAGCGGTACAGGTGGAAACCCTGCTCGACCAGGCGCACCAGATGCCTGGCGTGCTTCTCCGTCCTCTTGCGGGTGTCGGCCGAGAAGCTGCCGTCGCCACGGTTCTTCAGTCGCTCGAACTGGCTGGTGGCGTACCCGAGGTAGGAGTCGCGCACCTTCTTGGCCGACAGGAACGAGCGGCGCAGCCCGGTCAGCTCGTCACCGAGCGGCGAGATCGCCTCGTACGCGTCGAGCCACAGGAGTTCGGAGACCGACGGGTTGCCGTTCAGGCAGAGCGTGACGAACTTCTTCACCTCGTGCATCGTCGTGTCGGGGTCCTTCGTGACCACCGATTCCTGGATTTTTCCGAGGCCCAGAACCTCGTTGGTGGGTGCCGCGAAAACACCCATGTAGTCCACGTCGGAACTGTCGTGGTTCAGCCCGTAGGCCGTGGAGCCCACGACGCCCTTCAGGAGCACATTCACTTCCTTCTCCCTTCCTGTTTCTCTCAGTAGGTGCAGCCGCACTGGGGACCGAGCGGGGTGAAGACCTTCACCCAGCCGCACCTGCGGCACCGCTTGACGATCCTCTTCATCACTCCTCCTCGTCAGGGGGAGCCGGGAAGCCCATCTGCTCCAGGGTCCAGCCCAGGTCGCCCGTGTCGTACCCGGCTCCGTCGTTCACGTCGGAGATCCACTTCCAGACCGCCTTCACCAGGTCGTCGCGCTCGGTCTCGGCCTTCATCCGCGCCTGGTGCGGGGTCAGCTTCCCGGGCTCGTCGCGCTGGACGGTGACGATGTAGCGCTCGCGCGGATCCTCGGCCAGCTTGACGCCCATCTCCACCTTCGAGCCGACCTTCGGCAGGAGGTCCATGGCGGTCTCCGAGTAGTTCGGCCCGTCCTGGATCAGCCCACGGCAGACACCCACCCAGATCGCCACGAAGTCCCGTGCGGGCTCCAGGTCCATCGACGCGCCGTTGCGGAAATCGGCGGCCTTGATCTTGATCTGGGCGACCTGCTCGGCCAGCCACTGCTCCGTCGCCGCGTCCTGGAGGAGATCCGAGACGACCTTCTCCGCCTGGTCCAGGTTCAGGTGCCGGGCGCTCTTCGGGGACGCCTGCTTCAGCAGCCCCATGAACTCCTCGGCAAGATGCTCCATCGCCTCGTTCACTCCGCCACCTTCTCCAGTCTGATCATCGAATCGATTCCGACCCTCACGCGGAAGTCATGCGCGCAGGGATCGACCTTCATGAACATGGCCGCCTCGCCGACACCGAAGTGCGGCGGTTCGGTCCTCATGCCGAGATAGCCCGCCTCGCCCTTGCAGTCGGGACAGCGGGGCACGCGGAGGTCGCACGTGACGATCTCGGGGTGCTCGGTGAGCAGGTCCCCGGAGGGAACGGAGAGGGACGGGACGCCGCAGCACTCCGTCACCTCTCCGCCCTCGCGGATCTCGTGGATCTTCACGTCACCAGCCACCCGGAACGGTGAGCCCCACCGGCCTCTTCTCCACCGGGCACTCGTCCTCCGGGCAGGTGTCCTCGTCGCGGACCATGATGAGGTGCCGCAGACTCCTCTCGCCACTGGCGAACGACACGTCACCGTCGGCGTCACGGGCCACGATCCAGTCGGTTCCGGCCGCCTCGATCTTCACGCAGTCGTAGTGGTCGCGCCCGAAGGCGCCCTGGGCGAATCCGTGGATGACGTCGCCGACTTTCAGCGGCTCCGTGCTGCTCACTTCTTCTCCTCGTTGATCTTCCGTGCGATGCCCGCGATCTTCTCGATCAGCGGGTCGCTTTCCCCGAGACGGTCGATGCTGTACTCGGCGATGTCGAGCAGGTCGACGACGGTCTTCGCGAACGCCGGATCCATCAGCGCGATGAACTCCGCGTCTTCGTCCTGGATCCAGTTCTCGGAGTTCCCGACGCAGTCGCCCATGACCAGTTCGTCGTTCTCGTCGACCACGCCGATCACGAGATCGTCCTCGGGCGTCTTCTCAACGGCGACCGACCAGTTCGTTCCGCTGGCCCTCCGGTACGCCCGGCGCAGCTTCAGACCGGCCCGCCGGATCTCCTCCGCCGCACCCATCAGTTGTCCAGGTCCGCGATGATCCGGAAACCGATCGCGTTGACCGGCGGGATCTCGGCCTGCCGCATGAAGCGCTGGATCTGGCCGCGCCACACCGCCATCTGCTCCTCGGTGAAGTCGGCCACGTCGACCGGCTTGGGCTTCAGGGGCTCTGCGCTCTCGCAGTACGTGGTGATGAACAGCTCCTGGTTGCCGTAGCTGCCTGCCTCCAGGTAGCCGAGGTCGGCGCCGGTCTCCGCGTTGTACTCGCGCAGCGCGCCCTTCTCCTCCAGGAGTTCCTTGAAGTGGCTGCCGACCTTCACGCAGAAGGCCAGGTAACCCCTCGCGTACTGCCTCACGAAATCCACTCCTCTTGGCGGGGTGCGATGTTCAGGACTTGGGCGCTCACACAGGGCCAGGAGACGCGTCGGCCCATGCGGTACATCTCGTCGGACCCGGTGTCCTGGTTGCGGACCTTGACCCACTTCCAGTCGATACACCGGGCGCAGACCTTCCGGCTCACGTTGGCCCGGTTCGCCCCGTACTCGTCGACCGGCCGGTGGCCGAAGTCGTCGTCGGAGACGAGCTGGACCGCGATCTCCTGGAATCGCGGGTAGCAGACGGCGCAGGGCTCCAGGTCGCGGATCGCCGCCTGGTCGATCGAGATCGCCTCGGCGGCCGGAGGCTTCTCTCCGGCGCAGCCGCAGTACGGGTCGCCGCACCGGCACGCGAAGATCATGTGGCCAGCCCCACGGGCCGGGCACTCCGGGTCCTCATGGAAGCGCCGGGCCCTGCGGGACACGTAGACCGTGTTCGATCCCTCCGTGAGGGACATCAGTGCGACGGCCAGCTTCATTCCGACCCCGCCTCGGCGTCGACCTCGGCCTTCAGCGGGTACCGCTCGAAGGTCATCCACCGGCCCGCCACCGCGTCCCACTGGAAGGCGGTGGCCCGCACCACCCGGCTGGAGCCCTCGCGGATCAGGTCGCGCTCACCGTTGATCGCCCGGTGCATCGCCGCCTGGGACCGGAACTTCTTCTCCGGGAGCGGCGCTGCGGCCGTGAAGAACACGACCTTCCAGGGCTGGCTCGGCTTCTTCGCAGCCACGTCTCTTCTCCTTCTCCGATGCCGTCCTACTCGGACGGCTCCTCACGCATCTTCGCCAGCAGCTCCTCCATCGAGCCGACCGGCGGAGTGCGGCCGTCCCCCATGTGGACGGCCCTCCATGCCCTGTACTGGTCGAGGGCCCACTGACCGGGATCAACGCCCTCTGGTGGACCTTCGGTTTCCGTGCACATGCGCTTCCACCCCTTCCGGTCCGGCGGACCGGACCCGGAGGAGAATAGCGCACGATTCGAACAGAACTTGCCTGCGTAACAAGAACGTTCGATGTGACAAACACGACCTACTGCGAGTTCGCGACGGATGCCACCGACACCTCGGCCGGTTCGCTCGGGGCCAGCACGCGCACCAGAACCGGCATCCTGGGTTCGGTGCGGTGGATCGCCGCCCGGGTCTCCAGCAGGTTGTGTCGGCGCAGCGCCGCCACCTGCTTGATCACGGTGGTGGCCCCGGCACCCCGACCGGCGATGCCCGGATGCAGAGCCATCAGACCCTCAAGGGTCACCGGGAAGTACTCGTTCTCGGCGTTGGCCTCGTGGGAGGCGGCGTCGAGGATGGCGTAGAGCCGGAAGGCCCCGTGCGGAAGTCCCGGCATGAGTGCCGCTGCGAGGACACGGTCGGTCGGCTGCATGTGCTTCTCCTTTCCTGGAACCACAGTACACCATTTCTGCCCAGTCAGCGCAAGGGCTAACGAGAAGGCCCCCTGCGGGTGATCACGTTGGCGGCAGAGGCCGCGATCTGCTCCCGGGTGACGCCCGGATCGTCGCCGCCGTCGTCGAGGCGCACCTGGAGCGACACCTTCGACCACTTCGGCCCCGTCACCTCGATCAGACCCTCGGCCTGGAGTTCACGAAGGCTCTCGCGGAGGGAGCCGTCACTGAGCGGTTTGCCCTTCACGCCGGGAACGGTCCTCTTCAGGACCGGGACGGAAACCTCCGTCGCCGTCTTCTCGATGCGCCCCTTCAGGAGAACCACCAGAGCGCAGTACAGCCGGAACGAGCTGTGGGTGAGGTTGCGGTTCAGCACGGCCGCGCAGATGCGGCTTTCCATGGGATCCATGTCTCCTCCTTCCGAGGCGACAGTATCAGAATCCTGATACATCACGTCCCTCCGCGACCCGAAGCCACCAGAGGCCGCCTGACGGCCTCAGCCACCCTCCGGCGGCCGTGCACCCGCACCGACCCCTGCGCGAGCCCTGGCGCGGCGCTCAGCCACCCTGGCGCCGCACCCTGACGACAACCCCAGCCCCCACCCCTTTGAGCGAAGCGAAGTCCGTCCTTCCTCCGCCGCGTGCGGGCGGGCGCAGCCCGGCCGTGAGCGGCCACGGGGGTACAGGTACATACAAGACGACGGAGGTTTTGTATCTGTTCTTAGGAGAGGGTGGTTCCGCAGGTCAGGGCATAAGTGGGGGGTTCGACTCGTTCGTTTTTCCGCACGAGAATGTCGAAAAAATAGTATGACATCTAGGGCGAATCGGTCATGGATACCCCTCCCTGGTCACAGATGACCAGGGGTACGTGTCGACATTTCACCCCTTGACCTCCAGTGAGCATGGGGCGCCCGTGACCAGGAAGAATACCGACCGACAACTCTCGACCCTCGCTCACCGGTGACCATGGGTCGGATTCCAAGTCTGGTTCGATCTTCCAATCGGGCGAATCGGACAGAGAATCCGCAGGTCAGCGTCTGCATACCCACCTGGGGTATCAATTCGGACTTATGGTGAGTTAATCCTCATTTAAGGCACGACTCGACGCGTCCATGTCAACTTCGCACCATGAATCGGGCATCTTGGGAGAATGTTCGTACCTCTGCACCGGACATCCTGGGAGGAAGTTCGCACCTTCGCGACTCGCTGACCTGCCGCTACGAGTGCGCGGCACCCGTACGATGCTGCTATCACCGACCGGACCCGGAGGCACGTGATGGCAGCAGTAGGAACCTCGGCGGCGCTCGATGTGTACCCGCCCGACTTCGGATCCGTGATCGGTCAGATCCGCGCCCTGGTGCCCGACGTGGAGCAGGTCGACTACTCCGACAACGGCACCCCCGAGTACATGTTCTCGGACGCCCACCTGCGTGGGCTCTACAACATCGCCATGGGCGAGGGGAGCGCCAAGATCTACCGCGCGGCGGCCTCCGCCCTGCGCGCCCTGGCTGTATCCGAGGGCCTGATCCAGAAGGTCATCCGCACCGAAGACCTCCAGACCGACGGCGCCAAGCTGGCCGGTGCCCTCCTGTCGGGCGCGAAGCAGCTCGAAGACCAGGCGAACGCGGCGGACGAGGACTCGGAGATCATGATGGTCGTCGACTTCCAGCCGGTTCCGCAGGACGGCTTCCCGCTGACGCTTCACGGCTTCCCGACCGAGTGGACCGTCGGGGGTGCAGGGTCCATCACCTCACGCTGGCTCTGAAGAGCTGGCGACCCGATCCGGTGAAAATCCTGGATCATGGATCCTACTAATTAGTAGGCGGGTAAGTTCCGTGGATCTATCGTCAATGGGGACGAGGACCATGGAAAACAAGAAGAAGTACCCACCCCCGATCATCGTCACCGAGGGTGAAGGAAGGATCCACATTTCCTACGACCAGGTCGAAGTGGACTTCCCGGAAGAGGGTCCGGCACCCGAGGACGCTCCGCCCCTCGCGTGCCGCATCTTCAAGGCGCTGATGAGCGATCTTCCTGGCCGTTTGCGTGCAGAATAGGCTGCATGGCCTCACTCAACAGGCGCTCTGCGCTGGATCCGCGCTGGCCGTGGCATCAGCGCTCGGTTCCGATCGGTCACATGAACGCGGCGGTCGAGATCTTCCGGCGGCCGTCGCGCGGTGGTGAGTACGGGTATGACCCGGTTACCGGCGGCCTGACGATTCCCGACGGGTCGGGCGGGGAGAAGTTCCCCGAGCTGATCCTGCTGTACAGGGGGCCAGGCCGCATCGCCAGCAACAAGGACTGGCGTGCCCGCGTGCGCACCCAGCGCGGCGACATGGGCACGGACCATGCGATGCGCGTCCAGGTGCCCATCCGGACGTGCCCGCCCGTTCACGCGAACGACCTGATCAGGGCTGTAGAACCGGATCCGGACGACCCGGATCTCGGGCATCTCGTCCTCGGAGATCCCGAGCTGACCCATTACATTTTCCACGTACGCAATCCGCTCATGTCGTCCAACGCATGGCTGAGGAACATCCTCTGCGACGTGGACGCGGCGCACCCGCAGACACTGCCGCCGCCGTTCTCGATGGAACCCGTCGCCATGAACTACGGCGTGACGGGCCCGTGACCAGGGGAGAGGGAAGTACGTGGGCCTGAAGATCGCTCTGATCAGCCGAGACAACGGGGTGGGTCTCTCCCTCGACGCGAACCTGCTGAAGGGCCTGTTCGAGTCGGCCGGGCATGAAGCGAGGTTCTTCGACTGGCAGGAGCAGTCGATGCCGCGAGCGGATGTCGCGTTTCATCTGGAACTTGTCAGTAGGAACCTCGCGCAGCACTCCGAGAAGAACATCGCGATCCTGAATCTCGAATGGTTCCCGGCGGAGTGGATGAAATATCTTCCGGCGTTTGACCAGATCTGGGCGAAAAGCGGTTACGCACTTCGCTTCTGCCGCAATCGTGGCGGGAAGAACGTTCAGTTCACCGGGTTCCTCGGGCTCGATCTCTACGACCCGAAGGTGACGCGTGAGCTGAAGTGCATGCACCTGCGCGGCAAGTCGGGGATGAAGGGGACCGAGCAGGTGATCGGCGCCTGGCAGAAGGACGAGACGCTGCCTCCGCTCACGATCGTCTCGAAGGATCCGCTGCCGATCCCCGCCGGACTGGAGAAGCGCATCGAGGTCGTCGTGTCGCCCGACGACGCGGAGCGCAACCGCCTCATGAACGAGGCGGAGATCCACGTGTGCCCGTCCATCGCCGAAGGGTGGGGGCACTACATCACCGAAGCGATGTCGGTGGGTGCCGTGGTGGTGACGACCGACGCGTCACCGATGAACGAGCACATCCGCCCCGAGTGGGGCTACCTGGTCGGAGTCACCTCGACGCGCAACCATCATCAGGCGGTGCTCACCTACACGACTCCGACCCTGATCGCGGAGGCCGTTCGGCGCGCGGCGGCGCTGAGCCCGGAGAGGCGCCGCGAGGTGGGCATGATGGCCCGGGAGATGTTCCTCAAGAGAAACGCCGAATTCAAGGAAGTCGCACTGAGGTTGGTGGAGCGGTGAAGCACACGGTACTGGTTCCAGCGTGGCGCAGGCCGGACATGCTGCACGCCTGTCTGACCAGGCTGTCGAAGGCGGCCACCGACGACGTGCATGTGATCGTCAGTCTCGACCGCAAGGGCACTCTGGAGTGCCGTCAGGTCGCCGAGTCCTTCTCGACGGCCTTCGCCGACATCTACCTCCGGGTGATGCACCACCACCAGTTCCACGGGAACTCCTACAACGTCCTCTCCGGCCTCGGTGACGCCCTGAAGGTGGGCGGCGACCTGATCCATGTGGTGGAGGACGACATCATGGTCTCCCTCGGATACTTCGCCTTCCATGAGGAAGCCCACCTCGCCGCCCCGGACGCCTTCGCGGTCAGTGCGTGCAGGAACCAGAACCTCCAGGGTGGGCCACCGGCTGCCGCCTACCGCCATCCGTCGTACCAGTCTCTCGGCGTGTCGATGCGCCCGGAGAACGTCGAGAAGGCAGTGGCGCACAACAAGCCGGTCTACTACGGCGACATGGTCAACTACTGCAAGCGGAACTTCCCCGGGAGCCTGATTCCGCCCGGCCATGCGGAGCAGGACGGCCTGATCAACCGGGTCCGCGAGCGGGAGAGGGGTGTGACGGTCTACCCGGCGCAGCCCCGCGCATTTCACGCCGGGTTCTACGGATACAACAGGACTGGAACGAAGCTCGGCGGCTCCATCGAGCGGAGGTCGGCCAAGATCCTCTCGATGACCAGCGAGGAAATGAACGCCATGGCTGGTCTGATGAAGGACCATGAGGTCATCGACCTGGAGGAGAATCTTCCTGCCGGTCCGGTGCGAGAGGCGCTTGCCTCGTAGGAGGAGGTGGTTCAGATCGCCTACATCGGGATCAAGTACAACTACAGGTTCGGCGGTGCCCAGCGGTACTACGGCGGCGGCACCCCGAGCGGCGCCTTCGACATCGGCCTTTCCGCGTTCGTGATCGACCACCTGAACAAGTCGCGCCAGGCCCTGGTCCTCGACATGTCGAACGCGCGGCGCCGGGGTGAGGGTCTGGTGAGGGCAAAATCCCGCGTGGACACCGGGAAGATGAAGTCCTCCGTCACGGGAACCGGCGATCTCGGCACGGACATCCTGAAGATTTCCTTCGGATGGGAGAGCTTCAATCCGTACTACGCGCCTTTCCAGGAGTTCGGTACGCGTACCGGAATCACTCCGATGATGGCCGTGCTCGATGCCTTCAACCAGGTGACGAGCGAGCTTCAGGCGAGGATCGGGGGCCGCTGATGGTGTCGCTCCTCGACTGGCAGCTCGACATCTACGAACGGCTCGACACCGGCCTGCCGAACACGCCGGTCTTCCTGGAGGGCGTGCCCGAGAACACCGACATCGTCAAGGACCCGTCCGGCTTCTACAAGCCGAGCCTGATCCTGTGGTTCGGCCAGGCGTTCGACCTGTCGGGGTTCGGTGGCCGGATCTCCGTGGCCGATCTATGCGGCCTTTCCGGGGAGGACAAGGGCATCACGAAGCAGGCTGGCTTCATCGTGGAATCGGTCGCCCCGTCCGGACTTTCACTTCTCCAGCTCGCGCAGGCGGCAAGGGATCTCCTCGTCGGGTACGCACCGCTGGAGCAGGGGGAAATCTCGGAGGCCGGTTCCGGAACAATCCGCGACCCCTACCCGGTTGGCGTCGGAGATACGTTGCGCTTCTACCTGGCGATCGGATTCCGGGGCATCGTCAACGTCAGTCAGCACACGGGCGCCGGTTCCTGACTGAATTCCTTCCTGGGTACCGGCGTCCCGGGAATGGCCTTTCGCGGTTAGACTCCGGTCAGGCACGATCATGCCTTCGGCCGGAGGTACAAGAATGGCAGCAGTCAAGGCTCTCCCGCCGTCGCTCACCATCTGGTGGGTCGACGAGTCGGACCAGACGTCCCTCGGGTACGAGGGCGTGCACGGCGCTGGGTTCGCGGACATCGACCACCCGAGCGCCGCCGAGATCAACGCGGGCATCAACATCAGTTGTGCCCTGACGACGGACCTCACGCTCGGCTGGACCGACCGTGACACCGACGACACGCGTGGCCTCTGCGACGACTCGAACGTGGCGACCCCGACCGCGAAGAACTACGAAGGTCAGCTCAACATCTTCCTGGACCGGGACCCGAACAAGCTCGACCCGTCGGTCTACAACGACGTGATGCGCCTGTTCAAGAAGCCGCTCCGCAGCGGTTTCCTGGTCCAGCGGATCTCGAAGCACCCGGTCCGCGACCCGCTCGCGGTCGACGACGACTGGGTGACGATCTTCAAGTTCCTCTCGGGTGACCCGAACGTCATCAACGACGCGACGGCGCCGCTCCAGCTCCAGCCCACCTTCTACGCGCAGGGCCAGTCCTCGGACGGCCTGGTGCAGGTGGGCAGCACCGGAAGCTGACAACTCGCACGACCGAAGGAACGGACAGCATGACGCAGAACACGACGGTGCCGGGCAACCCGGAGCCCGGCCCCGACAACTTCAGCTTCGAGGACTACCTGGAAGGCAAGTCGACCTTCCCTGTCTTCGAGCACACTGCCTACCTCGACCAGCGCAGCGGTGCCGAGCTTGGCGCCGTCTACGAGGAGCTGGAGGAGCTTGTCTCCCGGCTCACCTCGATCGAGGCGCAGATTCGCAAGAGGTCCGAGACCTCCGCGAACGCATTCGTGGACTCGGTGCGCGACGACCTCAACGACCAGCGGGCCGACCTTGAGGAGCAGATCACCAAGCTCTCGACCCGCCGCGACGAACTCCAGAAGAAGATCGTCGAGTCCAGCATCACGCTCGTCTTCCAGGTCAAGACGCCGGAGGAGCTGGGCACGGTCACCCGCGAGGCGAGCCGCCAGTTCCACAAGGAGAACCCCAACTACAAGGGGGCGAGCGAGGACGACCTGGACTACATCACGGCCCGCAGCCGGTACACCCTGACCGCGCAGATCGCGCACTTCTGCATCGAGGTCAAGCTGCCGGACGGGCGCGTGGCGCCGCCCCCGACCAGGCACGGAGCCGACCTCCTGCTGAAGAAGCTCATCTCCTCGGAGACGATGCGTCTGATGGAGTCCGTGGGCACCGGCCTGTCTGCCTCGCGCGACTGGGCCGACAAGCTCGATGCCGGGTTTCCTGGCGGAGGCTCTGACGTGGAGGAAATCAGCATGGGTGCGGCCCCTGCTGAAGACGGCGAGGTCGTGGTCCGTGCCCCCGCTGACCATGCTGACGGGGCAGCCCTCTGAGTGGTCCGACGAACGTAACCGGAAGCTGGCCATGGCCCTGACGATCCTGGAGGAGGAGACGTGCAAGCAGTGCGGCACCCCCGCCTGGGTCGGCATGTCCACCAACAACGAGATCGTCTTCGACCTGAAGAGCGCCGTCTGCTACGGGTGCGCGGAGGTCGAGAAGGACCGCGAGGACAGCGAGAAGAAGCGCGGCAGGATCCGCCAGAAGGGGGAGACCAGGTACGTCTCGCCCCGTAACGTGTGGGGCGCGGACCACCCGCTCCCTTCCCGGGCGCACTCCTATCAGCACGACATGCCGGATGGCGATTGACGCGGAGGTCTAGGTGGCAACGGGCTTCGATGCTACGGCTCGCATCAACCTGGACATTCGCTCTTTTGCCCAGGGCGCTCAGGCTGTCACCAAGTCCGGCGGCGAGATGGAGAAGGTTTTCACTAACCTCAACTCCGTTCTCAGTAAAGTCGCACTCGTAGAAAGTGGACTTGCCGCAAAGCTCCGCACTTCTCTCACTGTCTACAACCAGATCACCACAGCTACGAAGAACTACGCTTCTGCTGTTCAGGCGCTTCAGAAGAATGAAGCCGCTGGGGCCAACGGCGCAAAGCTGATGACGCAGGCTTTCCAGCAGCTTCGATCGGCTCTTGCCTCGGTTCAGGGTTTGAGCGAAAAGGAATATCAGCGCCTGAATCGCACGGTGACGCTGTACCAGAAGCTGGCCGCTGTCATCAACACGCTGGCGAACGCCCAGAAGTCGATGTCGCAGATCACGCAGAATGCGATCACTGCGCAGCAGAAGGAAGAGCAGGCCAAGCGGAAGGCGATCGAGACGTCTCGCCGTCTGGCCCTCGAAGAGCAGAAGCTGGCCATCCAGCGGGAGAAGCTGGCGCAGTCCGCGCAGCGCATCGCCCAGCAGGAGCAGGCCCTGGCCAACGCGCGGGCCCGCATCGCCCAGGCGACCCAGAGTGCCCACCAGTCCACGGTCTCCTACTCGGGCTCCACGTTCGCCCTGCGCAACACCGTGGGTGAGCTGGAGGGCGCCTTCCAGTCGCTCTTCAATGTGCTCTCCAAGGTGCCCACGGCCATGGCCGCAGCCGCGATCTCCCAGGAGCAGGCGTTCGCGCAGGTCGCCCGAGTGATTGGCGAGACGGAAGCCGCTTCCGTCGGTCTGCTGGAGAGCTTCCAGAAGATCGCGCAGAACGCGCCGATCTCCTTCGAGGAGGTCGCCCGTATCGGTCAGCTCGGTGCCGCGATCGGTATCTCCGAGCAGAACCTTGCCGGTTTCACCGACACCATCGTGAAGTTCTCGCTGACCACGGGTGTGGCCAGCGAGGAGGCCACGATCCTCCTCGGCCGTATCGCGCAGATGGAGGAGGTGCCGATCTCGTCCATGGAACAGCTCGGCTCCGCCATCCTGGCCCTGGGTACCGCGTCGGCCGCCACCGACCAGGAGATCCTGCGCGTCAACGCCTCCATCGCCACAGTCTCCAACCTCTTCGGCCTCACGGCTCAAGAGACCGCCGGTCTGTCGGCGGCTCTGGCGACTCTCCAGGTCCGGCCCGAACTCTCCCGTGGTGCCCTCACCCGCGTCTTCAACGAGCTGGCCATCGCCGTCAGCAACGGTGGCACTGAGGTGGAAAAACTCGGCGAGGTCATGGGTATGACCGACACCGAGGTCACCAAGCTCTTCAACAACCCGGCCACGCGAGGCGACTTCCTGCTCGCCTTCATCGACGGTCTGAGCCGCGCGGCCGGAGCGGGTGGCGACGTCCAGGGTGTCCTGCGGGAACTCGGCGTCAACGCGGTCCGCGACATCGACGTCTTCTCGCGTCTGGCCAACAACGTGGACGTGGTCCGCGAGTCCTTCGACCGCGCCAACCTGGAGTTCGCCCGTGGCACCGAGCTGAACAAGCAGTCCAAGGGCATCTACGAGACCACGGCGGCGGAACTCCAGAATCTCTCCGACGCCTTCAAGACGCTGCTCGCCACGCTCGGCGGTCCGCTCGCCACGGCGATCGGCGACATCGCCTCGGGCCTGTCGGAAGTGATCGAGGGAATTGCTCACTTCGGCCCGATCGTTCCCATTGTCGGCACCCTGGCCGCCGTTGCCGTCACGGCCGCCGCTGGCTGGGCCATCTACCAGGTGACCCTGGCCAAGACGATCCAGTCGCTGATCGCCGTACGCGAGCTTCAGGAGCGTCTGGGGGTCAGCACCCTGAAGGCGAGCACGGCCTGGAACATCTACCGGAACGGCTTCCAGGGCACCACGGCGGCGCAGGCTGCCACGGCCAACTCGCAGCGTCAGCTCACAGGCACCACCGAGGCCCTGACGGCTTCCCTGATCGCGTCCTCCAGGACCCTCCAGGCGTACTCCGCGACGGCCGCCACCTCGGCGCAGGGGGTCAACGCCCTGAGTGTAGCCAGCGGCAACGCAGTGCGTGGGCAGGAGGCCCTGTTCGCCTCGACGTTCGCCACGCAGAACGCGATGCGGCAGCTCAGCGCCCAGGCGACAGCCTCCGCGCTCGCCATGGCCAACGTCGCCAACGTGAACCGCAACCTGGCCCTCACGCAGACGCAGATCGCCAACTCCTCCCGGGTCTTCGCCGGGCAGACGGCCATTGCCGCCACTGCGGTCAACGGCCTGAACACCTCCACGGCACGCACGGTTCCGGCGACGAACCTGATGTCGGCCTCGATGCGCAACGCGGCAACCGCCGGAGCCCAGATGGGCGCGGGCATGAACGTCGCGGCCGTCTCCAGCACGACTGCGGCAGGCGCCTTCACCCGGGCCACCACCGGCATCACAGCGGCCGGTCTGGCGGCGAGGACGGCCGCCTTCGCTTTCGGCCCGTGGGGTATCGCCATCGCGACGGCGGGCATCCTCCTCGGTCCGCTCATCGGCAAGATGTTCGACTTCCGTTCGGAATCCGAGAGGATCGCCAGCGCGGCCTTCGAAGCAACCGGTGGCACCCAGGCCCTGGCCAACGCCATCAAGGCGGACACCGACGCCGCGATCAAGGCCGCTGGCGGCCTGAAGCAGTACAACGCGGCCGTCAGGGACGGCTCGCAGGCTTCCCTGGGCGCCATCGGTGTCTACCGCACGATCACCACCCAGAAGAGCGACCTGGCCGACCAGGACGTGCGTTCGGCCGAGGCGGCGCGCTCCGGGCCCGTGAGCGCCTGCGGGCGATCGAGGCGACCAAGGGATCGAAGGAGGCTCTGGAGCAGCAGGCGAAGGGGCACGGAACGGGTGCTCAGGCGGCGCAGCGCTACCTCCGCGAGATGGCCAAGGCGGAGGCGGTCATCGACCAGACGACCGACGCGCTCGGCGAGAACACAGTGGCGCTCGGCGAGAACACCCGGCAGTGGCTGCTGGATACCGCACAGGCGGCGATCGAGACGTCGAAGCTGGCCGACGGCAGTGAGATCAGCCGGGACGCCCTGGAACAGCTTGGCCAGACGGGTGTGAACGTCGGTGAACTGCTGGAGCTTTCGCTCTCGAATCCCGACAAGGCGCTGAAGCAGCTCGACGCGGCACTGAAGGAAGTCGGGAAGACCGCTGACAACTACGCTCCGGCTGGTACAAGCAGCAAGCTGGCCGAACAGATCAACAGTGAGGCGGCTGCGGCGATCCGCCTGGAGAACTTCCTGGAGGCCCTGCGCACGACGATCTCCGCCGAGGACAGCGCGGCCACCAAGCTGGCCATCACCAAGGGCCTGCTGGCTGACGCCCTGGACGAGAGCGGCGAGTCCGCCAGTTCGGCCAGCGGCAAGATCAAGCTGACCAAGGAGGCCCTGGAGGATCTGGACATGACCGGCCAGGAAGCCCAGGAGGCGATCGAGGGCCTCACCACGACCTTCGAGAAGTTCGGCACTCCGCTCGACGCCTTCAAGACGGCTGCCGAATCCGCCTTCGGCAAGGCTGAAGACGCGATCGAGAAGTTCTCCCTGAAGAGCAAGGGCGGACTCGACGCGTACATCAAGGAACTGGAGAAGATCGCCAAGGCGCAGCGCGAGTGGTCGGCCAACCTGATCAAGATCTCCGCGACCCTTGGCCCGGACATCGCGGAGCAGTTCCGCAAGCTCGGCCCGGAGGCCGCGTTTGCCGTCGCCGAGCTGGCTGACCTGTCGGCCAAGGAGCTGGAGAAACTGGGTCCTCGCCTCGCGGAGATCGGAGGTGACGCCACGAGCAACCTCGCGGCGGCCATCATCCAGAACTCTGGAAAGATCGAGAACGCCACACTCCAGGCCAGGACCGTCATCGCCGACGTCTTCGGCAACCTGATCGACAAGGCCAAGACGAGCGAGGACTTCGCCGACATCTCGAACCAGTACGCCGCGCTGGTGACCAAGCTCGGCCAGCTCAAGGGCGTGAAGATCGACATCTCAGCCGATGATGCGAAGGCGTTCAAGTCGCTCAATGACCTGAGCCTCTACATCGACCTCATCAGCAAGAAGAAGGTCAAGCCCGAGGTCGCCATCGACATCATCAAGGCGCAGGGCGACATCGCCAAGCTCCAGGAACTGCTGAAGAACGCGGACCTGAACAAGGAGGGCAAGGCGACCATCAACACCCTGCTCTTCCAGGCGCAGCTCACTCAGCTCACCACCTACGTGGACGACCTGGAGGCCGAGGGCAAGCTGGACGCCAAGGGCAAGGGCGAGCTGAGCGACGCCGAGTACCGGGCGAAGGTGCTCGCGATGACCGAGTTCCTGGCCTCCACGGAAGGGCAGGGGCTGCTCAACCCGAAGGGCAAGGCGCAGCTCGACGACAAGGGGTACCGCGCCCAGATGCAGGCCCTCGCCAACCTGATCCTCGGCGAGGAAGCGGCGGGCAAGTTCGACGCCAACGGTGACGGAAAGCTCTCGACCGGGGAGTTCAAGGCCCTCCTCGAAGCTCTGAAGCGCGCCGTCGCCGACGCCAACCGGGGCAAGCTGAGCCCGAAGGGCACGGTCGTCCTCGCGGGCGTCAGCAACTTCAACCGTCAGCTCAGCGGCATCGTTCAGGCCGCGTGGCGTTCTGGTGGCTCCATCCAGCAGGCCCTCACCAGGTCGGCGACCGTATCGGTCGGCTACTACTACTACGCGAAGAACTCACCTCCGAAGGTCGCCCAGGTGGCTACGGGCGGCTGGATCAACGGACCCGGCGGCCCGACGTCGGACTCGATTCCGGCCATGCTGTCGAACGGTGAGTTCGTGGTGAACGCCGCTGCGGCCCGCAGGTTCGGCGCCCTGCTGGAGGTCATCAACCGCTCCGGTGGCCGTGGTTTTTCCGGTGTGGTCAGCAGGCTGATGAACGACTTCGGCCCGACCGGCGCCAGTCAGGTGAAGCTGCGGCGCTCGGGCGCCTCGAACACCATGCTGGGTGGCAACTCGGCCATCAATCAGATGCCTCCGGAGTCTGCCGCAGCTTTCTCGGCGACCCTCGCGGTGCAGCAGCAGGGACCGACGAACGTCTTCAACATCAACAACCAGTACCCGCAGGCAGAGCCCACGTCGACTACGATCAACCGGTCGCTGGCGTATGCGGCGACGATCAGCGGGGTGTGATTCATGGCGACGGCATACAAGATCAACGGGTTCACGATCGGCGGCAACGCCGTGAACGCGGGCATCTACCTCCTGGAGGGCACCGAGTACGCCCCAGCCCTGGCGCCGCGCCGCGCGGTCATCGAGATCCCCGGCGTCCACTACGCGATCCCGCAGTGGAACGACCCGCTGTCGCAGATCACGGTGTCCTTGAGGGTCAGGTTGGTGGATGGCGACGCGGAGTCGCTGGCGTCCCGCTGGAACACGCTGATGGGCCTGCTCGGGATGGGCACCAACCAGCCCATCACGCTCACACGGGTGCGCGGAACGATCGAGGAGACGGCGGACGCCCAGCTCGTCTCGATGAACACCCCGGACTTCTCCTGCCCCGGCAGCAGAGCCGACGCGACGCTCATTTTCAGCATCCCCGGGGGCGCCTGGCGCGGAGCTGAGACCACCGTCACCTTCTTCAACAGTGCCTCGAACACCTTGGCCAACGCACTCGCCTCGACGGTTCCGATCGCCGACGCCCTCCTGCTGCTGAAGGGTCCGGCCACTTCCCTGACGGTCACCGACAACACTTCGACGACCACGATCTTCTGGGGGGACGGGTCCTCCTCGGTCAGCGCGGCGCAGTGGCTGCTGATCGATCCCCGCTACATGAGGGCCCGGCTCCAGTCCTCGGAAACGTGGAGTTTCACCACGGGAACCAACGTGACCGGAGCCCTGGAATTCCGTGGAAACGGCCCACTGACTTTCACGTCTCGTGGTTCCGGTGCTTTCGGGAACAGGACCGGCACATTCACCGTTACAACTGCCGGAGGGAACAACGGAGTGCAGGTTCGATCACGGTATGCGGTGGTGTAGCACATGGCCCTGGTGAATACCCTGGTCGTCCGGTTCCGGGCATACGAGGCGAACGGGTCGCCGATCGGAGTCCTGCCGCATCCGCTCTCCTGGGAAGCAGGCATCCCGCTGAACGACATGCCGTCGCTCACGATGACCTACCCGGATGGCTCCGACGCGGCCAACCTCCTGAAGACGCCCTGTGAAGTCGCGCTTGAGTTGCGCGACCCGGTCACAGGAACCTTCACCGAGCACCCCGGGTGCCGGTTCCTGAACATCCGCCGGTCCTTCGACCTGGCGGCCCGCCCGCGCATTCTCTCCTTCACGATGCCGTCGTACGGCTGGCAGCTCAAGAAGGTCCACTGGATGGACCCCGACCTGCCGCGCCTGAACAAGGACGGACAGGTCGCCTACAAGACGGCCGTCTCGCCAGCTCTGCCGGTCAAGGAGATCATCGACTACGCCAAGAACCGGGGCAACATCCCCGGTCTGACCTACTCCTTCACCGGAAGCGTGGACTCGGCGGGCACCGCGTGGGGTGTCACGATGAAGGGCAACTTCGACTACGGGCAGGACGCCTGGTCGATGATCGACGCCCTCTCCCGTCAGGGGTTCTTCGACTGGCGGATGAACGGCCGGGCCCTTCAGCTCTACAAGGCCGACACGACCCTGCGCAGGCAGCTCGACTCGGACACGGGCGTGCACATCCACAGCATGCTCGGAACCACCGAGGAGCCGGTCGAACGCACGTGGGAAGACCTCGCCGGGTTCATCGTCGCGATCGGCGACCAGCAGCTCATCTCCGGCATGGTCGAGGCGCCGGACTCGGTCGACTACCCGTGGGGCAAGTGGGACGAGGCGATCTCCGCATCCGGCGTGACGGACGTGCAGACGCTCGCACAGATCACCGACAATCTGCTGCTCACGAAGTACAAGAGTCGCACCCAGTACACGAAGAAGTTCGTGTGGACCGAGGGCGCCCCGGTGCCCCTGGTGGACTACCGGCCGGGCGACTTCATCCGAGCCATGAGCGACGCGACGACAGGTGCCCAGAAGGCGTCCATGCGTGTCTACCAGGTCACGCTCTCCGGCACCGATCCGTACGGCGTGAACATCTCCCTCACGCTGAACGACCGCTTCACGGACCGCGCACTCCAGACAGAGCGGTGGGTGGCCCGCGTCTCGGGCGGCGGCGGCTCGGTCGGAGGAGGGGGTACGGGCGCAGGCGCCAAGCCCCAGAAGCCCGCACCGATCGACTCCACGCCGCCGAAGGCGCCCATTCTGAATACGGTCGTCAACGAGCCGTACTTCTCCGAGCTGGGCGATCCGGTCTCGATGGCCGATGTCGCCTTCCAGGTGGTGACCCAGGACGTCGAAAATCGGACGATCGAGATCCTGCGGTACAACGTTGCGGCCCGCCGCTCGGACTTCAACTGGCAGCAGGCGTTCACCGTTCAGGTGACCCAGCCCGACTCGCCTTCGACCGGCCAGGTCATTCACGCGAAGGTGCCGTTGCTGGACTCGGGTTACAGCTACGAGTTCCGCGTTCAGGCGATCCGTGATTCCGGCTACGCATCCGCCTGGTCGAATGCCATCGTGCAGACGATGGGATACCCGACAACGGCTCCGGAAATCCCCTCTGCTCCGATCCTCTCCTCGAAGCTCAGCACGGTGAAGGCGGAGTGGGACGGGCTGGACGAGATCGGCAACGGCTACCCGCCTGAGTTCCGCGAGATCCAGGTCGAGGTCTCTGTGGACAACTCGAACTGGTACCACGCGGGAGAGATCTTCTCCCCCGGCGCCTCGATCATCATGAGCGGCAAGGGTGGCATCCCCACGTGGAACGTCGGGGACACGGTCTACGTGCGCTACAAGGCGATGAACAGCGCCTCGGTCATCTCGCCCGCTTCGGCCGTTTCGTCGATCGTCGTTCTCGGTGTAGTCGGTCCCGACATCGCGGCCAACACCATCACGGCGAACAACATCGCCGCAGGAACGATCACCGCCGAGGAGATCAAGGCACACAGCCTTTCGGTGGAGACGCTTTCCGTCGGCGACCCCAACAACCTGGTGATCGACCCGACTTTCTCCTCGGCCGAGCTGAACACGGCGCGCATCACGCAGGCCAATAACTCCTCGGCTTCCGGCGTCCTGTGGTCCATCACGTCCGCTGGCGCCGTGCGTATCGACAACAACACGACCGCCAACTCGTTCAACCGGTTCGGCCTGACCAACAACACCCTGGTCAACTATCCTCTCCAGACCTTCCCGGGTCCGGGCCTGTCCAGCAACGAGCTGGCCATCCCCTACACGCTGCCTGCCAACGCCTCGGGTGGCAGTGGCGCCATCAGGGCGCGCTTCGTGGTGACCGCGACCGGCATCCCGGCGAGCCCCGGTGCGGCGACGATCAACATTGCGATGCTTGCCCGCCAGTTCCAGCGCAGCGGCGCGGGCCTGGGGTCGTCGGGTGTGATCATCGCCGATTTCAGCATTACGGCGAACGGCACCTACACGATTCAGTCGGTCAACGGGTGGACACCAGCCGCTGGAACGGTCAGTTACATTCCCTACATCTACGTAAAGTTCGAGAACGGAGTTTCCACAGATGTCGCCCTGGAGGTCACACAGATCGAGGTGTGGCAGGAATCCTCGGTGTTCATCGGGAATGGCTTGATCAAGGCGCCCCTGATCGACGCCAATGCGGTGACCACGGACAAGCTCGATGCCGATGCCATCACGGCGAAGCATTCGATCCGTTCCGCCTACTACGAGATGACCAGTCAGTCCGGTGCGGCCGTCGTCAAGATCACCGAGAACGCGAACTACAACGGCCAGTCGGGAATCCGGTGGGACGGCCTGGCGAACTACGGCCCACGTATCTTCCAGGTCGATGCAACGGGTACGGGCGGCTGGGATCCGCGAGGCTTCGTCATTACCGGACCCGAGCAGACGGTGAACTCCTCCGGCCGCGTCGACCTCCAGTTCGCATACGGAATCACAAACTCGCACGTTGCGAGGAAGTACGGTTCAGAAACGATTTCCGTACAGGGGATTTACTGGGACACCTCGGTTGCCCGTTTCCGCATTGGCGGCATGTTCAACACGGGCCACTACACGAACGACATGCTCCGCATGGACCGCCTCAGCTTCCAGAACGGAACCTACTCGTACGGATCCGTGACGACACGCAGGTACTACCCGATCCTCTGCCCCAACGGCGGATCGAGTCCGGTCACAAGTTCGATCTACCAGTTCCCCAGCGGAACCGAAGGTGGCTTCCAGTACGTTTCCAGTGCGGGTACCGAGGAAGTCTTCTTCATCTGCATGTGTGGAACTCCGTGAGGAACGATGGCTGAAATCAACGTGACCCGGCACGTGATCCGAGAGCACCAGCCTGCGAAGGGGGAGGACTACGACCCGACGCAGGACATGCTGATCGTCGTCCACAAAAATCCCAACAACCCGGACGACCCAGTCGAGTTCGGGCACCACATCCGCATGAGCGTGATCGCCTACCGCAAGGAGATGTGGGGTCTTCCGGACTACGCCAGCACCATCGACATGGAGCTGAAAGACCTGGAGCGGTACTACGCCCGGGAGTCGGACGACGAGGACTACGGGGTACATCCGCTGGCCGGTATCACGGAGCACTACTTCGAGGTGCCCCCGGTGCGCATGAAGTCGTTCAATCCGGACTACGTTTTCGACCGTGTCGAATCCAAGGCGACAGCCCTTCCGGCCACCACTGACGGCGCCGTGGCCATGTGCCTGGAGACGGTGCTCTCCGGCGTGGAGGACGTCAAGGCATGCCTCGCCTCGGCCGACCAGAAGAACTTCGCCTGCCGTGGCATGACCGGCTTGTCGACCGATACGGTCAACCAGCGACGGGAGACCAACCGGCGGACCGAGGAGCAGACCCGGCGCATCACCCTGGTCCCTTCGGCGCCACTGGACGCCGTCAGGCAGTTGCTGACCGACCGTGAGCCGGACTTGGAACGGGCGCGCGAAGGGTTCGTGAATCACGCCCTCATGGAGGGCGATGTTCCGGAGATCATGCGCAAGAGGGTGGTGGCCGCAGCCGTCAGGCGTGGCCTGCTGAAGGAGAACACGTGGATGTAGGGACCGTGTCGTCAGAGGACGTGCTGGCCTCGTACGAACGCCAGCTCACCGAGGCTCATAGGAAGATCGCGATGCTGGAGGCCGCACTGGAGCGCGAGCGCCGGTCGTCGGCGCAGGCCCGCATCGCCGCACGCGAGGAGCAGGAACAGTGACCACGGTGACGATCCCCACGGACGGGGTGCCCGCGTCCTTCACGTTCGAGGTGCCCGCGCCGGGCGACCTGACCACCCTGGGCGGCATCAGGCTCTACTTCGTCTTCTCCGGCCAGGTGCCGAATCCGTTCGTGCCGGGCCTCACGCTGGAGGGCACCCCGTACGACGCCTCACAGACCGCCTCCGGGCCGACGAGCCGCACCTTCGCAGCCCAGTTCCCCGAGGCCCTGGATGCGCCGCAGGAGGCCATTCTGACGGTCAACGAGGGCTCCGTCCTCCAGGCCGGGAGCACGGTCACCATCTACGCCTGGGGCGCCCAGACCGAGTCCGGCACGGGCGCCCTGAACCCCGACGAGGGAGGCGAGCCGAGCATCATGACCGACACCATCGAGGTCGGTACGGTGCAGGTCGTCACCTGGCAGGAGTGGAACCGGATGACGGGCGCGAACGAGGGCTACGGCTCGTAGCTCCGCCGCCCTTGGGGTAGGCGGCCCGGCACACCGGCAGGTAGCGCATCCGGGTCAGGTGTGTCACCGCGTGCCGCAGTGAGTCTCTGACGTGGCGCTGGGCGTGCTGGTGCTCCATGTGCAGCCCCAGCGCCTCCAGCACCTCGTCGGGAACCATGTGCTTGGCCTCGACCGGTTCTTGCGGGTGGACGGATTCGTACAGGCGCCGCTCGAACAACACCTGCTCCACGGACCCGATCACCCGCAGAGCGGTCGTGTCCTTCTGGGCGCTGTTGTTGCGCAGGTGGAAGTTCTCGTACAGGAACTGATGCCTGCCCGGGTGCCGGTCCACCCACTCGATCAGCTTCATGGAGGGCATGGCGCCGTCGGCCTCCAGGGACGGGTCGTAGGGGATGGTCGCCCAGTCGACCAGCTCGAAGTCGTCGGCTTCGATGCGGAGCAGGCTGAGCCCGGTGTCCCCGCCCGGGTCCATGCAGTGCAGGAAGAAGCCGTGCCGGGTGCTCATGGAAGTCGTTCTGGACATCTCTCACCTTTCCGATAAATATGCGCTAATGAGCGAAAATCTGTGGCGTCATGTTCACGCGTGGCCTGTTCCGGTCACCGACACTGCTGACCACCCGCACCAGGTGCAGCACCAGGAGGATGCGGAAACCCGGCGCGTGCGCTACATCCACCTGCCTGCATGCTGGTGCCGGGCTACGCCGCCTTCTCGTAGCAGCCGATCCAGCTCTTCGACGCCGGGCTGACGCCGCATGTGATCGGGACGGTCTCGAAGAAGGTCGTGAGTGCCTTCATGGCCCGCTCGGCGATCTCATCCACCCGGTCCTCGGGCACCTCCAGCACGATCTCGTCGTGGATCACGAGGACCAGCATCTCCAGCACCTCGCGGTCCATCCTGAGCAGGCCGTCGCACAGCAGGTCACGAGTCGTCGACTGGCCCACCTGGGCGGGGGCCTGCGTGTACTCCTGCCCCGGGATGACCCGCAGCGGCCTGCCCCACTTGCTGGGGACGAGACCGGTCTGCTCAGCCCGGCGCCGGATCCGGTCACGCCAGCGGCACAACACCGGGAAGGCGCGCTTCATCCCGTCGTCGAACTTCCTGGTGGTCTCCAGTGGGAGCCCGGTGTGGGCCGAAGCGCCCTTCGGGCCCTGGCCGTAGTTCCAGGCGTGGGTGATCGCCTTCGCCTTGCCACGCGCTTCGTCGTCCCGGCTGCCGAAGACCCGGAAGGCGACCTCGCGGTGCATGTCCATGCCGGGCCTCGCGAGTTTCATGTACTCGGGGTCCTGGCACCATCCGGCCACGGCTCGGGCGTCGACCTGGTCGAGGTCGATCGCGATGAAGGCGCATCCCTTCTTCGCCCGGAACATCCGGCGCTGGAGCAGTGCGGCGCCGCGCTTTCCGATGTTCGTCACGGACGGTTTGATGTGCGCCCACCGGCCGGACGCCTGAATGTCGCCGATCTGGGCGTGCACGCGGCCGTCGGGGCAGACGTTCTCCAGCACCTCTTCGGCCTTGCCGCTGGCGGAGCCGACCATGATGGCCGCTTCGCACAGCTCAAGCACCTCGGGGTTGTCGGCGTACTTCCGGCTGAGTCCGGGGATCGATTCCTGGCCCCGCAGCCACGCGTCCTTGCCGAGCGCATCCTTGGACAGTGCGAGCTTGCCGCCGTTCAGGGTGTAGGGAATGTCTTCGTCGCGCCCCCCCGCCGCACGCAGCGCCTGCTCGAATGCGTCGCGCCCCCGGTTGGTCGATAGCGGGGACGGGCCGATCACGTCGGTGCGCCACCGGTATCCCGCCCGTACGTCCGGGCAGGGCCGCTTGAACAGGCTCTCGTACAGGCGGCGGACCCGCTTGCCGTGAGGCGTGGTGCGCGGGATTTTCACCTCGACCTGCTCCTGCCAGCGGATCTGTGAGTTCGGGAGGGGCACCCCGGCCTTCTCGTGGAGGAAGTGGTACGCCTTGGCCCGTTGTTCTTCGGCCGCGCGGATCTGGGCATGCACCTCGTCGAGATCGACTTCGAGCCCCTTGAGGTACATGCCGTTCTGGATCGCCGCGATCAGCATTTCGCGCTTCACGACAGGGATCAGGTTCTTGCGGTGGGCCCGGCGCCCCATCTCGCGGTAGACGTCACGTGATGCGACGAGGTCGCCGCGCAGGTAGTCCCAGTACTCGGCCAGGTCGATGGGGATCTTGTCGTAGCCGCCGTACTGCGCGGCCATGCGCGGGAGGTGGTCCGTCTTGCCCTCGAAGCCGTAGCGTGCCGCCACGTCGTTGAGGCGGTAGCTGATGCGCAGGTCCGCCGGGGTGAGGCCGCGCCGGGCGAGCGCTCGGAAGTTCAGCTTCACGCCGGGCCGCAGCTTCGGATAGGGCGGGTTGATGGTCCGCTCGCCCACGAGGGTGTCGATCGCCTTCGCGGCCAGTTCGTGGTAGTCGGCCCCGCAGTGGACCGCCAGGGCGATGAGGTCGAAGCCGAGGACGTTGTGCCCGTAGATCACGCTGGCATCGCGCAGGACGGTGAGCAGGTCTTCCGGGTCGGTGGAGATCTGCGGTTCGCCGTCGTCCACCACCCAGCCGACGAGGCGCACGAAGGGACCCTCGTAGCCGCCCTTGAAGATCAGCTCGGCGCTGGCGGTCTCGATGTCGAAGCCGACTACACCGGCCATCTCTTCCCCTCTCCGTCAGGCTGTTCCCGTGGTTGCCGGGAGGAGGTACTTGTCCTCCCAGGCGTAGAGCAGGCTGTAGTACCTGCTGCCGAGATGCCGGGCCCGATGTGGCCTAGGCAGCTCCGGGATGCACAAATGGTAACAGTCTTCGCCGTTTCTCGGTACCGGAGTGGCGGTGAAAACGTACTCCTTCAAGAGCGTTTCCGGGAACAGATCGCGCACCCATTCCTGCCCGTAGACGTACGGCTCAAGGTCGACGGTCCTCTCGCTCGCCATGCCAGCCCACATCATCACCTCCTCGCGCGAGCGGACCGACAGCGTGTCGAGGTCGGGGCCCACGGGGGTGAACTGAACCCCCCGAGTCGGCTCCAGGAGGGCCACCTTGGGCACTCCGGTCAGGCGGGACGCCATCGCCTCGGGGACACCTTTGTCGCGGACGATGTCGGCGGCGAAGGTCCGGAACGCAGTGTCTCCACGGGTCGCCGCTTCCAGTGCCAGGTGGATCACCCGCATGTCACACGAGCCCGTCACGCGGGTCGCCAGCATGTCCTCCGGCCGTGTCATCCACTTCTGGCAGGTGATCGCCGACAGGTCGGTCATCTCCTCGAAGAACGACGAGCTGAAGAGCATGAGCGGTGACAGCAGCGTGACGGCGGCCAGCCGACGACGCCTGCTCCACCTGCGCCGGTTCACGTAGGCCCACCAGGTGAAGGAGAGGATCTGCCCTCTCTCCGCCGGGCTGTACACGTGGAGCAGGTCGACGTCGGCCGGGTTGGTGTTGTACGGGCTGCGGAAGACGGTCCGGTTGGGGGACTCCATGACGCGCTCCACGGCCCGCAGGAGGTGCGGGAAGCGGTGCAGGGAGGGAATGAGCGTCCTGGCCCGCGAGACACGCTCCTGGGGCGTTCCATGGCGGTCCCCCGGGGGCCTCCCCGGCGGGCGCCCGGTCGGCTTTCGGGCCACGCTTCCTCCGGGTCAGGTCCGTGCGATCGGTACGTACCGCACCCTTCCGCGTTCCATCGTCTTGTGAATCAGGCCAGCCTTCGCAAGAACGTGCAGGTCCGATTCGATGTCCCTCTCCTGGATCTTAGAGCGGAACCGCGAGTAGATGTCCTGCTCCGTGACGCCCTCCTTGCGTGCCTGGATCGCGGTGAGGATTTCGTTCTGCCGGGCCGCCCATTCCGAGTGGAGGATCTTGCCCGCCACGCGCGCCGTCGAGCGGTACCACTCCTCGGTCAGGGCCATCGCCTTGAGAAGGTGCGGCATCCGCACGATCTTCTCCCGCTCGGACATCGCGATGAGGACGGCGGTCTTCATCATCGAGTCGCCCATGCGGGATGTCGTGGGCAGCAGCACCTCGGACAGTTCGTGGTTGTCGGCCGCGTTGTACAGCTCCCACTTGGCCTTCTGGAGGCGCCGCCAGGTCGGGTCGTCGAAGGGGATCATCACCGTGTCGCCGGGCGTGGTCTCCTCCATCCAGAAGGCGCGCACCGCGAACATGTCGTTGAGCAGCCCCTGGCGGAGGACGTCGTCGGCCGGGGTCTGGCCGTCGAACTGCTCGGTGAACATCGCCTCCTCCGTCATCGGGGGCGGATCGGCCTCCGCGATGAGGAAGCGGGCGAGGTGGCCGGACTGATAGTCGCCGATCGTCAGGTGTTCGGTGACCTGCTGGAGCGTGCCGCACAGGAACATCAGGAAGTTCGTGCGGATGACCGAGAGGTCGCGGTCCTCGTGCTCCTTGAGGTTGCCGACACGCAGGGCGATGCGAACGCGGCCGGTGAACAGCTCGGTCATGTGCTCGCGCACGCCTGCCAGGTAGCGCTTTGCCGCCTGCTCGTACAGCAGGCCGTGGGCCTCGTCGCGGTAGAAGACGGACGAGCGCCCGTTGCGGTCGGGCAGGATGACGCTCAGGGCCTCCGAGGTCACGTCGGATCCGAGCAGGTAGGGGAAGCTGTCGTTGGACAGCTCGTCGAGGAAGTCGACCCACATCATCATCGCGGTGGTCTTCCTGGCCCGAGTGGTGGGACCGAGGATGAAGAACCACAGGGTGAGGTTGGTGTCGAACTTCGTCGGGCACTTTCCGAACTCGCCCAGGACGGTCGAGAGGATGGTCGCCGCTCCGGCCCGGTGGTAGCACGACGGCGCGTCGGTGCGCGTCTCCGCCCACGCCTGGTAGCGGTCGATGAAGGTGTCGTGCGGCACCAGATCGCGCTCTTCGGGACGCAGGATCGAGACGGATTCGGCGAACGCGGTGAGCTTGTTCTCCGGGTTCTCTTCGCTCTCGTCGGCCTCCTTGCGGTAGCCGATGTCGGAGAAGCTGTTCCTCTTGGGCTGGTTCTCCGGGTGGTCGTACGCCTTGCAGAGCTGCTGCCACAGCTCCTCTTCGGGGCGACCGTCGATCTTGTACTTGTTGCACTTCGCCGACCAGGCGATGTGCATGGCCGTGATCCGCGAGACGTTCAGCCGGGAGAGCAGACTGAGCAGCTTCCAGAGCGTCTTCGAGCGGTCCTGGTCCGGCTTCAGGTCGGCCGCGTAGAGGTCGTGGACCTCCGGGCTGGACCGGAAGACCTCGGCCGATTCCCGGATGGACTGCGCCGAGAAGTACCACTCGTTCTTCGGCGGCATGTCACTCGCGACGCTCGGCCGGTCCTGCGTGCTGTACGGCGGATACTGGCTGATCAGCGACTTGAGGGTGTACGTCGCACCCATCTTCGGCTGAGGGATCCGCCAGCGTGGGCGCCCGTGCCGGGCGTACTTGTTGTTCGCCGTGCCCGGCACTCGCAGGAGCTGGCCTGCGTCCCAGCCGCTCGGGTCGCACCCCTCGCGGGCGTGCTCGGCGGCGATGGTCCGGGAGATGTCGATGAGCTGTTCCGGGTCGTCGGTCTCGGTGACCCAGTACAGGTGGTTCCGGCCCTCCGAGGTCTCGACGACCATCGTCGGCTGGAGCTTCAGCCGGTCGAGCGGAAGGTGCTCCGCGTCGGCGTACGCCGCCCACTGGTGCGAGATGTTGCTGCCCTTGCGGCTGCCCCGGGTACGGAAGAGGGCGGGCACCGTGTAGACGTCCTTCTCGCTGTTGGCAAGACAGAAGGCGATCAGGTCGTCACGCTGCGATGGCCACGCGAAGAAATGGGTCTGGGTCGGCCCCGTCTTGTCATCCGGGTCGTAGATGCCACCCGGGAACAGCGAGATCGCGACGAATCCCAGATCCTTTCCGTCGTCGTTGACCTTCGGAAAGAGGGTGTCGAAGAAGACGAAGCTCACCTACGTCTCTCCTTTTCTCGTGCGACTTTCCGGAACGCGAACGGGCGGGACCCCGGAAGGCCCCGCCCGTCAGAAACCGGGCGGATAGTCGATCGTATCCGTCCAGCTCACCTCTCCGCGATCAGAGGTTCTTGGCGCCCGCGAACTCGTCGAGGCCGCTGCCCCCGCCGTCGCCCTCCGCCGGGACCTCGGTCCACTGGGTACCGAGCCAGACGGCGGTGATCTTCTTGCCGGTGCGGTCACCCGCACCCGCGCCGAGCAGGATGTCGACCGGGACGCCCGGCGTCTTGTTCAGCGTGATGGCGCCGACCGTGCCCCAGGTGATCTCGCCCTTGACCACCGAGCCGTCGCGCAGCTCGACCTCGACCTGCCGCTCCGGGACCGGCATGAACTTGGTCTTCAGGTAGTCGGTGGTCTGGGCGTACTCCTCCATCAGGGGCGCGGAGTTCTCGCCCTTGTCGGCGATGGCGTACACCTTGCCCTCGACGTGCACCAGCAGCTTCGGGTTGCCCTCGTAGACGGTGCCGGAGCCGTCGTTGTACAGGTAGGTCTGGGTGTCGTCGCCCTCCTGCTTCTCGGTGGCGAAGACGGTGACCGGGGCGCCGGTCTCCGGGTCGAACAGGACCGAGATCGGCTGGTTGTTGGCGTCCAGGCGCGGACGGGTCTTCGTCTTGGTGGACAGCGTGATCTGCGCCATCACGATCTTGTCCTCCATGCGCTTGGCGATGCCCGGCATGGTCTTGAGGTTGACCTTCTCGCCCGGCTGGGTCGCCTGGGTGGCCTTGCGGAGCGAGGTGCCGTCCTCGTTCTTGAAGCCCTTCCGGCCGGAGCGCTGCTCCTTGAAGAAGGCCGTCTTGATCGTGAGGGCCGGGACCTCGATCTCGTACGGGTAGCGGCGCTGGCCGAACTCGGGCGCGACGTGGTTCGCCTCGCAGATGAAGTACGGCAGCTCGTACTCGCCGACGACCTCTGTGGCGCCCGCCTGGATCTGCGCCTCGACCTGCTCGAAGGGCACGTAGACCCGCTTCTTGCCGGTGGCCTCGTCGACCTTCACGGCGACGCAGACCTTCGAAGACAGGCGCGGGGTGTGCTTCTCCTTGAACTCGGCGACGCCGATGCGGATCGGGACCCACATCTTGTCCTTGAGGCCGACGTCCAGCGGGTTGACGTAGGTGTCGCCCGCCTCGTAGACGCGGACGCCCTCCTCGGTCTCGTCCTCTTCCAGCTCCAGGTCGGCGTCGGCGAAGAGGTCGTCCAGCTCGGCGTCGAGGTCCAGGTCGCCCAGGATGTCGCCGCCGGACGGCGTCGCGTCGGTGGCGTCGGCCGCGCCCTCGGGCTGGTTGAACGGGTCGAACTCGGTGTTGTCGCTCATGTGTTCTTGTCCTTGTCCTTGTGGTCCGCGTGTCTCAGTCGCGGAGGGAGTTGACGATGGATTCCAGGTGGAGGCTCAGCGGAACCTGGGCATCTCCGTCGCCCTGGCCCACCGCCTCGTCCCCCTTACCCGCCTCCTGCGCCGCCTTCTGCACGGCGTAGATGCGGGAGATCTTGTCGTCGGGCGACAGCTTGTCGTCTCCGGCGGTCCGCGCGGCCCAGTCGGCGAGCTGCTGCGGGGAACCCTGCTCGGCCGCCTTGCGCGCGGCGTCCAGCATGGCCTTCTGCTTCTTGCTGCCGCCCTTGGTGACGTCGATGACCTCACCCTGGATCGGCCGCTCGTTCTCGTCCACCTCGGCGCCCAGCTCCTCGGGCGGGTACAGGGCGGAGGCCATGGCGAGCTGGTCGTTGTCATCCTCGGAGAGGGTCAGGCCCATCTCGGTGAGGATGTTCTTCACGCCGAGGATCACGTCGATCGCACCGTCGCGTACGACACCCGACTTGCAGCGGTTCTTCAGCATCTCGGGTCCGAACTTCTGCCAGACGCCCTTGTTGCCGAGACCGATCTGCTGCGCCCTGGCCATCGTCCACGTGGACTCGAACCGCACCAGCTTGCTGAGGTCGAAGTCCGTCGTGCTGATCGACTTGCGCAGCTCGTCGAAGTCGTACTGGCCGTGCAGCTCGGCGAGCTGCTTGCGCAGTCCGGCGACCTCCTCCGCAGACGGCTCCTCGCCGAAGGCGTCGAGGGCGCGGAGGTCTTCGATGCGCTCAAGGAGCTGGCCCCGCTGCATCTTGTACAGGCGGTCCATGTCCTCAAGGCGGGCGGCCTTCAGGCGCCGTTCCTGCTCACGCATCATCTCGAAGCGCTGGAGCTGTTCGGCCGACGTCTTGCGGACCAGAACGGCGGTCGCCTTCATCGCGTTGCCCTCGACGTGGACGGTGTGACCGGCCGCGATGGCGAGAGCCTGCATGAGGTGGGCGGACATACCGGCCTTGAGTCGGCCGTCGCCGTCCTTGAAGACGAAGATGTGCTGGAAGGAGGACATCGGGTCGATGCCCAGCGCGGCGCCGAAGCGCATCATGTACTCGACGGAGGCCGCATCACCTGCGATGTGCTCCGGCATCAGCTTCGACTTCGAGAGCCGTGCTGCTTCGGCGGGATCCACCTCGCCGGTCGTGCGACGGACAAGCTCAGTCATGCGTGCCTCTGTTTCCGTGCTTGTTCTTGTGTCGTTTTTAGTGCCGCGTGGTGTCGTGTTCTTGTGTCTCCACTCTACCACTATTTAGCCGCGCAGCCTAGGCCGAATCGAGCACGGGAAGCACTCGGGGTGCGCCGCCAGCTCGTTGATACGTCCGGCCTTCACCAGGGATGCCAGGTGGGCCGCCCTGTTGATCACTCCCTGGGCCACATCCTGCCGGTAGGCGCAGGAGGCAACCCAGATGTCACTCACGTTGTTCGAGTCCCGGGGGATGAACGCGAGGACAGCGTAGTCAGCCTCCCGCCCCATCGCCCGCAGTCCGTACAGGTACAGCATCGTCTGGCCCATGTACTCCGACGGCACGCCGCCCGAGTGCTCCTCGGAGCGCGACATCAGCATGACCATACGGCCCAGGTCGGCCTCGGCCAGCATGCCAGCGCGGTCCATGGCCTTCAGCTTGGTCAGCTCCTCGCGCTCCTGGGCGGTGAGGCCCTGGATGTAGGCGCTCAGTCCTGCCTGCGACTGGTAGCCCTTGAGCTTCTTCATGTCGGTCGTCTTGTAGTCGACCAGGGTCTTCTTGCGCGAGAGGAACAGGTCGACGTGACCCTGCACCAGCCCGATACCGGGAATGTGGGCGATGTCGACCGTGATCTCTCGCTCGGCGTGAGCGTAGACGCCCGGCAGATCCTTCTCCAGCTTCTCGTGCACGGCTGTTCCCAGCCACGCCTTGAGGCTGAACCCCCGATCGGTGTGGGTCCCCATGCCCAGCGAGGAGGCGATCTTCCTTGCGACACAGAGGTCACACTTGTCGGCCAGGTCACTCGGCCCGGGTGTTCGCTGCTTGTCGCGCGCCGACGGCCTCGTGATGGTGGCCACCACGATTCCTTCGACAAAAGCGCGAATATTTTCCTGGTCTTCTGCTGTCATGTCGCAACCCTACACCGGGGCACTGACACTGGCGGCGAGGTCGCGGGCGCCCTTCAGCAGGTCGCCCCACTCGCCGTGTATCCGCGCCTCCTTGTAGAGCTTCAGCCTGGCCAGGGACTGCGGCGACCCCGCGTACCTGCTGAGCCTGACCGGCTTCTCGTGCCACAGGTGATAGAGGGGTGCGACGCCCCGCCAGGGGGCGCCGTAGAGGCCGTTCAGCGCCATGGCCCACGCCTCGTCCTCCTGCCCCCACCCGACGAAGCCGGGGTCGAGCGGGCAGTTCAGATAGACCTCGCGCCGCAGCACCGTGATGCCGCCGCCCTCGTAGCCCTTGTAGGGGCTCTGGTCGAGCCACCGCATCTGGCCGGTGAGTGCACCCGGGTTGATCCCCTCGAAGATCTTCTGGGAGGCCGCCTGCCCCATCCGGTAGACCTTCAGGTGGGGCATGGCCCAGGGTGCCCCCTGCTGCACGGCGCGCACCGCGCCCTTGATGCCGGGCGTCACGCAGTCGGCATCCGCAATGATCACGATCGGCTCCTCGCAGGAAGCCAGCGCGGCGGCCACGGCCTTCGCCTTGCACCACGGATCGGAATATTCTCCGATCTCCACCCTGACGCTTTCCAGCTCCTGCTCGTACCACTTCTTCACGTGGTCCAGGGCCTTCTTGCGCCAGACGGTTTCGTTCCCGTAGGGGATCAGGACGGCGATGTCGTTCATGGCCGTATCCTGACACGGAAACGGGCCGCCGCTCAGGGGACGGCAGCGGCCCGTTTCGCGCGCTCGGCTCAGCCGTCGAAGCTGAAGTCCTCGCCGTCGTCGCCGGACGGCCGGGAGGCCAGGTACTTGGCACGGTCCTCGTCGGTGGCCTTGCGCACCGTGAGGGTCGGGCCGTTGTCCTTCAGGCAGGCCGCCAGCTTCTCGGGCTCGTGCTCGAAGAGCTTGCGCGCCATCGTGGCGTCGGGCTTCGGCAGGAGGATCCGCTTGTAGTCCTCGGCCGACAGGTTCCGCTTGGCGGTCGGCGCGTCGAACTTCGAGCCGGAGGTGTACACCAGGGCCACGTCGCCCTGGATGTCGATGCCGAGGTTGCCGCCACGGCGGTGCTTGGCGACCGCCTTGGCCCGGTCGACGAGGTCGGCCGCGTCCTTCTTGATGCGCTCCTGCTCCAGAATGAAGGCCGCGAGCGCGTCGTCGCTCAGGGTGTCGATGTCGTCGGGGTGCATGCTGCTCCAGTCCGTCTTCGGCGCCTTCACGGCGTGGGGGTGGCCCTCCGGCAGGGCCGCCAGCGGCACGTAGCCGGAGGTGTGGGGCTGGCCGTCGTGGGCCAGGTAGTCCTCGTGGAAGGCGGCGGCCCGGACGGAGCGGCTGCGGCCGGTGCTGTCGCCGTTGACGGTGGCGATCGAGGCCCGGCGGGTGTCCCTCGACAGGACGGTCACAACCGTGTTGGTCCGGACGTTGAGGTACAGGTTCTTCGCGTCGGTGATGCTCGGCACGTTTCTTTCCCCTTCCGAAGCCCCGCCTCCGGGGCTTGTGAGTACTACTCTACCAGGAATCTGCGAGGTTTTCGCAAGTCCCTGCTCTGAAGAATCGCTGATCTACGAAGAAGCGTCTTCTTCGGGATCGACGATTTCGAGGTTGAGCTTCCAGCCCAGGATCCTCATCGCCGCCTGGATCACGCTGACCGGATGGTCGGCGATGTGCCGGGCAAGCGAGTCGGCCGCCGGGCTGTCGGGCTCCTCCTCGTTCAGTTCGAACTTACGCCACGCCTCTGACATCGCCCGCTGGGCGCCGTACTGCTCGGACTTCTCCATCCCGTCGGCATAGTGCATGTACGCGGCGTTCAGGGCCGCCGTCAGGCGCCTCCGGGCCTCGCCCTCGGTCATGTCACCCGGGAGCCCGGGGAAGGCGGCGTCGTACGCCGCGTCGAGCGCCCCGGGAATGGCCGTAGCCTTCATGCCGACCGGCACGACGGCGGCCAGCGGGTGCCCGTCGCGGGTCAGGTAGAAGATCTCCCCGTTCTCATGCGCCCGCTCCGCCAGCTCTTCGGTCCGGTCGCAGCATCCGCGCACCGGAACGTCCTGCTCACGCTTCACTCTTCTTCTCCTTCAGGCTGTCGGCCCACGCAGCGAGCGTGGCGAAGTCGTGTTCGAGCAGCCCCAGGCGAGGGCTGACGTGGTGCAGGAGGGCGCCGCCGTGGTGATACGTGGCGACGTACTCCGGGTCGCGGTCGGCGATCTCGTCATCCACCCACGCGAACGGGCGCCCGGCCGCGTACTCCACGAGCAGCGGGGTCTTCCAGTAGACGCCGTTGGTCCGTTCGGGGCGGCCGGGGTCCTTTTCCTTGGCCCAGAAGTCCACGTACTCCAGCTCGGGAAGGCCGAGTTCGGGTCCGATCAGCCGGTTCGCCTCGGGTCCCCAGGTGGTGGCCCACACCAGCGTGAAACGGTCGGCCAGGGCCAGCAGGTCGGGGCCGTGGGAGGGCTTCAACCAGACCCTCAGCGGCTTGCGGTAGGTGGTGGTCCACTTGATGCCGTGCTGGTCGACAGGGTCCATCCGGTAGGTGCTGTAACCCTCGGGGCGGCGGTGCGGCTTCTCCGCGTAGGGGTTCAGCGGACCGTCCACGTCGAGCAGCAACAGGGGCTTGCCCATCTCTTCTTCCTCTCCTCATCCGGGAGGGGCCCCGCCGAAGCGGGGCCCCGGATGCTGCGGTCAGGCGGTTCCGTGGGTCCATCCGGAGTTGCAGGTGATGATGTCCTCGGGGCCACCCTCACCGATGCAGGGCCGGTAGTAGACCGAGGTTCCCTCGGGGATCGCCGTGCCGTATCCGTAGCTCAGCGTGGTTCCGGCCCCCTGCTTGTTCCAGAGGTAGTTCGCCACGATCGAGCACGACGACGGGGCGCACACCTGCGCGACCGCCGAGTGCCCGTCGGCCTTGGAGTCCTGCACGTAGATCCGGTCGCCGTTGTGCTTGAACCACACGCAGGCTCCCTGGATGCACAGGGTCGGTCCGTCGGCCGCCGCGTAGGCGGTACCGGCGTTGAGTCCGATCACCATGCCCAGTGCGGCGACGCCCGTTCCCAGCGTCGTGAGCAGCTTCCTCACTGTGTTTCTCCTTGCTCGACATGACGTCACCCCTGCCGGGATGCAGTGGGCGTCACGCCGTCTTACGGGACCTCGATGCCGAGGGCCTGGTACAACTCCTCCATCGGGGGAGCCACCTTCAGCTCGGGCCACTCCAGGCGCTCGCCGCTCTCGTGCTCGAACGGTGGCGCATTCTCCAGGTCGAGCCTGGCCATGAAGGTCATACCCTCCAGGGAGGACACGTCGCCGGTTCCGGCCGCCTCCAGGAAGGGCTCGGCGTGGGTGAGCACGGCCCTGCGGTACGACCAGCCGCCGACGACCACCCAGACCTTCCTCGGGTCGTCGTCGCAGCAGTCCATCGGGTCGTGGTT
>Ga0079224_100000079_pt1 | contig 69097 bp, 70 predicted proteins | sample Stecom2015_FD_80414 | JGI IMG/M metagenome (GOLD analysis project Ga0079224, IMG submission 80414) | Agricultural soil microbial communities from Utah to study Nitrogen management - Steer compost 2015 | ecosystem: Environmental > Terrestrial > Soil > Agricultural land | place: USA: Utah... | reverse complement strand
TCGAGTGATGTTCCGTCGGGCGTCACGGCGACGATCGAGGCTCCCCTGCCCCTGCGGAACGTGGTTCGGCAGGCGGTGCAGACTTCAGCCCGGTCGCGGGCCGGCTGGAGGCCGCCCTCGCGGCCGCACTGCGGGCATGCCCAGAGCAGGTCACGGATCGCCATTTCGGGCCCTTCCTCGTCAGAGTTTGCCGAAGAGATCCAGGATCCGGAGCTGCCAGACTCGCCAGACGGCCTCCCGGACGATCCGCTTGGACATCTTGGACTCGCCGACGTCCCGGTCGGTGAAGACGATCGGGATCTCGACGAGGCGGGCCCCTCGCTTCCAGGCGCGCATGCTCATCTCGATCTGGAAGGCGTAGCCCTCGGATTCGACCCGATCGAGGTCGATCCGCTCGAGCGCCTCGCGACGGAAGCACTTGTAGCCGCTCGTCGCGTCCCAGATCGGGAGCCCCGTGATCCGGCGGGCGTAGACGTTCGCGAAGTACGAGAGGAGGAGACGCCCGATCGGCCAGTTGACGACGGTGACCCTCCCCTGCAGGTAGCGCGAGCCGATGACGACGTCGGCGGACTCGATCGCGTGCAGGAACTCCGGGAGGTGTGCGGGGTCGTGGGAGAAGTCGGCGTCCATCTCGAAGAGGACGCCGTACCCGCGCTCGAGCCCCCAGCGGAACCCGGCCAGGTACGCCGTCCCAAGCCCGAGCTTGCCGGGACGGTGCATGGCGTGCACACGCGGCTCCGCACTCGCCAGCTCGTCCGCGACCTCCCCGGTCCCGTCCGGAGATGCGTCGTCGATGATCAGCACGTCCAGACGAGGGTCGCGGCGAAGCACTTCGGGCACCAGCCGTTTCAGGTTGTCCCGCTCGTTGTACGTGGGGATGATGACGAGTGCCCGCTGCGCGTTATCTTCCATTCTGTCTTGCAGTTACCCCCATCGGACGTTATCTTTTCCAGATTGCTCAAATTTTGCTCTTTTTTACCCCGGACGCAAGTGAAGGTCCTCTACATCGTGACGGCGTACGCCCGTCATTCCGGAGATGTGATCACGCCCTGGCTGGTGGAGACGATCCGCCGTCTTCGTGGCGAAGGCATCGAGGTCTAGGTCCTCGCGCCGTCGTACCGTGGCCTTCGGAGCGGCGTGGTGGATGGGGTGCGGGTGCATCGTTTTCGTTATGCGCCGTCGCGCTGGGAGGATCTGACGCACGACCAGACGGCTCCAGACCGTGTTCGTGAGCGGCCGTGGTACCTGGGTGTCGTCCCGGGGTATGTGCTGTCGGGGATGTGGTCGGCTTCGCGGCTGGCGCGGGCGGGCGGATTCGACGTGGTGCACGTGCACTGGCCGATCCCGCACGCGCTCCTGGGTCTGGCCGCCCGTCGTGCGGCCGGGATCCCGCTCGTCTGCACCTTCCACGGTGTCGAGTTGACGTGGACGCGTCGTCAGTGGCCGGTATTGATGCCGTTTCTCCGGCACGTGATCCGCACCGCGGACGCGGTCACGTCGAACTCTACGTACACGGCGGGTATGATCCGGGAGGTGTACGACCGTCCCGTGGTCCGCATCCCGTTCGGTGCGACGGTGGGCACGTCGGCGGGGTCGCCGGCTACGGAGCCGGACGCTCCCGCGGCGCGGGATTCCGGGGATCGGGGGACGTCGGACTACGAGCTCCTCTTCGTGGGTCGGCTGGTCGAGCGGAAGGGGGTGCACTACCTTCTGGAGGCGCTCGCGCGGGTACGGGCTTCGCGGGTGGTCCGTCTGCGGGTCGTCGGGGACGGTCCGGACCGGGCGATGCTCGAGTCGCGGGCCGCCGACCTCGGCCTCGCGGACCGGGTGAGCTTCGACGGGTTCGTCACCGCGGAGGAATTGGAGCGTCGGTTCGCGGAGTGTGATGCGTTCGTGCTCCCGGCGGTGGTGGACTCGAAGGGCGACACGGAAGGGCTGGGCGTCGTGCTGATCGAGGCGTTGTCGTATGCGAAGCCGGTGATCGCGAGCGCGGCGGGCGGGATCGTCGACGTCGTCCGAGACGGCGAGACGGGTGTTCTGGTCCCGCCGGCGGATGCGTCGGCGCTGGCCTCGGCGATCGAGGGGCTCGTCGCCGATCCCGGCCGTGCGGCGGCCCTGGGGCTGGCGGGTCGCGCGCTTGTCGAGCGGGAGTATTCGTGGCCCGTGGTCATCTCGCGGCTGGTCCAGCTGTACCGGGATGTTTCGGGGCGGAACTCGTGAGGATCGCAGGAGAGGCGGAGGCGATGGCGCTGAAGACGAAGCGTGCGGTCCCGGCCCCTGAGGCCGGCCGGACGGAGGGCGAGGCGGGGACCGAGTCGTTCTTCCCGATCGGGTGGCTGATCTCGAGCTACCTGATCCTGTCGATCCTCTTCTTCCTCCCTGCCCTGCTCCCGGGCGTCCAGATCTTCGGGACGGACTACCTGGCCGTCGCGTACATGTGGGAGGAGTTCGTCACGCAGCAGTTCGCGCGCGGCGAGCTGCCGAAGTGGCTGCCGTACGTCTACGGGGGCGCGCCGTTCTTCGCGAACCCGATGGACACGTACTACCCGGTCACCCTGGTGCTGCGGCTGCTCGGGATCCCGACGTACAAGCACCTGGGGCTGCTCTTCGTCGTCCAGTATTTCCTGGCCGGTCTGGGAGGGTACCTCCTCCTGCGCGAGCTCGGCGCGCGGCGTATGCCGTCGTACCTTGCCGGCCTGCTCTACATGTTCTCCGGGTACCTGATCTCGTTCATCTACGGCGGCCACGACGGTCGTGCGATCGTGGCGACGCTGGCGCCGCTCTTCCTCTTCGCGCTGCACCGCGGGATCCGGACGGGCGGGTGGCGCTGGTTCGTGCTCGCCGGCGTCGTGATCGGCTTGGCGATGCTCTCGTTCCAGATCCAGAGTTCGTACTACCTCCTCCTGGCCGGCGGGCTCTGGGCCGTCTTCGCGCTCTGGGTGCACGGCCTCTTCGGTCAGGTCGGCGCGCTGGTGCGCCGTCTCGCGGGCGGCGCGCTCACGCTCGCGATCGGGTTCTCGATGGCGGCGGTCAACTTCATCCCGTTCCTCGGCTACGTCGCGGCCTCGCCGCGCGGGGGCGCCGGGGGTCGCGGGTACGAGTACGCGACGTCGTGGTCGATGCCGCCGCGTGAGATCGTGGGGCTCGCGGTCCCGGAGTGGATCGGGATCCTCGGCAACTACTGGGGCGAGAATCCGATCAAGTTGCACACGGAGTACGTCGGCGCGCTCGTCCTGCTCCTCGCCGTCGTCGGCGTCTACCTGCTCCGTCGCAACCGGTACCACTGGTTCTTCATCGGGCTGGCGGTCTTTGCGCTCTCGATGTCCTTCGGCGGGCACACGCCGATCTACCGGCTGTATTATGCGCTCCTGCCCGGCGTCGACAAGTTCCGCGCGCCCTCGATCTCGTTCTACCTGGTCACGCTCTCGCTGGTCGCCATCGCCGGCCTCGTGCTGGACCGGCTGCAGGAGCTCCGGCGTGCGGCGAAGTCCAGGTCGGCGTCCGAACGCCGCGAGGCGGAACGTCTGCTCCGGACCGTCGGCTGGATCGGGGCCGGCGCACTCGCGGCCACGACGGCGTGGGGGCTGATCGCGGCGGCCGTATCGCCGCCGCCGCCGGCCGGCGACCCGGCGACGCTCGAGGCGTACCGTGCGATGCTGGCGGCCGCGAACCGGCCGGAATACGTGCGAGGCGTCTGGCGCTTCGCCCTCTTCCTCGTCCTCTCCGCCGGCGCGGGATGGCTCTGGATCCGGGGCACGTTCAACACGCGCGTCGCCGGGGTCCTCCTCGCGGCGATCGCGACGATCGACCTCTGGATCGTCGACAAGCGTTTCTTCGAAACGGTTGAGGAGCCGTCGGTCTACTTCGCGCCGGACGAGGTCGCCCAGTTCCTGATGGCGCAGCCGGGCCCGTTCCGGACCTTCGTCCTCTTCGATCTGCCGCAGGACGACTACCTGACGCTCTTCGGGCTGGAGCTGATCGGCGGTGAGCACGGCAACCAGCTCCATAGCTACAACGAATTCCTGGGCGCCGGCGAGAGCAGTTATACGGACTACCACAACATCGTGCGGTACCCTTCGTTCCTCGCCATGGCGAACGCCCGCTACCTCGTGACCCAACAAGCGGTCAACGCCGACTTCCTGGACCCGGTCTTCCAGGGCCGGACCCGGACGGGGAGGACCGCGATCGTCTACGAGAACCGCGACGCGCTTCCGCGGGCGTACCTCGTCCCGGCGGCGAGCCGGGCCGAAGATAGGGACGCGGCGCTGGAACGGATGCGGTCGTCGGACTTCGACCCGGCCCGCGAGGTCGTCCTCTACGACGAGCCGACCGTCGCCGCGGCCGATCCGGACGCGTTCGCCGGGCGGGCCGAGGTCGTACGCCACGAGCCGCACGAGGTCGTCGTCCGCCTCGAGGCGAACGACGCTGGCTACCTCGTCCTCAGCGACAACTACTACCCGGACTGGCGCGTCACCGTGAACGGCGAGCCCGCCCCGCTCCTGCGGGCGAACCACACGTTCCGTGCGGTCCCGGTCGCGGCGGGCGAGCACGTCGTCGAGTTCCGCTTCGAGCCGCGCAGCCTGACGATCGGCTTCTCGATCTCCCTCGCGGTATGGATCGGGCTCCTCCTGTACTGGGGAGGCGTGCTGTGGTGGGACCGTCGGCGGCAGACGCTCGCGCCGGAGCCCGCGTAGCGCGCCCGGTGCGCGACCGGCTTCGTCGCCTGGGCGCGGCGCTCTTCATCGGCGCGGCGTTCCTCTTCCTCGCCCGCGCCGTGGCGGACCGGCGCGCCGAGGTCCTCGCCTTCGAGTGGGAGATCGCGCCGCTCGGCCTCGTCGCGTCCGTCGCGTTCCTCATCGCCGCGCTCCTCATCGGCGTCGAGATCTGGCGACGCGTCCTCGGACACTTCGACGTCGCCGTAGGGTTCGCCGCGCTCGCCAGGGTCTGGTTCCTCTCGAGCCTGGGCCGTTACATCCCCGGCAAGATCTGGCAGTTCGTCGGTGTGGCGGAGCTCGGCAAGGGCGCAGCGCTTCCGGCGCTCGTCGGCGTGTCGTCCCTCCTCGTGTACATGGGGTTCGTCGTGCTCGCCGCGTGGATCGTCGGGATCTACCTGGCGCCGGCGGCAGCGCTCGGGGAGCTGGCCCCCATCGCGCCGGCGCTCCGCGTGGCGACGCCGGCCGCGCTCCTCTTCGTGCACCCCCGGCCGATCCGGCGGTTGACGCGGTGGGCGACGAAGTTCGCGAGGATGGAGTTCGCGCCGTGGAAAGGCACGTGGCGTGACGGGCTCGTGCTCCTCGCCGCGTGCACGGTCCAGTGGCTCGCGTTCGGCATCGCCTTCCACCTCTTCGTGGCGAGCGTGACGAGCGTGGCGCCGTCGCTCTTCCCCGCCCTGACCGCGGCGTACGCCCTCGCCTTCCTCGCGGGGTACGCCGCGATCATCGTACCGGCCGGGCTCGGCGCGAAGGAGGGCGCGCTCACGGTCCTCCTCGCCTCGACCACACCGCTGCCCCTCGGCGTCTCGGCCGCGGTCGCCCTCGGGGCGAGGCTCTGGTCGATCGCGGGCGATGTGATCCCCGCGCTCGTCCTCCTTCGTTCAAGGAGAGCGGGGACGAGCGGAGCAACCCAGCCGGCGACAAGAGGAGCCCACCCCGCGGCAACCGGAGACGCCGACAGGAGCGCAGACGGGGCCGGGACCGGGACCGGCACCGGACCGGCGGGTCCGCATCACGGAGCCGGAGGACGGTCGCTGGACCGGTCGATCCGCTTCTACGAGGAGCGGTACGCCGCGCCGCCCGGCGCGATGCGTGACTACCGCCTCTACCTCGACCTCGTAGAGGCGAAGGCGGGGCAACGCGTCCTCGATGTGGGGTGCGGAGAAGGGTTCTTCCTGGAAGCGGCCGCCCGCGCGGGGCTCCGAACGGTCGGCGTCGAGATCGTCGAGAGCGCGATCCGCATCGCTCGGGAACGAGAACCCGCCGCAGGCCTCGCCATCGCCGCCGGCGAGGCGCTGCCTTTCGCCACCGCCTCCATGGATCGGGTGACCTGCCTCGGCAGCCTCGAACACTTCGCGGATCCCGCCGCAGGCGCACGGGAGGTCGCACGGGTCCTTACGCCCCACGGGCGCGCGCTCATCGTCGTGCCCAACCGTCGCTTCCTCGGCTGGCGCCTGATCGGGCGCCGGGGAACCGAGCAACAAGCCGTCGGGGAACTCCTCCTGGACCGGGCCGAGTGGCAGGCACTCCTCGAGGCCGCCGGACTACGGGTCCTGAAGGTGGTCCGCGAGCCCTGGCACACCAAGCCGTTCCCGTCCCAGCTGAAGCGGATCGCCGCCCGTGCCGCGTGGCACCTCCTCCCGCTCCGCTGGACGTACCAGTTCGCGTTCACCTGTGAACGTGCTTGAGGTGCGAGGGCGCAAGCAGCGCCCTGGCCTTGTCATACCCCTCCCCACCTCATGTGATGCTTCACCCTCGAGGATCCCGGTGTCCCGTACGCTGGAGCCGTCGGCCGAGCGCTTCCAGCTCGGCACGCTGCTGGGCGATGAGTTCGGCGAGGAACCCGAAGCCGAAGAGGAGGAACCCGAGCGTCTCCAGCAGGATGACGAGGTAGAGGAGGGGTCTGAACCCGAAGGGCGGCATCGCGTGGAGCATTCGCAGCACGATCGTTCCGAGCCCGACGAGGACGCCGAGCCCCGCGAGGGCGAGGCCGCTGATCCCGAAGAGGAGGAGGGGCTTGCGGGCGAAGAAGAGGAAGAACGCGACGGAGATCAGGTCGAGGAGGCCGATGACGATCCGTCCCCTCCCCGAGTACTTCGATCGACCATGGCGTCGCGGGTAGAGCTGGATGTCGATCTCCGTCAGGGAGAACCCCCGGGCGTAGGCGAGGACGACGAAGAAGCGGTGCCAGTCGTGTCTGAGGTGGACCTCGTCGAGGACTTCTCGCCGGAACGCCTTCATCGAGTTCAGGTCGGAGACCGGAACATCGAAGAGGAGTCGGTTCAGCCGGTTGTAGATCCCGGATACGCGGTGTTTCTCGTACGCGCCGACCTTGCGCCCGGTGACGATGTCCCATCCCTCGTCGAGTTTGGCGAGGAATCGGGGGATCTCGTCGGGCGAGTGCTGGAGGTCGGCATCGTAGAGGATGAGGAACTCGCGGTCCGTGGCCGCGGCGCCGGTGAGGAGGGCCTCGGTCTTGCCGAAGTTACGGCGGTGGCTGACGACGCGGAACCGGTCCCACCCCTCGGCCTCGCGTCGTGCGACGTCGGCCGTCCCATCGGTCGATCCGTCGTCGACCAGGATGACCTCGCCCTCGAGTTCGAAGCGCTCGAACGTGTCGCGGAGTTCACGGACGAGGTCCGGAATGTTCTCGGCCTCGTCGTAGGCGGGGATGAGGACGGCGAAATTACGCCGGGCTTCGGCCGAGAGGCGCAAGGCTCCGGGCGTGGTCGGCAGCTTCGCGGTCACGGCGCGGTCCACGGTCGTCTCAGACGCGCTTGCGCATGCGTGCCGAGAGGACCCCGAGCTGGTCGCGGTACTTGGCGACCGTCCGCCTGGCGATCTGGATCCCCTCTTCCTTGAGGATGTTGACGATCGCCTGGTCGGTGAGCGGACGCCTCGGGTCCTCTTCCGCGACGAGCTTCTGGATCCGGGCCTTGATCCCGCGTGCGCTGACGTCCTCGCCGGTCGTCGTCGAGAGCCCGCTCGAGAAGAAGAACTTCAGCGGGAGCACGCCCCGGGGCGTCTGGACGAACTTCTCGTTCGTCACGCGCGAGACGGTCGACTCGTGCATGTTGATGACCTCGGCGACCTCTCGCAGCGTCAGCGGCTTGAGGTACTGGACCCCCCGCTCGAAGAACTCGTGCTGCCGGTCCACGATGAAGTTCATGACCTTGAGCATCGTCTGACGGCGCTGCTCGATCGCCTGGATCATCCAGTTCGCGCTGTTCAGCTTGCTCGAGATGAACTCCTTGTTCTCGCCCTGGAACTTGTTCTTGTCGCGCGCGATCTCGCGGTAGGCGCGCGAGAGCTTCAGGCGAGGCAGGCTCGTGTCGTTGAGGAAGACGAGGTACTCGCCATCGATCTTCTCGACGATCAGGTCCGGCGTGATGTAGTTGTCGGCCGGAGCCGCGTACTTGAGCCCCGGCTTCGGGTCGAGCTTGGCGACCTCGTCGGCCGCGGCCTGGACATCGCGCGGCGTGATCGAGAGTTCCTTCGAGATCTCGGACCAGCGGTGATTGATGAGCTGGTCGAAGTAGTCGTGCACGATCCGGTACGCAAGGGTGTCCTCGAGGCCCGTGTCGCGGAACTGGAGGAGCAGGCACTCCCGCAGGTCGCGAGCGCCGACGCCGGCCGGCTCGAAGCCCTGGATGATGGCGAGCATCTCCTCGGCCTCTTCGAGGGTGAACGGCTCGAGCGGCTGGCCGTCTTCCGTCCAGTTGTGCCCCTCCTTCCGGACCCAATCGTTCAGCCCCTCGAGGACCTGTTCGAGGGAGCAGGTGAGATACCCGTTGTCGTCGATGTTCCCGATGATCTCCTCGCCGAGCAGGACCTGCCTGTCGGAGAGTCGCATGAGGTTGAGCTGGTCCCGAAGGTGGTCGGCCAGGTCGCGGGTATCGACGGGCACGGGCTCGTAGTACTCCCGCTCCTCGTATTCGGCGCGGCGGCCGCCGGCCTCGAATCCGTCGAGGAGGATCTCCTCCCAGTCGATCTGCTCTTCCTTCTCCTTCTCCTCCTTCTCCTGCTCCTTGTCCGGCGCGAGTTCCTCCTCGGGCGCGACGGCCGGCTCCTCGAGTTCAAGGAACGGGTTGTTGAGCAGCTCCTGCTTGATATGCTGCTGGAGGTCCAGAAGCGGCATGTACAGGAGATCCATCGCCTGGTAGAGGCGAGGATTGATCTTCATCTCCTGCCGGAGCTGGGTACCCTGATAGAGTCCGGTTCTGATGCTCATACCCCTTCCGGTCGTCGATATCGTTCGCGCATGCGCGCGGTCAACGTAGGTCCGAAGTAGATCTCGGCGACCTCATCATTCCAGACCAGTTCGGCGACGGTTCCCGAGACCCGCACCTTACCGTCATACATGATGTATGCCCGATCCACGATGTCGAGGGTCTGCTCGACGTTGTGATCGGTGATGATCGCGCCGATGCCGCGGTGACGGAGTCCGGCGACGATCTGCTGGATGTCGTGCACCGCGATCGGGTCGACCCCGGCGAAGGGCTCGTCGAGGAGCATGAACTTGGGCTGCCCGACGAGCGCGCGGGTGATCTCGAGTCTTCTGCGTTCGCCACCGGAGAGCGAATAGGCCCTCGCGTTGCGGAGATGCTTGATCGACAGTTCGTCGAGGAGCATCTCGAGGCGTTCCTTTCGCTCCGCCCTGGAGAGGGGCAACGTTTCGAGGATCGCCATGATGTTCTCCTCGACCGTCAGCTTGCGGAAGACGGACGGTTCCTGGGCGAGGTACCCGATCCCGCGCCGTGCCCGCTGGTACATGGGCACGTCGGTGATCTCGGACTCGTCGAGGTAGACGTGTCCGGCGTCCGGGGAGATCAGGCCGACGATCATGTAGAAGGTCGTGGTCTTCCCCGCCCCGTTCGGCCCCAGGAGTCCGACGATCTCGCCCTGCGAGACGTGCAGGTCGACCTCGTTGACGACGCGCCGCTTGCGAAACGCCTTGACGAGGCCCCTCGCGGAGAGCGTGCTCGCCGTCTCCGGCTCCAGCGTTGCGACCCCCGTGGTCCTCCCGGCCTCGACCGGCCTTTCTTCGAACATCTCAGGCAAAATCCCTACCGTCCAGGTTCGGGCGGCGTCTCGTCGCTCCGGCTCGGGCGAGCCGGCTCGAGGTGCAGACCGTGGATCGGACCGTCGGCCTCGACTTCACTGACTTCGCCGTCCTTCAGGTGCAACACGATCCGGTTCGCGACCAGGTAGTTCACACTCGGAGCGTCCTGCTCCCGTCCGTCCTCACGGAGTCGGTAGAGCGAGCGTGCCCGACCGTCGGCGCCGACGGCGACGAGTCTCTCGAGCACGGTCCTCATCTCGGTCTCCGCGCTGTCCGGCGCTTCGGCCTCGGCCGGCGTGCCGGGCAGCGGCTCGCCCGGGGCGGGCTCATCGGTCCCGGGCACCGACTTCGCGACCGGGGCCGGCTCCTGCACGAAGTAGCCGGTGATCGTGTCGCCCCGGAGCCAGTCCCTCGCGATGAGCGGCGCGAGTCCGACATCGGTGGAGTCGGCGGCCCGTTCGCCGTACGCGTCCCCGACGGCGATGACTTCCGTGAGCCGCTGACCGGGCGTGAGGGCATCGATCGAGTCCGCGATCAGCCAGAACTCCTCCGCGATAACCCGCGGCCTCGCCGGGCCGATCCCGGGCAGATCGGGGTCGGAGGCCGTCGCCCGCACCGTCTCCGGGCTCGCCGCGTCCGCCGTGTCCGCAGTCTCCGTCGCCGTCCGCGGCCCAAACGCGATGAGTCGGTCCAGCTCGCCCTCGTGGAAGAGGATCCGGATCTTCGGCGCATCCATCCTCATCTCCTTGGAGGTGAGGATCGCGTCACCGGACGCGATCACTTCGCGCAGCGCCTCTTCCTCCCGCCACGCCTCGATCTCCTCGCCGGCCAATGCGTAGCTCTCTTCCTCGACCCTGGCGTTCCCGGTCAGGAGCATGCGGTCCTCGAGCTGGTCGAACTCCGCCTCGTCGGCCCAGCCACGCATCTCGCCGCGCTGGATCTCGACCTGCCCGATCGCGCGGAAGACGCGTTCTCCCAGCATCTCCATCCAGTCCGCATCGATCTCGAGCGGCGGCCGGTCCTCCGCGTCGGCGCCCCCGCCGGCGGCGTCCGCCGGCGCGTCCAGGGTCGCGGTCGCAGGCGCCGGACCGTCGTAGAGGATCGCGTGCGGCCGTCCCCGTACGATGGCTCGGGCCTCGGGCCGGTGCTCCATCTCGCGGAAGTACTCGAGCTCGGTGCCGCGGACGACCGACCCCTTTTCGATGTCGGTCAGGACGACCTCCTCGCCGCGGGCGAGGATACGGCCGTCGTGGTCGAAGTAATCGACGCGGTCCGCCTCGAGCGTCTTGAGCGAGTCCCGGTAGAAGACCCGGCCGATGAAGCGCCGCTCCCCGGTGACCGAATGGCTCTCCGCGCTGTCGGCGTCGATCGAGACCCCGCCGGTGCAGACGATGCGCACGCCGCCTCGGAGCACCGTCCGCTCGAACGGCGTCCCCCGGTCGAAGATCTTCAGGTCCTCGCCCCGCTCGATCTCGCAGCGCCGCTCGGCCGGACCGGGCGACGGAGCGAACGCGGCGCCGGCCACGATGAGGGCTCCGAGGGCGAGGCCGCGGATCGCCATCAGAACTCCAGCCTCATCCCCTCGGCGCCGCCCCGGGGGTCCCGGAGCTGGATGTTGCGGAGCTGGGCATCGGCGGTGAAGCCGGTCCCTCTCAACGTCGTCCCGTCCCCGTGGTGGATCGTCGTCGGCCGATCGCTCCAGATCCGCTGCTCCTGCGGACTGTAGTGCAGCTCATCGGACTCGATCCGTCTGCCCCCTTCCCGGTCGATGAGGACGACGTCTCCGCGCGCGGTCATCTCCTCGGTCCGGGTATCGAACTCACCCTCCAGGGACGTCAGGACGGCCGCCTCGTCGCCGCCGGCCGCGAAGAGGGTGAGGTGCACTCGCTTCAGGAGGGCGCGTCGCGCGTCGTCGTACATGTACTGAGTATCGGCACGGAGCACGCCCTGCCGGATGCCTTCGGCCGTGATGTAATGCTCGACCGATATCATGATGTTGTCCGCGTCGAGTTCTGCGAACTCCTCGCCCGCGACGGGGCCCTGGTCCGCGCGGCCGCACGCGACGCCGGCGAACCCCGCGAATACGACGAGCGCGAGTCCCGCGATCCTGGGCCCCGGCGCGGATACGGCGGCCGGGCCGAGTGCTGCCCGCCGGGCCATCACACCACTCCCGCGCGCATGAGGTCGTGCAGGTGCACGATCCCGATGAGTCGCCGCTCCCCGTCCACGACGGGGAGCGCCATGATCCCGTGTTTCTCCATCCGGTAGACGGCCGCGGCCGCCAGTTCATCCGGTCCGATCAACTTGGGTGTGCGGTTCATGACGTCGGCCACGGTCATATCCAGCGGGTCCTCGACACGTTCCATGAGCCGGGCCAGGTCTCCGGCGGTCACCACGCCTATTACCCTCGACTCGGGGTCAAGGATCGGCACGGTCCCGCGCTTCTCGGCGAGGAGGACCACGCATTCGCGCATCGTCGCCGTTTCGGGGAGCCACGGGTACCCATCGGTGATCATCGTGTCTCGGACGCGGAGCGTGAGCTTGCGGCCGAGCGCGCCGCCGGGGTGGAGCCGCGCGAAGTCCTCGCGCGTGAACCCGCGTCGCAGCAGGAGCGCGACGGCGAGCGCGTCGCCCAGCGCGAGCGTCGCGGTCGTCGAGGTCGTCGGCGCGAGCCCGTGCGGACAGGCCTCCTCCGCGACCGAGCAGTCGAGGACCACGTCGGCGGCGTGGGCGAGCGTGGATTCGGTCCGGCCCGTCATCGCGATCCTCTTGACGCCGAGCCGGGTCAGGAACTCGATGAGCCCGGTCAGCTCTTCCGACTCGCCGCTCTTCGAGATCAGGATCGCGACGTCCTCACGGCCCACGATCCCGAGGTCGCCGTGCAGCCCTTCAACCGGGTGGAGGAAGGTCGCCGGCGTCCCGGTCGAGGTGAGGGTGGCCGCGATCTTCCGTCCGATGATCCCGCTCTTGCCCACGCCGCTCACGATCACGCGGCCGGGCGCGCGGAAGATGATGTCGACGGCTTCGAGGAACGCGTCCCCGACACGACCCTCGAGGTCGAGGAGCGCCTCGGCCTCCATCCGGATGACACGTCGCGCGCGGCTCAGCAGCTCGGGGCCGGTGATGGCCGCGCCCGCCTCGCCCCGGACGGAGCTCGCTCCGTCCGCGCCGCCATCGTGCCGGGAGACGGCGCCCTCTGTCGCGATCACCTCAGTCTTCATGTGCCTCTTCGATCGTCTCTTCACGCGCGCGGCGGTAGTCCTCCACGAGGCCGTTCCACTCGCCGCGGGCCTTGAGCAGCGCCTCGACGAACTCGCGGACCGCGCCGTGGCCTCCGGGCCGGCGAGTCTGCCAGCGTGCGAGCGCCCGGACCTCGGGGACCGCGTTCGCGACGGCGACGGGGAGCCCGACCCGGGCAAGGGCCGGCAGGTCGGCCAGGTCGTCGCCGACGAAGGCGACCTCGTCCCAATCGACGCCGTGCTCCGCGATCAGCCGCTCGAGGGTGGGCAGCTTCCTGCCGGCCGTGTCCTGGTAGCACGGGATCCCGAGCTCCTCCGCCCGGATCCGGGTCGCGTCCGAGGCCCGGCCGCTGATCAGTGCGACCGGCAGCCCGGCCCATACCAGCATTCGGATCCCGAGCCCGTCGGAGATGTCGAACTTCTTGAGTTCGACGGCGCGTCCGTCCTCCGTCCTCCCGATGTAGACGCCGTTGTCGGTGAGCACGCCATCGACGTCGAAGAGGACGAGGCGGACTCGCCGCGCCAGCTCCCTCGGCAGCGGCTCAGCCATCGCTCGCCTCACCGGCCGTCGCCGCGCCCTGCGCCCGCTCGAGCGCTGCGCGGATCTCGAGGACCTCCTCGAGGAGGGGGCGCAGGCGCTCGAGCGGCAGCATGTTCGTCCCGTCCGACGGCGCGTTCGCGGGATCGGGGTGGACTTCGAGAAAGAGCCCGTCGGCGCCCGCCGCGACGGCCGCGCGCACGAGCAGAGGGATGAAGCGCGGGTCACCGCCGGAGGAGCCCCCCGCGCGTCCGGGCCGCTGGACCGAGTGGGTGCCGTCGAAGACGACGGCCTCGCCGGTCGCATCGCGCATCCGGGCGAAGGACCTCATGTCGACGACGAGGTCGCCGTAGCCGAAGAAGGTGCCGCGTTCGGTGACGGCGAGCGCGGTCGCGCCGGCGGCCCTGGCCTTCGCGACGGCGCCGGCCATCTCTTCCGGGGCCATCCACTGTCCCTTCTTGAGGTTGACCGGCCGCCCCGTCGCGGCGACCGCGGTCACCAGGTCGGTCTGCCTGCAGAGGAAGGCCGGGACCTGCAGCGCGTCGCAGACCTCGGCGGCCGGCCCGGCCTGCCACGGCTCGTGGACGTCGGTCAGGACGGGGAGCCCGGTCTCGCGGCGGACGCGCGCGAGCCGCTCGAGGCCGGTTTCGAGGCCCGGCCCGCGAGGCGAGTCGACTCGGCTGCGGTTCGCCTTGTCGAAGGACGCCTTGAACACGATCGGGAGCCCGAGATCCTCGCCGATCCGGGCGAGCGCCTCGGCGACCCGGAGGTTCAGTCGATCCTCCTCCAGGACGCAAGGTCCGGCGATCAGGAAGAACGGGGCGCCGGTGCGAAACAGATCGGCCACGCCCGCCGCCATCGTCGAGGCCTGCGCCGCGGACATCATTGCCCCACCCCCACCGCCTCGGTCCGGGACCCGGACCCCTCATCGGGGACCGCCATGCCGCGCCGCTCCATCGCCGCACGAATGAACGAGACGAAGAGCGGGTGCGGGCTCATCGGCCTCGACTTCAGTTCCGGGTGGAACTGGCACCCGATGAACCACGGGTGCTCCGGGAGCTCGATCATCTCGACGAGGTTGCCGTCCGGCGAGAGGCCGCTGAAACGGAGCCCGTACTCGGCCATCCGGTCCCGATAGGCGTTGTTGACCTCGTAGCGGTGGCGGTGGCGCTCGCTGATCTCGAGGACGCCGTAGATCTGGTGGACGCGGGAGCCGGGGCGCAGACGCGCAGGGTACGCGCCCAGCCGCATCGCCCCTCCGAGTTCACTCGTCTGCCGCTGCCCGTCCGACAGGCAGATGACCGGATCGGCCGCGTCCTCGTGGAACTCCGAGGAGTGCGAATCGGGGAGCCCGCAGACGTTGCGGGCGAACTCGATCACCGCGCACTGGAGCCCGAGACAGATCCCGAAGAACGGGAGCCGCTCCTCCCGGGCGTAGCGGATCGCGCTCACCATCCCATCGATGCCCCGGACCCCGAACCCGCCCGGGATGACGAGCCCATCACATTCGGCCAGCCGCTCGAGCCCGCCGTTCTCTTCGAAGAGCTCGCTCGAGATCCATTCGATCTCGACGCCGACGTCGTTCGCGACGCCGCCATGGATCAGCGCTTCCTGCACCGACTTGTACGCGTCGACCAGCGAGGTGTACTTCCCCACGACCGCGATCCGGACCGATCCGTGGCGCGGGTTCTTGATCTTCTCGACGACCCGTGTCCACGGCTCCAGATCCGGCTCCTTCGTCTTGAGCCCGAGCCGTTCGACGACGAGCGCGTCCAGCTTCTGTGCGTGGAACTCGAGCGGGACCTCGTAGATCGTCTCCATGTCCCGCGCCTCGATGACGGCGGCCACGTCGACGTTCGAAAAGAGCGCGATCTTGCGCTTCAGGGTGTCGTCGAGCGGATGCTCGGCGCGGCAGATCAGGACATCGGGCTGGATCCCGATCTCCATGAGCTCGCGCACGCTGTGCTGCGTCGGCTTCGTCTTGAGCTCGCCCGCGGCGGCGATGAACGGGATCAGCGTGACGTGGATGAAGAGCGTGTGCTCGCGCCCCACATCCTGACGGAACTGGCGGATCGCCTCGAGGAACGGGAGTGACTCGATGTCGCCGACCGTGCCGCCGATCTCCGTGATCACCACGTCGTGGTTCGTCGCGAGACGACGGATCGCCGTCTTGATCTCGTCCGTGATGTGCGGGATGACCTGCACCGTCGCGCCACGGTACTCGCCACGACGCTCCTTCGTGATCACGTCCCGGTAGATCCGACCGCTCGTGATGTTGTTCGCCTGCGAGAGCGACTCTTCAATGAACCGCTCGTAGTGGCCCAGGTCGAGATCCGTCTCCGCGCCGTCGTCGGTCACGAAGACCTCCCCGTGCTGGTACGGCGAGAGGGTGCCCGGATCTACGTTGATGTACGGGTCGAACTTCTGGATCGTGACCCGGAGCCCACGCTCGACCAGGAGCCGTCCAAGCGAGGCGGCGGCGATCCCTTTGCCAAGCGAAGAGACGACGCCGCCGGTGACGAAAATGTACTTGGTCGGAGGACGGATCTCGTCGGTCATTCGTATCCCATGACGTTGAAATGAGCTAGCCCTGACGGGCGAGGAGCCGCTCCTCGGCCCGCCGTGCATCTTCGTACGTGTCTACACCGTGCTCCACGTCGTCGACGATCGCGACGCCGATCCTGAGACCCGCGGCGAGGGCGCGGAGCTGCTCGAGCCGTTCGATGCACTCGAGCTCCGCCGGCGGCAGCGCGACCCATCGGGCCAGGGCGTCCGGTGCATATGCATACACCCCGACGTGCCGCAGGTACCGCGGCGTCGCGAGCTCGTCGGGGCCGGGCTCGCCGTCCCGTCGCCAGGGGATCGGCGAGCGCGAGAAGTAGAGCGCGCCGCCGTCGTCCCGCCGTACGACCTTGACGACCGCGGGGTCGCGCCACGCCTCCAGCGTCCGGACGGGCGCCGCCGCGGTCCCCACGTCCCACCCCTCGAGGACGAGGCGGGCCGCGCCCGCGACCGGCGCCTCGGCCAGGAACGGCTCGTCGCCCTGGACGTTGACGATCACGTCGTATCCGCTCCAGGCGGGCATCGACGCGACCTCCGCGACGCGATCCGTCCCCGACGGGTGGGTCGGCGAGGTCAGCTCGACCGGCACGCCCGCAGACCGGCACACCGCCGCAACCTCATCGCTGTCCGTCGCGACGACGACGGCATCGAAGATCGACATGCTTCGAACACGCCGGACGACCCACTCGATCAACGGCCGCCCCGCCAGCGGGTGGAGCGGTTTGCGTGGCAAGCGTTCCGACCCGATTCGGGCAGGGATGACGCCGAGGATACGTCGCGAGGGCATGCGTCGGTTCGGGTGGGGAGTCCGCGCGAACGATGCAAATTTCACGCCTGAATCTAGCGGCGAGGGGGCCGGGTGTCAAAGAGGCGGGCGAGGCGGGTCAGCGCCGCCGCCAGCGGCGCTTGTCGTCGAAGGGCCAGGAGAGCCCGATACCGAAGTCGATGTCGTCGAGGGGTGCGACCGGGTTGGTCGTGACCCGGAAGTACGGCCCGAAGAACTGGAGCCGGACCCCGATGTTCTGCTCGAGGTCGCGGGGCGTATCCTCCGTCCACGCCATGCCGAACACGTGTATGACCTGAAGTTCGGGCGGACCGAGGCCGAAGAGGGTCAGGGTGCGGGCGATGGGGATGATGTACTTGCTCTCGACGAAGACGAGTCGGTCGCCGCGGAACTCGCCGATGTCGAAGGTCGGGAGCGTTCCCGACCCGCCGACGAAGCTCCAGCGCTGCCGGGGCAGCGAGCGGGTCCCCGGCGCCGGTCCCTGGAAGCGCCATTCGACTTCGAGGACGTGGTCGGCGAGGGCGTCCATCGCCCATTCGCCCCAGAGAGCGTAGCGGGCGAAGCGAAAGTCCGCGCCGAGCACGTCGTCGGCGACCTCGGCCTCCGCGCCGGCCTCGGCCGCCGCGAAGTTCCCGATCCAGTCTCCGGTGAGGCCGAGACCGAGGCTCGCGATGCGGCCCTCGTCGATCGGGGGGTTCGGCCGGAACGCGCCGTCGAAGAGGACCCACGGGTCGCCGGCGCCGAGGGACCCGGCGCGTTCGGAGCGCGCGTCGACCCGCACGACGGCGCCCCGGCCCTCGCGGCCGAAGCGCCGCTCGAGTCTGGCGTAGACCGTCTCGGTCTCGTAGTAGTTCCGGTAGTCCTTGCCTCTGACGAGGAAGGAGAGCGAGTTGTGCAGGTCGCCCCGGATCCACTCCTCGTTCGTCACGGTCCGCTTCTCGGCGCCGAGGAAGGCCGTGTACTTGCCCCGCCGTACCTCGAATTCGAGGCCGCCGTCGAGATCGCCTCGCCCTGAGCGGTACCCGACCCAGCCGTTCACCCGCGGCTCGACCCTGCCTCGCGCCGGGAGGAGGTACGACGCGCCCCAGTTCAGGCCGAGGGCGTTGACGCGGTCGTACGTCGGTGCTTCGAAACCGAGCAAGCCGCGCAGCACGATGCGGGGCGTCCTCGTCGTGCCCACGATGCGGATGACGTCCGGGCCGCGTTCGACGCGATACGGCGCGCTCGGCCGGTCGACGACCCGGCCGCCGATCGCGGCGAGCTCCGAGCGGTAGAGCCCGCCGGCGATGTTGACCGCGTCGCCCCGCACCCGTGCGGTCGGGCGGAGGAAGACGTTCGCGTCCACGCCGACGAGGTCGCCGCCGATCTCGCCCTCGAGGGTGAAGGTCGCCGCGATGACCAGGACCGACCCGGGGACCCGGTCGCCCTCGCCGATGAGCGTGTCGCGGGTGACGAGGAGGTAGTCGCCCGCATTGAGGAGCCGACTGAGCCGGAGGTCGAGGGCCGGCTCGCCTTCGCCGGCCCGCTCGACCCGCTGGGCGTCGGCCGGTCGGTGCGTCGCGAGGAGGAGCAGCCCGGCCACGAGGACCGGGAGCGCCCGGAGGCGCGCCCGTCTCGACGCCGACGCCCGCGTCGTCGGATCGCCTGTCCGGGGCGTCATCCGCTACGCCCGGGGGTGGAATCGGCGGTGCACATCGCGCAGGTACTCGCGGTCTACGTGGGTGTAGATCTGCGTCGTCGCGATGTCGGCGTGGCCGAGCATCTCCTGTACCGCCGCGAGGTCCGCCCCGCCCTCGAGGAGGTGCGTCGCGAAGGTGTGGCGCAGCGTGTGAGGCGTGACCCGCTTCCGGATCCCTGCACGCTCGACGTGCTTGCGGAGGATTTTCCACGCGCCCATCCGTGAGAGCGGCCTCCCCCGGGCGTTCAGGAAGACGACCCCGTCGCCTTCTCCCTTCTCGAGCCGGGGCCGGAGCTCCCGGAGGTAGAGGTCGAGGGCGCGGACCGCGCTCCTCCCGATCGGGACGAGCCGTTCCTTCGCGCCCTTGCCGTAGACCGAGGCGAACCCGTCCTCGAGCCAGAGGTCGCGCAGCCTGAGGGTGATGAGCTCCCCGACCCGGACGCCGGAGGCGTAGGCGAACTCGAGGAGCGCCCGGTCGCGCCAGTAGAGACGGTCCATGGGGTCGGGCGCCTCGAGGAGCCGTTCGATCTCGCCGCGGCTCAGGACGCCGGGGAGCCGGCGCCAGCTCCGGGGCGCCTCCAGCCGCTCGCTCGGGTCCGAGACCACGTGGCCCTCGGCGAGGAGGAAGGCGAAGTACGTGCGGACCGCGGAAAGCGCCCGACGGATCGAGGTCGCCTCCAGCCCGCGGTCCTTGAGATCGTAGACGAACGCCCGGAGATCGGCCGCCGTGGCTTCGCCGGGCCGCTCGACGCCCCGGGCGCGGAGGAACGCGATGAGCCTGCCCACATCGCGGCCGTACGCGTCCAGCGTACGTTCCGACAGCCCACGCTCGAGCAGGAGGTGTTCCAGGAACGTCTGGAGTCGGAAAGCGCTCATCTTCGCAGGATTCGAGGCCGCACCGGACGGTCCGGTCCGTCTCTATGGCCGGGGCCGTGCGTGCGTGGCTCCATCAGGGTGTGCGGCGCCGTGAATGCCACCACCAGAGCAGAATGAGCCCGATGACGACGACGGCGATCACGAGGAGGATGCCGCTCGCGCGATCGAACAGCTCGAGGATCGCCTCCCACTGGCGGCCCGCCAGCGTCCCGAGCGCGACGAGGGATCCGTACCAGATCGCGCTCGCGGCGGCGATCGGCACGACGATCCGACGGAGCGGCACACGGCTGATCCCTGCGAAGACCGGCACGACGGCGCGCACCGCCGGCAGGAACCGACTCGTGAAGATCGCGATCGTGCCCCACCTGTGGTAGAACCACGCGATCTGCTCGAGCTGGTGCGGCCGCAGGAGCCAGTGGCCGACCGGTGTTCGGAAGAAGGCGTTCCCGTACCGGCGCGCCAGCCCATAGACCGCGATGGCGGACGCCGTGTTCGGAAGCCACGTCACGAGGAAGACCAGGACCGGATCGGCCTGGCGCGTGGCCGCGAGGAACGCGCCAAAGAGTACGAAGGTGTCCGCGGGGACCGGCGGTACGAGGTTCTCGATCGCGGCGCCGGCGCCGATCACCAGGTAGATCAGGACCGGCGGCAGATCGGCGAGGCGCTGGACGACCGCGTCGATGAAGCCCTCCCGTCCGGCGCCTCAGCCGTTCACCGAATCGAGTAGGGCGATGGCGAGCGCGGCGATCCCTTCGCCCCGGCCGATCCATCCCATCCCCTCGTTCGTCGTCCCCTTGACCGACACGTGCCCGATCCCGGTCCCGATCGCCGCGGCCAGGCGCTCCCGCATCTGCGCGGCGTACGGTGCGATCCTGGGCGCTTCACAAATCACGGTCACGTCCACGTTCACGACACGGTAGCCCCGCTCGTCGACGAGGCGAACCGCACGCTGCAGGAGGTCGATCGAATCGGCGTCCTTCCACCGGGGATCGCTCGGCGGAAAATGCGTGCCGATGTCGCCGAGCGCGGCGGCGCCCAGGATCGCGTCGGTCACTGCGTGGGCGACCGCGTCCGCGTCGGAGTGGCCGGCGAGCCCGCGGTCGTACGGGATCTCGACGCCGCCCAGGACCAGCCGGCGCCCCGCCTGGAACCGGTGGGAGTCGTAGCCGATCCCGGTCCTCACGTGCGCGCCCCCAGGTCGCGGGCCGTCCGCCTCGCGAGCGCCGTCATGGGAGCGCCGCGGCGCCGCGCCGGGCGCAGCACGGGCACCCCTCGTCCCCGTCCTCGAACAGCGAGTAGTCCTGGTACCGGCGACGGGGCGTGAAGCCGGCGTCCTCGATAAGGCGCCGGATCTCCGACTCCGGCATGATGAAGTCGGTCCCGGCCGCGCTGACCACGTTCTCCTCGATCATGACCGAGCCGAAGTCGTTCGCGCCGAACGTCAGTGCGAGCTGCGCCATCTTCGGCCCCTGCGTCACGTACGAGACCTGGACGTTGTCGAAATTGTCGAGGATGAGTCGCGAGAGCGCGGTCATCCGCAGGTAATCCATCCCGGTCCCCAGCTCGATCCCCCACCCCTCCATCTCGGTGTGGAGCGGCTGGAACGACCAAGCGATGAACGCCGTGTAGTGGCCGGCGCCCCGCGCGAGGCTCCGCTTCTGCGATTCGCGGAGCTTGAACAGGTGCTCGAGGCGGTCCTCCCAGACCTCGCCCACGCCGTACATCATCGTCGCGGTCGTGAGCATCCCGATCTCGTGCGCCGCCTCGTGGATCTCGAGCCACCGGCTCGCGTCGATCTTCTTCGGCGCGATCACGTCCCGGACCGCGTCGACCAGGATCTCCGCTCCGGCGCCCGGCATCGAGTCGAGGCCCGCCTGGTGGAGCTGGAGGAGGACCTCGTCGAGCGGGAGCTTCGACACGCGGGTCATCATCTCGATCTCCGACGCGCTGAATCCGTGCACGTGGATCGGATGGTGCTCCTTGATGTAGCGGAGCAGCCCGAGGTACCAATCGAGCGGGAGGTACGGGTTGTGACCGCCCTGGATCAGGATCTGGACGGCGCCCAGCTCCTTCGCCTCGTCGATCTTGCGCCCGATCTCCTCGTAGCTCAGCACGTACGCCTCGTCGTCCTTCGGGCGACGGTAGAACGCGCAGAAGCGGCAGTCGGTGACGCAGAGATTCGTGTAGTTGATGTTCCGGTCGACGATGTAAGTCACGACGTCGCCCGGCACCTTGGCCCTCCGGAGCGCGTCGGCCCGCGCCGCGAGCTCGAGGAGCGGGGTCTGCGTCGCCTCGTGCAGCCACGCCTCGATCTCGGCCGCGTGCGGGCGGGTGTGCAGCGGCGGCGGCACGTACTCGACCCTCGCGGCCGGCGCCCGGGCGCCGGCCGCGCCCTCGGGCGTCGCGGGCCGCCGCCGTGGAGCGACGGTCTGCAGGATGGGAAGCGACCGCTGCTCCGCGGCGCTGCCCCCGTTCAGCATCGATGGTTTCGACATCGCCTTCCCGTGGACGGTCGTGCCGGCCGCGCCCGGCCCTGTTCAGGACCCGGCGAGCGGCCGGATGTTCACCACTCCCGGATCTCGTTGTAGAGCGCGTCCCGCTCCACGGGCCGTTTCCCGGCGTCCTTGATCAACCGGATGATCTCCGGGAACGTCAGCCCCTGGGGCGTGCTCGCGCCGGCCTCGTGGTAGATCCTCTCCTTGACGACCGTTCCTTCGAGGTCGTCCACGCCGAAGTGGAGTGAGACCTGGCTCACCTTCGGCGTATTCATGATCCAGTGCGCCTTGATGTGGTCGAAGTTGTCGAGGAAGAGCCGGCCCACGGCCAGGTTCTTCAGATCGTCGTACCCGGTCGTCGCGGTTCCCTGACGGCCGAGGCGCGCGCCCAGCTCGTTGTTGTCCGGGTGGTACGCGAGCGGGATGTACGTCAGGAAACCACCGGTCTCATCCTGCAGATCGCGCAGCATGAGGAGGTGATCGATCCGGTCCGCGTAGGTCTCGACGTGCCCGTAGAGCATCGTACAGTTCGTCGGGATCCCCAGCCGGTGCGCGGTCCGGTGCACATCGATCCACTCCTCGGCCGCGAGCTTGCGGTCCGCGATCGTCGCCCGGACCGCCTTGGAGAAGACCTCCGCGCCGCCGCCGGGCATCGAATCCAGCCCGGCAGCCCGGAGCCGGAGGAGGACTTCCTCGACCGAGCACTTCTCGATCCGCGCGAGGTGCGCGATCTCGACGGCGGTCAACGCCTTGATCTCGACGCCCGGGTGGCGTTCCTTGAGCCCTCGGATCAGCTCCTCGTAGTATTCGAGCCGAAGCTTGGGGTGCAGCCCGCCGACGATGTGGAACTCCCGGATCGGGGTGTCCCTCACCACATCCGCCTCGGCCCACGCCTCCTCCAGCGTCATCGTGTAAGCGCCCTCCTCCTTCGGACGCCGGGCGTAGGAGCAGAAGACACACGTGGCGCGCAGGATGCAGATGTTCGTCGGGTTGATGTGCTGGTTGGCCACGAAGAAGACCCGGTCGCCGTTCTTGCGACGGTTGACGTGGTCGGCCAGCGCGCCGACGGCCAGGAGGTCGTCCGTCTCGAAGAGCGTGATCCCCTCCTCACGCGTCAGCCGCTCGCCGGCGTGGACCTTCTCGGCGATCGGCACGAGGCGGGGATCCCTCGGCCGGACAATCAATTCTTCCGCAACGGCAGAAGCCATGGGATCGCTTCCCGGTTCAGAGAAACAGGTTGTTCGCGGGGAAGAATAAGGCGGCGGCCCGGGGCGGGCAAGCGAGTAGGGGCGGGTGCGCCGCCCCTACTCGCCGTCCCACCGGCGGACCAGGATGGAGGCGTTGTGTCCACCGAAGCCGAAGGAGTTGCTCAACGCCACCCGGACCGATCGTTCCAGCCTCTGGTTGTGCGCGTAGTTGAGGTCCAGCTCCGGATCCGGAGTCGAGAAGTTGATCGTCGGCGGGATGACGCCGTTCCGGCAGACGAGGACCGAAATGACCGCCTCGACCGCGCCGGCCGCACCGAGGAGGTGGCCGGTCATCGACTTGGTCGAGCCCATGACGAGTTCGTACGCGTGCTCGCCGAAGACAGCCTTCACGGCGAGCGTCTCGTTCAGATCGTTCGCGGGCGTGGATGTCCCGTGCGCGTTGACGTAATCGACCTCGTCGGGGCGGATCCCGGCGTCGGCGAGCGCGGCGCGCATCGCGAGCTGCGCGCCCGCGCCCTCGGGCGCCGGCGCCGTGAGATGGTACGCGTCCGCCGTCTGCCCGAAACCGATGATCTCGCCCAGGATCGTGGCGCCCCGTGCACGGGCGTGCTCGAGCTCCTCGAGGATGAGGCACCCGGCGCCTTCGCCCAGGACGAAACCGTCCCGCTCGGCATCGAACGGACGGCTCGCCGTCTCGGGCGAGTCGTTCCGCGTCGAGAGCGCGCGCATCGCCGCGAAGCCCGCCATCGTGAGCGGCGTGACCGTCGCCTCCGTACCGCCCGCGACCATGATGTCCGCCTCCCCGCGCTGGACGATGCGGAACGCATCGCCCAACGCGTGTGCGCTGGACGCGCACGCGGATACGGTACAGTAGTTCGGGCCGCGTACGCCGAAACGCATGGAAACCAGCCCCGCCGCGATGTCCGAGATGAACATCGGCACGAAGAAGGGGCTGATCCGCTGCGGCCCTCGCTCGAGGAGCGTCTTCGCCTGCTCCTCGAACGTCGCGATCCCGCCGATCCCGCTGCCGATCACGACGCCGATCCGGTCACGGTCGAGGTCGTCGAGCCGGTCGGCGAGTCCGGCGTGGCGCATCGCCTGGTCCGCGACGGCGATCGCGAACTGAGCGAACCGGTCCGTCCGGCGGATCTCCTTGCGGTCCATGTACTGGTCCGGCTCGAAGCCCTTGACCTCGCAGGCGAAGCGCACGGAGAAGTCCTCCGTCGCGTCGAACTGCGTGATCGGACCCGCGCCGCTCACGCCGTCCTGCAACGCGCGCCACGTCGACTCGACGTCGTTGCCGACCGGGGTCACCAGGCCGAGCCCGGTGACCACCACCCTCCGCCCTTCCGAAGCCCTGTCCTTCATTCGGGCCGTCTCCTGACCCAACTCACCCGCCCTGGTGCTCCTTCAGGTACCGAATCGCGTCGCCGACCGTCTGGAGCTTCTCGGCATCCTCATCCGGGATCTCGAGCTCGAACGCCTCCTCGAACGCCATGACGAGCTCGACCGTGTCCAGCGAATCCGCGCCGAGATCCTCGACGAACGAAGCGTCCTCGGTGACCTTCTCCGGCTCGACGCCCAGCTCGTTGACGATGATCTCCTTGACCCGTGTCTCGATGTTCTCCGCCATCATCCCCTCCAGTAGGTTGTCACATGACCATTCCGCCGTCGACCACGATCACCTGGCCGGTGATGTACCCCGCACCGGGGCCGGCCAGGAAGCGGACCACGGACGCAACGTCGTCCACGGTGCCGAGCCGGCCCAACGGGATCTGACCCGAGAGCTCGGCGCGGGCGGCATCCGTCATCGCCGCCGTCATCTCCGTCTCGATGAATCCGGGCGCGACCGCGTTGCACAGGATCCCGCGAGACGCGAACTCCTTGGCCACCGCCTTGGTCAGCCCGATCATCCCGGCCTTCGAGGCCGCATAGTTCGCCTGTCCCTTGTTCCCCGTCAATCCCACGACGCTCGTGATGTTGATGATCCGTCCCCGTCGACGGCGCATCATACCACGGGCCGCGGCCCGGATCGTGAGGAACGCGCCCTTCAGGTTCGTGTCCTGGACCCGGTCCCAGTCGTCATCGCTGAGCCGCACGAGGAGGTTGTCCTCGGTGATCCCCGCGTTGTTGACCAGGATGTCGAGCGGACCGACTTCCGCCTCGACGCGCTTGATCAAAGCATCGACGCTCGCGGAGTCGGCCACGTCACAGGCGTAACCCTGGTGCCCCTCGCCGGGGAGCTCGACGGCGACGCCCCGGGCCCGCTCCTCGCTGCGCGCGACCACGGCGACCCGTGCGCCCCCGCGCGCGAGCGCCTCGGCGATCGCGCGCCCGATCCCTCGACTCCCGCCGGTGACGAGCGCTACCTGACCGGCCAGTTCCTGCCCGTCGGACATCGATCTCCTTGGTTCAATCTTGAAGGAACGCCTCGATCTCGGCAACGGTCCCGAGCGTCCTCGCCTCCGCGCCCCGGTCGATCCTCCGGAGCAGGCCGCTCAGGACCGATCCGGGCCCGAGTTCGAGGAAACGCGTGACCCCCGCCTCGAGGATGGTCTGCATGCACGCCGTCCAGCGGACCGGCGACGTGAGCTGGCGGACCAGGAGTCGCCGCGCGTCGGCCGGGTCGTGGACCGCGCTGGCGTCCACGTTCGAGACGACCGGGAACGCGGGCCGCTCGAGCCGCACCGTCTCGAGCTGGGCCGCGAGCCCCGCCTCGGCGACGGCCATGAGCGGCGAGTGGAACGCGCCGGAGACGTTGAGAACGACGGCTCGCCGCGCGCCTGCCTTCTTCGCGAGGGCCGTCGCCCGTTCGACCGCGGCGACATCCCCGCTGATCACGACCTGGCCGGGCGCGTTATAGTTCGCCGGGACGCACTCGCTCCCCGCGGCCGACGCCTCACGGCAGACCCGTTCGACGGCCTCGTCGTCGAGCCCGAGGACGGCCGCCATCGTGCCCGGCCGCTCCTCGCCGCTTCGGAACATGAGCTCGCCACGGCGCCGAACGGTGCGGATCGCATCGTCGAAGCGCAGGGCGCCGGCGGCGACGTAGGCGCTGAACTCGCCGAGCGAGTGGCCGGCCGCGAAGCGAACGCCTTCCAGACGCGGGGCGAGGATGCGATGCACCGCGATCGAGTGCGCCAGGATCGCGGGCTGCGCGTTGAGCGTCGCCGTCAACTCGTCGTCCGGCCCCTCCCACATGATCCGGGAGAGGGCGAACCCGAGCGCGTCGTCCGCCTCCTGAAAAACGGCCTTCGCCTCAGGGAACCGTTCGGCCAGATCCCGGCCCATCCCGACGAATTGTGAGCCCTGGCCGGGGAAAAGGAGCGCTACCATCGCAGCACGGAGGAGGCCCAGGTGAAGCCGGCGCCGAAGGCGACCATCAGGACGTTCGCGCCCGGCCCGATCCGCCCCGAGGAGATGGCCTCATCGAGCGCGATCGGCAGCGTCGCCGAACTCATGTTCCCGTAACGGTCCACGTTGACGTAGACCCGTTCCATCGGGATCCCGGCGTACCGGGCCGTCGCTTCGATGATGCGGATGTTCGCCTGGTGAGGGATCAGGAGGTCGACGTCATCGCCGCACATCCCGGCGCGCTCGAGCGCCACTTCGGCCGCCTCGCACATCGAGCGGACCGCCGCCTTGAAGACTTCGCGACCCGCCATCTTGACGAGGTGCGAGCCCTCGGTGAGGACCGTCTCGTCGAAGGGCACGAGCGCGCCGCCCGCCGGACGCCAGAGGAGTTCGGCGAGGGTGCCGTCGGAGCGCATGTAGCTGGAGAGGATGCCGCGGCCGTTCGAGCTGCGCCGGAGCACGGCCGCGCCGGCGCCGTCACCGAAGAGGACGCAGGTCTTGCGGTCGGTCCAGTCGACGATGGCGCTCATCTTCTCGGCCGAGATGACGAGCGCGACCTGGCTACGGCCCGAGGCGAGGAACCCTTCGGCGACCGAGAGCGCGTAGATGAATCCCGAGCAGGCCGCGGCGACGTCGAAGGCGGCGGCGTTGGACGCGCCGATCAGGGCCTGGATGTCGCACGCGGTCGAGGGGAGCAGCCGGTCGGGCGTTGCGGTCGCGACGATGATGAGGTCGACCTCGTCGACCCCGATCCCGGCGTTCTCGAGCGCGGCCCGCGCCGCGCGGGCGCCCATCTCGGCGGCGCCCATGTCGTCGCACGCGATCCTGCGCTCGCGGATCCCGGTCCGCTCCCGGATCCATTCGTCCGACGTGTCGACCATCCGCTCGAGGTCGGCGTTCGTGAGGATCCGGTCCGGTACGTACCGACCGGTACCGACCACCTCCACCAGTGGTTTCGGTTCGCTCATGCCCCCTCCGCCATGCGCCCGACAGCGGGTCCGATCGCGTCCCCGCCCGGCGCCGGCGAGGCGGTCAGCTCACGACGCATCTGTCCGACGAGGTCGATCTCGACCGCGCGGATCGCGACCCCGATCGCGTTGCAGATCGCCCTCGGTGGCGAGCCGCCGTGGCAGATGATCGGAATTCCGTTCACCCCGAGGAGTGGTGCGCCGCCGTACTCCGTGTAATCGAGCGCGGCATAGGCCTCGCTCAGATCGAGCTTCTCGCCCGAACGTTCCAGCTCCCGCTTCAGGAGGCCGGTGAAATAGGCCGCGATCGACTCGTAGAACTTGAGCAGGACGTTGCCGACGAAGCCGTCGGCGACGACGACGTCGCAGTCGCCGGGCACAATGTCTCGGCCCTCGATGTTGCCGACGAGGTTGAGCCCGCTCATCGCCAGGAGGCGGTGCGCCTCGAGCGCGAGCTCGTTCCCCTTCTCCGGCTCCTCACCGATGTTCAGGAGCCCGACGCGTGGGTTCGGCCGACCCAAGACGTCGCGCGCGTAGATCGCGCCGAGCCGCGCGAACTGAACGAGGTGCCGCGGCTTGCTGTCCACGTTGGCGCCGGCATCGACCAGGACGACCGGCTCGCGGGCCGTCGGCAGGAGCGTGGCGACCGGCGGGCGGTCGACCCCGTCCAGCGGGCGCAGCAGGAGGTGCGAGGCGGCCATGGCCGCGCCGGTCGACCCGGCGCTGACGAAGGCGTCCGCGTCCCCCTCCTTCACGAGCGTGAGTCCGACCACGATCGACGAGCCGGGCTTGCGACGGACCGCCGCCGCCGGGGACTCGCCCTGGTCGATCCGCTGCGCCGTGTCGACGATCCGGATCCGGTCGCGACGCGCACCCGGATACGCTTCGAGCTCCTCTTCGATACGGCCGCGTGGACCGATCAGGATCACCTCGAAGTCACCCGGAAGTGTCTCAAGCGCCTGGACGGCCCCCTCCACCTCCACCACCGGATGACGGTCGGTCCCCATCGCGTCCAGTGCGATGCGCACGCGCGCCCCCTTCAGATCTGCTCGACCTCTATGACCTGCTCGCCGCGGTAGGTCCCGCACGTCGGGCACACCCGGTGCGGCAGCTTCGGATCGCCACAACGCTCACAGGTCACCAGACCCGGGACCTCCGCCTTGTGATGCGTGCGCCGCTTCCGCTTGCGCTGCTTCGAGACCTTCTTCTTCGGAACAGCCATCTCGCCTCCGTTGTCAGCCCAGCTTCAGATCGCGCAGCACGGCCCACCGCTCGTCCGGCTCACTCGCCGCGCACCCGCACGATCTCTCCGTCTGCTCGGCGCCGCACCGCGGGCAGAAACCCCGACACGACTCCCGGCAGACCACGTACTCCGGGACCGTGAGCAGCAGGTGCTCGCGGACCGGCCCCGCAAGGTCCAGCTCGCGCGACCGCTCCGGGATCGCGTAGACCTCCTCGAACTCCGCCTCGACCGGGTCCAGACCCGTCCGGAAGTGGAGCGCGACCTCCTCCGAGATCGGAACGACCACGGGCTCCAGGCAGCGCCGGCACTCCCGGACGACCTCACCGTCGAGGCGCCCGTCGACGAACACCCCGCCCGCCGTCGCGCGCGCTTCGAGGCGTACGTGGAACTGCCCCCGCAGAGTGAGTCCGGTCCCTTCCAGGAGCGGATCGTCCGACATGAGAGACTCGGCGATCTCGAGCCGGCGAACCCGCCCCAGCTGGCTCAGATCGACTTTCAGCATAGTCGTTAAAGATCGCCGATTACCGTGCCCGTGTCAACCTGCGTCGGGCCGTTCCGTCTCCAGGATCTCGGCCGTCGTGAAGAAGAACGCGGCCTCGAGGGCGGCGTTCTCGGGCGAGTCCGAGGCGTGGATCGCGTTACGTTCCTTGGACTCGGCGTAGAGTGCGCGCACGGTCCCCTCTTTGGCTTCCGCGGGGTCGGTCGCGCCGATCGTGCGGCGCAGTTCGGCGACGGCGTCGTCACGCTCCAGGAGTACGGGGACGACGGGTCCGGAGGTCATGAAGCGCACGAGGCTTTCGTAGAAGGGCCTCTCGCGGTGCACGGCGTAGAATGCGCGTGCCTGCTCCTCCGTGAGCCGCATCATGCGCAGCCCCCGGATCCGGAACCCGCGTTCCTCGAGGTGTGCGAGGATCTTCCCGGTGAGGTTGCGCGCGACCGCGTCGGGCTTGATGATGGCGAGGGTGGTTGCCACGATCACCTCATCGTCCGAAAAGTTTTCGTATGATGTCGCCCCGTGTGAGGAAGCCGGTCAACCGGCCCTCGCTCACGACGGGGAACTGTTCGACGTTCTTGTTGACCATGGTGTTCGCGACCTCGTCGACGCCGAGGTCCTCGGAAATGCAGAGGACGGACCGGCTCATGATGTCGCGGATCTCGAGCTGTTTCTGTCCGTCCTCCCCGGCTTCGTGGACGTCGCCGTCCGCGCGTGGGATCTGCGGCAGGAGTGCGCGCATGATGTCCCACTCGGTGACGATCCCGAGGACCTCTCGCTTCTCGCCGACGACGGGTATCGCCCGCAGCCGGTGCCGCACCATGAGGTCGACCGCGTCGCGGATGGGCGTGTCGGGCCCGACGGCGTCGACGCGGTGGCTCATGACGTCACGCACGGTCAGCCGCGGCTGGATCCGGGCGCGCTGCAGCTCCGGGAGTTCGGCGACCTGCGTGGCGTCCTCCGCCTGGAGGAGGCGTTCGACGACCCCCTCCTGGCGGAGCAGCCTGGCCATGGCGGAGAGTGTGCGGAGGTAGAGGTTTGCGGCCTCGGGCGGCGTCAGGATCAGGACGACGATGCGCGGCCGGATCTCGATCGCGGCGGCGCGGGCGTCGAGCGATTCGGGCGCGATCCCGATCGAGAGCTGGAGGCTGTCAACGGCATCGGTCCGGAAGTGCGCGAGTGCGACGTGGTCGCTGATGGCGACCACGTCGCGGACCCCTGGATCCGCGAGGGTGCGCTCGAGCGCGTCGGGATCGCGGATCACACCGAGCCGGGCGAGGCCGGCGACCAACGCGTTCAGCGCCTCGTGCAGCGTCGCCGCCCGGAGCGGGACGATGATGTGCTCACGAGGGAGCAGTTCGCGCAGTTCCATGGCCCTGTACTCGCGCCGGCCGAGCGGCGGCTAGAGCACCTCTCGGATGAGGCCGACCACGTCGGAAGGGCGGCGCATGACGCGGATCCCGCTCTTCTCGAAGGCCTCGATCTTCTCCTCGGCGGTTCCCTCGGAGCCGCTGATGATGGCGCCGGCGTGGCCCATCCTGCGTCCGGGAGGCGCGGTCTGCCCGGCGATGAAGCCGACGACGGGCTTGGAGACGTGTTCCTTGATGTAGGCCGCGGCCTCCTGCTCGTCGGTCCCGCCGATCTCGCCGATCATGACGATCGCCTCGGTCTCGGGATCGGCCTCGAAGGCTGCGAGGCAGTCGATGAAATTCGTCCCGATGATCGGATCGCCCCCGATCCCGATGCAGGTGCTCTGGCCGATCCCGGCCTGCGTGAGCTGGAACACGACCTCGTAGGTCAACGTCCCGGATCGGGACACGACGCCGACGGGTCCGGGCATCGCGATCTGGCCGGGCATGATTCCGATCTTCGACTTCCCCGGTGCGAGGAGCCCCGGGCAGTTCGGACCGAGGAGCCGGGCGCCGCGTTCGACGACGAAGGGGTAGACCCGGGTCATGTCGAGGACTGGGATCCCCTCGGTGATGGCGACGATGAACTTCACGCCCGCGTCGGCCGCCTCCATGATCGCGTCGGCCGCGAAGGCGGGCGGGACGTAGATGACGGATGCCTCGGCGCCGGTCTCGCGGACCGCCTGCTCCATCGTGTCGAAGACCGGCACGGTCCGGCCGTCGGGCCCCTCGAAGGTCTGGCCGCCCTTGCCGGGCGTGACGCCGCCGACGACCTTCGTGCCGTACTCCATCATCTGCCGGGCATGGAACGAGCCGTCGCGCCCGGTGATCCCCTGCACGAGGAGCCTGGTGTTCTCATCGATGAAGATCGCCATGACTCAGCCCCTCGCTCCTGCACTCGCGTGTGCCATCTCGACCGCCTTCTGGACGACCTCATCCATCGAGGTCGTCGCGCTGAACCCTGCATCGGCCAGGATCTTGAGCGCCAGCTCCTCGTTCGTGCCGGTGAGCCGGATGACGAGCGGCACGTTGATGTCGATCCGCCGCGTCGCCTCGACGATCCCGTTGGCGACGTCATCGCAGCGCGTGATCCCGCCGAAGATGTTGAAGAGGATGACCTTGACGTTCGGGTCGCTCGTGATGATCCGGAGCGCGTTGACGACCTTCTCCGGGTTCGACGAGCCGCCGATGTCGAGGAAGTTCGCAGGCTCGCCGCCGTAGAACTTGATCAGGTCCATCGTCGCCATGGCGAGCCCGGCGCCGTTGACGACCGCGCCGATGTCGCCATCCAGCTGGATGTAGGTGAGCCCCGCCTCGCGCGCGTCGGTCTCGGCCTTCGGCTCGGCGCTCAGGTCCCGCATCGCCTCGATCGCTGGGAGGCGGAAGAGCTCGTTGTCGTCGATGTTCATCTTGGCATCGATCGCGCGGAGTTCGCCCGCCGGCGTCGTGATGAGCGGGTTGATCTCCGCGAGGGAGCACCCGTTCTCGACGAACGCGCGGTAGAGCTGCTGGAGGATCTTCGCGCACTCGCGCCGCTGCTTCGGGTCCTCGTAGAGCGAGGTCGCGAGCCAATAGGCCTGGTGAGGCAGGAGTCCGTAGCGGGGATCGACGGCCAGCCGCCGAATCGCCTCCGGGTCCCTCGCCGCGACTTCCTCGATGTCGACGCCGCCCTCGCGGCTGACCATGAAGACGGGGCGCTTCGACGCGCGGTCAACGATCACGCCCACGTAGCTCTCGGACGCAATGTCCTCGGCCGGCGTGACCAGGACCTTCTCGACGGTGAGCCCCTTGATCTCCATCCCCAGGATCCGCTCGGCGTGCGCCCTCGCCTCCTGGGGCGAGTCGGCGAGTTTGACGCCGCCGGCCTTGCCCCGCCCGCCCGCGTGGACCTGGGCCTTGACGACGACGGGCACGCCGTAGCGCTCTGCGATTCGCTCCGCCTCCTCGGCGGTCGTGGCGATCTCGCCCGGCGGGATCGGGATCCCGCGGTCGCGGAGAAGCTCCTTCGCCTGATACTCGTGGATGTTCATAGCATCATCTTCTTTCGTTGGACTGGCCGCCGAATGGCCGCGCTAACATACCGTGCCGGCCACCCTCTTGCAACCCGGATCCTTGCGCGGAGCGCGCCGGGTCGTGGCCTACGGCTCGCGCACGGCCTCACGGGCGACCGCGCTACGGAGCGCGTTGCGGAGCTCCGCCCACTTGCTGCCGAACCCGGCCCAATCGCCGTCACGGAGCCTGCGCTCGGCCTCGTCGAGGAGTTCGAGCGCGTGCCGCAGGGGCCCGTCGTCCGTGTCCTGGGGCCCGGCCGTGTCCGGCGGCGAGGCGGGGGCCGCCGATGCGGGGGAGCGGAGCTGTCGTACCGCGTCCTCGAGCGTGGTCGCCATCGCCACGGCGCGGCCGTCGCTCACGACGACGCGCGCGAGCTCGGGGATCGCGCCGCCCCGCGCCGCGAGGAAGACCGGCTGGACGTAGAGGAACGCGCTGTCGAGCGGCACGATCCGGAGGCGGCCGAGCTGGACGTCGCTGCCGGCCTGCCCCCAGAGCGTGAGCTGGGGCGAGATGACCGGATCCTGCTCGATGAACCTCTCGACCTGGTCCGGCCCGGGGACCTGCAGGTCGCGCGGGAGTTCGAGGAGGACGAGGTCGCCGTAGAACGGCGGGTCGTTCCGTGCGACGAGGAGCGCGGTCATGTTCTGCCGGCCGCGCGCGATGAAGGGGATGGGCAGGAGGAACTCCGCCGCGGTCTCGCCGGGCAGCGCCAGGATCGCGTAGGTCGGGCGGTAGGCGCGTTCCCCGCCGGAGCGGCGCTCCCGCGGGAGCTGCCAGAGGTCCTGCCCGGCGAAGAAGGCCTCCGGACTCTCGACGTGGTACTCCTCCAGGATCTCGGCCTGCGCCATGAGGAAGAGCGCGGGGTAGCGGAGGTGCGCCCGCAGGTCGACGGGCATCGTCGAGAGCGGCCGGATCAACCCGGGGAATACGCGCTGGTACGTCGCCAGGATCGGATCCTGCGCATCGGCCTGGTAGATCCGCACCTCGCCGGTCACGGCGTCGACCGTCGCCTTGACGCTGTTGCGGAGGTAGCGGACGACCTGGCGGTTCGGGAGCCGGAGCGGCCGTGCGAGGGGGAACGATGCCGAGGTGGTGTAGCCGTCCACCATCCAGACGATGCGCCCGCCGGAGATGACGGGGTACGGATCGCGGTCCCAGAGGATGAAGGGCGCGATCGCCTCGAGCCGCTCGTGCAGCGCCCGGCGGAAGAGGAACCGGCTCTCCCCGCTGAGCTCCCGGGAGAGGAGCAGGTTCTTGTCGGTGAAGCGGAGGGCCAGGGCGAAGAGCCGTGTGAAGGAGCCGAGTTGGATCCCGGTCGGGTGGTCCAGCCCCGCGACGCCGGTGAACGCGCTGTCGCGTCCAGGCTCGAGGATCACGTACTCGTGGCCTCCACCGCTGCGGCCCATCGTCTCGCCGAAGAAGACGCTCGGCTCCGTGAGCTCGAAGATCTCGGGCGCGGCCGGGTCCCGGACCACGGGGTGCACGTTGCGGAGCCAGCGCGGCGGCTCGCCGGCCGCCGTGCTCTCGGAAGTCGGTGAGACGACGGCGCCCATCCCCCGGACGTACTTGGGGTTGAACCGCAGCGTCTGCCACGTCCGGTTCGATTGCGGGAGTCCGTCGAGCCGGAACTCCCGGACGGCGATCGCGACCTGGCGCCGGTCGGGCCCAGAGCCGTACCGATCGAAGTCGACGTTCGCGAATCCGTAGTAGTCGAAGATGACCTCGACCTGGTTGTAGATCGCCTCGAGCGGCTCCGGATCCCAGAGCGGGAGCTGTGCGAGCCGCGGCCCGAGCTCCTCCCACGCCGGGAGCGACCCGGGGCGGTAGTTCATCCGCCTCCTCTCGAGCCGGTTCAGGCCGTAGGCTCGTCGCGTGTACTCGATGTTCCAGCGGATGTACGTCGCCTCGCGCGCGAACTCGTTCGGCTCGACCTGGAATTTCTGGACGAACGCGGGGTAGAGCTGCCCGACGCCGAGCGCGGTCAACCCGAGCGCGGCCAGCCCGATGACCGGCGGCAGCCAGGAGCGTCGCCAGGCGCCGTAGACGAGCAAGCCTCCGGGCAGCGCCGCGTGCACGGCGAGGATCCTGCGTGCAGGGAGGCGCGCGTTTACGTCCGTGTACCCGATCCCCCCGCCGATCCCGGAGCCGTCGAGGAGGAGGCCGTACCGGCCGAGCCAGTACCGGATCCCGAGGAGGAGGATGACGACCGCGGCGAGGCCGATGAAGTGGAGCCGGGCATCGTCGCTCACCTCGATCCGCCGTTCGCGCCACTGGATCGATCCGGCCAGGACGTACCCCAGGAGCACGAGCAGGATGCTCCAGACCGTCATGATCAGGAAGAAGTCGACGATCCGGAAGTAGATGGGCAGCGAGAAGACGAAGAAGGAGAGGTCCTGGCCGAGGAGCGGGTCGGCGATCCCCCAGGCGACGTGTCTCAGCCAGGCCAGGATCGCGATCGCGTCCTCGCCGGCGAAGACGAGCCCGGAAAGCCACCACCCGGTCAGGACCGCGACGACGACGCTGCCGGCGACGAGGTAGCCGCGCGGCACCTTCTCGGCGATCTCGAGGTTCCCGTAGCGACGGCGGAGGTGGATCGGGCCGAGGCGGCGGGCGATCCCCCAGAGGTTGAGGAACACGCCGGCCGCGGCGACCGCGCCGGCCACGAGCTGGATGGCGAACGTCGTGCCGATCCGGGTCCAGAGGACGGGAAGGTGGCCGAGGTCGGCGTACCAGAGGACCTCCGTGTAGAGGTCGACCGCCGCACGCCCCCCGATGAGGGCGACGAGGAGCAGGACGCCGCCGAGGATCGCCAGCCGACCCGTCCGTCGGATCATGTCAGATGTGCACTCCCTGATCCCGGAGCCACCCCTCCAGCGTCCGTCGGATCGACTCGAGCGCCTCCGGGGTCCGGGCCTCGTAGCGGAGGACCAGGACCGGTTGCGTGTTGGACGCGCGCAGGAGGCCCCACCCGTCCGGGAAGAGGATGCGCGCGCCGTCGACCGCGATCACCTCGTGGTCCCTGCTGAACTCATCGACCGCGCGCTGCACGATCTCGAACTTCACGGCCTCGGGCACGTCGACCCGGATCTCCGGCGTCGAGACGTATTGCGGGAACGCGGCGACCATGCGCGAGATCGGGCGGTCGGCCCGGGCGACCAGGTCGACGAGCCGGCAGGCCGCATAGAGCGCGTCGTCGTAGCCGTAGAACGTGTCGGAAAAACAGATGTGGCCCGACAACTCGCCCGCGACGGGCGCGCCGGTCTCGCGCATCTTCTCCTTGATCAGCGAGTGGCCGGTCTTCCACATGACCGGCTCGCCGCCGTGCGCCGCGAAGACCTCGGGCACCGCCTGCGAGCACTTGACATCGAAGATCAGCTTCTGGCCCGGCCCTTCCCGTTCCAGGACGTCCAGCCCGAAGAGCAGGAGGAGCATGTCCCCGCGGATGATGCGGCCCTCTTCGTCGACGACGCCGATCCGGTCCGCGTCGCCATCGAACGCGATCCCGAGCTGGGCGCGCTCCTCCCTGACCCGTGCGATCAGGTCCTGGAGGTTCTCGTCGACCGTCGGATCCGGGTGGTGGTTCGGGAAGGTCCCGTCCGAGATGCAGTAGAGCGGGATGACCTCCGCGCCGATCCCTTCGAGGAGGCGTTCCGCGACGAGGCTCCCGACACCGTTCCCGCAGTCCACGACGACGCGGAAGGGGCGCTCGAGGCGGAACCGTCCGGTCACATCCGCGACGTAGTCGGGGAGGACGTCCCGGACCTCGCGGTTCCCGGACCCGGACTCGACGTTCCCGTCGAGGATCCGCTCGCGGAGCCGCTGGATCGCGGGGCCCCAGAGCGCGCGCCCATCGATCATCATCTTGAGGCCGTTGTATTCCGGCGGGTTGTGCGAGCCCGTGATCTGGATCCCGCCGTCGGTCCCGTAGTGCGTCGTCGCGTAATAGAGGACGGGCGTCGGCACGGTCCCGACATCGATCACGTGTACGCCGGCGTCGCGGAGCCCGCGGGTCACGCCCTCGGCCAGGTCCGGCGAGCTCGGCCGGTTGTCTCGCCCGACCGCGACCGTCAGGGAAGCCGACCCGCCATGCCGTTCCCGGAGCTCCGAACCGAAGGCCCGCCCGATCCGTTCCGCGACCTCCGCGTCCAGATCCACGCCGACGATGCCGCGGATGTCGTACTCCCTGAAGATGTGCGCGTTCGTTTCCATGAAACGCCCTCCCCCTGCCCGATTGCCCGAAGTCGCGATCTGCGGAAAGGTGCCTGCGGGTCGCGTCAGCGTCAAGCAAGCTCGATGCCGTCGCGGCAGGCCGCCACGTACGAAGGGCCGACGCGGTGCGCGTCGGCCCTCATCGCCTCGACTCGCGTCTCGCCCCACCGGGCGCGCCGGCTCAGCGGCCCGTGAGCGTGAGAACCGCGCCCGGCGCCTGTGCGAAGACCTGCGTGCTCCGTTCGGCGAGTTCGAGGAGCCCGCCCGGGAAGATCCCGAGCCAGAGGATCCCGATCACGGCGACGACGAGTGCGAACCGGAGCGCCGGCGCGACCTCGATCCCGCTGTGCATCGTCGAGTCCGGAGCCTCACGGAACCACATGTACCACGCCACGCGCAGGTAGTAGAAGTAGGAGACGAGCGAGGCCATCACGAGGACGACCGCGAGGGGGAGCATCCCCTTCTCCAGCGCCGCGCGGAGGATGTACAGCTTGCCGATGAAGCCGCCCGTGAACGGGAACCCCGCCAGCGAGAGGAGGAACACGGTCATCGCGGTGCCCAGGAGCGGGCGCTCCCAGCCGAGTCCGGCGTACCAGTCGATGTCGACCCTCGCGTCGCCCGGACGGGCGACGACGAGGACGACCGCGAAGGCGCCGATCGTCATCAGCGTGTAGACGACGAGGTAGAAGAGGAACGATGCGGCGCCCGTCGTGCTCGCGGCCGCGAGCGCGACGAGGAGGTAGCCCGCGTGCGCGACGCTGGAGTAGGCCAGCATCCGCTTCACGTTCCCCTGCACCGTCGCGACGAGGTTCGCCGCGATCATGGTAACGACCGCGATCACACCGATCAGCTGGCCCCAGGTGTCGTGCAGCCCCGGGAACGCGGTCAGGAACACGCGCAGGAACGCCGCGAACGCCGCGGCCTTGACGGCGGCCGCCATGAAGGCGGCCACCGGCGTCGGCGCGCCGTCGTACGCATCCGGCGTCCACATGTGGAACGGCACGGCCGCGACCTTGAAGGCGAAGCCCGCGATGAGGAGGACCATGCCGACCAGGAGGAGCGGGCTCGCGCCCAGCCCGTCGACGCCGACCACCTCGGCGATCACCGCGAGATTCGTGCTCTGCGCGGTCCCGAAGATCAGCGCGATGCCGAAGAGGAAGATCGCGCTCGAGAAGGCGCCGAGGAGGAAGTACTTGAGCGCCGCCTCCGCCGACCTGCGGTCCCGCCGGTTGATCCCCGTCAGCACGTAGATCGCGATCGACATCAGCTCGAGGCCCAGGAAGATGACGAGCAGGTCGCGCGACCCGGCGAACGTCATCATCCCGACCGTCGCGAGGAGGAGGAGCGCGTAGAGCTCGCCGTAGTCGATCCCGTCCCTGGCGAGGTAGCGCCGCGAGATCAGGACGAAGAGCGCGGCCGCGAGGAGGAAGATGAAGTTCGTGAAGACGCGGAACGCGTCGATCGCGATCATCCCCGCCGTCCCGCTCTCCTGCACGCCGAGGAGCCACGCGTTCGCGAACCCGGCGACCAGGACCCCGGCGGAGGTCAGCCACGCGATCATCGGCCGGGACGGCTCGCCCCGCTCGCCCTTCTGGAAGACGTCCACGAGGAGGACAAGCATGGCCCAGACGGCCAGGACCGTCTCCGGGAGCAGCGCCCAGAGGTACTGCGTCTGGGTCGAGAAGTCGAGAAGCATAGGGTACAATGCCTTCGGTTCGGTTCCCTCAGTCGGCGCCCGGCTGCCCGGCGCTATGGATCCCGATCAACTCGCCGAGCGGCGGCGGCGACGCGATCCGCTTCATCTCCACGGTCTCGACCAGCTCCACGATCGTGACCTCCATCCGCTCGAGGAACGGCTTCGGGTAGACGCCGATCCAGATCATGAGCGCAACGAGCGGCGCCAGGACGATCATCTCCCGGCGGCTCAGGTCCGGGAGCCGTTCGTTCTCCGGCTTGTCGAGCGGGTTGAAGACGATCCGCTGGACCATCGGGAGCATGTAGTACGCGGCGAAGATGACGCCGAGCGCCGCGAAGATCGCGATCCACGGGTGCGTCTGGAACGTCCCGACGAGTGCGAGGAACTCGCCCACGAACCCGCTCGTCCCCGGCAGGCCGATGCTCGCGAGCGCGGTCAGGACGAAGACGGTCGCGAAGACCGGCATCACGGCGGCGAGCCCGCCGAAATCGCCGATCTGGCGGGTCTGGCGGCGCTCGTAGAGCATCCCGAGGAGGAGGAACATCGCGCCGGTCGAGACGCCGTGCGAGAGCATGATGATCATCCCGCCCTGGATCCCCTGCACCGTCAGCGCGAAGATCCCGAGGACGACGAAGCCCATGTGCGCGACGGAGGTGTAGGCGATCAGCTTCTTCGCGTCCGGCTGGATCGCCGCGACCCACGCCGCGTAGAGCACGCCGATCAACCCGAGGACGAGGAGCACCGACACGATCGTCGGGTGCGTCGCCGCCTGCGGGAAGAACGGGAGCAGGAAGCGCAGGAACCCGTACGCGCCCATCTTCAAGAGGACCGCGGCCAGCATGACCGAGCCCGGCGTCGGCGCCTCGACGTGCGCGTCCGGGAGCCAGGTGTGGAACGGGAAGACCGGGACCTTGATCAGGAACGCCAGCGCGAAGGCCGCGAAGAGCCAGACCTGTTCACGGAAGGTCAGCGAGACCCTGAGCAGATCGGCGAAGGCGAAGGAGACATCGCCCGTCAGCGCCCGGTACTTCAGGACCAGGTACACGATCCCGACCAGCATAAGGAGCGAGCCGATCGCCGTGTACAGGAAGAACTTGATCGCCGCGTAGATCCTGCGCTCGCCTCCCCAGAGGCCGATGATGAAGTACATCGGCACGAGCATGAGCTCCCAGAACATGAAGAAGAGGAAGACGTCGAGCGCGACAAAGACGCCGACGACCCCCGTCTCCAGGAGGAGCATCATCGCGTAGAACGCCTTCTCCCGCTCCTGGATGTAGCGGAACGAGCCGAGCAGCGCGATGGGGGTCAGCACCGTCGTGAGCAGGACGAGGAGCACGCTGATCCCGTCGACGCCGACGGCATAGGAGATCCCCCACTCCGGGATCCACGCGTGGCGGCTCGCGAACTGGAAGGCGCCGGACGCGGCGTTGAACGCCGTCCAGAGCGGGAGCGAGACCAGGAGTTCAACGACCGCCGCGCCGAGCGCGACATACTTCGCGCGGCCCTCCGGGCTCGCCAGGACCAGCCCCATCCCGATGAGCGGGAAGAAGACCAGGAAATGCAGCGCCCAGGCCGAGTAGTTGATCGATTGCAGAAAGGCTTCCATACCGTCCTCAGAATGCGACGAAGCCGAGGAGGATCAACACGCCGATCGCAACGGCGAAGGCGTACGTGTTGAGCTGCCCGGTCTGGAGCTTGGAGCCGGCCCAGCCGACCACGCGGGTCGCCTGGCCGAGGCCGTTGACCACGCCGTCGATGATCCCCTGGTCGACGACGCGCCAGAGAGCGCGCGAGGCCGACACGATCGGCCGCACGACGAGCGCGTCGTAGACCTCGTCGACGTACCACTTCTGGTTGAGCACCCGGGCGAATCCGGTCAGCTCGGGCGACTCGGTCGCCGGACGGTGGTCGCGCGCCCCGACCCACTTCGACGCGAAGAGGATCACGGCGACCGCGAGGACGAACGAGCCGATCGCCCACGCCGCGGCGCCGCCGCCCAGCGGCGCCGTCTCGCTCAGCGCCGGAAGGTTCGCGGCCAGGATCCCATCCGCCGCGGCCGTGACCGGGTGCAGCCACTCGTGCAGCCACTCGGATGCGGGGATCCACCCGATGACGGGGAGGTCGCGGATCACCTCCGGAACGTTGACCCATCCGCCGACGACGGAGAGGACGGCGAGGACCGCGAGCGGGACCCACATGACCGGGGGAACCTCCCGCAGATGCTGCCGCGCCGCCTCGCCGGTCCGGTTCTCGCCATGGAACGTCATGATCATGAGCCGCGTCATGTAGAACGCGGTCAGGACGGCGGCCGCGAGGGCGAGGAACCAGAACAGGCGGTACCACCCGGCGAACGGCCCGACCGCGTGGGCGGCGGCCTGCCAGATGATCTCGTCCTTCGAGAAGAAGCCCGCGAACGGCCAGACGCCGGCGATCGCGAGCGTCGCGATCCACATCGTCGCCCACGTGATCGGCATGTACTTCTTCAGGCCGCCCATGTTGCGCATGTCCTGGGCGTCCCAATCGTCGCGGCCGCCGCGGTGCAGCGCCTCGTGCATCGCGTGGATGACCGCGCCCGAGCCCAGGAAGAGGAGCGCCTTGAAGAAGGCGTGCGTCATGACGTGGAAGATCCCCGCCGCGAAGGCGCCGACCCCGACGCCGACGAACATGTACCCGAGCTGCGAGACGGTCGAGTACGCGAGGACCTTCTTGATGTCGAACTGGGCGAGCCCGATCGTCGCGGCAAAGAGTGCGGTCAGCGCGCCGATCCCGGTCACGACGACCTGCGTGACCGGCGAGAGCGCGAAGAGGACCCCGGCCCGGGCGACGAGGTACACGCCGGCGGTCACCATCGTCGCGGCGTGGATCAGCGCGCTGACGGGCGTCGGCCCGGCCATCGCGTCCGGCAGCCACACGTAGAGCGGGATCTGCGCGCTCTTCCCCGTCGCTCCGAGGAAGAGGAAGAGCGTGATCGCGGTCACGACGGCGCCGCCGTACGTGAACGCCGTCGGCGCGGCCTCGAAGACGCCGATGAAGTCGAGGGTGCCGACGTGCGCGAAGATCATCATCATCGCGACCAGGAACCCGAAGTCCCCGATCCGGTTCACGATGAACGCCTTCTTCCCCGCGTCCGCCTTCTCCCGGTCCTTGAACCAGAACCCGATGAGGAGGTAGCTACACAGCCCGACGCCCTCCCACCCCACGAACATGAGCGGGAAGTTCGCGCCGAGGACGAGGACCAGCATGAAGAAGACGAAGAGGTTCAGGTACGCGAAGTAGCGCGCGTACCCCGGGTCGCTCTTCATGTACCCGGTGCTGAAGATGTGGATCAGGAACCCGACGCCCGTGATGATGAGCGTCATCAGCATCGAGAGCTGGTCGAGCTGGAGCGCCGCGTCGACCTGGAAGCTCCCGGCCGCAATCCACGACCAGTAGCGCCGGATCACGGGCTCGTGCAGCTCGGCGCCCATCATCCCGAAGAAGTTCGTCAGGGCGAGGATGAAGGCGAGCCCGACCACCCCGGGCCCGATCAACGTCGGGATCTGCTTCCGCTCGGGCGCGAGGAAGGCCGTGAGGCCGTTGATCGCGAAACCCGCGAGCGGGAGCAGGACGATCGCCCCGAGGAGTACAGGTTCAAACGCGTGCATCATGTCCGCCAGCGAAAGGGGTGGATGAAGCGCCGCACCCGGGGACTTCACCCCTGAATGCCGAATCCCGAATCCCGAACCCTGCCTCCATCACCACCGCAGCAGGTTGAAGTCCTTGAGATCGACCGTCTCCGCGTGCCGGAAGATCGAGATCACGATCGCGAGTCCGACCGCCGCCTCGGCCGCCGCGACGGCGATGACGAAGAAGACGAAAACCTGCCCCTCGATCCCGACCGTCCGCGAGAGGGCCACGAACGCCAGGTTCACGGCGTTGAGCATGAGCTCGACGGACAGGAGCAGGATGATCGCGTTCCTGCGGACCACGACGCCGAAGACGCCGAGCGAAAACAGGATCGTCGACAGGATGAGCGAATTCGTGACCATGGCTCAGACCCTCCGCTTCGCGAGGACCACCGCCCCGACCATCGCGACCAGGAGGAGGAGCCCCGTGAGCTCGAACGGAACCATCAACTCCCGGAAGAGCGGCTCGGCGATGATGCTGACGGCGTTCCCGCCATCGGCTGCGGCCACTTCGGCGGGCGCGACCCCGCTCCCGGCGAGCCCGTCATCGCCGGCCAGCACCCGGGAGACCAGGTAGCCGGAGAGTCCGGCCGTGGCGAACCCGGCGATCAGCCACCCCCCGCGCCGGAGATCCGGCCGGAAATCATGCCCCAGGTTCAGGAGCATGATCACGAAGAGGAAGAGGACCATGATCGCGCCGGCGTAGACGATGATCTGGATCGCCCCAATGAAGTGCGCGCCCAGCAGGATGTAGATTGATGCCAGGCTGAAGAACGTCAGGACCAGCGACAGCAGGCTCGCGACCGGGTTCCGGCTGAGCACCGTCCCGATCGCGCCGCCCGTGGCGAGCCCCGCGAAGATCCACCAGAGTAGATTGCTCATTGGCTCAACGGATCGCTCGGATCCCACAACACCGTGACCGGGTGGTCCTGCGCCATCAGCCGGTCCAGATCGTAAACGAAACGTTCGCGGGTGTACTCCGCGTTCTCGTAGTCCTGCCCCAGATGGATCGCCTCGACGGGGCAGACCTCCTGGCACATCCCGCAGAAGATGCAGCGGAACTCGTCGATCTCGTAGACGACCGGGTAGCGGTTCCCCTGATCGTCCTCGCCCGGGACGAGACGGATGCAGTTGGCCGGGCAGATCGTCGGGCAGAGCCCGCACGCGACGCACTTCGGCCGGCCGTCGGCGTGGACCTCCATCCGGTGCGTGCCCCGCCACCGCGGCGAGAGCTCCGGCTTCTCGTCCGGGTACTGGAGCGGGACCTTCTTCGGGTTGACCAGGTGGCGGAAGGTCAGCGCCATCCCCTTGAGCGTCGCCCGCATGTAAGACGGCGTGCCTCGCGGGCGACGGACCGTCTTCACCTTGATTGCCATGGCGTCCCCACTCGTATCCAGAGCCAACTCACTCGGCGCTCGCCGTCACGAGCTCCGACTCGGCCTCGGTCGCGATCCCGGCGGCCGCGTCGACCGCGAGCGCCCTCTCGATCGCCGGCCTCGCCGTGCGGACCGGTCGGCGCCGCTGCGCGGCGCCCCGGATCACGCGGTCGCGGTCGAGGACGAAGAGGAAGATCGCGGTCGCGACCAGGTTCACCGCCGTCAGCGCGAGTCCGTAGACGAAGCCGAACTCGAGGCCCAGAGCGTCCAGGACCAGGATGCTCCCGCCCATCAGGATGATGTAGGCGAGCGCGACCTCAAAGAGCACCTTCCACCCCAGGTCCATGATCTGGTCGTAGCGGAACCGGGGGAGCGTCCAGCGGACCCACATGAAGAGCCCGACGAAGAAGGCGGTCTTCGTGGCGAAGGCGCCGAGCGTCAGGAGCGTCTTCAGCACGCTCGGCTCCGAGCCCTCGACGACGCCGGGCGCGACGACGACCATGTCGTCCCACGTCGTGAACGGGATGTCCCAGCCGCCGAGGAAGAGCGTCGCCATCAACGCGGACGAGGTCAGGACGTGCGCGTACTCGGCGATGAAGAACATGCTGAACTTCATCCCGGAGTACTCGGTATGGAACCCGGTCACGAGCTCGGCCTCGGCCTCCGCCATGTCGAAGGGGAGGCGGTTCGTCTCCGCGAAGGCGGAAATGACGAAGAGGAAGAACGACAGCCCGAGCGGGATCGCGAACCAGAGCCCGAGCTCCTGCTGCTGGACCCAGACCATCCGGGTCAGCGTCACGTTCCCCGCGAGCATGAAGACCGGGATCAGGCTGAGCCCGAGCGCGACCTCGTAGCTGATGAGCTGCGCGCTCGCGCGGAGCCCGCCGAGGAAGGCGTACTTGTTGTTCGACGCCCACCCGGCCATCACCACGCCGTAGACGCCGAGGCTGCTCAGCGCCAGGACGAGGAGGATCCCGATCGGCACATCCGCCACGACCATGTCGACCAGCCCCCACGGCGTGGGGAGCGGCGAGGCGATCGGGATGACCGCGAAGGCGACGAGCGCCGGGATGATCGCCATCATCGGCGCGAGTATGAAGAAGAAGCGGGACGCCTGCTTCGGGAGCGTCTCCTCCTTCAGGATGTTCTTGATCCCGTCGGCGATCGGCTGGAGCAGCCCGAACGGCCCCACGCGGTTCGGACCGATCCGGTCCTGGATCCAGGCGGAGATCTTGCGTTCGGCCAGCGTCATGTACGCGACGCTGATCATGACCACGGTGAAGACACCGATGACCTTGATCGCCGAGGCGATCAGGAACCCGGTGGGCGAGAGCGCACCGACCTCGTGCATCACTCCACCTCCGTAGCGCCGGCCGTGATCTTGACGGGCTCGTTCAGCACGGCGCCCCGCGGCCCGAGCACATCGTAGCTGAGCCCCTGGAACTCCGCGAAGAACTCGCCGAGGCGCAGGAACGCGTCCCCCGCCGTCGCGGGCGCCTGCCCGTCCTCGAGTCCGGCCAGGACGACGCCGAGGACCTGCCAGGCCGGGCGAGCGAGCCCCGGCGCCTGGAGCGCGGGCCAGAAGCGCTGCACCCGCCCCTCGAAGTTCGTGAAGGTGCCGTCCTGCTCGGCGAAGGTCGTGACCGGGAGCACGAAGTCGGCGTTCCGCGCCGCCGGGCTCAGGTGCTCGCCGAGGTAGACGAAGAGCGACGCGTCGCGACCGAAGCCCTCGGGCTGGTCGGCCAGCTCATCGCTCAAGACGAGGAGCACGCCGCCGTTGGGCGCCTCGAGACCACCCTGCGCCTGATCATCGCCGGTCCGACGGAACCCAAAGATCTCGAGCCCGCGCGTGTTCGCCGCGAGGTCGCGGCGCCGCGCCAGCTTCGGGAAGCCGGGGCAGACGACCTCGTCCTCGGCCCGCTCCGAGCGGAAGACCAGCTCGCCGCCGCCGAGGACCTCGACCAGACGGGCGAGGAGCCCGTTGTCCTCGTTCGCGTGGTTCGCGCCGCCGACGGCCACGACCGGGCCGGTGCCCCGCACCTCGCCGAGCCGATCGACGAGCGCGACCATCGCGTCCTGCCACGTCGTCGCGACGAGCTTGCCAGACTCGTCCCGGACGAGCGGCGCCTCGATCCGGTCGAGACGGTTCATCCACTCGTAGTTCAGACGCCCGTAATCGCACATCCAGTACGAGTTGACGCTCGGGTTCTGACGCGGCTTGAGCCGCTGCACGAGGTTGTCCCGCGTCTCGAGCCGGATGTTGCACCCCTGCGAGCAGCCGGGGCAGATCGAGGGCGTGCGATCCAGATCCCAGGCCCGGGCCTTGTGGAGGAAGTCCTTGGAGATGAGCGCGCCGACCGGGCAGATGTCGACGATGTTGCCGGCCCAGTACGAGCCCTCGAGCCCGTTCTCGAAGAAGGTGTCGATCACGGAGCGGTGGCCGCGCTGCACGACGCCGAGCGCGCCGTCGCCCGCGATCTCGCGCATGAAGCGGACGCAGCGCGTGCACATGATGCAGCGGCTCCCCTCGTAGAGGATGTCGCCGCCGAAGTCGTCGCGCCCGAAGACGCGCTTCTGCTCGAGGAACCGGCCCCGCTTCCGGCCCTCCTGCGCCGCGTAGTCCTGGAGCTTGCACTCCCCGGCCTGGTCACAGATCGGGCAGTCGAGGGGGTGGTTGATCAGGTAGAACTCCAGCACGCCGGTCCGGGCGGCCGTCGCCTTCTCGCTCTCGGTGTGGATCACCTGCCCGTCGGCCACGGTCGTGACGCACGCCGGCTGCAGCTTGGGCGCGCCCTCGACCTCGACCAGGCACATGCGGCACATCGCCGGGGCCGAGAGCCCGGGGTGATAGCAATAGTGCGGGATCCCGACCCCCGCCTTCTCGGCGGCCTCGATGATCCGCGTCCCCTTCGGGACCTCGACCTGCACCCCGTTGATCGTGCAGGTGACCGTTTCCTTCGCTTCGTTGGCTCCCACCTCAGTCCTCCCCGTAGCCATCCGGGCGATCTCCGCTACGGTGCGCCATGGACCCGCTCACTCAGACCGCCGCCAGGCGCGCATCCTTGCGCGCTTCGGGGCGGATCAGAGCCAGGTAGTCGTCCCGGAACTTCTGGATCGAACTCGCGACCGGCGCCGCGGCGGAATCGCTCAGCACGCAGATCGTGGTGCCGGTCATGTTCGCGCCGACCTCCAGCAGCGTGTCGAGGTCCTCTTCCGTGCCCCGTCCCGCCTCGATCCGCCGGAGGATCTTCGCCAGCCATTCCGTGCCCTCGCGGCACGGCGTGCACTGCCCGCACGACTCGTGGGCGTAGAACTCGACCATCCGTCGTACCGGCGTGACGATGTTGACCGAGTCGTCGATCACGATGACGGACGCCGTCCCGAGCATGCTCCCCGCGCGGGCGACGCTCTCGTAATCCATCGCGATGTCGATCTCGTCCGCGCTCAGGATCGGGACCGAGCTGCCGCCCGGGATCACCGCCTTGAGCTCGCGCCCGTCGCGAATCCCTCCGCAGACGTCGTAGATCAGCTCCTTCAGGTTGAAACCGAGCGGGAACTCGAAGTTGCCGCGGCGGACGACGTGGCCGGAGACGTTGAAGAGCTTGGTGCCGGGGCTCTTCTCGGTCCCGAACGAACGGTACCACTCGGCGCCGTTCCGGATGATGTGAGGGACCGAGCAGATCGTCTCGACGTTGTTGATCGTGGTCGGCATCCCGAAGGCGCCGACCGCGGCCGGGAACGGCGGCTTGATCCGGGGCTGGCCCCGCCGGCCCTCGAGCGAGTTCATGAGCCCTGTCTCCTCGCCGCAGATGTAGGCGCCCGCGCCGAGATGGAGCGTCATGTCGATCCCGACGCCGGAACCGAGGATGTCCTGTCCGATCAACCCGGCCGCGTACGCTTCCTCGATGGCCCGGCCGAGGATCTGCGCCGGTTCGAAGAACTCGCCACGGATGTAGATGTAGACGTGCTGCGCCCGGATCGCGTAGGCGGCAATCAGCGCGCCCTCGATGAGCTGGTGCGGCGTCCACCGGATCAGCTCACGGTCCTTGAAGGCGCCCGGCTCGGATTCGTCCGCGTTGACCAGGAGGTAGTGCGGCTTGCCGTCGTCCTTCGGCATGAAGCTCCACTTCACGCCGGTCGGGAAGCCCGCGCCGCCGCGGCCGCGCAGCCCGCTCTCCTTGACGACATCGATGACCGCGTCCCGGTCCATCTCGAGCGCCTTCCTGAGCGCGGCGTACCCGCCCCGCTCCTGCCAGCCCGCGAGCGTGCGGGCCGCGGGATCGCCGAAGTGCTCGCTCAGGATGCGCGTCTCTTTCTCGTGACGATAGGGGTACGCCATTACTCCTGCTCCGCATCCGTGGCCGGCGCCGCCGCCCCGTTCGCGCCCGGCTGCGGCGCGCCGAGCGAGGTCAAGATCGCAGGCACGTCTTCCGGTGTCACGTTCTCGAAGTAGCGCTCGTTGATCTGGACGACGGTCGGGAAGCCGCACGCGCCCAGACACTCGGCCTGCACGACCGTGAAGCGCCCATCGGCCGACGTCTCGCCCTGCTCGAGCCCGGTCGCGTCGAGGAACGCCTGGAGGACATCCTCGGCGCCGCAGATGTTGCAGCAGACGTTCGTGCAGACCTGGATCAGGTACGTCCCGACCGGCGCCTTGTTGTACATCGTGTAGAAGGTCGCGACGCCTCGCACGTACGCGGGCGAGAGCTCGAGGACGCGCGCGATCTCCTCCATGGCGTCGGGCGAGATGTGGCCGCGGATCTCCTGCGCGAGCGCGAGCGCAGGGAGGAGGGCGGCCTGCTTCGTCGGGTAACGCGAGAGGATCTTCTCCAGCCGCTCGCGGTACGGCCCCTCGAAGAGCGGAGCCTCCGGGTCCTTCTCCGCACGCATGAACGGGTACGTGCCCGCCGTGGCCGGATGACTGCCCTCCGGCGGGCGTACGCCGACGTACCCGGTGCCGCGGACGTCCTCTTCGGTGAGGTGCCCGAAATCTCCCGTCTCGCCGGCCCAACCCGGGTTCTTCGACAGCTTCGTCTTCGTCTCCCGGCTCACCGATCGATCTCCCCGAGCACGATGTCCAGGCTCGCGTTGATGGTGATGACGTCGGCCAGGAGGTGCCCCTCGACGAGCTTCGGGAGCGACGAGAGGTTCACGAAGCTGGGGCCCCGGACCCGCCAGCGGACCGGCTTCGAACCGCCGTCGCTGACGACGTACATCCCGAGCTCGCCCTTCGACGCCTCGACCGTGAAGTAGCTCTCGCCCGCAGGCGCGGGGACACCCTCCATGACGACCTTGAAGTGGTGGATCATCGACTCCATGTCGTTCATGGCGTCGACCTTGTCCGGCAGGATCACGCGCGGGTCGTCCACGTTGATCGGCCCATCCGGCAGACGGTCCAGCGCCTGCTGGATGATCCGGACGCTCTGGCGCATCTCCTCCATCCGGACCAGGTAGCGGTCGTAGCAGTCGCCGTGCTCGCCGACCGGGACCTCGAAGTCGTACGTCTCGTAGTCGTAGTACGGCCGGTCCTTCCGCACGTCGTACGGCACGCCGGACGCCCGCAGGTTGGGGCCCGTCAGACCGTGATTGATTGCCTCCTCCGCGGTGATCACCCCGACGTCCTGGTTGCGGCCGATCCAGATCTGGTTGTTCGTGAGCAGCGTCTCGATCTCGTCGAGCGTGCGCGGGAGCGTGTTGATGAAGTGCTGCAGCTCCTCGGTCCACCCCTCCGGGAGGTCCGCCATCATCCCGCCGATCCGGGTCGCCGAGGTCGTGATCCGCGCGCCCGTGTACTTCTCGTGGAGCTGGTAGATCCGCTCACGCTCCTGGAACGCGTAGAGGAAGACGGTGAAGGCGCCGACGTCGATCGCCGTCGTGCCGAGCCAGAGGAGGTGGCCGAAGATCCGGTCCATCTCCATCAGGATCACACGGACGACCTTGCACCGCTCGGTCACCTCGATGCCCATCAGCTTCTCGACCGCCATGGCGTAGGCGCAGTTGTAGATCAACGGCGCCAGATAATCCATGCGGTCCGTGAGGGGGACGATCTGGTTCCACGTCCGGTACTCGCCGAGCTTCTCGAAACTCGAGTGCAGGTACCCGATGTGAGGGGTGCACCGGACGACGGTCTCGCCATCCAATTCCAGGACGAGACGGAGCACCCCGTGGGTCGCCGGATGCTGAGGGCCGATGTTGATGAGCATGTGCTCGCCCTCGAGTTCCGGCTCGACCGCCGGCGGGAGCACGGGCACCGATACCGGGCGGCCGTCCAGCCCTAGCTCGGGGTTCCGCCTGACAAGGTACTCGACCGTTCTCGTTGCCATATGTCCAATTCTCCAGGCCTCAGTCCCCCTCGCCCTCCGCCCTCAACGCCGCGGGCTCCCGGTCCGGGAGCCGGCGTACGACACCCAGCTGCTGGGCCGTGTAGTCCGACTCCAGATCGATGATCAACGCACGCCGCGTCTGCTCCGCGCGGCTGAAACGGCCGCGCAGCGGAAAGTCCTTCCTCAACGGGTGACCCTCCGCGTAGTTCTCGGGCATCAGGATCCGGCGCAGGTCCGGGTGGCCGTTGAAGCGGATCCCGAACATGTCGTACGTCTCGCGCTCGAGCCAGTTCGCACTCGCCCACAGCGACACGACCGAGTCGATCTCCAGCGCGTCCAGCGGGAGCTCCACCTTCACGCGAAGCGCACGACGGTGAGGGATCGACCAGAGCTGGTAGACGACCTGCAGAGGACGACCGCCGCCGAAATCGACCGCCGTCACGTCCAGGAGCAGGTTGTACGCATGGTCGGGCGCCGTCTTCAACCACTCGAGGATCTCACGGGACCGGTCGGCCGGGACGTAGACGACGTGCTCGTCGCCAGCCATGATCTCGTGATGCAGGATCGCGTCACCGAACCGTTCCCGCAGCGCCGCAACCGTCGGGTGCGACGCGGGATCCGCAGGTTCGCCACGGGCCTGGGCCGGGGAAACGTCGCTCGCGGCCGGGCCCGCCTCCAGCCTGTCCAGCGCGGAATCGAAGTCCTTGCTCATGTCACGGCTTCCGATCGCCCGGACGCACAACCGCGCTACCCGGGACCAGACCGCTCACACGGTTCTGCGTCGTCGAGTTGCCGAACGGCAGCGCGACCTCGTCAATCGCCTCCGCAGAGAGCACCGGCCGGCCGACCTTCGCCGGATCCTCCAGACGCAGATCGGGGTCCGACAGCGACTCGCCACGGATCTTCTCGTGGATCAGCATCACCGCGTACAGCAAACCCTCAGGGCGCGGCGGACAACCGGGGACGTAGACGTCGACCGGGATGATCGTGTCGATGCCCTGGACCATCGAGTAGACATCGAAGACGCCGCCCGAGGACGCACACGCGCCCATCGCGATCGCCCACTTCGGCTGGGGCATCTGGTCCCAGATCTTCCGAAGGACCGGAGCCATCTTGTACGTCACGCGGCCGGCGCAGACCAGGAGATCGGCCTGGCGCGGAGAGAACGCCTGACGCTCCATCCCGAAGCGCGCGCCATCATGGTTCGAAGCCATGGACGCCATGAACTCGATCGCGCAGCACGCCGTCCCGAACGGCATCGGCCAGATCGAGCCGCGACGCGCCCAGTTCACGACATAGTCGAGACGAGTCGTGAGGAACCCAGGAGATCCATCCTTCCCGTGAGCAACGACCGGCAACGCACCCCCGCGCTCTAGTCCCATTGGAGTGCTCCCTTCTTCCAGACGTAGATGAATCCGACCAGAAGCACGCAGACGAACACCAGCATCTCGGCGAAACCGAAGAACCCGAGATCCCGGAAATGTACCGCCCACGGAACCATGAATACGACTTCGATGTCGAAGATGATGAAGAGGAGCGCCACCATGTAGAACTTGATGGAGAAACGCTCGCGGGTCGTGCCCAGCGGGACCATCCCCGACTCGTAGGGCATGTCCTTCGCAGGGGTCGGACGCGGCGGGTGCAGGATGTGCGCGGCCACGACCATCCCAACCGCGTTCAACACCGACACGCCCAGCATGATCAGGATCGGCACGTACGATTCGAGCATCGGAGAAGCCGCCCAGGAGTTTGTGAAATCATTCACTTATTGTGCGGGAAAGCTACCCCATGCCCCGCGGAGTGTCAAGCGCACCCGCCCGGTGGCGCCGGCGGCGGTGCTTTCCGAGCCTATCGGTTTCGGGTGCCTCTACACGGTGTGGTGTCGGGGGTTCCTTTCGTATCTATGCGGCACGTCTCCACATGGCCCACAGGCTCCAGAGGAAGGCGACGAAGACGATGACCCACGCGACCCAGTAGAGGGCGAGGCCGCGGTTTCCGAGGACCGGTCCGAGGGTGGTGATGATGCCGATCCCCCAGAGGACGGGCATGATGAGGGTGAGGAGGCCGAGGATGACGGTGATGGTGAAGGCGATGGTCCTTCCGGCCCCGGGCTGATCGGGCGGGAACTCGCGTACGGGTTGTGCGCCCCCTTCGAACGGCCGTCCCGGGCGTCTGGTGGGTTTCGGCTCCATCGGTGCTCCTTTGCCGTGCTCCGCCCCGTGAGCCATGCAAGGGTCACACCAGGGTCGTGGAGGGGGATCCGGAGGCCGGGGCCAGCCGCATCCCGCTGCCGGCGATCCCCGGTCTGCAGGTCCGGGGGGACGCTCGAAGTGCGAGCCCCGGCCTCGGTTGCGGGTCGGGATGCGACAAGCGGGGGCGAGGGTTCGGCATCCTGCCGATCCCCCGCCCCCGCAGGCCGTCCGGGGACGTCGTGTCCGTCCCCGGGCTCTGGACTTCAGGTCGACTGGTTGTAGAGGATCGCCTGCTTGACCTCGCCGATGGCCTGCGTGATCTGGATGTCGCGCGGGCAGGCGATGGTGCAGTTGTAGATCGTGTGGCAGCGCCAGACGCCGTGCCGATCGTTGAGGATGGCGAGGCGCTCCGCCGCGGCCCGGTCGCGGGAGTCGAAGATGAAGCGGTGCGCGTTGACGATCGCCGCGGGTCCGACGTAGTCCGGGTCGCCCCAGAAGGATGGGCACGAGGTCGTGCACGCTGCGCAGAGGATGCACTTCGTGGTGTCGTCGTAGCGCTCGCGCTCCTCGATCGACTGGACCCGCTCCTTCCCTTCCGGGACCTCCTCGTCGTTGACGAGGAAGGGGAGCACGGATCTGTACTGCGCGAAGAAGGGCTCCATGTCGACGATGAGGTCCTTGATGACCGGAAGCCCGAGGAGCGGCTCGAGCGTGACCTTCTGCCCGACGTCCTTCATGAGGACCTTGCAGGCGAGTCCGTTCGCGCCGTTGATCCTCATGGCATCGGATCCACAGATCCCGTGCGCGCAGGAGCGGCGGTAGGTCAGGCTGCCATCCTGATACCACTTGATCTTGTTCAGGCCGTCGAGGACCCGGTCGTTGGGCTCCAGTTCGACCTCGTACTCCCTGTAATAGGGCTTCTTGTCCTTCTCCGGGTCGAAGCGCTGGATGCGGAATGTCGCTTTCATATCAGTAGACGCGCTCCTTCGGCTCGAACTTCGTGATGATGACCGGCTTGTACTTGATATCGATCCCGCCGTCGTCGGTACGGTAGGCGAGGGTGTGCTTGAGCCACTCCTCGTCGTTCCGTTCGGGGTAGTCCTCCCTCGAGTGCGCCCCCCGGCTCTCGGTCCGGTTGAGTGCACAGACGGCGATGATCTCGGCCAGGTCGAGCATGGCGCCGAGCTCCCAGGCCTCGGTCAGCTCCGTATTGAAGATCCGCCCGCGGTCCTGGACGCGCACGCGGGTGTACCGCTCCCTGAGCTCGCGGACCTTGTCGACGGCGATCTTGAGCCCGCGCTCTTCGCGGAACACGCCGACGTGCTCCATCATGACGCGCTGCATCTCGTCGCGGATCGTCGCCACGGACTCGTCGCCCTTGCCGTTGAGGAGCCGGTCGATCTGTTCGCGCGCGCTGTCGACCGCGTCCCTGGGGAGCGGCGGCAGGTCCGCCTCCTTGCAGAAGCGCGCCATGTCCCTGCCGGCGCGGCGTCCGAAGACGACGAGGTCGAGGAGCGAGTTGGTCCCGAGCCGGTTGGCGCCGTGCACGCTGACGCAGGCGCACTCGCCGGCGGCGTAGAGCCCCGGGACGATCGTCTTCCAGTCGTCGATGACGACGCGTCCGTCGGAGTCGGTCGGGATCCCGCCCATCGCGTAGTGCGCGGTCGGCTGGACGGGGATCGGCTCCACGGCCGGGTCGATCCCGAGGTAGGTGCGGCAGAAGTCTGCGATGTCCGGGAGCTTCGTCTCGACGACCTCGCGTCCGAGGTGGGTCGCGTCGAGGTGGACGTAGTCTCCGCCGCCGATCCCTCGTCCTTCACGGACCTCGAGGTAGATCGATCGGGAGACGACGTCGCGGCTGGCGAGGTCCTTCATGGTGGGCGCGTACCGTTCCATGAAGCGCTCGCCGTTGTCGTTGCGGAGCACGCCGCCCTCGCCGCGGACGCCTTCGGTGATGAGGATCCCCAGCTTCGCGATCCCGGTCGGATGGAACTGGTAGAACTCCATGTCCTCCATCGGGACGCCGCGGCGGTAGAGGATCGCCGGCCCATCGCCGGTGAAGGCGAGTGCATTCGAGGTCACGGACCAGATCCGCCCGAAGCCGCCGGTCGAGAAGAGTACGGCCTTCGCGTGGAAGACGTGGATCTCGCCGGTCCGGATCTCGTAGGCGACGACGCCCGCGCAGCGCCCCTCGCTCATCACGACATCGATGACGTGGAACTCGTCGAAGAAGGTGATGCCGTTCTTGATGCACTGCTGGTAGAGCGTCTGGAGGATCATGTGGCCCGTCCGGTCGGCGGCGTAGCAGCTCCGGCGGACGGGCCCCTCACCGTAGTGGTGGGTGTGCCCGCCGAAGCGTCGCTGCGCGATCCGGCCGTCCTCGGTCCGGGAGAAGGGCAGCCCCATGTGCTCCAGCTCACGGATCACCTCGGGGGCATCGTTGCACATGATCTCGATCGCGTCCTGGTCGCCGAGGTAGTCGCTACCCTTGACGGTGTCGAACGCGTGCCACTCGGGGTGATCCTCCTCGAGGTTGGCGAGGGCGGCGCTGATCCCGCCCTGCGCGGCGCCGGTGTGCGACCGGGTCGGGTAGAGTTTGGTCAGGACGGCGGCCCGGACGCCGGTGCCGCGAGTCAGATAGAGGGCCGCCATCAGCCCCGCCCCGCCGCCGCCGACGACGATCGCGTCGTAAGTGTGCGTATGAATCATGACAGCGCCGCCTGTGCAGCCTCCGGAGTGAACGTCAGGATCACGTACGCGCCGATGCCGAGGAGCGCGACGTAGACCAGGAACAGCATCGACTTGGCGAAGACCGACCAGCCGGGCCGGTGCACGTAGTCATCGAGTATGGCTCGGAACCCGTTCACGCCGTGCGTCAGCGCGAAGACGAGGAGGAAGAAGTCGAAGACCTTCCAGAGCGGGTTCCCCCAGCGCTCCGCGACCAGGTCGTAGTCGATGTTGTCGACGCCGATCGCAAAGTGCATGTAGAAGAGGTGGAACACGGCGATCACGAGGAGGACGACCCCCGAGATCCGCATGAAGAACCAGGAGTAGAGCTCGAAGTTGCCGCGCGGCACCCGGCCTCTCCGGTTCACAAACGCTCGGTTCAGATTCCCGTTCATGACTGGAAGAGCGGCAGGAGGAACATGTACGCTCCCCACAGGAAGATGGGGAGGAAGATCGCGGCCTCGATCCAGATCAACGTACGCTCGTGAGGCCAGAGCCTGGGCCAGAAGTCCTGGATGATGATCCGTGCCCCGTTCAGCGCGTGGAAGAGGACGCCGAAGAGGAGGAACACGGTCATGATCCGTCCCCACCAGGCGTGGTAGAGGACGAGGAGTGCGTTGAAGAGCTCCGGCCCGAAGGACATCAGGAAGATGTCCACGATGTGGAGCGCGAGGAAGAGCAGGATCCCGATCCCGGACGCCCGGTGCAGGAGCCATGCGAACATCCCCTCGCGCCCGCGGTAGCGGAGTCCTTCGAGGATCGGGACGCCTTTCCGATACACGGTTCTCGTCGCCATGAGGGTCACTGGAGAAGGGCCATCGTATCGCGGACCGCCTGGGCCGACCGGTGCAGCGCGGCCCGTTCGTCGTCCGTGAGCTCGACCTCGACGATCGCCTCGAGGCCGTTCCGGCCGAGCTTGCACGGCACGCCGAGGTAGAGGCCCTCGAGCCCGTACTCACCCTCGAGCCAGGCCGAGGACGGGAGGATCCGCTTCTTGTCCTTGACGATCGACTCGGCCATCTGGACGGCCGCGGCGGCGGGCGCGTAGTACGCGCTCCCCGTCTTGAGGAGCCCGACGATCTCGGCGCCGCCGTTGCGGGTCCGCTCGACGAGGGCGTCGATCCGGTCGCGGGCCAGGAGTTGCGTCAGCGGGATCCCGCTCACCGTCGTGTACGAGATGAGGGGGACCATCGTATCGCCGTGGCCGCCGAGGACCAGGGCCTGGATGTCCTCGACGCTGACGTCCAGCTCGAGCGCGATGAAGGAGCGGTACCTCGCCGTGTCCAGGACGCCGGCCATCCCGATGACGCGTTCGCGCGGGAACCCGGTCACGTCCTTGCAGACGTAGGCCATGACGTCGAGCGGGTTCGAGACCATGATCACGATCGCATCCGGCGACGACTCGCGAATCTGCTCCGAGACCTGGCGCACGATGCCGGCGTTGGTCCGGAGGAGGTCCTCCCGGGTCATCCCGGGCTTGCGTGCGATCCCTGCGGTCACGATGACGAGGTCGGAGCCCCTGGTCTCCTCGTAGCCGTTCGTGCCGATGACGCGGGTGTCGAACCCCTCGATCGGCGCCCACTCCCACTGGTCGAGCGCCTTGCCCTGCGGGATCCCCTCCGCGATGTCGACCATGACGACTTCGCGGGCCAGTTCCTTCTGGGCCAGGAGCTGCGCCGCGGTCGCGCCGACGTGCCCTGCCCCGACGACGGTGATCTTGTTGACCATGTAAGACACCCCAATACCGGGAATTGAATGCTGGCAAATCGCGGTGGGCCAAACTACGGCTAACTTTCGGGCCTGTCAACGCGGCGGGCGACCCGGCGGGTCCCCGGCCTCAGCCGCCGACCTGGGAGAGGGCGACGAGCCCGCCGGAGCCGGTGTCGGTCCCCTGGACGAGCCAGTGGCGCTCCGGCTTGATGGAGAGGGTGTGGCGGATCAGCGGCTCCAACGGCTCGCCGCGTCGGAGCGGGTCGCGCAGATTCGTCTGGACGTCGCCGAAGAGGCACGGGCGGAGGTGCCCGTCGGCGGTCAGCCGCATCCTGTTGCAACGTTCGCAGTAATTGTGGCTCATCGGCGTGATCACGCCGACGGTCCCGGGCGCGTCCGGGAAGCGGTAGTAGACGGCCGGTCCGTTCCCGTCCGGCCCCGTCACGGGCTGGAGCCGCCGATCCGCCGGACCCTCCGCAGGATCTCGTGCGCGGCGATGTATTCGCGCGCGGAGATCCCCAGATTCGCGCCGACGGGCATGACCTCGATGAAGCGCACGTGCCACGGCCGCTCGCGCGTGATCCGGGCGAAGTCCTCGATCTCGTCGTCGTTGCGGCCGCGCATGACGACCGTGTTGATCTTGATCGGCTCGAACCCAGCCCGTTCGGCGGCCTCGAGCCCGTCGAGGATGCGACGGTACGTTCCGGGCCTGCGCGCGATCGCGTCCACGCGTTCGGGCCGGAGCGAGTCGAGCGAGATGTTGAGGCGCCGGATGCCGGCGTCCCGGAGCTCCTCGGCGATCGGCCCGAGGAGCACGGCGTTCGTCGAGAGGGCGAGGTCGGTGATGCCGGCGATCCGGGCGAGGGCGCGGGCGAGCCCGGGGAGTCCGGGCCGGACGAGCGGCTCTCCGCCGGTCAGCCGGAGTCGCCGCAGTCCCATCCGGGCCATGACTCGGATGATCTCGACGATCTCCTCGTACCTTAGGATCCGGTCCCGGCGCAGCCAGGCCAGCCCCTCCTCCGGCATGCAGTAGACGCACCGGAGGTTGCACTTGTCGGTGACCGAGACCCTGAGGTACTCGATCCGCCGTCCGAAGCGGTCCTGCATGGCCGGGAGCGCGGTCATGGCGGGACCTGCCCGTCGAGCCACCTCGTCTCGCCGTCCACGTATCGCTCCTCCTTCCAGACGGGGAGTCGCTTCTTGATCTCTTCGATGATGTATCGGCTGGCTTCGTACGCCTCGGCGCGGTGCGGGCTCGAGACGGCGATCGCGACGCTGACGTCGCCGACCCCGAGCTCGCCGATCCGGTGGACGACCGCGACCCGGTCGGTCCCGAGGCGTTCGGCCGCTTCCCGGGCGATGGTGGCCAGCACATGTCGGGCCATCTCGGCGTACGCTTCGTACTTCACGCCGCTCACGGGCCTGCCGTCGTTGTGGTCGCGGACGACGCCGAGGAAGAGGAGCGCCGCGCCATCGCTCGGCGCGCCGACCGCGGCGAGGATCGCGTCGGGATCGATCGGCCCGGCCGTGATCCGGACGAGCACGGTCAGCCCCCTGCGACCGGGGGGAGGATCGCGACCTCGTCGCCGTCCGTAAGGATGGCATCCAGCCGGGCGTACTCGCGGTTGATCGCGACGACGGGCGACGGCGGGAGCCGGGTCAGCGGTCCGCCGCGTGCCCGGAGCGCGGCGAGGAGGGCGGAGACGGTCGAGCCGGCGGGGAGTTCGAAGTCGAGTTCGCTGCAGCCGGCCAGCTCACGGTAGAGGGCGAAGAAGAGGAGGCGAACGCGCATGGGCACCGTCCGGGGGAGGTGGCTCCGTCACGTGGAAGGTAGGCGGCGCCCCTGGGTCGGGCAAGCGGAACCGGGGCGGCCGAACCGGGCGGATTGGGCACGCCCCGCGTCCGGATGACGCGACGCCCCGCCCGTCGTCGACGGGCAGGGCGTCGTCACACGTTGTGTCCCACGTCGGGGCGCGGGGCTCAGCTCTTGCGCCCGCCCTTCGAGACCTGCATGCGCAGGTCCTTGGACGGCTTGAAGATCGGAACGACGCGAGCCGGCACCTCGACCGGTTCGCCGGTCCGGGGGTTCCTGGCCATCCGCGACTTGCGCTCGCGCACCTTGAAGGTCCCGAATCCGCGGATCTCGATGTTCTCGTGTTCCGAGAGCGCGTTCTTGATCGCGTTCAGCAACCCGTCCACCACGAGTGCACAGTCCTTCTTCGTGATCCCCGGACCAATCGCATCGGCTACCTGCTCGACGAGGTCGGCTTTCGTCATGATTCCTCCGTACCGATCTACGAGATTGTGGGTGTGAGGGCCCGGACTCGTTTCCGGCCCTTCCTAGAAGGGGACGACGAACCGGAGACGCGGCCCGCTGTATCCTTCGAGCGGTCCGATCCATCTCGTCAGTCCCGACGTCGCCCCACGCCCCAGAAGCAAATCCAGGAGCGGGAACTCCCTTTTCGGCGGTCGTACCACGCGCGGGTCATCGCCCAGACCCGCCATCCGCCCTGCCGCCGCCAGGGCATCGTGTCGATTCCCGATCCGATCGACGAGCCCTGCTGCGTAGGCCTGCCTGCCGGAGAGGATCCGTCCATCGGCGAGGCTTCGGACCTCGTCGGCGGACAGGCCCCTCTCCTCGGCGACGACGTCGACGAACTGGCTGTAGACGTCCTGGACGAGCTCCTCGACCACGGCGCGGTCACCGGGCGAGAGCGGCCGGAACGGCGATCCGGTGTCCTTGTGCTCGGCGCTCTTGACCACGTGCATGTCCACCCCGACCTTGCGCATGAGCTCGCTCACGTCGGGGAACTCCATGACCACGCCGATCGAGCCGGTGATCGAGCCGGGCAGCGCGAAGATCGAGTCCGCCGCGAGGGCGATGTAGTATCCGCCCGAGGCGCCGATGTCGCCGATCGTCGCGATGACGGGCCGCCCGTCCTCCCGGATCCGTCGCAGCTCCCAATAGATGCTCTGCGACGCGCCGACGACCCCGCCCGGCGAGTTGATCGAGACCAGGAACCCCTTGACCGACGGGTCCTCGCGGAACTTCCGGATCTGCTCCAGGTGGCGCCGCTCGTCGTCGATCAGGCCATCGATCTCGATGACCGCGATCCGATCGCCCCAGGCCAGCGCCCCTTCCCCCGACACCGCGACGAGGATGGCGAGCGCCACCCCGGCAAGGGTCATGAAGAAGACGAGTCCAATGACGAGCGCGACAATGATGGAACGCCGTGACACGCGATAGCCACCGCAACAGGGATGTCGGAGAGGGACGGGCGGATAGCTTAACGCCCGTCACTCATTGAAGTCAAGGCTCTTTCTGCCGAGCCTCAAGCTGCGGGCGAATTTACGGTCTCGCCTCCCCCTGTCAAGCGACGGGCCGCGGCGACGGTTGCGCGAACGCGCCCCAGGCGCGACCTTTCACCGCCTCATGAAGCCATTCGTCTATATCTATGCCGACGAGTCCTGTCTCGGCATCCAGTTCACCGACCGGGACTCGCCCGGGGGCGCCGCGGGCCTGATCGAACACTGGCGCGAGGGCCGGTGGGAACGCCGCGATTACTGGATCAGCGAGCCCGCCACGACGAACAACCGCATGGCGATCCGGAGCGCGATCGAGGGGCTGCGCGCGCTGCGAGCACCGTGCCGCGTCGTCTTCACCTCGGACTCGCAGTACCTGATCCGGGGGATGCGCGAGTGGATCCATTCCTGGATCCGGAGGGGCTGGCGCCGGAAGGGCGGCGAGATCGAGAACGTCGATCTCTGGCGGGAGCTCGTCGCGGCGGCCCGCCGGCACCAGGTCGACTGGCGCTGGGTCCGCGGACACGCCGGCCACCCTCAGAACGAGTACGCGAACCACCTCGCGGTCCGGGCGGCGAAGACGCAGCGAGACTCGGGCGGGCTCGTCCCCTCGGGCTACGAGGCGTGGCTCGAGGCCGAGCGCGAACGGGGCCGGTACCTGAACGTCTACGAATTCGCGCCGCCGGCGGAGGAGGCGTTCGATCCGGTCCCGATCCCGACGGCGGGCTAGCCGCCTCCCGCGGCGATCGTCACGGTGCGGCCGAAGACGCCGGCGAACCGCTCGGCGATGCGGTCCATGACGCGCTCCAGGTCCGGCGACCGGCCGGCGATCCGCTCGAGGGAGGTCACGCCGTGCTCGCGGATGCCGCAGGGCACGATCGCGTCGAAGAAACGCAGGTCGGTCGCGACGTTGAGCGCGAAGCCGTGCGAGGTGATCCAGCCGCTCGAGACGCGGACGCCGATCGCCGCGACCTTCTCGCCCGCGACCCAGACGCCGGTCATCCCCGCCTTGCGCCCCGCCGGGATGCCGAGGTCGGCGAGGGCGAGGATGAGGACCTCCTCCAGATCGCGGACGTATCGGTGCAGGTCACAGCGGTCGGGCTTGAGGTCCAGGATCGGATAGCCGACGAGCTGGCCCGGCCCGTGGTAGGTGACATCGCCGCCACGCCCGGTTTCGAAGAGCTCGATGCCGAGCAGCCGGCGGCCCGTCTCGTCGAGGAGGACGTGCTCCGCCTTCGCCCCGGTGCCTAGCGTGATGACGTGCGGGTGCTCGAGCAGGAGGAGCTGATCCGGGATCTCCCCTGCCCTGCGCCGGCGGACGAGCTCCGCCTGCAGCTCCAGCGCCTCGCCGTACCCGATCCGCCCGAGCCGCCGGACCTCCAGCGGCGTGGGGGCGGGGGCCCCGGCCTCGCCGTTCCCTCCGCCCCCACGCTGTGTCCGGGCCGGGCCGTCGATCGCTCCGCCCACGCCCGTCTCGCCTCCGGCGGCCGGTCAGGCCGCGTCCTCGGGGAAGTTCTCGAGCGTCTCCTTCAGCCTGGAGAGGAAGCGCGCCGCGTCGGCGCCGTCGACCAGCCGGTGATCGTAGCCGAGCGTGAAGTACGAGCGCAGCCGGATCGCGATCGTGTCCGTGCCGTCGACCTCGACGACGACGGGCCGCTTCTCGATCGCGCCGGTCCCGAGGATCGCGGCGGTCCCCTCCGGGATGATCGGCGTCCCCAGCAGGGTGCCGAGCACGCCGGGGTTCGTGATCGAGAACGTCGCGCCCTGGATCTCGTCCGGCTTGAGCTGCCGGGCCCGCGCACGGGCCGCGAGATCGTTGATGCGCTTGGAGATGCCGACGAGGTTCAGCTCATCCGCGTTCCGGATGACCGGCACGATCAGGCCGGGGTCGAGGTCGACCGCCATCCCGATGTTGATGTCGCCGCGGTAGAGGATGTCGTTCCCCGAGATCGTCGCGTTCACCATCGGGAACTCCTGGAGCGTACGGCTGACCGCCCAGGCGACGAACGCGGTGAAGCTGACCCGGGTGCCCTGCTGCTCCCACCGCGCCCGGTTCGCGCGGCGGATCCGGTCGATCCGCGTGAAGTCGATCTCGATGACGGAGTGGACGTGCGGCGCGATCCGCTTCGCACGGACCATGTGATCGGCGGTCAGGCGCCGGATCCGGTCCATCGGGACGCGATCATCGCCCTCGCGTTCCGGGAACTCCGGGTGCTGGACCTGGCCATAGAAGATGTCCCAGAACTGCTCGACCGGGACCGGGCCCTCGGCCGGGCGCCGTGCGGGTGCGGCGGCGGGCGCCGGTGCGGCGGGGCGGGCGGGCGCGGCCGGCGCAGCCTGCGCGGCGGCCTGGCGCCCCTCGATGAACGCCATGATGTCCTGCTTGGTCACACGGCCGCCCTGGCCGGTCCCACGGACCTGGGCGAGATCGACGCCGTGCTCGGCCGCGATCCGCCGGACCAGCGGCGAGGAGCGCTGGCGGAGCCGATCCTCCTCGGTCGCGGGTGCGGCCTCGGCCGCCGGAGCGGGGGCCGCGGGTTCCGGCGCAGCGGCCGGCGGCGCTTCGGGCGCGGGCGCGGGCGCCGGGGCCGCGGCGGCAGGCGCGGGGGCAGCCTCCGCCGGCTGGACCGCCGCGCCCGCCTCCGTATCGAGGTAGGCGACGACGGTCCCGACCTCGACCGTCTCCCCCTCGTTCACGAGGATCTCGACGAGGGTCCCGGCGGCCGGCGACGGGATCTCTGCGTCGACCTTGTCCGTCGAGATCTCGAGGAGCGGTTCGTCCCGCGCCACGGTGTCTCCAACCTTCTTCAACCACTTGGAAACCGTGCCCTCGGCGATGGACTCGCCCATTTGGGGCATCGGCACCTCGATTCGCGCCATGTCAAGCTCCGCAAGCTAGTAATGGGCCAGGTAGCGGCAGGCCGCCACGATATCGGCCACCTGCGGGAGGAAATAGTCCTCCAGCGGCGGCGAGTAGGGGACGGGTGCGTCGATCGCTGTCACGCGCAGGATCGGAGCGTCCAGCCATTCGAACGCCTTCTCGCTGACGCGCATCGCGATCTCGCCCGCGATCCCTCCGGTCCGGGTGTCCTCGTGGACGACCAGCAACCGGTTCGTCTTCTTCACGCTCGCGAGGATCGCGTCCTCATCGAGCGGAAGCAGTGTACGGAGGTCGAGGATCTCGACCTGGACTCCGTCCTCGGCCTCGAGCCGTTCGGCGGCCCGCTGGCTCTCGTGGACCATGAGTCCGTACGTCACGATGGTGACGTCGCTCCCCTCGCGGTGGAGCCTCGCCTTTCCGAGGGGGACCACGTAGTCCTCGGCCGGGAGGGTCTCCCGCAGCGCGGGGAACCGGTACAGCTTCTTGTGCTCGAAGAAGAGCACGGGATCGTCGTCCCGGATCGAGGCCTTGAGCAACCCCTTCGCATCGTAGGCCGTCGAGGGGTAGACGATCTTGAGCCCGGGCGTGTGGAAGAACGCCATCTCGGGGTTCTGGGAGTGGAACGGCCCTCCCCGTACGCCGCCTCCGACCGGCCCTCGCACGACCATCGGGAGCGGGCCGCTCCCGCGCCAGCGCGACGTCGCGATGTAGTTCGTGAGCGGTTCGTACGCGCACGAGACGAAGTCCATGAACTGCATCTCGACGACCGGGCGGAGCCCCATGTGCGCTGCACCCGCGGCCGCGCCGGTGAATCCGGCTTCGCTGATCGGCGTGTCGATGACCCGTTCTTCGCCGAAGTAGCCGAGGAACCCCTCCGTCACCTTGAACGCGCCGCCGTAGACGCCGATGTCCTCACCGAGGAGGAAGACGGCCTCGTCGCGCTCCATCTCCTCCCAGAGCGCCTCGCGGATCGCCTCGAGGAAGGTGACGGGCTTGCCGAGCTCCGTGTACCGGACGTGTGCCGGACGCTCTCTCGTGCTCCCCGCCTGGTCCTTCGTGACCGTCGCCATGGCTCTCACGCGTGGCAGGGGTGGGGGACCGGATGCCGGGGTCGCGGGGCGCGCCGCCCCACACGCCATCTCGACCATCGCCGCCGGTGCCGGTTCACGCACCCGGGCACGTTCCAAATCCGGAAACGCGGACATTATGGGCCACACCCCGGGGGGCGTCAAGGCGAAACCCGGCGGGCGCACACCTTGCACCGACTCCGGAGGGACCGGGCCGCCTGCCCGTCTCCGACCCGCACCGGCTCGGGGCGTCCGGCCCCGGCCGGCCGGGTCCTGCGTACCGTGTGTTGGAGGCCGCCGATGAACGAACCGCGCCGCCGTCGTCCGTCCGACAAAGGCCGTCGCGCCCGGCCCCGGCCGCGGCGCGAACCCGAGATCGAAGCCGGCCCGCGGGCGCAGGATCCGGATCGCGCGCCCCGCGGGCCGTATGAGACCGCGTACGAGATCGCTCACGGGTACACGATGGAGCGGCCGGTCATCCGGCCGTGACCCGTGGCCCTTCGCCGGGCGTCAGGGCTGGGGCGACGACGACGGTTCGGCCGGCTCCGCCCCGGCATCCGGCGCCGCCGGCGCGGGCTCGGCCGGCTCGACGCCCGGCAGGACCAGCTGAGGCGGAACGATCGGCGCCGCCTCCTGGAACTCTCGCCGCAGGATCGACTCCGGCTGCTCACGTTGTGACAACATGACCGCCAGGATCAGCGAGAGCCCGAGGAAGATCCCGCCCGCGATCCAGGTCGCCCGCGTCAGCAGCGTCGCCGCCTGGCGGCCGCCGATGAAGGTCTCGGTCCCGGCACCGCCCCCCACCGCCGCGAGGCCGCCGCCCTTACCGGCCTGCAGGAGGACGACCACGATCAGGAACAGACCGTCCAGGATGAGGAGCGTCAGTAGCAATCCGAACATCGAGCATCGTTCCTTGTCGGCGATCCCGTACGAAACAGCCTTTGAATTTCCCTCCGCCGGCGCGCCGTGTCAAGCGTGGCGGCGGGAGGCGCGTCTCCCGGTCATGTACTCTCGAGCGGCCGGGAGGTGCCCTCGCGTCGCGGCTCAGACGCCGGCGATCGCGGCGAAGGCGCGGGGCTCGAGGCTCGCGCCGCCGACGAGGAGCCCGTCCACATCCGCCGCGGCGAGGAGCGCGCCCGCGTTCTCGGGCTTGACGGATCCGCCGTAGAGGATCGGGACGTTCCGGGCGGCGTCCTCGCCGATCCGTTCGGCGAGGCGGCTCCGCAGGACGCCGTGCGCGTGGGCCGCATCCTCGGGCGTCGCGTTGACGCCGGTCCCGATCGCCCAGACGGGTTCGTAGGCGATGAGCGTCGCGGCCGCCTCGGACGGGGCCAGCCCATCGAGTGCGGCATCGAGCTGGCGCACGATCACCTCCTCGACGCGGCCGGCCTCCCGCTCCTGGATCGTCTCGCCCAGGCATATGACCGGCACGATCCCCGCGGCGAGCGCCGCCGCGGTCTTGCGTCGGACGTCCTCGTCGGTCTCCTTGAAGATATGCCGGCGCTCGGAGTGGCCGACCAGGGCGAAGGCCGCGCCTGCCTCGGCGGCCATCGCGGCGCTGATCTCGCCGGTGAACGCGCCCTTCGGTTCCCAGTGGATGTTCTGCACGCCCAGGAGCAGGTCGGGCCGGTCCCGGACCGCCTCGGCCGCGGCCGCGAAGGAGATCGCGGGCGGGAAGAAGATCACGGCCCGGTCGTCGCGCGGCGCGTGGGCCGACAGGAACGAAGCGAAGAACTCCCGGGCCTCGAGCGGCCCCTTGTGCATCTTCCAGTTGCCGGCGATGACCGGCTTCTGGACGGTCACTGCGAATGTCGTCATCGAGGTTCTCCTTTTCGATCGAGCGCGGCCACCCCCGGGAGCGTCTTCCCCTCGAGGAACTCGAGCGAGGCGCCGCCGCCCGTCGAGATGTGCGTCATCCTGTCGGCGACGCCTGCGGCCTCGACCGCCGCGACGATGTCGCCTCCGCCGATGATCGTCGTCGCGCCGCGTGCGGTCGCGTCGGCGACGGCGCGTGCGACGCCGTCGGTCCCGTGGCTGAACTCGGGGATCTCGAAGAGTCCGAGCGGCCCATTCCAGAGCACGGTCCGCGCGTCGGCGAGGCGTTCGCCGAAGGTCGCGACGCTCTTGGGTCCGATGTCGAGGATCTTCCCTTCGGGCGGGACCTGGTCACGGTCGAGGATCCAGGTCCGGACGCCGGGCTCGGCCTGCCCGGCGACGACGCAGTCGACGGGGAGCACGATCTTCTCGCCGGCGCGTTCGAGGAGTTCCCTCGCCATGGGCACGCGGTCCTCCTCGACGAGGGAGCCGCCGGTCTCGAGCCCCAGCGCGCGGAAGAAGGTGTTCGCCATCGCGCCGCCGATGAGGAGGCGGTCGACGCGCGGGAGGAGGTTCTCGATGACGTCGATCTTGCCGGAGATCTTGGCGCCGCCGAGGATCGCGACGAAGGGCCGTTCCGGCGCCTCGAGCGCCTGGCCGAGGGTCCTCAGCTCGCGCTCCAGGAGGAGGCCGGCGACGGCGGGTCTGCCCTCGGCCTTCATGACCTCCGCGACGCCGGCGGTCGATGCGTGCGCGCGGTGCGCGGCGCCGAACGCGTCGTTGACGTAGAGATCGCCGAGCGCGGCGAGCGCTTCGCTCAGCTCCGCGTCGTTCGTCTCCTCGCCCGGGTGGAAGCGCACGTTCTCGAGGACGAGGATCTCGCCGGGGGCCAGCGAATCGGCGGCGGCGTGCGCCTTGGGCCCGACGATGTCCTCGACGAACCGGACCGGCGCCGCCGTCAGCTCGGCGAGCCGGTCCGCGGCCGGGCGGAGCGAGGCCTCCGGCTTCCACTCGCCCCGGGGGCGACCCAGGTGCGAGATGAGGATGAGCCTGGCCTCCCGTTCGAGGAGGTACTCGAGCGTGGGCAGCGTCGCGCGGATACGGGTATCGTCGGCGACGCGCCCGTCTTCGAGGGGGACGTTGTAATCGACGCGGATCAGGACGCGCTTCCCGCGAAGGTTCGCGTCCGGTAGATCGCGGAGTGTCTTCGTGTCCATAGCATCGTGGCCGGCCATGCGGCTGCGTGCCGCTTCCCTGTCGCCCTGCCGGCCCGCCCGGCGGGGCGCGGGCGTAAGGTAGCCGGGCCCCGCACCCCCATCAAGGCGTCGGGCCTTCGGGCCCGAGGAATCGGGCGAGGGTCGTGGCGACCCGGTCCGGCGCCTCCCAGCTCGGCGAGTGTCCGGCGCCCCTGACCCAGTGGATCGAGGCGAGGGGGAGCGTGGCCGCGGCCCGCTCGCCGTGGGCGGGCGGGAAGAACCGGTCCCGGTCGCCCCAGACGACGAGCGCCGGGTGCGTGATGCGCCGGAGCTCCTCGTCGCGCAGGATCTCGCGCTGACCGCGGATCCCGCAGAAGAGGCGGTAGGCGCGGACCATCCGGACCGGGTCGCCGGCCTCCGCCGAGCGCAAGAGATATTCGATGAGCGCCGCCTCGACCGTTGGATCGATCGCGCCCCGGTCGGAGACGAGGAGTTTACGGAAGAGCCAGGCCGTCGCGCCGCGGCTGGGGCGGCGGAGCCAGCGTGCGACCGGCCTGGTGCCGGCGATGCGGACGATGGCGGGGACCTCGGGGCCGAGCCCCGCCGAGTCGAGGAGCACGATCCGTCTCACCCGGTCCGGCGCGCGCTGGGCGAGGCGCAGCGCGACGAGTCCGCCGAAGGAGGTTCCGACGACGTCGCACGTTCCGACCGCGATCACGTCGAGCCAGCGCCGGACCCAGTCGGCGACCTGTCCGCCGAGAGGCGCCATCGGGGAGATCGGTTCGGAGAGGCCGAAGCCCGGGAGATCGGGCGCGAGGACGCGGAGGCGGCGCGCGAGCGGGCCGATCACGCGGAACCAGTTGGCGCCGCCGCCGCCCGCGCCGTGCAGGAGGAGCACCGGCCGACCCGCGCCGGCCTCCAGCCAGTGGACCCGGCCGCCGTCGACCCGCGCCCACCGGCTCGTGGCCGCGGCGCCGCCGAGTTCGAGCAGGCGCTCCATCGAGCGCACCAGGACGCTGGGTGGCATGGCCGCGTGCGACCCGGGTCGTTCGGGCCCGAGAGGGATCAGGGCGTACGGACGGATCTCACCGCCGGATCGGGAGTTCCGTCACCTGGGAGTAGCAACGGACGGAGCCGGGCCCCCGCGGCCAGACCTCAAGGCGAGTCTCACAGTTCCGGCATGAGATGACGGTCCTCTGCTCCAGATCTTCGAACACCGCCAGATCCCGGCGGCCGCAGACGGGGCAGCGGTAGGTCCCCCGGAACGGCTCGTTCGTGAGGAGCATCGCGACCTCCCACTCCCGGGGCACGACGTCGCGGACGCTTATGGAAGATGTGTGCCAGAGCCGCGTCGTCGATGGGTGCACCATCTCGCCGTCGATGAGAAGGGGCGCGCCGCCCGGGTGGACGGCGCGCCCCTGCCTCGGCCGTAGGCGCTCCGGAGTGCTCAGAGGCGCTCGGCGACGTAGCCGGCGAGGTCGACGCAGCGGGCCGAGTAGCCCCACTCGTTGTCGTACCAGGAGAGGACCTTGACGAGGGTCCCCTCGATGACGTACGTCGACAGGAGGTCCACGACCGAGCTGTGCGGGTTGCCGACGTAGTCGATGCTGACGAGCGGTTCATCGGAGACGCCGAGGATCCCCTTCAGGCGCCCGGCGGCCTCCTTGCGGAACGTCTCGTTGAGCGACTCGACGGTGACGGGCTTCTCGAGCTCGGCGGTCAGGTCGACGATCGAGACGTCGGGCGTGGGCACGCGCATGGCGATCCCGTCGATCTTCCCCTGCAGCTCGGGGAGGACGAGCGCGGTCGCCTTCGCGGCGCCCGTCGTGGTCGGGATGATCGACATCGCGGCCGCCCGGGCGCGGCGCAGGTCCTTGTGCGGCAGATCGAGGATCTGCTGGTCGTTCGTATACGCGTGGACCGTCGTCATGATCCCGCGCCGGAAGCCGAAGTTGTCGAGGAGGACCTTGGCGAGCGGTGCGAGGCAGTTCGTCGTGCAGCTCGCGTTGCTGATGATGTGGTGCCCGGCCGGGTCGTAGCGGTCCTCGTTCACGCCCAGCACGATCGTGATGTCCTCTCCCTTCGCGGGCGCGGTGATGATGACCTTCTTCGCTCCGGCGTCGAGGTGCTTCGCGGCGGCATCACGGCTCGTGAAGCGGCCTGTCGCCTTGAAGACGATGTCGACGCCGTGGTCCTTCCACGGATGGTTGGACGGATCCAGTTCGGTCGTGACCCGGATCTCGACATCGTACACCCGCGGCCCG
>Ga0079224_100000077_pt1 | contig 69252 bp, 64 predicted proteins | sample Stecom2015_FD_80414 | JGI IMG/M metagenome (GOLD analysis project Ga0079224, IMG submission 80414) | Agricultural soil microbial communities from Utah to study Nitrogen management - Steer compost 2015 | ecosystem: Environmental > Terrestrial > Soil > Agricultural land | place: USA: Utah... | reverse complement strand
GACGCGCGTGGCGGTTGGCCGGAGCGTCTGCGTGCCCTGCGCTCCGTCATCCTGCCCATCCTCGTGGTGCTGATGGTGCTCGGCTCCATCATGGCCGGCATCGCCACCCCGACCGAATCGGCCGCCATCGGCGTGCTCGGCGCCATCATCTCGGGGCTGGTCTACCGCACCCTAAACTGGGGAGTGATCCGCGAGGCCGCCATCCGCACCGTGCGACTGACGGCCATGGTCATGTGGATCCTGTTCGCCGCCCACGCCTTCAGTGCAGCCTATGCGGCCATGGGCGCGCAGTCGCTAATCAGCTCGCTGATGGAGTACATCCCCGGCGGTCCGTGGGGAACTATCATCTTCATACAGATCGTGCTGATCTTCCTCGGCATGGTGCTGGATCCGCTGGGGATCATGCTGATCACCCTGCCGGTCTTCGTGCCGATCATCACCGAGCTCGGCTTCGACCCGCTCTGGTTCGGCATCCTGTTCATCATCAACATGGAGATCGGCTACATGACGCCGCCGTTCGGCTTCAACCTCTTCTACCTTAAGGGGGTGGCGCCGCCGGGAGTCACCATGGGCGATATCTACCGCTCGGTGATCCCGTACACGGCAGTGATCATCGTTGGCTTGGCACTGGTTATGATCTTCCCCGGCATCGCCACCTGGCTGCCGAACAAGCTGCTTTGACCTGCACTTTCAACCGGCCGCGGAGCCGCGGCCGGCTTTTTTGTGCCACACCGATCAGGAAAGGATGAAGGACAAGCCCCGCCAGCAACGCCGGGGAGGTCCTGGCAGCGATGGGGGTTCAGACCGGTTCCATATACTCCGCCATTAGCTGCAGGCTGCGGCGGCCACGGAATTCATTGACGTCGAGCCGATAGACCATGCGCACGGCCCGGCGGATTTCATGCCAGCCGTAGTCCACTCCATTGAAAGCAATGGCTTCCAGCCGCTGGCGGCTGTGGGGGTGGCATACCGTCAGCTTAACGTGCCGACCGCCGACGATCTGGCTTTGCGCCACCTCGAACTCGCCATCGAACAGCGGCTCCGGGAAGCCCTGTCCCCAGGGTCCGGCCTCGCGCAGGATCTCGGCGATGCGGAGGTCATGCTCGTCGGCGGCGAGCTCGCCGTCGGTGAGCAGCTCGCCCGTCAGCATCTCGTCGCTGAGTTCTTCGGCAACGGCAGCCGTGAAAGCCGCCTCGAAGCGGGGGAAATCCTCGACCGCCAGGCTCAGCCCGGCCGCCATGGCGTGACCGCCGAAGCGCGTGATCAAGCCGGGATGGCGATTGGCGATGCGCTCCAGCAGATCGCGAATATGCAGACCCTGTATCGAGCGGGCTGAGCCTTTCAGCACGCCCTCACCGGCAGGGGCGAAAGCGATAACGGGACGGTGGAAGCGCTCCTTGATGCGGCTGGCGAGTATGCCGATCACGCCTTGATGCCAGCCGGGATCCATCAGGCACAGCCCGGGCGGGAGACCCTCGGCATCGCGCTCCAACTCCTCCAGCAGCGCCAGCGCCTCCTGTTGCATGGCGCCCTCGATCTCGCGCCGCTGCCGGTTGAGCTCGCCCAGCTCGGCCGCCATGGCCGCCGCCTGCTCGGGATCGTCTGCCAGCAGGCAGGCAATGCCCAGCGACATATCCTCCAGGCGACCGGCGGCGTTCAGGCGCGGGCCCACGGCGTAGCCGAGATCGGCGGCAACCACGCGGCGCGGATCGCGGCCGGCGTCACGCAGCAGCGCCAGGATCCCCTGGCAGCAGCGACCGGCGCGGATGCGGCGCAGCCCCTGCTCGACCAGGATGCGGTTGTTGTAGTCGAGCACCGCCACGTCGGCGACCGTGCCCAGCGCCACCAAATCGAGCAGATCGGCCATGTTCGGCTCGGGGATGCCCTTGGCTTGGAACCAGCCGGCCTCCCGCAGCCTGGCCCGCAGCGCCAGCATGACATAGAAAATCACCCCGACCCCGGCCAAGTGCTTGCTGGGAAAAGCATCGCCGGCCAAGTTGGGGTTGACGATGGCGTCGGCTGCCGGCAACGCTTGGCCGGGCAAATGGTGGTCGGTGATGAGCACCCGCATGCCGGCCGCCTTAGCCGCCGCCGTGCCCGCCACGCTTGAGATGCCGTTGTCGACAGTGATCAGCAGATCCGGTCGCCTTGCCCGTGCCAGCTCCACGATCTCGGGCGTCAGCCCATAGCCGTATTCGAAGCGGTTGGGCACCAGGTAGCCGAAATCCCGATGTCCGAAGGCGCGCAGCGCCCGCACCGCCAGGGCAGTGCTGGTAGCGCCATCGGCGTCGAAATCGCCGACGACGAGTATGCGCTGCTGCTCGCGCAGCGCGGTCTCCAGCAGCTCGACGGCATCGTCCAGGCCGCTCAGGCTGCTGGCTGGATGCAGCCGCGCCAGGGAAGCATCCAGCTGGTCGGGAGCAACGGCGCGGGCCGCGTAGACGCGCCGCAGCACGGCGGGCAGATGCCGCGGCAATTCGCCAGGATCGCACAGCAAGGGCCGGCGCCGAATCCGTTTTCGCACCTCAGAACTCCAGGTAGTGCTGAATCGGCTGGGGCCGGCGCCAGAACCGCGAGACGTCCTTTCTGTCCAGCGTCAGCCGCAGCCCTTCGGTATCGATGATCAGGCGCGCCAGCTCGCGGCGCCGTAGACACTGCAGCAGGGGCGCGAACAGGCGCTCCTCCAGGCCGATCAGCTCGTTGCGCCAGCGCTCCAGATCACCGCGGCGCAGAGCCTGCAGCAAGCGGGTGTCGACGATCAGGCAGGGCATGGCCTGCGGGCCAAAGCTGGCCGGCAGCGGCTGCCACATCGCCCCGGACAGCTGCGCCAGCCCACGCACCACGGGGTCGTCGGCAGCCACCAGCCGCCAGCCGCCAGCTGCTTCCGCAGGCAGCGTGCCGGCCCCCCAGAACCAAAGGCCGTTGACGCGCGGCAGCCCTGCCGCCTCACGGGCAGCGTTCGGCGGCGCCTGGTGCAGCAGCATTTGCAGCTCCGTGCTCAGACCCAGCCAGCGGGCGGCGTCCTCGCCGCCGGGCAGGAACTCCTGCAGATAGCGGCCGGCGACCGCCGCCAACGGCACGGTGCGCAGCCGAATGGGCTCCTCGGCCTGCAGATACCACCTGTCGGGCGCAGCGACGTGCAGCTTGAGGCCATCCTGGTCGAGGAACTGATTGCAAACCTCGGCCAGGGCACAGGCTTCGTCCAAGGTAAGCGCCAAGGTCTCGGCGCCGAACAGCAGCAGCTTGTCGCGGTCGGCCACCAGCTGCACCGGATCGGCTCGCAGCCAGTAGGACTGTCCCGGATCCTTGCCCTCGCCGAGCCAGCCCAAGGCTCCCGCCGGCAGCTCGTCGAGCGGGAGCAGGAACAGCTCGGCCAGCTGCTCGTCAAGATGGCGCGCCGTCCGCTCCAGGCGGCGAGCGCGGGCCAGCAGCCTCTCGGTGGCGGGCAGCCGCCGCGGCCAGAAGCCGTCGTCGCCGGCCTCCGGCGGCAGCGGCCCGCGCAGGCCGGGCAGCAGAATATGCACTACGGATGCCGTGGCACTCATTCCTTCCGGTCGCATTCTCCTGCCCGTTTCACTGACATGCCCCCGCCGGAAACGGGCCCTTCGACTGCACACCGGCCGGCGCAACCAACGGGCCTAGAGACGGCTCAGAATGGCGCGCTTGACCGCATCCAGCTCCGCCGGAATGGTGTTGACCGCGCCGCTGGCCTGCTGAATGGCGATGTCCGGATCCTTCAGACCATGCCCGGTCAGGGTGCACACCACGGTGCTGCCCTCGGGGATCTTGCCAGCGCGGATATCGCGCATGGCGCCTGCCACCGAGACGGCAGAGGCAGGCTCGCAGAAAATGCCCTCCTTTTCCGCCAGCAGGCGCTGGGCGGCGAGGATCTCGGCGTCGTCGAACTCGTCGAACCAGCCGCCGGACTCCTTGTTGGCAGCCCAAGCCTGCTCCCAGGATTGGGGGTTGCCGATGCGGATGGCGGTCGCCACCGTCTCCGGCTGCTCCACCATGGCACCACGCAGGAAGGGCGCGGCCCCGGCCGCCTGGTAGCCGAGCATGCGCGGCCGGCTATCGACGATGCCGCGCTTGTAGGGGCTGTTGCCGTTGTGAAAGGTATCGGCGGCGGTGTCCACGCCGGCGCACTCGCTGTAGCCTATCCAATAGGCCGTGATGTTGCCGGCATTGCCAACCGGCAGGCAGTGATAATCCGGTGCCCGGCCCAGCTCCTCGACGATCTCGTAGGCGGCCGTCTTCTGGCCTTGCAGTCGGTAAGGGTTGACCGAGTTGACCAGGGTGACCGGCGCTTCGGCGGCCACCTGCTTGACCAGCTGCATGCCGGCGTCGAAGTTGCCGGTGATCTGCAGAACCACGGCGCCGTGCATGATGGCCTGCGCCAGCTTGCCCATGGCGATCTTACCTTCCGGGATCAGCACGAAGGCGGTGATGCCCGCGCGCGCCGCGTAGGCGGCCGCGGCAGCGGAGGTGTTGCCAGTGGAGGCGCAGATGATGGCCCTGGCGCCCTCTTCCACCGCCTTGGTGACGGCCATGGTCATGCCTCGGTCCTTGAAGGAGCCGGTCGGGTTCAGCCCTTCGAACTTGACGTAGATGTCAACGTCCTTCTTCAGCAGTGCAGGGATGTGCCGCAGCTGGATCAAGGGGGTGTGCCCCTCGCCCAGGCTGATACTCCGGGTCTCTGCGCCAACGGGCAACCAAGCGCGATAAGTATCGATAAGGCCGATATAACGGGGTCGGAACGGCATGCCTACTCTCTTTGCCTGAATGATCAATCGAGGTGTTCGACGCGGATGCGAGTCAAGCGCCCTTGGATGGTCGGCAAGGCTTCGATTTGCGCCATCGCTGCGTTCATGCGCCGCTCGCTGACCTCGTGGGTCAGGATGATCACAGGGACATGGTCGGCCCCGGGTGGCGGCTGCTTCTGCAGAATCGCTTCGATGCTGATGCCGTTGTCGCCGAGGATGCGGGTCACGTCGGCCAGCACCCCCGGCGTATCCTGAGCGTCCATACGCAAATAATAGCGGGTTTCGATCTCTTCCACGCCCAGCACCGGCTCGTCGGAGAGCGCGTGCGACTGGAACGCCAGGAAGGGAACCCGATGCTTGGGGTCGGTATTGATTTCACGCGTGACGTCGATCAGGTCGGCGACGACGGCGGAGGCGGTCGGCCCAGCGCCGGCGCCCGGGCCGTAGTAGACGGTGGAGCCGACCGGATCGCCGTGGACCATGACCGCGTTCATGACGCCATCCACATTGGCCAGCAGGCGGCGCTGCGGCACCAGCGTCGGGTGGACTCGCAGACTGATGCCCTTGCCGACCACGCGGCGGGCGATACCGAGCAGCTTGATGCGGTAACCCAACTCCTTAGCGTAGGCGATGTCCTCGCTGCCGATCTGGGTGATGCCCTCCACGTGCACCTTGTCGAACTGCAGCGGGATGCCAAAGGCGATGGAAGCAAGAATGGTGAGCTTATGGGCGGCGTCCACCCCCTCGACGTCGAAGGTGGGATCGGCCTCGGCATAGCCCAGCCCCTGCGCTTCTGCCAGCACGTCGGCGAAGTCGCGCTGCTGATAGAACATCTCGCTGAGGATGTAGTTCGACGTGCCGTTGATGATGCCGGCCAGCCACTCGATGCGGTTGGCGCTCAGCCCCTCACGGATCGCCTTGATGATGGGAATGCCGCCGGCGACGGCCGCCTCGAAAGCAACGGTCACTCCCTGGCGCCGCGCATGCTCGAAGATCTCGTTGCCGTGGCTGGCGATCAGCGCTTTGTTGGCGGTGACCACGTGCTTGCCGTTGTCGATGGCGCGCAGCACCAGCTCCCGCGCCAGGCCTTCGCCGCCGATAAGCTCGACGACGATCTCGACGGCGGGGTCGTCGACCACCGCGAACGGGTCCGAGGTCAGGCGAAAATGCTCGGTGCTGCAGGCTCGCGGCCGGTCCGGATGCCGTGTCGCCGCATGCACGATGTCGATTTCGCGGCCGGCGCGGCGCGCGATCTCGTCCCGGTTGCGGGCTAGCAAATTGACGGTGCCCGCCCCTACTGTACCCAGACCCAGTAGTCCAACTTTGACCGAGCTCAAATGATTTCTCCGAAATTTTGCTGTCTTGCTACCGCCACGACTGCGCTGCGAAGCCCGATCGGGTAGACTCCGAAAGCTCATGGCGGACGCCCCAACCCGCAGTGTATGGTGAGGGAGGTGGCAGCGCACGGAACATGCGCACGAAGCCGTTGATTCAAGCTGCGCAAGGTACTTAGCGCAGCCGGTGGTGTCAATGCAGTCGATCTCGGAGGGGAGTAGCGTGCAATGAAATTGACCCAGGAGACAGGCAGCGGCAACCTGATTCGCAGTTACCAGCACCGCCAGATCCGCATCAACGACGCAACCTACACCCGCAGCGTCATCGTCACCGCGGACCAGCTGGTGACCGATTGGGCGCCGCAAACCCTAGCCGAGCTGACAGAGCAGCACCTGCAACCCATCCTGGACCTGCAGCCCGAGGTCGTCATCCTCGGCACCGGCGCCACCCAGCAATTCCCGCAGCGCGCCATACTGCAGCGCGTGCTGAGGGCAGGCATCGGCATTGAAGTGATGGCCACCGACGCCGCCTGCCGCACCTACAACATCCTGATGGCGGAAGACCGGCGGGTGGCCGCTGCGCTGTTCCCCTGAGCCGGACTCGACTCGCCAGCCGCCGGGTGAAGGGCAGCGGGAGGGCGCTGCCGCAGCCCGCTAACCGAACAGCGCTTCCTGAGAGTAGCCGGCGCGCTCCATCACCTCGCGCAGCTTCTTCAGCGCGTCGATCTGGATCTGGCGCACCCGCTCGCGGGTGACGCCGATTTCACGCCCAACCTCCTCCAGGGTGGCACGCTCATGGCCGCGCAGTCCGAAACGGCGCTCGACCACCGCACGCTGCTTGTCGGTGAGATGGCTCAGCCACTCGTCCAGGCGCCGCATGATGTCGTCCTCCTGCAGCACCGCCAGCGGCTCCTGGCCGTTCTCGTCCGGAATCGCATCCAGCAGCACCCGATCGGCATCCTGGCCGATCGGCACGTCCACCGACGCTGTGCCTTCATTGAGGCCGAGCATGCGCCGCACGTCCTCCACCGGCTTGCCCAGCACGTAGGCGATCTCTTCGGCCGAAGGCTCGTAGTCCAGCGTCTGGGCCAATTGGCGCGCGGCCCGCAAGCATTGATTGATCTCTTTGATGACGTGGATGGGCAGGCGAATGGTGCGCGTCTGGTTCATCAGCGCCCGCTCGATGGTCTGCCGAATCCACCAGGTGGCATAGGTGGAAAAGCGAAAGCCTCGCTCCGGGTCGAATTTCTCCACCGCCCGGATCAGGCCGAGATTGCCCTCTTCGATGAGATCGAGAAACGTCAAGCCGCGGTTGAGATAACGGCGCGCAATCTTGACCACCAGCCGCAGATTGCTCTCAATCATGCGGGTCCGGGCCGCCTCATCGCCCTGCTGCGCCAGGCGGGCGTAATAGACTTCCTCTTCCGCCGTCAGCAGCGGCGAGGCGCCGATTTCGTTGAGATAAAGCTGGGTGACATCGAGAACCGCGTCGTCACGATGCTTGCCGGTCGGGGCGAAGACCTCGTCAGCCATGTCTTCCGTCTCGTCAGGAGACTCGTCCTCGACGTCCGCCAACAGCAGCTCCTCGTCCGTGAGGTCGATCTCCTGAATTGGCGCGTAGCCCGAAACGCCCAACTGAATGGCCATTTGTTCCCTCCTCCCCTTCACGCCCGTTTTATTAGCAGTATTGTTGTCGCCGACCCGAAAAGCAGAGTGACGGCAACGGTGCGATCCAGTGCGTTTTGCCCTCGGCTGGTCGGTCGAATCGCCGCGGAGCTTTATTCTTTGTTCATCTACTATAAGCGCGGATCAGAGCCACAAGCAATGGACGTTTTTTTCATTATTTCTCGGGCAGATAGCGCATCGGATCGACCGGCTTGCCGTCGCGGCGCAGCTCGAAATGCAGCGCCGGCTGCTGCTCCGGCCCCGTCCCCATGGTCGCTATGCGCTGGCCGGCAGCCACCGTCTGTCCCTCGCTGACCAGGATTTCCTGGTTGTAGCCGTAGGCGGTCAAATAACGGCTGTTGTGCTTGATGATGACCAGGTTGCCGTAGCCGCGCAGCCCACTGCCAGCGTAGACCACCTGACCGGCTGCCGCTGCCACGATGGGCTGCCCCAGTGCCCCCCGCAGCTCGATGCCCTGCTTGCCTTGGGCGTCCCGGGAAAAGGCCCGAGCCAGCCTGCCTTCCGTCGGCCAGCGCCAGTCGATGCTGGCTGCCTCCACCGACTTCCTGATGCTTGTCCCGCCGCGTTGGCCAGCAGGCGCGGCCTGCGGCTTGCGGCTGGCCGTGGCAGCCACGGACGGCCGGGATGGGGCCGGGCTGGCGCGTGTCTGGGCAGCCACGGCGGGCGCCCTGAGCCGCAACCGCTGGCCCGGATGAATGGTGTAAGGCGGCTCGACGCGATTCCAGCGCGCCACGGCGCGGTAGTCCAGGCCGTGCCGCCAGGAGATCGAATACAACGTGTCTCCCTTCTGGACGACGTAATAATCCGGCGCTGGCCAGCGCTCGCCTGGGGTGTAGACCGGCGCCATGTTGGCCGCGCACCCGGCCAGCAACACCACCAGCAGGGCCAGCGCCAGCCGCATCAACGCACCCCTGCGATCGCGATCCCCACAGCCAGCAACGCCACCGTGGCCCAGCCGATACGCTCGATATAGGTCCGCAGCCAAGGTTCCAGCCGCGGTCCGCCCCAGGCAAGCAACCCGGCGACCAGGTAAAACCGTCCGCCGCGACCGATCAGCGAGGCAATGACGAAGAGTAGCGGATTCAATGCTGCCGCACCGGCGGCGATGGTGAACAGCTTGTAGGGGATGGGCGAGAAGCCAGCGATCAAAACGATCCAGAAGCCCCGGCGCTCGAACCAGGCCCGGGCCAGATGGTAATGCTCCATGTAGCCCAGCCGCTCCAGCAGGGGCAGGACCAACTCCAAGGCGAAATAGCCGAGCAGGTAGCCGAACAGCCCGCCGGCAACCGAGGTCAGGGTAGTGATGGTGGCCAACAGCCATGCCTTCTGCGGCCGCGCCAACGCCATCGGCGCTAGCATCACGTCCGGCGGGATAGGAAAGAACGACGACTCGGCGAAGCTGAGCAACCCGAGCAGCCAGGGGGCGCGTCGATGCGCCGCCCAGCCCAGCACCATGTCATAGAGCCGGCCGAACAGCCCCTTCACTGCGTACCTCCAAGCATGGGGACGAAGCTGACCTCATCGAGGACGCGGCGCGAGAGACCTTCCGGCGTCCGTTCGAATAGCACCAGCTGCTGACGACGGCCACCGACCGGCGCCACCAAGCGGCCACCGATCGCCAGCTGCTCGAGCAGCTCCTGGGGAATAACCTCGGGGGCGGCGGTCAAGATGATGCCGCCGAAGGGCGCATGCTGCACCCAGCCCTCGGTCCCGTCGCCATAGCGGGTGCGGACGTTGTAGAGCTTGAGCAGCCGGAAGCGCTGGCGAGCGGCCTCCAGCAGCCCCTTGATTCGTTCGATGGTGTACACCGTGGGCACCAGCTGGGCCAGGACGGCCGCCTGGTAGCCGGAGCCGGTGCCGATTTCCAGCACCCGCTCAGGCGTGCCGGCCTCGAGCAGCAGCTCTGTCATGCGGGCGACGATGTAGGGCTGCGAGATAGTCTGGCCGTAGCCGATCGGCAAGGCAGTGTCGTCGTAGGCGCGGCTCGCCAGGGCCTCGTCGACGAAAATGTGGCGTGGCGTACGCCGCAACGTCTCCAGCACCCGCGGGTCCCGTATTCCGGCCTCCTGCAAGCGGGCCACGAGTCGCTCGCGGGCCCGCTGCGAGGTCATGCCGATCCCTTGCAGCAAGGTTGGGTCCATCATTCCAGCCCCTGTACCCAGCCGGCCACCTGGTCGATGGCCTGATAGCGCGTCAGATCGATCTGCAACGGCGTGACGGAGACATAACCGCGACGGACGGCGTGGAAATCGGTGCCCGGACCGGCATCCTGCTCCACCCCGGCCGGCCCGATCCAGTAGATCGGCCGGCCGCGAGGATCCTTCGCATGGATGATTTTTTCCGTCCGATGCCGCCGGCCGAGGCGCGTCGCCTGAAAGCCGCGCAGCTCGGAGAGCGGCAGGTCAGGCACGTTCACGTTCAGTATGGTATCGGCAGGCAGCGGATCCCTGATGAGGCGCTGCAACACCTGGACCGCGACATGGGCCGCCGTTTCATAGTATTGGGGCTCCGGCGCGCAAAGGGAAACGGCGATGGCAGGCCGTCCCAGGTTGCGCCCTTCCATGGCCGCCGCCACCGTCCCGCTGTAGAGCACGTCGTCCCCCAGGTTGGCGCCGGCGTTGATGCCGGAGATCACCATGTCCGGCACCTCGTTTAGAAAGCCGGTGATGGCGAGATGCACGCAGTCGGTCGGCGTTCCATCGACGCTGTAGGTTTGTGGCCCGACCTGGTGAATGCGCAATGGATTCTCCAAAGTCAGCGAATTGCTGGCGCCGCTGCGGTCACGTTCCGGCGCGACAACGGTGACGTCGGCCACCGTCCGCAGCGCCTCGGCCAGCGCCCGAATCCCGGGCGCGCGGTAACCGTCATCGTTGCTGACGAGAATGTGCATCTGACGATTCTAACTCCTTTGCTGGGGGCCGGAGCCGGCTGACGGCGCAAGGCGGGCCAGTCGCGACAAGGTCCGCCATTGAGTATAACCCCTGGCCGGCAGCCTGCGGCTTGGGTAATTCCAGCCCGCCGCCAGCTCGGCTTATACTTGGCCCGGATAAGAGTCGAGAGTGATGAGCAAGCGATTGGATCCCGCCGACAGGCAGCTGTTCATGGAGGCGATGGCCGGGGTGCGCCCGTTGACGCACGACCGGGTCGTCCTCACGCCGCCCAAGCCGCCTCCCGTCCCCCGCCAGGCGCTGGCAGATGCCCGCGATGTCCTGACTGAGATGATGGCGGAGGAATATGGCCCAGAAGCGCTTGCCAGCGGCGAGGAGCTGGTCTATGCCCGCCCAGGACTGCAGCGCCGGGTCCTGCAGCGGCTGCGCCGCGGCCATTACAGCCTGGGCGCCGAGCTGGATCTGCACGGTATGACCGTGCCCGTCGCCCGTATCGCGCTGCAGGAATTCCTGCTGGAGTGCCGCCGCCGCCATTTGCACTGCGTCCGCATCATCCACGGCAAGGGACGCCGCTCCAGCAACCAGGGCCCGGTCCTGAAATACAAGGTCGACCGCTGGCTGCGCCAGCGCGAGGACGTGCTGGCCTTCTGCTCCGCCCGGCCTGCCGACGGCGGCACCGGCGCCATCTACGTGCTACTCCGCCACGCCTAGCCGGCGGGGCCGTCCTCGGCCGCGAAGATCTCGCGGATCACGCTGGTGGCGTAGGCGCCAGCTGGCAGCGCGAAGCGCAGCTCCACTTCGCCCGGTGCCGGAAACCACCAGGCCAGCTCGGAAACCCGCACCCGCAGGGCCCGCCGTGCGCCCTCCACCCCGGCGGCGCTGAGCCCTGCCACCAACTCCGCCTCCTCGGCCAGCACCCGCTGCTCCAAGTCTGCCGCGACGGCGCTCGGCTGCGGACATCCGCGCCCGCACAACGGCCCGCTGGGGTGGATGGCCAGCGCGGCGAGCCGGGCGCGGATGTCCTCGTCCAGAACTTCCAGCGCGAACAGGCTGCCGCGGCCATCCAGCATGAGTAGCTCGCCTTCAACGGCCTTGTTCCAGACGCCTTGGCGGACCCGCTCGGCCAGCACTTGGTTGAACAGATACGACCTGACTGCGGAAAGCAGAATGCCGCGCAGGGTACGATCCCGCAGCTGCAGGCGCCCGCTCAACATGTCACGGGCGCGGTCGATGTTTTCGCCGCCGGGGCCGAAGCGTTGGGCGCCGAAATAGTTGGGCACGCCAAGACGGGCTATCGCCGCCAGACGCACGGAAATGGCGGCAGCAGGCGCATCCACGTCGCGCAGGCGCAGCCGGAACCGGTTGCCACGCAGCACGCCGCGGCGCAGCTTTTTGTTGTGCCGGGCCGCGCTCAGCACCTCCACCCCCGGCGCCAGCTCGCCCGGCGGCGGCAGCGGCGCGTTGCCAGGGAGATGGACGCTGAACCACTGCTGGGTCACTGCCCATTTGTCCTTCATCCCGGCATAGCTGACTGCCCGGCGCGGCACGCCCAGACTACGGGCCAGCCGCGCGGCCGCCTGCTCCGTGGTGCGTTCACGCTTGCGCACGTGCACCAGCAAGTGCTCGCCCTGCCCGCTGGGCGGGAAACCGAGCACCTCGTCGACGAAAAAATCCTCGGGGATGCTGCGCAGGCGCGCCCGGCCGAGCGGCCCGCCATGGGCATACGGCAGCTGGAGCCCGCCGACCGCGCCCATCTCAGGAAGCGGCTCCCAGCAGCACGACCGCCAGCGCAGCGATGCCCTCGCCGCGACCGGTGAACCCCATCCGCTCGGTCGTCGAAGCCTTGACGTTGACCTGCTCCGGCGCGATGGCCAGGTCGGCAGCGAGATTGGCTCGCATGGCATCGACGTAGGGCGCAAGGCGCGGCCGCTGGGCGATCACGGTGGCATCGACATTGATCACCTGCCAACCCTTGACCTGCGCCTTGAGCAAGGCGCTGCGCAGCAGCTCGCGGCTGTCGACCCCGGCCAGGGACGGGTCGGAGTCGGGGAAATGCCGGCCCAGGTCGCCCTCACCGGCGGCGCCCAACAGCGCGTCGGTGACCGCATGCATGAGGACGTCGCCGTCGGAATGGGCTTCGATGCCGCGCTCGAAGGGAATGCGAACGCCGCCAATCATCACGTGATTGCCGTCGCAGAAGCGGTGGGCGTCGAACCCTTGCCCGATTCGGATACGCATCATCCAGCCTGACCGTGCAGCTTGAGGATGGCAGCGGCCAGCGCCAGGTCGTCGGGCCGCGTCACCTTGATGTTGGTAGGCCGCCCTTCGACCAGCAGCGGCTGATAGCCGGCCGTTTCCATCGCCTGGGCGTCGTCGGTCACCGGCCTGCCGTACTCACGCGCCGTCAGCAGGGCCTGGTGCAGCTGCCGCAACGGAAACATTTGCGGCGTCAGCGCATGCCAGAGGCCATCGCGGCTGGCGGTGGCGCGCACCCGGCCCGTGGCGCCCTGGCGCTTGAGGGTATCCCGCACCGGCACGGCCAGCAGCGCACCGTCGGAGCGCTCGAAGCCGACCGCCAGCAGGCGGTCGATGTCGTCATGGGTCAGGCAGGGACGGACGGCATCGTGCACCAGCACCCAGTCGTCGTCGTTACCCTGCGCCAGCAGGAATTCCAGCGCGGCCAGCACCGAGTCGCTGCGCTCGGCGCCGCCGGTGACCCGGTACAGCGGCCGCGGGTAGTCGTGATTCAGGGTCTCCCAAGTGGTGTCGTGATCCGCCAGCGCGATCACGCCGCCGTGGATTGCCGGATGCTGGAGCAGGCTTCGCAACGTCCAGCTGACGATGGGCTGCCCCAGGAGATCCAGATACTGCTTGGGCACGTCGGCCGCCATGCGTCGGCCGACGCCTGCGGCGGGGATCACGGCCCATATTCGCGGCCTTTCTGCGCTCATTTATTCTTCCACAATCTGATAAAAGACCTCGCCGTCACGAATCATGCCGAGCTCACGGCGGGCCCTTTCTTCGACGGCTTCCAGGCCGGATTTGAGATCTTTCACTTCCGCCTCCAGCGCATCGTTGCTCTGTCGCAGGAGCTCGTTCTGCTGCCGCTGGGCAGCCACGGTCTGCTGCAGCCGCCAGGCGTCGCGGGCGCCGCCCGGGCCGAACCACAGCTGGTACTGCAGCACCAGCAGCAACCCGGCCAGGACGGCGATTGCGATGCGCATGGCAGCTAGCTGAGCCGGTCCATCGCTGACCGCCTGCTACAGCTCCCGCTTAATGTTGAAGAAGGCGCTCTTGCCGGCATAGTGCGCCTCGTCTCCCAGCTCTTCCTCAATGCGCAGCAGCTGGTTGTACTTGGCGACCCGGTCGGAGCGGCACAGCGAGCCGGTCTTGATCTGACTGGCGGCGCTGCCGACAGCGAGATCGGCGATGGTGGTGTCCTCGGTCTCGCCCGAGCGGTGCGAGGAGATCGAGGCGTAACCGGCCTCGGCCGCCATGGCGATGGCGTCCAGCGTCTCGGTGAGGGTGCCGATCTGGTTGACCTTGATCAGGATGGCGTTGGCGATGCCTTTGTCAATCCCCTCGCGCAGGATGCTGGTGTTGGTGACGAACAGGTCGTCGCCCACCAGCTGCACCCGCTCGCCGAGCTTGTCAGTGAGCAGCTTCCAGCCGTCCCAGTCGTTCTCGGCCATGCCGTCCTCGATGGAGATGATGGGATAACGAGCGCAGAGATCGGCCAGGTAGTCGGCGAACTCGGCGGAGCTGAAGCGCTTGCCCTCGCCGGCCAGGTCGTAGACGCCGTCCTTGTAGAACTCGGAGCTCGCCACGTCCAGCCCCAGGTAGACCTGCTCGCCGAGGCTGTAGCCGGCCAGTTCCACCGCATCCCGAATGGCTTCCAGCGCTGCCTCGTTGGACGGCAGGTTGGGCGCGAAGCCGCCCTCATCGCCCACCGCGGTGCTCAGGCCACGACCGCTCAGCACTTTCTTGAGGGCGTGGAAGATCTCGGTGCCGCAGCGCAGTGCCTCGCTGAACCGGTTAAAGCCCACCGGCAGCACCATGAACTCCTGGATGTCGACGTTGTTGTCGGCATGAGCGCCGCCGTTGAGGATGTTCATCATCGGCACCGGCAACGCGTAGGGACCGCTGGGCTTGAGGTGGCGGAACAGGGAAACGTCCTTGGCGCGAGCAGCCGCGTGCGCACTCGCCAGCGACACAGCAAGAATGGCGTTGGCACCCAGACGACTCTTGTTATCGGTGCCGTCGAGCTCGATCATGGCCTGGTCGAGGCTGCGCTGGTCCTCGACGTCACGGCCGACCAAGGCGTCCCGGATCAGGGTATTGACGTTCTCGACCGCCTTGCGCACCCCCTTGCCCAGGTAGCGAGCAGCGTCGCCGTCGCGCAACTCGATGGCTTCGCGGGTGCCGGTGGAAGCGCCGGAAGGCACGGCCGCCCGCCCCAGAGTGCCATCGTCCAGCAGGACATCGGCCTCCACGGTGGGGTTGCCGCGCGAATCGAGAATCTCGCGCGCCCGTATCGCCTTGATCTTCGCCATTGTTCTCTATCTCCTTAGCCGAATGGTTTTGCTACAGCAGATCCTGCTCCAGGAATCCCTGCTGCTTGACGACGGCATCCAGCTCCTTGAGGGTAACCAGCAGGGCCTCCATCTGCCCCAGCGGCCAGGCATTGGGCCCGTCGCTGAGCGCCTTGTCCGGGTCCGGATGGGTTTCCATGAACAGGCCGGAGACGCCGGCTGCCACCGCCGCCCGCGCCAGTACCGGCACGAATTGCCGCTGGCCGCCGGAAGCTTTGCCCTGCCCACCCGGCAGCTGCACTGAATGGGTGGCGTCGAAGACCACCGGCACCCCCGCCTCACGCATGACCGCCAGCGCACGCATGTCGGAGATCAGGTTGTTGTAGCCGAACGACACGCCGCGCTCGCAGGCCATGACGCGGTGGTTGCCCACGGCGCGGGCCTTCTCAATCACGTGCTTCATGTCCCAGGGTGCCAGGAACTGGCCCTTCTTGATGTTCACCGGTAACCCGGTGCGGGCCACATTCTGAATGAAGTTGGTCTGCCGGCAGAGGAAGGCCGGGGTTTGCAGCACGTCGACCACCGCCGCCACTTCGTCCAGCGGCGTATCCTCGTGCACGTCGGTCAGCACCGGCACGCCGATCTGACGCTTGACTTCGGAGAGGATGCGCAGCCCCTCCTCGAGCCCGGGCCCGCGATAGCTCTCGTGGGAGGAGCGGTTGGCCTTGTCGTAAGAGGATTTGTAGATGAAATTGATGCCGAGGCGATGGCAGATTTCCTTCAGCATGCCGGCCGAATCCAAGGCCAGCTGCTCGGATTCGACCACGCAGGGACCGGCGATCAGGAAAAAGGGCCGGTCCAGCCCAACTTCGAACCCACACAAATTGAACGTTGACACGGTTGCCTCCCTTCTTGGGGCTTGCGGCGCTTTGGCTTATTCCAGCGGCACCGAGCTCGCCTTGCGCCGATCGTGCTCCTCTGCCGCCGCAAGAATGAAGCTGGTGAACAGCGGATGACCATCGCGCGGAGTGGAGGTGAACTCCGGGTGGAACTGGCAACCCAGGAACCAGGGGTGACCGTCCAGCTCGATGGTTTCGACCTGCTCCGTGTCCACCGACCAGCTCGACACCCGCATGCCAGCCTGCTGCAACTGCTCGACGTACTGCTTGTTGATCTCGTAGCGATGGCGGTGACGCTCAAGGATCTTGTCGGCACCGTAGATCTTGTGCACCAACGTGCCCGGCTCCAGCCAGCACCAATGCCCCCCCAAGCGCATGCCATAGCGGTGCTCGTCGCGGCGGTTCTTCTCCACGGTCTGGCCATCGCCCCAGGCGCTGACCGGAGCCACGACCGGATTGGGGGTCTCCGGGCGGAACTCGGTGCTGTGCGCATCGGCCAGGCCGAGCACGTTGCGGGCGAACTCGATCACGGCCGCCTGCATGCCCAGGCAGATGCCGAGAAACGGGATTTTGTGCTCGCGCGCATAGCCGGCGGCGAGAATCTTGCCTTCCACGCCGCGCTCGCCGAATCCGCCCGGCACCAGGATGGCGTCCACGTTCTCCAGCCGCTCCAGCCCCGAACGCTCCAAATCCTCGGAATCCACGTAACGGATCTTCACCCGCCGCCGGGTCTGGACGCTGGCGTGGCGCAGCGCCTCGTTGAGCGATAGATAAGCATCGGCGAAGTCGACGTATTTGCCGACCATGGCGACGGTGACATCCCCCTGCGGGAACTCCATCGCGTCGACCACCGCCTTCCAGTCGCTGAGATCGGCCGGCGGCAGCCCTTGCAGCCCCAGCTTCTCAAGGACGATGTCGTCCAAGCCCTGGGCGTTCAGCACCAGCGGCACCTTATAGATATTGTCCACATCCGGCACCGAGATGACCGCCCGCGGTTCAACGTTGGTGAACAACGCGATCTTACGCCGCTCGTCCTCGGGTATCGACCGGGCCGCTCGGCACAGCAGCACGTCGGCCTGGATGCCGATGGAGCGCAGCTCCTTGACCGAGTGCTGGGTCGGCTTGGTCTTGAGCTCGCCGGCGCTTTCCACGAACGGAACCAGCGTTAGGTGCAGGAACAGGCAGCGGCCGCGCAGCTCCGCTCCCATTTGCCGGATGGCCTCCAGGAACGGCATGGCCTCGATATCGCCGACCGTGCCACCGATCTCGATGATGGCGACATCGGCCGCATCGGCCCCTTCCGCGATGCTGCGCTTGATCTCGTCGGTGATGTGCGGGATCACCTGCACGGTGCCGCCGCGGTACTCGCCGCGACGCTCCTTGCGGATCACCTTCTCGTAGATCCGCCCGGTGGTGTAGTTGTTGGCGCGGCCGACGCGGATGCGCACGAAACGCTCGTAGTGACCAAGATCAAGGTCGGTTTCCGCACCGTCCTCGGTCACATAGACCTCGCCGTGCTGGAAAGGGCTCATGGTCCCGGGGTCCACGTTGATGTAGGGATCCAGCTTGACCATGCTGACCTTGAGTCCGCGGGCTTGCAAAATGCTGCCTAGCGACGCCGCCGTAATGCCCTTGCCCAAGGACGAAACGACGCCGCCGGTAACGAAGATGTATCGCGTCATAAGTTAGGAGGTGGCGCTGTCTGGAAAGTGATGAGGAGAGCTGCGAAGCCTTTTTGAAGGACCTCCGGAGCGGGATCAGACCTTAACAGAAGGGGGCGTTTTTCTCAATCCGCACGAGCCGCAACCCCGCCTCGCCGGGCGCAGCCTGGAAGCCGTCGCAGACCCACAGATCCGCCACCGCCGCCAGCTCGCCGTCGATATAGATGAGGGGCAGGCGTTCCCGCTCCCAAGGCGGAATGCCCCGCTCCTGCAGCAGTTTCTTCAGGCTGCGGCTGTGCCGCTCTCCGGCCAGACGGCAACGCTCTCCTCCCTGCCGAAAGCGCACCTCCACCCGCCGCTGCCGCAAAGCCGCTCGCAGTCCCGCACCAATGACCGATTCCACCTGCCAGCGCCAACCTGGCAGCTCCAGCGGGCTGGCCAAATCCCAGGCAAAAGGAGCCGGGACTTCCTCAGGCTCGGTATCCAGCAGCAAGCGGTTACGATAGCGGCGCAGGCGCACACCGTCCCAGGCCAGCTCGGGCGAGCGGTCGGGCGCGGCTTCCAGCAGCGTCTTGAGCCCTGCCTGCAGCCGCTCTCGCGCCGGCGGCCGCAGGCCCTGGCGGCGCAGCCAGCAGCGCAGCAGATTGCGCTGGCGCGGCTCGGTCAGCAAGCGCAACGCCTCGAGGTCCAATCCATCCCCGGCAGCGCACTGCCGCAGATCCTGCTCCGCCAACGCATCAAGCAGATCAGCCGCCTCGCGGGCAAGCGCAGCCGCTCGCTGCAGCGGCCTGGCATAGCCCGGCCAGCGCTCCGCCAGCAGCGGCAGCAGGCGGTTACGGAGAAAATTGCGGTCGTAAGCGTCATCCCGATTGCTGGGATCCTCGACCCAGGACAGTCCCTGGGCCTCGGCGTAGGCCGCGATGGCCGCCAGCGGCACATCCAGCAGGGGACGCAGCAGCAGCCCGCGCCCCAACGGTCGGCTGGGCGGCATGGCAGCCAGTCCGTGCACCCCGGCGCCACGCAGCAGGCGCAACAACAGGGTTTCGATTTGATCGTCCTGGTGGTGGGCCAGCAACAGCACCTCGCCCACCTTGAGGTGCCGCTCGTAGGCCGCGTAGCGGGCCTCGCGCGCCGCCTCCTCGATGGAAATGCCAGGTCCTGCCCGGCACTGCACCCGTTCCACCTGCAGCGGTATGCCGAGCTCGCGGCAGATGCGCCGGCAGTGCTCGACCCAATCGTCGGCGGGCGCCTGCAGGCCGTGATGAACGTGGAGCGCGCGCACCGGCACGCCCAGACGGGGACGCAGGGCAGCGACAAGATGGAGAAGCACGTGGGAGTCCCGACCACCGCTGTAGGCGACGCAGTAGCCGGCGGCCGGGTGAGGCTGAGGGAGGCGCTGCCAGAGCGCCTCGGGACCGAGTGCCGCGGCCGTGCTCACGCCTCTTTGTAGTTGCCGAAGCTCATCAGGCGCCGGTAGCGCTCGGCCAGTAAGCTGTCGATGGGCTTGGCCGCCAGCTCGTCGAGCCGGGTGAGCAGCTCCTGCTTGAGGGTGGCTGCCATCGCCTCGGGATCCCGGTGGGCACCGCCCAGCGGTTCCGGAATGACGGCATCGATCAGCCCCAAGGAATGCAGGCGCTCGGCGGTAATGCCCATGGCGGCAGCGGCATCGGCCGCTTTCTCCGCGCTCTTCCAGAGGATGGAGGCGCAACCTTCGGGCGAGATGACGGAATAGGTGCTGTAGCTCAGCATCAACACCTGATCACCGACGCCGATGGCCAACGCCCCACCCGAGCCGCCCTCGCCGATCACGGTACAGATGATGGGCGTGCGCAGGCGCGACATCACGAGCAGGTTGCGGGCGATGGCTTCCGACTGGCCGCGCTCCTCGGCGCCGATGCCGGGATAGGCGCCCGGCGTGTCGATAAAGGTCAGCACCGGCAGCTTGAAGCGCTCGGCCATCTCCATCAGGCGCAGCGCCTTGCGGTAGCCTTCCGGCCGCGGCATACCGAAGTTGCGACGGATTTTTTCCTTGGTGTCGCGCCCCTTCTGATGGCCGATGACCATGACCGGCCGGCCATCCAGCCGCGCCACGCCGCCGACGATGGCCGGATCGTCGGCGAACGCCCGATCGCCGTGCAGCTGCTCGAACTCGGTGAACATGTATCTGATGTAGTCAAGGGTATGCGGCCGCTGCGGATGCCGGGCCAGCTGGGCGATCTGCCAGGCGTTGAGCTGGGAGAAGATCTGCTCGGTCAGGGCGCGGCTCTTGGCCTGCAGCCGGGCGATTTCCTCGCTGATGTTGAGCTCGTTGTCGTCACCGACGTAACGCAGCTCTTCGATTTTTGCCTCAAGCTCGGCAATCGGACGTTCAAAATCGAGAAAGTTGAGACTCATGATGGTTAGACGGACCTCGTGGCAATGGCGTGTACCGTACCCAGTGTGGGCAGGCGAGGCAAGGCCCAGCCGCACCCCGCCAGCTTACGCGCCGCCGGCTGCGGCCAAACTGGCCGAGCGCGCCTAGTATTCTACCCGCACGGCGCCGACCCCGAGCAGCTCGCGCAGCCGCCGCAGCAGTTCGTCGGCCGGCCGGATCCGCCACTCGTCGCCGAAGCGCAGCAGCGCCCTGGCCCCGTCGGTGCGATAGTCGACCAGCACCAGGCAGTTGCCGCCGCGATGCGGCTCCAGTGTCTCGGCCAGCGCGTCCACCACGCCGACGCAGCGGCGGCTGTCGATTTGCAGCAAGACCCGGCGCGCGGCGGCGATGCGGGCTTCGTCGATATCCAGGATTTTCTCGGCTGTCACCTTGGGCCCGCCAATAAACTCGTCGTGCTCCAGCGAGCCGTAGACCACCAGCAGCTGATCGCGCGCCAGGAGCTCGCGATGCTGCTTGTAGACTTCGGGATAGACGGCCACCTCGATGCGGCCGGTGCGGTCGTCCAGCGTCAAGAAAGCCATGCGTCCGCCATTCTGGGTGTTGCGGGTGCGCAGCGCCACCACCAGCCCGCCCACCGTCACCGGCCGGCCGCCACGGCGGCGCGAGCCGTTGGTCGGCTCCTCGTCGGTGCCGAGCGACCCCAGCCGGGCAGTGACGATCTTGCTCAAGTCGTCCTCGTACTGGGTGACCGGATGGCCGGTGAGGTAAAGACCTAGCACCTCCTTTTCCTGGGCCAGCCGCTCGCTCTCCTCCCACTCCGACAACACCGGGGCGTCAGGCGGGGCGCTGGCCGTGGTGTCCGCCAGCCCGAACAGGTCTTCCTGGCCGACAGCAACATCCCGCAGCGCCTGGTCGGCTGCCTGCATGGCCATCGGCAGCTGCGCCATGCAGGTCGCCCGGGTCAGGCCAAGGCAATCGAAGCAGCCGGCCTTGATCAGCGCCTCCAGCGTGCGGCGGTTGATGCGCTTGGGATCGACCCGCCGGCAGAAATCGAACAGGTCGCGGAAGGGGCCGCCGCGGCGGCGCTCTTCCAACACAGCGTCGATGGCTGCCTGCCCCACGCCCTTGATCGCGCCCAGGCCGTAGAGGATGGTGCGCTCGTCCTGGGCGCGGAACTTGTAGTCCGAGGTGTTGATCGAGGGCGGCAGCACCTCCAGCTGCAGCTGTCGACACTCCTCGATCAAAGGCACCACCTTGTCGGTGTTGTCCATGTCCGAGGACAGCACCGCAGCCATGAACGGCGCAGGATAGTGCGCCTTCAGCCAGGCGGTCTGGTACGACAGCAGGGCGTAGGCGGCCGAGTGGGACTTGTTGAAGCCGTAGCCGGCGAAGGTTTCCATGAGATCGAAGATGCCGCCGGCGTGCTCCGCCGTGAGGCCCTTCTTCATGGCGCCTTCGACGAAGATCTTGCGCTGCTGCGCCATTTCCTCGGGCTTCTTCTTGCCCATGGCGCGCCTGAGCAGGTCGGCGCCGCCCAGGGTGTAGCCGCCCAGCACCTGGGCGATCTGCATCACCTGCTCCTGGTAGACGATGACCCCGTAGGTCGGCTTGAGGATGGGCTCCAACTCCGGGTGGTGCAGCTCCGGCGTGGGATAGGCGACCGGCTTGTCGCCGCGCTTGCGCTCGATGAAGTCGTCCACCATGCCGGACTGCAGCGGTCCCGGCCGGAACAGGGCGACCAACGCCACGATGTCCTCGAAGGTATCCGGCTGTAGCCGCTTGATCAGGTCCTTCATGCCGCGCGATTCCAGCTGGAATACCGCGGTGGTCTGATAGCGCTTGAGCAGCTGGAAGGTGGCGGGGTCGTCGAGCGGGATCTTGGCAATGTCGAGCGGCGGCTCGCCCTGGGCGCTGCGGAGCTGATTAATCTCCTTCACCGCCCAGTCGATGATGGTGAGCGTCCGCAGACCCAGGAAGTCGAACTTGACCAGGCCGACCGCCTCGACGTCGTCCTTGTCGAACTGGGTGGCCATGGCCTGCCCACCGGGTTCGCAGTAGAGCGGCGAGAAGTCCGGCAGCTGGGTCGGCGCGATCACCACGCCGCCGGCGTGGCGGCCGACGTTGCGGGCCAGCCCCTCCAGCTTGAGCGCCATGTCCAGCAGAGCGCGGACTTCCTCGTCGTTCTCGTAGAGCTGGCGCAGCTCCTCCTCCTGCTCCAGCGCCTTCTCCAGAGTGATGCCGAGCTCCATCGGGATCAGCTTGGCGATGCGGTCGACGAAGCCGTAGGGGTGCCCGAACACGCGTCCGACGTCCCGCACCACCACCTTGGCCGCCATGGTGCCGTGAGTCGCGATCTGCGACACCTTCTCCCGGCCGTACTTTTGCGCCACGTAGTCGATGACCCGGTCGCGGTTTTCCATGCAGAAGTCGATATCGAAGTCCGGCATGGAGACGCGCTCGGGGTTGAGGAAGCGCTCGAACAGCAGGTCGTAGCGCAGCGGATCGAGGTCGGTGATCTTGAGGGCGTAAGCCACCAGCGAGCCGGCGCCGGAGCCGCGACCGGGACCAACCGGAATGCCCTGGTCCTTGGCCCACTGGATGAAGTCGGCCACGATCAGGAAATAGCCGGGGAAGCCCATCTGGATGATCACATCCAGCTCGACTTCCAGCCGCTCCCGGTATTTGGCCGCCTGCTGCTCGCGGTCCGGCAAATCGGCCGGTAGCAGCACCTGAAGCCGCTCCTCCAACCCTTCGTGCGCCCGCTGGCGCAGATAATCCGCCAGCTCGACGCCCTCCGGCAGCGGGAAGTCCGGCAGCACCGGCTTGCCGAGGGTGAGCTCAAGGTTGCAGCGGCGGGCGATCTCGATGGTGTTCTCCAGCGCCTCGGGGATGTCGGCGAACAGCTCGGCCATCTCCTGCGGCGAGCGCAGGTACTGCTCCTCGGAATAGCGGCGCGGCCGCTTGGGATCGTCCAGCACCCGGCCATCATGGATGCACACCCGCACCTCGTGCGCCTCGAAATCGTCGCGCTCGAGGAAGCGCACGTCATTGGTGGCGACCACCGGGGCATCGTATCGCTGCGCCAGCTCGACCGCCGCGTGCAAGTACTCCTCCTCGCCGGGACGACCGGTGCGCTGCAGCTCGAGGAAAAAGTCGTCGCCGAACAGCCCCCGCCAGAACTCCAGCTTGCGTTGTGCCCCCGCCTGGTCGCCGGCCAGCAGGGCGCGGCCGATGTCGCCCTCGCGACCGCCCGAGAGCGCGATCAAACCGACGTGATCCTGGACGATCCAATCGCGCCGGATTACCGGCACCCCGCTGTCCTGGCCCTCGCTATAAGCCCGGCTAAGCAGGCGGCTGAGGCAGCGGAAGCCATCCAAGTCGCGACACAGCAGCACCAGTCGGCTGTACCGCTCGGCAGCCGCCTCGTCCTCGATCAGCACATCGGCGCCGACGATGGGCTTGATCCCGGCTTCCTGGGCCGCGCGGTAAAACTTCACCATACCGAACATGTTGTTCTGGTCGGTCACCGCCACGGCGGGCATGCCGGCGGCCGCGCAAGCCTGCACCAGCGGCTTGATGCGGACGATGCCATCAGAAAGCGAGTACTCGGTATGCACTCGCAGATGAACGAAACCGGCGCTCATGGCGTGCTCTCAGTCAACAGTTCTCTCACCGGGCGGAACGACCGCCGATGGGCTGGCGAAGGCCCCAGGGCGCGCAGGGCGGCCAGGTGTTCGGCCGTGCCATAGCCTTTGTGCTTGGCGAAAGCATAGCCGGGATACTGGCGATCGAGCAGGAGCATGGCCTGATCCCGAGCGTGCTTGGCGAGGATGGAAGCGGCGCTGATCGCCGGCACCAGCCTGTCGCCGCCGACCACCGCCTGGGCCGGGCACGGCAATGGCGGGCACTGCCGACCGTCCACCAGCACCTGCCTGGGCGGCACCGGCAGCGCGGCCACTGCACGCTGCATGGCCAGCAGCGTCGCCTGTAGGATGTTGAGCCGATCGATTTCCTCCACCTCGGCCCGGGCGATTGCCCAGGCCAGGCTGGCGCAGCGGATTTCATCGAAAAGCTGTGCCCGGCGCTCGGCGGCAAGCCGCTTGGAGTCGTCGAGCCCGGCGATCGGCCTGGCCGGGTCCAGAATGACGGCAGCGGCGAACACCGGCCCCGCCAGCGGCCCGCGGCCGGCCTCGTCGACGCCGGCCACCAGCTCCGCCCCGCCCTCCAGCGCCATGGCCAGCTGCCTCACGCCAGGCACTGCAACACCGCCTCCGCTGCTCTGGCGCTGGCATCGCGCCGCAACTGCCGATGCAGCTCGGTAAACCTGGACTCCAGGCGGGCCCGACCGGCGGCATCCTCCAGCTGCGCCACGACAGCGGCTGCCAGCCGCTCCGGGGTCGCTGCATCCTGGATCAGCTCCGGCACCATGAGCTCGGCGCTGAGTAGATTGGGCAGGGCGAAATATGGCGTTTTGATCAAGCCCAGTCGCTTGACCAGCCAGGCGGTGCTGGCCGCTACCCGATAGGCCACCACCATGGGCCGCTTCAGCAGCATAGTCTCCAAAGTCGCCGTGCCGGAAGCCAGCAGCACGCAGTCGGCCGCGCCGATGGCGGCCTCGGACTGGCCGACCAGCAGCCGCACTTGCTCCGCCATGCCTTCCGCCGCCAGCGCAGCGGCGAACTGCTCCCGCCGCTGCTCGTTGACCATGGGCGCGATGAAGCTGCACTCCGGGTGCAGCTCGCGGATCCGCCTGGCGGCGGCAGCGAACAGCGGCCCATGGCGGGCCAGCTCGCCGCTGCGGCTGCCAGGCAGGAGCGCCACAACCGTCGCCTGCGGGTCCAGGCCCAGGCTGGCCCGATAGCCGTCGCGGTCGACCTCGACCGGCAGCCGGTCGGCAGCCGGATGGCCGACGTAGACGGCCGGCATGTCGTGCTGGTCGTAGAACGCCGACTCGAAGGGAAACAGGGTCAGCACCAGGTCGACGGACCGCCGTATGCTCCGCAGCCGCCCCTGCCGCCAGGCCCAAACCGTGGGGCTGACGTACTGGACCGTGCGGATCCCGGCCGCCCGTAGCCGCCGCGCCAGCCCGAGGTTGAAGTCCGGCGAGTCGATGCCGATGAACACATCCGGCGGCGCGGCCAGGTAACGGTCGCGCAAGGCTGCGCGGATGCGCAGCAGCCGCGGCAGGTGCTGCAGCACCTCGACCAGCCCCATGACCGACAAGGCCTCGAGGGGATAGAGGCTGTGGAACCCCTCGGCCTCCATGCGCGGCCCGCCGATGCCCTCGAACTCGGCGTCCGGACGGCGCTTCTTGAGCTCTCGAATCAGGCCGGCCCCCAGCAGATCACCAGAGGCCTCGCCGGCAACGATGGCGATACGCATGTTCTACTGCCGCAACTGGCCTGGCTCACGGGAGCCGGCATCGATTGGGAGAGGTCGGCGCGGCATCCCGCACTCAGCGGATGATGCCGCGCTCGCTTTTCTCGAGGAATTCGGTGAACAGGGCGACATCGGGCACGGTCTTGGCCTGCTCACGCAGCCGCTCCAGCGCCTCCTCCAGACGCAGGCCCGAGCGGTACAGCGTCTTGTAGGCACGCTTCATTTCCCGAATCTGCTCGGGAGTGCGGCCATGACGCCGCATGCCCTCGGCGTTGATGGCATGCGGCGTGGCCATCTGGCCCCGCACCATCACAAAGGGCGGCACATCCTGGTTGATGTGGCTGCCGAAGGCGGCAAAGCTGTAGGCGCCGATCCGGCAGAACTGATGCACCAGAGTAAAGCCCCCGAGGATGGCGTAATCGTCCACGATCACATGGCCGGCCAGGGAAGCGTTGTTGGCCAGGATGGTGCCATTGCCGATGATGCAATCATGGGCGATGTGGCAATACGCCATGATCCAGTTGTCGCTGCCAATGCGGGTCACCCCGCCGCCCTGCACGGTGCCGCGATTGATCGTGCAGTACTCCCGGATCAGGTTGCCGTCGCCGATCTCCAGCAGCGTGGGCTCACCCTTGTATTTCTTGTCCTGCGGGTCCTCGCCAACCGAGGCGAACTGGTAGATCCGATTGCCGCGGCCGATCCGGGTCGGCCCACGGATCACGACGTGCGGTCCGACCCAGGTATCGTCGCCGATCTCGACGTCGGGCCCGATGATGGAGTACGCCCCGACCGATACATTTTCCCCGAGCTTTGCAGAGGGGTCGATGATCGCTGTCGGATGGATCACTGGTCGCTGTTCCTCATCGCGCAGCGGACCTCGCACTCGGCCGCCAGTTGTCCATCCACCAAGGCCCGGGCTTCAAACATCCAGATGCCACGCATCAGGCGTTTCAGCCTGGCTTCCAGTCGCAACTGGTCGCCGGGCACGACAGGCCGCTTGAAGCGGCAATTGTCGACCGACACCAGCACGAAGATGCCGTTCGGGATTTCCGGGTTGTTCTGGGCGTGGGTACGGAACGCCAGCACGCCGCAGGCTTGCGCCATGGACTCGATCAGCAGCACCCCCGGCATGATGGGCTCCTGGGGAAAGTGCCCGGTGAAGAACGGCTCATTGATGGTGACGTTCTTGATGCCGACGGCATACTCTCCAGGCACGCATTCGATCACCCGATCGATCAACAAGAATGGATAGCGGTGCGGTAACAGCTCCGCGATTTGTTTTATGTCCATTAGCTCTCCGTATTCGTTCGCGGAGTTTTTCATCGTTGCCCTTCCAAACGTGCCTTCATTTCGGCCAACTCCGCCTCAAGGTCGCGCAAGCGACGGTACATGGCATCCAACTGTCCGGAACGGACGGTGTTCTTGCGCCACTCCTGATAGGGCTGCATCAGGGGGCTGGCAGAATACACCCCCGGCTCGCGGATGCTGCGCGAGACACCCGTCATGCCGGTGATGGTCACATTGTCCGCAATGGTCAGATGGCCGGCGATCGCCGACGAGCCGCCTATCATACAATGGCGGCCGATGGTGCTGCTGCCGGCGAACGCGGTCAAACCGGCCACGGCGGTTCCGGCGCCGATGCGCACGTTGTGGCCGACCTGGACCAGGTTGTCGATCTTGACCCCGTCCTCGATGATGGTATCACCCAACGCACCCCGGTCGATGCAGGTATTGGCGCCCACCTCGACGTCATCGCCGAGCCGCACGCTGCCCAGCTGCGGCACCTTGACCCAACGGCCGCGGTCGTTGGCGAAGCCGAAGCCGTCGGCGCCGATGACCGCTCCGCTGTGGATGATGGCCCGTGCGCCGATGACCACTCGTGCGCCGATGCTGACCAGCGGCGCGATGCGGCTGTCGGCGCCGATGCGCGCATGGCTGCCAATGTAGCTGCCAGCACCGACGGCCACGCGGTCCTCCAACTGGGCGTGCGCTTCGATCACCACGTAGGGCCCGATGCTGACCCCTTCGCCCAGCCGTGCCTCCGGATGCACCACCGCGGTCTCGTGTATCCCCGCCTGCGGCTGCTCGGGCGGCGCCAGCAGCTGGGCCACCTTGGCGAATACCAGATACGGATTGTCCGTCACCAGCGCCGCCGTCGGACAGTCGTCCAGGTCCACCGGTGCCAGGATGACGGCCGTCGCTCGGGTCGAGGAGAGATAGCGACGGTAACGACGGTTGGCCAGGAAGCTGATCGAGCCAGGCGCGGCATCAGCCAGCGTCGCCACCCGCTGCACCCGCAGGTTGGCGTCTCCCACCAGCTTGGCACCCGTCAGACGGCTGAGTTCTCCCAATGAATAGCCAGGTTGATCGGTCACACCAGTCCCCGCTGTCTGCTGTCCTGCATCGGCTTACTTCTGTCCGCGCCGAAACTCTTGCTGCAACCGATCAAGGACCTGATTGGTGATATCGACCTTGTCGCTGACGAACATGACGCCGTCGATCAGGATCAGATCGAACTTCTGGGCCTTGGCCAGCTCTTGCACTGTCTCGCTGATGCGCCGCTGGAACCGCCCCAGTTCCTCGTTGCGGCGGATGTTGAGGTCCTCGCGCAGCTCGTCGTACAGACGGCGCACTTCCCGCTCCCGTGCTCGCAGGTCGCGCTCGAGACGAAGCCGCTCGCCTTCCTTCATCACGGCGGCGTCGCGCTTCAAGCGCTGCTCGAGTTCCTGGAGGTCGCGCTGCATGGCCGCCAACTCCTGCTCCCGCGGCTCGAACTCCTGCTTGAGCCGCTCGTTGGCGGCCTTGGCCTGGGGAGCTTCCGCGGTAAGCCGGGCGAGGTTGACGAAACCGATTTTGATCTCTGCAGTGGCTACGCTCGTGACGGCAAGACCAGCTGCCAGGATCAAGCCCTGCAAGGTCCTTTTCAAAACCATTACTCCGCGCTTTGAGTTAGAAGAGTGCTCCAAGCGAGAACTGGAACACCTGCGTCCTGTCACCGGAGCGCTCATTTAACGGTCGAGCCAAGCTGAATGTCAACGCGCCCAGCGGCGACAGCCAGGTCAAACCGACACCGGTCGAATAGCGAAGCTCGCCGAAGTCTACCTTGTCGCTGGTGTCGTAGACGTTACCTGCGTCAAGAAATGCCATCATGCGCAGCGAATCGGCCTCCACGAAGGGCACCGGGAAGATCAGCTCGGCCCCGCCCACGATGCGGGCGTTGCCGCCAATTGGATCGCCGTGGCTGGGATGCCCCGGATCGTTGACCCGCGGACCCAACGAGTTGCCGCGAAAGCCGCGCACGGACGAAATCCCGCCGGCATAGAAGTTCTCGAAGAACGGCAGCTTCGAGCTGTCGCCATAGCCGTCGCCGTACCCCAGCGAAAGGTTAAGGCTAAGCGTCAGGCTGCTAGTCAGCGGCCAGTAACGGCGCTGGCTGTAGTAGAGCTTGTAGAATTCCAGGTCGCTGCCCGGCAATGCCACCTCGGCGCTGACCTGGTGGCGGGCGCCGCGGGTGGGAAAGATGGCGCGGTCGCGGGAATCGCGTACCCAGCCTAGCGTCCCCTTGTAGAAGGCGAAGTTGTCGCCGTTAGCGTCGACGAAGTCGTGAATGTAATTGGCAGCACGGGCGCCGGGAATCAGCTCCAGCTCCTCGTAGGCGAGGCCGAAGTGGATGGAGTCTTCCTCGTTCAGCGGGATGCCGAAGCTCATCCCGACGTTGAGCGCCTTGGTGTCGTAGTCGGTCAGGTCGGCGCTGTAGGCGTCGGTTTCCCTGTAGGTCGCGTTCAGGGAGCGGGAGATGCCGCTCTGGGTCCAGTAGCGCTGCAGGTAGCTGACGCCATAGATGGTGTTGATGCTGCTGTTGTTGAACGACAGCCCCAGCCGGTCGCCGCTCCCCAGCACGTTGTCCTGCTGCAGCGAGACATTGAACATCACGCCCTGGGTCTGACCGTAGCCAATGCCAGCCTGGATGCTGCCGGAGAGCCGCTCGGTGACGGTCACGTCGACGTCAACCAGATCTGGCTCGCCGGGCACCGGCGGCGTCTCGATGTTAACGTCCTCGAAGAAGCCCAGCCGCTGTAGCCGCAGCCGGGAGCGCTGCAGCGCCGCCGTCGACAGCCAGGCTCCCTCCATCTGCCGCAGCTCGCGCCGGATCACGTCGTCCCGGGTGCGCTCGTTGCCGTGCACGTTGATCCGCCGCACCAGCACCCGCTTGCCGGGATCGACATAGAAGGTGAGGTCGACCACCTGGCGCTCGCGGTCCAGCTCCGGCACCACGTTGATGTTGGCGAAGGCATAGCCCTCCTCGCCCAGGCGCTCGCGGACGCGGCTAAGCGAATCGGTGACGCTCTTGCGCGAATAAGTCTCACCCGGCGCCATCGCCAGCAGGCTGCGCAGCTCCTCCTCCGCGACAATGAGGTCGCCCACCAGCGCGATCTCCCCAATCTGGTAGCGCTCGCCCTCGGAAAGGTTGATGGTGATGTATATCCCTTGCCGGTCTGGCGTGATGGTGACTTGGGTCGAGGTGATGGCGAAATTGACATAGCCCTGGTTCTGGTAGAACGACTGCAACCGCTCGAGGTCGGCTGCCAGCTTCTCGCGGGCATACTGATCGCGGCTAGAGAAGATGTGATACCAGCGTTTGGGACCGAGCCCGACCAGCTTGCGCAGCTGCTTGTCGGAAAAAGTCTGGTTGCCGACGAAGACGATCTCGCGGATGCGGGCCGGACGGCTTTCGTGGATATCAATGCGCACCCCGACCCGGTTGCGGGGCAGCGGCGAGACGGTGCTGGCGACCCGGGTATCGTACTGACCGCGGCTTTCGTACAAGCGCTGCAGTTCGCGCTCGACGTCATTGAGAATGAAGCGGTTGAAGACCTGTCCCTCGGCGAAGCCGACGTCGGCCAGCGACTTCAGCAGCTCGTCGGTAGGAATGGCCTTGTTGCCGTTGACCTCGATGCTGGCGATGGACGGCCGCTCCACCACCTGCACCAGCAACACGCCGCCGTCGCGGAGAATCTCGACGTCCTGGAAGAAGCCGGTCCGATAAAGGCTGCGGATTGCCGCCGCCACCCGGACCGGCTCTACGGTTTCGCCGATCTGGATTGGCAGGTAGTTGAGCACCGTGCCGACCGGGACCCGCTGCACCCCTTCGACGCGGATGTCCTCGACCTGGAATGTCTGCGCCACGGCCTGCGCCGCCGGCCAGAGCGCCAAGAGGAAAATGCAACACAACAGGCCCCGCATAGCGACTCCGTTCCCGCCCTAGTTCGCCAACAGCCGGGCGATATCGTTGTAGAAGGCCATGGCCATGAGCATGAACAGCAGCGCCATGCCGATCTGCTGACCGACGATCTGGGCCTGCTCCGACAGCGGCCGTCCCCGGATCGCCTCAATGGCGTAGTAAAGCAAATGGCCGCCGTCGAGAATGGGCACGGGCAGCAGGTTCAGCACTGCCAGGCTAACGCTGACGATGGCAAGGAACTTGAGGAAGGCCATCAGGCCGAGCTGGACCGAGTCACCGGCGAACTGGGCGATGTGCAGCGGCCCGCCCAGGTTCTTGATTGAGGCCTCCCCGACCACCATGCGCCACAGCATCTTCACCGTCAGACTGGTGGCGGTCCAGGTCGAGCTGGCGGCGCGCTCCAGCGCCTGCAGCGGACCGTAGCGCACTTCCCGCACCATCTCGCGGTAGAGCGACTGGAAATCCTCCGGCAATTGCGGCGCGACCCCCAGCATGCCGATGCGCTTGCCATCGGCTTCCCTGCTGGTCAGGGTGACGCTCAACCGGCGGGGTGGGTCGCCGTCGATGGTCAGCTCCACGCGCGCATCGGGACGAGCGCCGACGTATTCCACCAGGTCGCGCCAATCCTCGATGGGGTGTCCGTCGATGGCGACGATGCGGTCACCTGGCTGCAGGCCGGCCGTGGCGGCCGGCCCGTTCGGCACCGTCTCGCCGACCACCGCCCGCAGCCTGGGCGCCCAGGGGCGCACCCCGAGCACCTTGAGCACGTTCGGATCGTCGCCCAGCAGCTTCACGTCGCGCAGGTCCAGGCTGCGCTGCACCATCGCGCCGCTTTCGGTGACCACCGTCAGGGGCAACTCGTCGCGGCCGACGCCGACGTCGAGTAAGGCCAGCAGCGCCTGGTCCCAGCCCCTCACCTCCCTGGGCCCGATCCGGACCAGCTCGTCACTCGGCTGCAGGCCAGCAGCGGCGGCCGGCGTCTCCGGCAGCACGGCGCCGATCACCGGCCGCATTTCCTGGGTGCCGGCGACGAAGATCAGCCAATACGCCAACAGCGCGAACAGAAAGTTGAACAGCGGGCCGGCGGCGACGATGGCGGCCCGCACCGACACCGGCTTGCGGTTGAAAGCACGGTGCGCCTCCTGCGGGGCAACCTCGCCCTCGCGTTCGTCCAGCATCTTGACGTAGCCGCCGAGAGGGATGGCGGAAATCACGTATTCCGTGCCGTCCTTGCCAGACCAGCCGAACAGCGGCTTACCGAAGCCGATCGAGAAGCGCAGCACCTTGACGCCGAGCCGACGCGCCACCCAGTAGTGGCCAAACTCATGGAAGGCCACCAGCACGCCGATGGCGATGATGAAACCGACAATGCTCTGCAAGATGCTCATGACGCTAGGCCGCCGCTATCTTCCCGACTACCGCGCCCGCTGCTGCCCGCGCCTCCGCATCGGCCGCCAGCACGTCGTCCAACCTCTCGACGGCCTGCGGCGGCACACTGTTGAGCACGCTCTCGACCACCGCAGCGATATCGGTGAAGCGAATCCGTCTCGCTAGGAACTCTGCCACCGCCACCTCGTTGGCCGCATTGAGCACGGCGCCAGCCGTGCCGCCCAGGCGCAGCGCCTCGTAGGCCAGCCCCAGGCAGGGATAGCGGCGCGGGTCGGGCGCCTCGAAGTCCAGCCGTCCGATCTTGGCCAAATCCAGCGGCTCCACGCCCGCGGTGGTGCGCTCGGGCCAGGCCAGCGCGTGGGCGATGGGGGTGCGCATGTCCGGATTGCCCATTTGCGCCAGCACCGAGCCGTCAATGTACTCAACCAGCGAGTGGACGATGCTCTGCGGATGCAGCACGACCTCGACCTGCTCCGGCGCCAGGTCGAACAGCAAGCAGGCCTCGATCAACTCGAGCCCCTTGTTCATCATGCTGGCCGAATCGACCGAGATCTTCTTGCCCATGCTCCAATTCGGGTGCGCGCAGGCTTCCTCCGGCGTCACGTCGGGAAGGCGCGCCAGATCGGCGGTGCGGAAGGGTCCGCCGGAAGCGGTAAGCAGTACCCTGCGCACCCCGCTGCCGCTCAAGCCCCTGCTGCCGAAGTCATCGGGCAGGCACTGGAAAATGGCATTGTGCTCGCTGTCGATCGGCATAAGCAAGGCTTGGCTGCGGCGCACCGTCTCCATGAAGATGGTGCCGGCCATCACTAGGACTTCCTTGTTGGCGAGCAGAATGCGCTTGCCCTTCTCGGCCGCCGCTAGCGTCGGCTGCAGGCCGGCGGCGCCGACGATGCCGGCGACCACGCAGTCGGCCTCGTCCAAGGCCGCAAGATCGCGCACCGCCTCGGCGCCGCCGAGCACCTCGGTCGGGCAGCCGAGCGCCGCCAGCTGGCGCCGCAGCTCGGCGGCCGCCCTAGCGTCGGCCACGGCGGCGTAGCGGGGACGGAAGCGCAGGCACTGCTCGCGCAGCCGCTCGATGTTGCGCTGCGCGGCAAGCCCGACAACCTGATAGCGATCGGGATGGCGCGCGGCCACATCCAGCGTGCTGACCCCGATGGAGCCGGTGGAACCGAGAACGACCAAGCGCATCATTGCACCGCCTGCAACCATGACAAGCACAGCAGGAAAATCGGGGCCGCCGCGGTCAGGCTGTCGATGCGGTCCAGCACGCCGCCGTGGCCGGGCAACAGGTTGCCGCTGTCCTTGGCACCATGCTGGCGCTTGATCATGCTTTCAAACAAATCGCCGACGATGGAAAACAGCACGGTCGGCAGCGCCACCGCCAACAGCTGCGGCAGCGCTGGCCAGCCGGGGCCGAGCGTGGCGTGCACCAGCAGCGCGCCGCCCAGGGCGAACACCAGCCCACCGGCCACGCCTTCCCAGGTCTTGCCCGGGCTGATCCGCGGAGCCAGCTTGCGCCGGCCAAAGCGGCGCCCCACCAGATAGGCGCCGGTATCAGCGCCCCAGACCAGTATCAGCAATAGGGTGAAAAAGTAGGGACCGGATTCCAGTCCGTGCAGGGCAACCAGCGCCAGCCAGGCATAGCCGAGCACCAGGTAGCCCATCAGGGCCTCGAGCGGCAGCGACAACAAGGCCCGACCGCCGGCGAAGCGAGCCAGCAGCGCCAGTGTCGCGAGCCACCACAGCAAGGCGGGGAGAAACAGGTACTCCAGGCGCGGGCCGGCCCGGTACAACAACCAGCTCAGCAACAGCAACACCAGCAAACCGGCCAGGTAAACCCCGCTCGGGCCACGGCCGAGGCCAATCAGCCGCGCCCATTCCAAGGCGCCCAGCCCGATGACCAGCGCAAACAGCAGCGCCACCCCGCCGGTAGGCAAAAACCAGATCGCTGCCAGCGCCGCAGGCGCCAGCACCAGCGCTGTCAGTACGCGTTTAAGCACGTTGCAAGCGCTCCACCTGTTCCGCCGTGCGGCCTAGACGGCGCTGTCGGCGCGCGTAATCGGCAAAAGCCTGCGCCAGCTCGGGAGCGCGAAAATCCGGCCAAAGCACATCAGTGAAGTAGAACTCCGTATAGGCGAACTGCCACAGGAGAAAGTTGCTGATCCGGCGCTCTCCGCCAGTGCGGATCAGGAGATCGGGGTCGGGCAGGTCCGCCGTCGACAGATAGCGATTGATGCATTCGGGAGTGATTTCCTCCGGCGTCAGCCGGCCGGCCTGCACTTCCCGCGCGATGGCGGCGGTCGCCTGGGTCAAGTCCCAGCGGCCGCCGTAGCTGGCGGCCACCGTCAGCTGCAGGCCGGTATTGCCGGCAGTCAGCTCCTCGGCAGCGGCGATTTCGTCCTGCAACCGCTGAGAAAAGCGGCTGCGGTCGCCGATCAGGCGCAGACGGATGTTGTTCCGGACCAAGCGGCTGGTCTCGCGCTGCAGAGCGCGCAGGAACAGCTCCATCAACAGAGAGACTTCGCTCGCCGGCCGCTGCCAGTTCTCGCTGCTGAAGGCAAACAGGGTCAGCGCCTTGATGCCCAGCCTGCCGCACGCTTCGGTCACCACACGGGCGGACTGCACCCCTTCTCTGTGACCGGCGTGACGAGGCAGGGAGCGTGCCTGGGCCCAGCGACCGTTGCCGTCCATGACGATGGCCACATGCTGCGGCAAGACTTCGGGCCAGACGATGGTTTCTCTGTTTTGGTCGCCGCTCATTACAGCCTCGGCTCTTGGCCTCAGGAGCTTGGAGTTGGTTGGAACGTGCGCCAAGGACCGCGCAAGGCGAACCGTCAGAATTCCATCAGGTCCTTTTCTTTCTCTTCCAGCAGCGCGTCGACTTGCTGAATGTATTTGTCGGTCAGCTTCTGGATCTCGTCTTCGGCTCGCCGCGCTTCGTCCTCGGAGATTTCCTTTTCCTTGACGAGGTCCTTGATGTCGCTATTGGCATCGCGACGAACGTTGCGGATTGCCACCCGCGCCTGCTCGGCCTCGTTGCGCACGATGCGGATAAAGTCGCGGCGCCGTTCCTCGGTCAGAGGCGGCAGCGGCACGCGAATCACCGTGCCCACCGTGGCCGGCGTCAGCCCCAGGTCGGATGCCATGAGGGCCTTTTCTACCACCGACACCATGTTCTTTTCCCATGGCGTCACGGTCAGCGTCCGGGCGTCCGCCACGGCTATCGTCGCCACATGGCTCAGCGGCACCTCGTTCCCATAGTATGGAACGGTAACGTGGTCGAGCAAGCTGGTATGTGCCCGACCCGTGCGGATCTTGCTGAATTCCGCCTTGAGCGCTTCCACGCTCTTGCGCATTCGGTCTTCAGCGTCTTTTTTGATGTCATTGATCATGACTGTCAGCCCTCTACGATAGTCCCGATTTCCTTGCCGCAGACCACATCGACCAGCGCCCCGGGCTGGGTAACGTCAAAGACGATGATGGGCATCGAATGATCGCGGCACAGGACGATCGCCGTCGCATCCATGACTTCCAGCTTGCGCTCCAGCACCTCGTCATAGGTGAGCCGCTGATAGCGCTCAGCCGATGCATCTTTTTTCGGGCCGGCCGAATAGACGCCATCGACCTTGGTCGCTTTCAGCACCACGTCGGCATTGATCTCGATGGCCCGCAAGCTGGCGGCGGAATCGGTGGTGAAGAAGGGGTTGCCAGTGCCGGCGGCAAACACCACCACCCGCCCCTTCTCCAGGTGCCGTATGGCCCGCCGGCGGATATAGTCCTCGCAGACCTGGTTGATTTTGATCGCCGACATGACGCGCGTGAACACGCCCTCTTGCTCCAGGGCGTCCTGGAGCGCGAGGGCATTCATGACGGTTGCCAGCATGCCCATGTGATCGGCAGTAACGCGATCCATGCCCTTGGCCGCCAGGCCGGCACCGCGGAAGATGTTGCCGCCACCGACCACCAGCGCCACCTGGACGCCGAGACTAACGATCTCGTGGACTTCCGATGCCAGGCGCTGGATAAAGGACGGCGAGATGCCGTACTCGCCATCCCCCATCAGCGCCTCGCCGCTGAACTTGAGCAAGACTCGCTTATATGCCGCCTGGCGCATGCTGTCTCCCGTACCGCTGGACCGCCGATTAAGAGCCGCGCACTTGCGCCATCACCTCATCGGCAAAGTTTTCCTGCTTGCGCTCGATGCCTTCGCCGACCTCGTAGCGAGCGAAACGCACCACTTTGGCGCCGGCATCCTTGAGCAGCTTGCCGACCGTCTGATCCGGATCCTTGACGAAAGGCTGACCAACCAGCGTAATCTCGGCAAGGTACTTCTTCAGCCGCCCCTGCACCATCTTCTCGATGATGTCCTGCGGCTTGTCGCTGCCTTCGGCCTGGGCCAGTAGGATCTGGCGTTCCTTTTCCAGCACCTCGGCCGGAACTTCCTTCTCTTCCACGCACACCGGACGGCTGGCAGCGATATGCATGGCGATGTCGCGGCCCAGCTCGGGCGTGCCGCCTTCCAGCTCGACCAGCACGCCGATGCGGGTACCATGCAGGTAGCTGGCGATCAGGCCGGACTCGCTCTCCATGCGTACGAAGCGACGCACCTGGATGTTCTCGCCGATCTTGGCAACCAGCTCGAGCCGGGCGTCGTTGATGCTCTGACCGTCCACGGTCTGCTGGCCCAGGGCCTCGACGTCGGCGGGATTCTCGGCCAGTACCTTCTCGGCCACCATGCGGCTGAAGTTGCGGAAGTCGTCGCCGCCGGCGACGAAGTCGGTTTCACAGTTGACTTCGACCATGGCAGCCTGCCGCCCGTCCTCGGACTGCACCACCACGACCAAGCCCTCGGCAGCCGTGCGGCCCGCCTTCTTGTCGGCCTTGGCCAGGCCGCGCTTGCGCATCAGCTCGATAGCGGCCTCGATGTCGCCATTGGTCTCGACCAGCGCCTTCTTGCACTCCATCATGCCGGAGCCGGTGCGCTCCCGCAGCTCCTTAACCATGCTTGCGGTAATCGCCATGTCGGAGAACCTCCCAATTCAATCCGTAGTCAAAAAAGAATCCGGGTTATTCCCCGGATCCCTGAGCAGCTGCGTCGCCGGCTGCCTCAGCGCTTTGATCCTGCCGGGTCTCAGCCTCGCCAGCGCCCTCCCGGACCTCGATGAACTCGTCGCGAGCGCCCGCGCTCTGGGCCAGCAGCGTACGAGCCTCTGCCACGGCGTTGGCGGCCGCGTCCAGATAAAGCTCGATGGCGCGAATGGCATCATCGTTGCCCGGGATGACGTAATCAATGCCCTCCGGCGAGTTGTTGGTGTCCACCACCGCCACCACCGGGATGCCCAGGGTGCGCGCTTCCTTTACCGCGATCTTCTCGTGACCGACGTCGATCACAAACAGCGCGTCGGGCAGGCGCTCCATGTCCTTGATGCCGCCCAGGCTGCGATTGAGCTTCTCCATCTCGCGCCGGCGCATCAGCTGCTCTTTCTTGACCAGACGGTTGAAGAGCCCCTCGGCCTCCTGCGCCTCCAACTCCTTGAGCCGACGGATCGACTGCTTGACCGTGCGGAAGTTGGTCAGCATGCCGCCCAGCCAGCGGTGATTGACGTAAGGCATGCCGCAGCGCTTCGCGGCCTGCTCGATGGCGTCGCGGGCGGCGCGCTTGGTGCCCACGAACAGAACGGTGCCGCCGTTGGCCACCAGCTTGCCCATGAAGTTGAGGGCATCCTGGAACATCGGCACCGTCTTTTCCAGGTTGATGATGTGGATCTTGCTGCGCTCCCCGAAGATGTAGGGGGCCATCTTGGGGTTCCAGTAGCGCGTCTGGTGCCCGAAATGGACACCGGCCTCCAGCATCTGCCGCATGGAGATGTTAGCCATGAGAATCGCTCCTTGTGTCTGGGTTGAGCCTCCATGCACCCCATGCAACAACCCCGCTGCCTGATGCGGCCGCCGGGGCACCCCGCTGCATGTGTCGGTGCATGTGTGTACTTGCCGCTGTCGCGACGAATTTCGCCTGCCACGCGCGATGACGCGATGCCAACCGGTCATTTGCGAAACAGGCGGGCGCTTTATACCATACTCGGCACTGCAGCGACAATTTGCCGAATGCCGTCGATCCAATCCGTTGCCTGGCGGGCGCCCTTCACGTGACTGCAGCATGGAATCCGGCAGCGCCCGCCCTACCAGGACTTTGTTCTATGGCCGTCACCATCAAGACTCCCGAGGAGATCGAAAAGATGCGCGTTGCTGGCCAGCTGGCCGCGCGCGTGCTGAAAATGATCGAGCCCTACGTCAAGCCCGGCGTCACCACCGGCGAGCTCGATGCAATCTGCCACGACTATATCGTCAACGAGCTGAAGGCGATTCCCGCGCCGCTCAACTACCGCGGCTTTCCCAAGTCGATCTGCACCTCGGTCAACCACGTCGTCTGCCACGGCATCCCCGGCGACAAGGTGCTCAAGCGCGGCGACATCATCAACATCGACGTCACCGTGATCAAGGACGGCTATCACGGCGACACCAGCCGCATGTTCTATGTGGGCGAGCCCAGCGTGCTGGCCCGGCGCCTGACCGAAGTGGCCTACGAGTGCATGTGGATCGGCATCGAGCTGGTGAAGCCGGGCGTGCGCTTAGGCGACATCGGCCACGCCATTCAAACCCACGCCGAGAAGCACAACTTCTCGGTGGTGCGCGAGTACTGCGGCCACGGCATCGGCCGCAATTTCCACGAGGAGCCGCAAGTACTGCACTATGGCACGCCCGGCACCGGCATGGCCTTGCAGCCCGGCATGACCATCACCATCGAGCCCATGATCAACGCCGGCAAGCCGCACACCCGCCTGCTCAAGGACGGCTGGACCGCAGTGACCCGCGATCACAGCCTGTCGGCGCAGTGGGAGCACACCGTTCTGGTCACCGAGGATGGCTACGAGGTGCTGACCCTGCTGCCGGAAGACTCTGCTTGAGGCCGGAGGCGGTCGTGCCGGGCGCATCCGCCGGCTTCGCCGCCGACCGCCGGCTGCTGGACACAGCCGCTCTGGACGCCGCGCTCGAACGCGGCGCCTCCCCCTTGGAACTCTTCAAGACAACCCTGCTGGCAGGACAGGACGAGCTGCTGGCGCGTTTTCGCAATGGCGTCTCCGCCGCGCAGCTGGTGCCGGCGCGCGCCTGGCTGGTCGACCAGCTCGTCACCCGCACCTGGCGCCGACTGCTCGGCGGGCACAACGGCGCGGCATTGATCGCCGTCGGCGGCTACGGCCGAGGCGAGCTGCATCCGGCCTCTGACATCGACCTGCTGATTCTGCTGCCGGAAAGCGGCGAGCGGCCGCCACTCGAGCGGCTCGAAGGTTTCGTCCGTTTCCTGTGGGACATCGGCCTCGAAGTCGGCCACAGCGTTCGTTCCCTGGACGACTGCGCGCAGGCGGCCGAGGCCGACATCACCGTCGCCACCAGCCTGATGGAATCCCGGCTGCTCGCCGGCCCCGCCGAGTTGCACCGGGCCATGCGCGAGCGCACCGGCCCGGCACGCCTGTGGCCGAGCCGCCGCTTTTTCGAAGCCAAGTGGCAGGAGCAGCAGCGGCGGCATCAAAAATACGACGACACCGCTCACAACCTCGAGCCCAACGTCAAGGAAGGGCCGGGCGGCCTGCGCGACATCCACGTCATCGGCTGGGTGGCGAAGCGCCATTTCGGCGCCGAGACGCTGCGCGATCTGATCGGGCACGGCTTCCTGACCGAGGAAGAGTACCGGGAGCTGAGCGCCGGCCAGGCTTTCCTCTGGGACATCCGCTTCGCCCTGCACAGCCTCACCGGCCGCCGCGAAGACCGCCTGCTATTCGACTACCAGACCACGCTGGCCAAGCAGTTCGGCCACCGCGACGAGGACCACAACCTGGCAGTCGAGCAGTTCATGCAGCGCTATTACCGCACGGTGATGGAGCTCTCCCGGCTCAACGAGATGCTGCTGCAGCACTTCCAAGAAGCCATTCTCTATGCCGACGACGACGCCATCCCCCAGCTGCTCAGCAAGCGCTTCCAGGCCCGCAAGAGCTTCATCGAGGTCACTCACCGGCAGGTCTTCAAACGCCATCCGTACGCGCTTCTGGAAATCTTTCTCCTGCTGCAGCAGCACCCCGACCTCAAGGGCGTGCGCGCCTCCACCATCCGCCTGATCCGGCAGTACAGCCACCTGATCGACACCAGTTTCCGCGCCGACCCTCGCTGCCGGGAGCTGTTCATGCAGATCCTGCGTCAGCCGCGCGGCGTCAGCCATGTGCTGAGACGTATGCATCGCTACGGGGTACTGGGACGCTATCTGCCCGCCTTCGGCCAGATTAGCGGCCGCATGCAGTACGACCTGTTCCACGCCTACACGGTCGACTCCCACACCCTGTTCGTCATCCGCAACCTGCATCGCATGGCGCTGGGCAAATACGCCGAGCAGCTGCCGCTGTGTCACCGCATCATGGCACAACTGCCCAAGCCCGAGCTGCTCTATCTGGCCGGCCTGTTCCACGACATCGCCAAAGGCCGCGGCGGCGACCATTCCGAGCTGGGAGCGGCCGAGGCCGAGGCCTTCTGCCGCGCCCATGGCCTCGGCAGCTACGACACCCATCTGGTTGCCTGGTTGGTCCGCAACCACCTGCTGATGTCTATGACGGCGCAGCGCAAGGACATCAGCGATCCAGCTGTCATCAACCAATTCGCCCAGCTGGTCGGCGACCAGACCCATCTGGATTGCCTGTATCTGCTTACCGTCGCCGACATCCGCGCCACCAATCCCGGGCTCTGGAACTCCTGGCGCGCCTCCCTGCTGACCCAGCTCTACATCGCCGCTTCGCGGGCGCTGCGGCGCGGCCTGGGCAGTCCGCTGGAAAAGGACGAGCTGATCGCCGACACCCGGCGTCAAGCCGAGCAGCTGCTGCGTGCCAGCAAGCTTCACCACATGACCATTCGCAAGATCTGGGCACAGTTCCCCGACGATTACTTTCTGCGCTTCAGCGCTGAGGAAATCGCCTGGCACACCGAAGCCATCGCCCGCAGCGGCCCCGCCGACCTGCCGCTGGTACTGATCGACCCCGACAGCCCGCGCGGCAGTACTGACGTGTTCGTCTACGCGCCGGACCGGGACAACACCTTTGCCGTCATCGCCGCTACCTTCGACCGCTTCGGCCTCGACATCCAGGATGCCCGCATCACCGGCACCCGCGACGGCTATACGCTGGACAGCTATCTGCTCCTGGAGGCAGACAATGGCCCGGTCACTGATCCCGAGCGCCTGGCCGCGATCCGGGAAGCGCTGCGCCAGGCGCTGCTCCAGGACCCCCTGCGCCCCCCGCCACCGGTCAAGCGCGCCCTGCCGCGCCGGCTGCGCCATTTCCATACCACCACCCAGATCAACATCGAGCTGGATGCGCGCAATCAGCGCACCATACTTGAGCTGATCACCGCCGACCGTCCCGGCCTGCTGGCCCGGGTTGGCCTGGCCTTCAGCCGCTGCCGGGTGCGTATCATCAACGCCAAGATCGCCACCATCGGCGAGCGGGCCGAGGACGTGTTCTTCATCACCGACGCTGACAATCGGCCGCTTATCGATCCGGCCCGGCAAGCCGAACTGCGCCAGGCGCTGCTGACGGCGCTGGAGGGCTGATTGGGCTGAGACGATCGCCTTGTGCTACGGTGGCAGCAAAGCGATAACTCGAACGGGTGAACACAGTGCTCACGCTCTACGGAATCAAGACCTGCGACACCGTACGCAAGGCGCGCCGCTGGCTGCAGGCGCGCGGCATCGAACACCGCTTCCACGACTTCCGCAGCGACGGCCTGCCGGCCGAGCTACTCGAGCGCTGGGTCGTACAGCTTGGCTGGGAGGCTCTGCTGAACCGCGCCAGCGCCACCTATCGCCAGCTGCCGCCCGAGCAGAAAGAGAATCTGGACCAGGCCAGGGCGACGGCGCTGATGCTGCAGCATCCAACCCTGATCAAGCGGCCGGTGGCGATCTACGGCGACGAGGTGCGAACCGGCTTTCGCGAGGCCGATTGGCAGCGCTGGTTGCCGACACCGGCCTGAGGCCGTGGGCGTGCAAGCCGCCTTGTGCCCGCCGGCTTGCGACCGCATACAAGGCAGCACAGCAGCCCACTTTTCGCATGCGCCGGTCCCGGGCGGAATCGGCGCGCTCCGACATCAAGCCGCCGCGGCGGCGACCCTGATCATCGCTAGCCGAAGGGAAGCGCCGCCCACCGCCGCGTTGCGGCAGCAAGCGGCGACATGCCTGCGGGAGGACACATGGGCGAGGTGGTAAAGTTCAGGCGCCCTAAAAAGCCATCCAGCACTCTGGAGCTGCTGGTGGAAAGCTGGGGCGAGGGCGACCAGGCGCTGGAACAGGACATTCGGGAGCAGTGCGGCGCGCTGCTGGAGCAATACAGCGCCCTGCCGGCACTATCGTTGCAGCTGCCGGTGGTCGAGCAGCTGTCGCCGCACGAGCAGTCGCAGCTGGCAGATGCCTTGCAGACGCAAATCCGCCAATGGGCCAGCGACTGGCACAGCCGCATGCTGTTCGAAGTACTGGGCGCGGAAATCCTGCGCCTGCGCGAGCTGCACGGCTACGGCGCCCTGCCCGGTCAGCGCCGCTGACGGCGATCACTCCACCACGGCGTCGATGACCACCCGGACGACACTGCCGGCAGCGACGGCGACGGGCTGGCTGTAGCCGATCAAGTCACCAGTCTGGCGGGCGGCTTCGCCGGCACGGGAGATGCGCGCCTCCACCACGACTTGCGTAAACGCATCGAGACCAAGCCCCGGCGCCATCGCCATGCTCTCGTCCAGCACCACCTGCAATGGCAGCTCCTCCACCGGGTGGCGCACCACCGCCAGCGGCGTGCGCGGCCCGTCGACCGGCCGGGCCAGGACGAATACCGTGCTGCCGACCGGCACCTGCCCTGCCAACTCCGGCGCCACCTCCACCTGGACCTGCAGGCTGGCGGCTGCCGGTGCCGGGCCAATCTCCTGCAGCAGCTGGCGCACCTGCTCCGCCGCCGGGTTGTCGGGCGGCAGCACCCGCAACAGGGTCTGCCAGTAACGCCGGGCCTGGCTAGGCTGCTCGGCTTGCATGGCGGCGATCCCGGCCAGCCACAACGCTTTCGGGGAATCGGGCTCGACGGTCAGCGCCCGCTGCAGCAGCTCGCTGGGCCGGCCCAGCAGATTGCCGCCCTGGGCATAGCCCAGCGCTTCGGCATAGTCGACCAGGAACACCGGATCCTCGCCGGCGCGCGGCTCCAGCTGGGCATACAGCTCGGCTGCCGCATCAAACCGCTGCAGCACCAGATAGGCCCGCCCCAGCATGAGCGCTGCTTCCAAATCGTCCGGTTGCTGCCTCACCCGAGCCTCGAGATCACTCAAGTGCTGCTCGATGAAAGCAAGCTGCTGCTGCGCCTGCAGCAAGGCCGGATCGGTCTGCGGCGCCGTCACGGCAGCTGGGCTGCCCAGCTGCAAGTACAAAAGGATGGCTGCCAGCGGCACCACCAGGGCGACGCCGAGCGCAGCGGCTCGGGCAGGTCGCGGGCGCAAGGCCGATTCGGATTCGCCCTCCTCGCCGAGATCGCCCAGCAACTGGCGTTCCAGCTCAACTTTCGCTTCGGCAAAGGTGGCGTCGTCCAGCAAGCCGGCCTGGTTGTCGACCTCCAGCTCCGCCAGGCGGCGCCGGTAGACGGCGATGTTGGCATCGCGCTGCCGCAGCGTCGGCAGGACCGGCCTGACCAGCAGCGGACGTAACAGCAGGGCCAGTGCCGCCAGCAGCATCAGGCCGGCGACGATCCAGAAGGTGATCATGGGTTTTCCTCAGGCTTGCGCTCAGCCGCCAGCAGCTCGGCGAGCCGCTGGCGCTCGGCCGCGGACAAGACCACATCTGCAGCCACGGCCCGCCGCCGGCGCGCCAGCACGAACCAGCTGATCAGGCCGACAGCCAGCAGCGCGAACGGGCCGAACCATAGAAAATAGGTGCTGCCCTTGACAGGAGGTCTGAACAACACGAAATCGCCGTACCTGGCGACCATGAAGTCCCGGATTTCGGCGTCGCTGCGCCCTTCCAGAATCAGGCGCCGCACCTCGCGCTTCATGTCATTGGCCAGATCGGCATTGGAGTCGGCGATGCTCTGCCCTTGGCAGACCAGGCAGCGCAGCTCCTGGCTCAAGGCGCGAAAGCGCGCCTCCTGCTCCGGCGCATCGAAACCGTCCAGTGCCGCCGGCGCCAGACTAGGCAGCAGCAACAAAAGCAACAGCGGCCAGATCAGGCCTCGTTGCGCAGTCGCTCTATCCACGGGATGAGCACCTCATTAAGCGTCCTGGCATCGATCGGACCAACGTGCTTGTAGCGAACGATGCCATGCTTGTCGATGATGAAGGTCTCCGGCACGCCGTAGACGCCCAAATCCAGGCCGATCCGGCCTTCGATGTCATAGGCGATGCCAGCGTACACGTCGCCGAAGCGCGCCAGCCAGGCACGCGCATCTTCGCGCTGGTCCTTGTAGCTGAGGCCGTAGATAGGCGCGATGCCACGCTGAGCAAGCGCTGCCAGGAACGGATGCTCCTGGCGGCAGGGAATGCACCAGCTGGCGAACACGTTGAGCACGCTCACCTGGCCCTTGATCTGCTCGCTGCTGAAGACCTGTTCCGGATCATGCAGCTGCGGCGCCGAGAACTCCGGCAGCGGCTTGCCGATCAGGGGCGACGGCACCTCGGTCGGGTTGAGATTGAGGCCGACGGCGAGCAACGCCGCTAGCGCCAGGAAAATCACCAGAGGAATGACAACCGCCTTTTTCATCCTGCGCTCTTTTCCACCATGCCGGCCGGCGCCACCTGCGTTGCGGCCTCCACCTGCCGCTCCCGCGCCAGCAGACGCCGGTAGCGCGGATCGGCCGCTGCCAGCAGCCCGCCGACAGCCATAAGCAATGCCCCCAGCCAGATCCAGCGCACCAGCGGCTTGTATTGCAGGCGCACACTCCAGGCACCGCCGCCCAATGGATCGCCCAGGGCGACGTAGAGATCGCGCAGAAAGCCCGGCGCAATTGCCGCCTCGGTCATAGGATTCTGCTGCACCCGATAGGTGCGCTTCTGCGGATACAGCACCGTCACCGGCTTGCCGTCGCGGAAGATGCTGATCACCCCTTCGATGGCGTCGTAGTTCGGCCCCTGCACCAGGCGGGTGCCGTCGAAGCGGTATTCATAGCCGGCGATGTTTACGCTGTCTCCCGGCGCCATGCGCACGTCGCGCTCCACGTCCAAGGTGCTGACCACGGTGACGCCGGCGATGAAGACGCCAAGGCCGGCGTGGGCCACCACCATGCCCCATACGCCGCGGCTGGTGGAGCGCAACGCGGCCCAGCGGTCGCGGCGATGCGCCACCCGCTCCCACAGGGTCTGCAGCGAGCCCCAGAACACCCACAGCGCGATGGCCAGCCCCACGGCCGCCAGCCAGGGCAGGTCGGCCAGCAGCCAGGCGGCCGCAATCCCCAGCGCGATCGAGGCCATGACCGCATAGCGCAGCGGCCACAGCACCCGCGCCAGCCGATCCTGCTTCCAACGCACAATGCTGCCGATACCGGTAAGCACCGCCAGCGGCAGCATCAGCGGCACGAAGACCGTGTTGAAGTAGGGCTCGCCCACCGAGATGCTGCCTAGGCCGAGGGCATCCGTCAGCAGCGGATACAGCGTTCCCAGCAGCACCGTCGCCGCCGCCACCGAAAGCAGCACGTTGTTGACGAGCAGCAGGCTCTCACGCGAGAACATGCCGAAGCGGACCGGCGTGTAGACCTGCGGCGCCCGCACCGCGTACAGCAGCAACGAGCCGCCCACGGTGAGCACCAGCAGGATCAGGATGAACACGCCCCGGCCCGGATCGGCGGCGAAGGAGTGCACCGAATTGAGTACGCCGGAGCGGACCAGAAAAGCGCCCAGCAGGCTCAAGGAGAAGGCCACGATGGCCAGCAGCACGGTCCAGCTCTTGAATGCGCCGCGCTTCTCGGTCACCGCCAGCGAATGGATGAGCGCGGTGCCGACCAGCCACGGCATGAAGGAAGCGTTCTCGACCGGATCCCAGAACCACCAGCCCCCCCAGCCCAGCTCGTAGTAGGCCCACCAGCTACCCAGCGTGATGCCCAGGGTGAGGAACAGCCAGGCCACGGTGGTCCACGGGCGCGACCAGCGCGCCCAGGCGGCGTCCAGATTGCCGCCCAGTAGCGCGGCGATGGCGAAGGCAAACGCCACCGAGAAGCCAACGTAGCCCATGTAAAGCATGGGCGGATGCAGGATCAGGCCGAAGTCCTGCAGCAGCGGATTGAGGTCGCGGCCGTCGATGGGCGCCGGAAACAGCCGCTCGAAGGGATTAGAGGTGAGCAGCAAGAACAGCAGGAAGCCGGCGCTGACCAGCCCCATCACCGCCAGCACGCGAGCCACGAACACCGGGGGCAGCGAACGGCTAGCCGCCGCCACGGCGACCGTCCAGCCGGCCAGGATCCAGCACCAGAGCAGCAGCGAGCCCTCGTGCGCACCCCACACCGCCGACAGCCGGTAGTACCAGGGCAGCTGCGAATTGGAGTTGTGGGCGACGTAGGCCACGCTGAAGTCGTTGCTGTAAAAGCTCCACCCCAGCGCCAGCAAGGCGATGGTGACGAACACCATTTGCCCGGCGGCCGCCGGCCGCGCCACGGCCATCCAGGCCGGTCGGTTCAACGCCGCCCCGACCAAGGGCAGCACGGCCTGGACGCAGGTGATCGCCAGCGCCAGCGTCAGGGCGAAGTGGCCAAGTTCGGGAATCATGCAGCCTCCGGTCTACAAGCTGTGCGGATTGGCCAGCTGCTGGCCTTTCTGCAAAGCGTCGTGCACTTCCGGCGGCATGTAGTTCTCGTCGTGTTTGGCCAGCACTTCATCGGCCACGAACAGCCCGTCCGGCTGCAGCCGGCCGCGGGCCACGATTCCCTGCCCTTCCCGGAACAAATCCGGCAGGATGCCGGTATAGCTGACCCGCACGGCGTTGGCGCCGTCGGTGATGGTGAAGTGTACCTCCAGATCCTGGCCTGGCCGCTGGACACTGCCCTCAGCCACCAGGCCGCCGACCCGGAAGGTGTGCCCTTGCGGCGCTTCGCCGTTGACCACCTGGGTCGGACTGTAAAAGAGGGACATGTTCTCGTTCAGCGCCAGCAGCAGCAGCGCGGTGGCCGCGCCCACGCCCAGCAGCAGCAGCCCAATCAGCAGCATGCGCCGTTGCCGTACCGTCATGCCCGCCTCCTGACACTGGCCCGCCGCCGCAGATCCGCTAGCAGACGTCCCCGCCGCATCAGCGGCAGCGCCACGTTGGCCGCCAGCACGACGGCAGAAATGGCATAGGACGTCCAGACATAGAAGGCATAGCCCCCCATATGGAAAAACTCGGACATGGTTTTCATTGCGTCAGCATCTCCTGCACCCAGCGGCTGTTGCGCTCCCGCGCCAACAGCTCGTTGCGCGCCCGCAGCAGCATGGCGGTGGCATAGAAGGCCTTAAACCCCAGCGCCATCAGCAGCAGCGGGATCAGCATGCTGATGTGAATGGACGGCGCGTCCAGCTTGGTGACGGTGGCCGGCTGATGCAGCGTGTTCCACCACACCACCGAGTAATGGATGATCGGGACGTTGACCACTCCCACCAGGGCGAGTATCCCGCTGGCGCGCGCGCCGTGGCGCTTGTCCTCAAAGGCCGCCTCAAGCGCCATGAAGCCGAGGTAAAGAAACAGCAAGATCAGCTCGGAGGTCAGCCGGGCATCCCAGACCCACCAGGTGCCCCACATCGGCTTGCCCCAAAGCGAGCCGGTCACCAGCGCCAGAAAGGTAAAGGAGGCGCCGATAGGGGCGCTGGCCGAGGCCATCATCTCCGCCACCTTGATGCGCCAGATCAGGGCAACGGCCGAGCAGGCGGCCATGACCACGTAGACGAACATCGACATCCAGGCCGCGGGGGCATGGACGTAGATGATGCGGAAGCTGTCGCCCTGCTGGTAATCCGGCGGCGCCAGCCACAGGCCGCCGTACAGGCCGGCCAGGATGCATACCGCTGCCAGGCCGGCGAACCAGGGCAGCAGCTGTCCGGTCAGGCGATAAAAGCGCGGGGGGGAGCCCAGCTTATGTAGCCACGTCCACATGCAATCAGATCCAGGAGAAACAGCGGGGGTATCGGAGCGCGCCTGCCAGGCGATCTGCCTGCCCGCCCATCCCCGATACCGCCAACGAATTCGTTTGCTCATTCTGGCAGCCGGGCTGTCCTCCCCTGGCTGCCGCGCCCAAAGATGCGCCGCCGGACGCCAGAGTGCAAGTCGCAGCGCTCCGAAACTTGCTCAATGTCAAAGACCAGCCTCGATGGACAAAGTTCATGACCGCCCTCCGGCCGCCGCGGCGACCTCTTTAATCGCAAGCGGGCGCCCCAATCATCCAGCCGGTGGGGCGCCAAAATAACATCTTCCATGACAGTGAGTGCAACTGTCGCACAAAAGACACTCTGGTGACGGAACAACGCAGCAATATCGGCAACGGCCGGCTCTCCCCAGCTGCCCGGCAGTTCCTGAAACTGTTTCTGCCCGGCGCGCTGCTGCTAGGAGTGCTGACCGCCGCCTTCCAGTACCATGGCTACGCCCTGGCCAGGGAAAGCCTGCTGGCGTCGCAACGCCACGGCATCGCCACCGCCACCAGCAGTCTCATGCGCGACTTACAGACCATGACGGCCGACCTCGGCGTGCTGGCCGCCAGCCAAAGCCTGCGGCGCTTCGCCACCGAGACGGCCGCGGCCTACCGCCGCTGGGCACAGGATGAGCTCGATGCCTTCATCCGTCACAAGCAGCTTTATGCCGACATTAGCTACTTCGCCCCCGACGGCCAGCGGCTGCTGGGGGCCGGCAGCGTACAGCAGGGCGGCCGCCTGACCGAGATCGAGCCTCCGCTGATCTGGGAGCTGCTGGTAGCCACCGCCAATCTCCCGCCGGGGCTGGCGGCGACCTCCCCCCTGCTGTTTCCACGAGGAGGCGACCATTATCGGCCTATCGTTCATTTTGCCATGCCGGTGTTTACTCTGGACGGCCAACTCGGCGGCGCGCTGATCGCCACCTACTCGCCCGAGCGGCTCTTGCGCCATCTGGACAGCCTCACCCAGCAGCCGGCGGACACCAACATCATCATCAACCGTCGCGGCGAATGGCTGCAGCACCACAACGCCGAACAAAGCTGGCGGCTCGGCGACGGCCCGTTCGGTGCTGCCTTCCCGCTGGCCTGGCAGCACATGTTGACCGCCGACGCCGGTCAGTTCAGAACCCGCGAAGGCCTGTTCACCTTCACCACCCTCTTTCCGCAGGGATGGCCCGACGACGTCATGCCCGACGGCATGCACGCGCCGCAATTCTGGAAAATCGCCCTGCACGTCAGCCGGGACTCCCTGCTGGCCGCCGCCACCAACCGCTTCTGGCGCGGCCTGACGCTGTTCGTGGTACTGCTAGCGCCTACCGCACTAGTCAGCCAGTTCATCTGCGAGCTCGACCGCAACCGGCAACGCAACCGCCAGCTCATCCGGGAGCTAGGTGCGGTCATCGAGCAGACCCATGACCTGGTCATGATCACCGACGCCGAAGGTCGCATCCGTTACGTCAATCCGCGCTTCGAGGCTATCACCGGCTACAGCCGCGCGGAGGCCATCGGCAACAAGCCCAACCTGCTTAGATCCGGCGTACACGATCAGGCCTTCTACCAGCGGCTGTGGGACACTATTCGACGGGGGGAGCCGTTCGAGGCGACCATCACCAACCGCAAGAAAAACGGCGAGATCTTCCATGTCCAGATCACCATCAGCCCACTGAGCGGCAAGCACGGCATCAGCGGCTACGTCGCCACCGCCAAGGACATCACCGCCCAGGTCAGCTCCCAGCAGCGCCTGCTCAAGCTGGCCTTCCATCATCCGCTCACCGGCCTGCCCAACCGGGCCTTGTTCCGCGATCACCTGCACGAGGCCGCCGCCCGTGCCCGCCGCAGCGGGCACAGCATCGCCGTGCTGTTCATCGACCTGGACCGCTTCAAGAAGGTCAACGACAGCCTGGGGCATCAAGCCGGGGACGAGCTGCTGCAGCAAGTGGCGCAGCGGCTGCGCAACGCCGTGCGGGAGATCGACACCGTCGCCCATCTCGGCGGCGACGAATTCACCGTGCTGCTCGACGACGTCCGCCAGCCCAGCCAGGTCCAGAACGTCGCCAGCAAGCTGCTGCAGCTGTTCGAACTGCCGTTCACAGTGGCCGGACGCGACCTGCACATCGGCGCTTCCATCGGCATCGCCCTGTTCCCGCAGGACAGCGACAACGTCGAGCTCATCGTCGAGCAGGCCGACACGGCCATGTATCAGGCCAAGCGCGCCGGCCGCAACCAGTTCCAGTTCTACTCCGCCGAGATGACCACCCTGGCTCACGAGCGGCTGGAGCTGGAGGACCGTCTGCGCGTCGCCTTGCAGCGGCGCGAGTTCGAGCTGCACTTCCAGCCCATCGTCGATCCGCAACGGCGCGAGCTGCGGGGACTGGAAGCGCTGGTGCGCTGGCGCCAGAGCGACGGCAGCCTGCGCCCGCCCGATGAATTCATCCCGGTACTGGAGGAAACCGGCCTGGTGATCCAGGCTACCGAATGGGTGCTGGAGGAGGCCTGTCGCCAGCACCTGCGCCTGCTGGAGAGCGGCCTCACCGGGCTGCGGATCAACGTCAACATCAGCGCCCGCTCCTTCAACCAGGGCGACCTGGTCGCCACCGTGGAGCGGACATTGCGAGAGTCAGGCGTGCCGGGCACCCAGCTGGTGCTGGAGGTCACCGAAAGCATCCTGCTGGAAGACCAGCAGGAAGTGCAAAAGGCGCTGGATGAGCTGCGGGCGCTGGGAGTGGCCATCGCCATCGACGATTTCGGCACCGGCTATTCATCACTGGCTTATCTGCGCCGCCTGCCGGTGGACATCATCAAGATCGACCGCGCCTTCATCCACGGCGTCGGCCCCGACTCCCGCGACGCCGCGCTGGTCTCGGCGATGATGGCGATGGCCCAGGAGCTGCAGCTGGATGTGGTCGCCGAGGGCGTGGAAACGCCCCAGCAGCTCGAGTTCCTGCGCCAGCGCAGCTGCGACGGTGCCCAAGGGTTTCTCTTCAGCGCCGCGGTCCCGGCCGACATCGTCCGCGACCAGCTGCGGCAGGATCGGCGCTGGCCCTGGAAAGCCTGGATGGACCGCAACATGGTGCGGCAGCTGCACTGAGCGGCGCTCAGCCCTCGCTGCGCCAGCCGCCACCCAAGGCCTTGAACAACAGCACGCTGGCGGTCAGCCGCTCCTGACGGTTGCTGATGTAGGCCAGCTCCGCCTCGTTGAGGGTGCGCTGCGCATCCAGCACCTCGAGGAACGGCGAATAGCCGGCCTCGTAGCGGATTTCCGCCAGCCGCAACGCCTCCTGGGCAGCCGCCACGCGCGCGGCCAAGGCCTCTTCGATCTCGGCGGTCTGCCGCAGCGACACCAGGGCATCGCTGACCTCGCGGAAGGCATTGCGTACGGTGCCGATATAGCCGGCCAATGCTTCCTGCTGGACCGCTGTCGCCTGATCCACCCGCGCCCGGCGCCGGCCGGCATCGAACAGCGGCAGGTCGAGCCGGCCGCCCAGCGACCAAAACATAGAGCCGGAACCTAGCAACTCGCTCAGCTCGCGGCTCTCGCTGCCCAGGCTGCCGGTCAGCGAGATGGCCGGGAACAGCGCCGCGCGCGCCACGCCGATGTTGGCGCTGGCCGCCATCAGACGGGCCTCGGCTTCGCGAATGTCGGGCCGCAGCTCCAGCAACGCCGACGGCAACCCCGGCGGCGGCACCGGCGGCAGCGGCAACGACTGTAGCGAGCCGGACGGAATCCGCAAGTCGAGCTGCCCGGTGAGCACGCCCAGCTGGTTCTCCAGCAGCTGGCGCTGGCGCTGCAACTCGAGCAGCTGCGCCGCCGCCGAAGCGTAGGCGCCCTCGGCCTGCTGCACTTCCAGGGGCGAGGCGATGCCACCCTGATAGCGGTTGCGTATCAGCCGCCGGGTGCGGTCGCGGTTCTCCAGGCTTTGCTGCGACACCGCCACCTGGGCGTCCAGAGCGCGCAGGGCGATATAGGCTTGCGCCACGGCACCGGCCAGCGACAGCGCGACGGTATCGCGCGCATAACGGCTGCCCAGCGCCTGTGCCAGCGCCGCTTCCCGGGCGCGACGCAGCCGTCCCCAGAAGTCTAGCTCGAAGCTAGTGAGCACCACAGCCCGGAAGCTGCTGCGCGTGCTGGCGCTGCCCAGCGGCGAGGCAGCGGCGCTAGTCCGGCTGCGTCCAGCCGAGGCCTCCGTCCCCAGCTCCGGCAGCAGGGCCGCTCCCGCTTCCCGTAGCAGCGCATCGGCCCGCTCGACGGCGGCGATGGCCTGCAGCATGTCGGCATTGTGGCGCAGCGCCACCTGCACCAACCGGTCGAGGGTCGGATCGTCGAAGGCCTGCCACCATTCCCGGTTCACCACCGCCGCACCATCACCCACCGCCGCCACCGCGAACGCGGCCGGCAGTTCCAACTCGGGACGCTGGTAATCCGGCCCCACGGCGCAGCCTGCCAGCGACAGGGCGAGCGCAGCCAGCAACAGAATGCGCCGCCTCATGCCGCTGCCTCCTCGGCAGTGGCAGCTTCACGCCGGGCAGAGCCGAAGCGTGCCAGCCAGTAGAAAAAGACCGGCACGAACAGGGTGGCGATGAAGGTAGCCGCCAGCATGCCGCCGAACACGCCGGTGCCCATGGACTGGCGTGCCGCGGCGCCGGCGCCGCTGGCGAACACCAGCGGCGTGACCCCGAGCACGAAGGCCAGCGAGGTCATCACGATGGGCCGGAAACGCAGCCGGGCCGCCTCCAGCGCCGCCTCAGCCAGCCCCATGCCTTCGCCCTGCTTTTGCACCGCGAATTCCACGATGAGGATGGCGTTCTTGGCGGTCAGGCCGATCAGGACCACCAGACCGATCTGGAAATAAATGTCATTGGGCATGCCGCGCAGCAGTATGGCAAGCAGGGCTCCCAGCAGCGCGAACGGCACCGCCATGATGACCGCCAGCGGCAGTGACCAGCGCTCGTACTGGGCGGCCAGGATGAGAAAGGTCATGATGATGGCGAAGACGAAGGCGGCCACCGAGGCGCTGCCGGTCCGCTTTTCCTGGTACGCCTGCCCGGTCCAGGCGATCTCGAAGCCTTCGGGCAGGGTCGCTGCGGCGATTTCCTCGACCAGCCGGATGGCCGCGCCGGAGCTGACGCCTAGAGCGCCGCTGCCCATGATCTTGGCGGCCGGGAAGCCGTTGTAGCGCACGATTTGCTCCGGTCCGACCACCCGTCGCACGGTGAGCAGCGCGCCGAGCGGTATCATGCTGCCACTCTCGGTGCGCACGTAGACCCGGGTCAAGTCCTCGGGCCTGGCGCGGAATTCCGGCTCGGCCTGCAACTGGACGCGGTAGGTGCGGCCCGAGCGGTTGAAGTCGTTGACGTACAGCGTGCCCATGGTGCTCTGCAGGGTGCTGTAGATGTCCGCCACCGGCACCCCCAGCGACAGCGCCTTGGCTTCGTCCACCTCCACGAACAGCTGCGGCATGGCCGCCCGGAACGGCGTACTGATGCCGGTCAGCTCCGGCCGCTCCCTCAGCGTGGCCATAAACTGCTGCAGCACCTGGTCGAACAGCTGCATGTCGGCGCCGATGCGATTCTGCAAATACAGCTCGAAGCCGCCGGCGCGCCCCAGACCACGGATCGGCGCCGGGTTGAATACTGCCACCGTGCCTTCGCGATACGCGGCACCGACCTCGTTGACCAGCTGCATCACCTGCTGCGCCGTCAGCTCGCGCTCGGCCCAGGGGTGCAGGTTGATGAAGGAGGTGGTGGCGTTGGTCTTGTTGCCACCGCCGATGATGTCGAGGCCGTTGATCATGAACACGTGGCGCACAGCCGGAATCCGGCTCAGTTCCTGCTGCAGCCGCTCGGTCATGGCCACCGTGCGCTGCAGCGTCGCCCCGTCGGGCAGCGTGATGGAGCCGATCAGCGAGCCCTGGTCCTCCGGCGGCACCAGGCTGGTCGGAATCCGCTGCAACAGCAAGGCGGCCAGGCCGATCACCACCAGGAACAGCAAGCCGGCGATCGCGCCATGGCGCAGCAGCAGCCGGACCAGACCGACATAGCCCCGGGTCAGCCTGGCGAAGCCGCGGTCGAACAGCCGGAAGAACAGGGGCTTGTGCTCCTTGTGCGGCTTGAGCAGCAGGGCACACAAGGCTGGAGTCAAGGTCAGCGCCACCACGCCGGAGATGGAGACAGCGATCGCCACGGTGACGGCGAACTGCTGGTAGAGCTTGCCAGCGATGCCGCCGAGGAAGGCGACCGGGATGAACACCGCGCACAGCACCAGCACGATGGCGACCAGGGCGCCGGCCACCTCTCGCATGGCCTCAATGGCCGCCGCCCGCGGCGTCAGCCCCCGCTCCCGCATCAGCCGCTCGACGTTTTCCAGCACCACGATGGCGTCGTCGACTACGATGCCGATGGCCAGCACCATGGCGAACAGCGTCAAAGTATTGATCGAGAAGTCGAACAGCCACAGACCGGCGAAGCTGCCGATCAGCGAGATCGGCACCGCCAGGATGGGAATCAGGGTGGCGCGCCAGGACTGCAGGAAAAGGAACACCACCAGCACCACCAGCAACGCCGCCTCGGCCAGGGTCTTGACCACCTCGCGGATGGAGGCGTCGACGAAGCGGGTGGTGTCGAACGGGATCAGGTAGGACATGCCTTCCGGGAAGGCCGCCTGCAGCTCGTCCATGCGCGTACGCACCAGGTTAGCGACTTCCAGCGCATTGGCGCCGGTCTGCAGGTACACCCCCATGCCGACGCTGGGCATACCGTCGACGGTGGAATAGGCATCGTACTGCTGCGCCCCCAGCTCGATGCGAGCGATGTCCTTGAGGCGCAGGAAGCCGCGCGGGCCGCCGGCCCGCACGATGATCTCGCCGAACTCTTCCGGCTCCACCAGGCGGCCCCGGGCGGTCACCGTGTAGGTCAAGAGCTGTCCCTCCGGCGCCGGTTCCTGGCCGATCTTGCCGGCCGGATACTGGGCGTTCTGGGCATTGATGGCGCGCACCACGTCGCTGGTGGTCACCCCCAGCTGCGCCATCCGATCCGGCCGCAGCCAGATCCGCATGGAGTAGTCGCGGGCGCCAAACACCATCACGTCGCCGACGCCCGGCAGGCGCTTAAGCTCGTCGACCAGGTTGAGCGAGGCGTAGTTGCTCAAGAACAGGGTGTCGTAGCGGCGGTCGGGCGAGATCAGCGACACCACCAGCAGGATGTCGGTAGAGCGGCGCTGGACAAGCACGCCGTTGCGCCGCACCTCCTCCGGCAGCCGCGGCAGCGCCTGGGCAACGCGGTTGTTGACGTCAATGGTGGCCTGGGTGGGATCGGTGCCGACTTCGAAGGTGGCGGTGATGGTGACGTCGCCGTTGGAGCTAGATGACGAATCGAAATAAATCAGCCCCTCGATCCCCGACAGCTGCTCCTCGATGGGGGCTGCCACCGTGCGGGCCAGAGTTTCCGCACTGGCGCCAGGATAGGCGGTACGGATGGCCACCGTCGGCGGGGCGATTTGGGGATACTGCGCCACCGGCAGCACGCTCGCCGCCACCAGCCCGGCGATGACGATCACGATGGAGATGACCGAAGAGAAGATCGGGCGTCGGATGAAGAACGAGAACATGGCGTGGCGCCGTCAAGCTTGGCCGGGATCGGCAGCGGCCGTGGCCGTTTCCGGCGGGCGCGGCTCCACCAGCGTGCCCGGCCGTATCCGCAGCAGGTTGTCGACGATGACCTGGTCGCCGGCCTGCAAGCCGTCGTAAACGATCCAGTTCGGACCGTGCCAGGCGCCGGCCCTGACGTGCCGCATCTGCGCCTTGCCGGCGGCGTCGATGACGTACACGAACAGTCCCTGCTGCGACTGCAGCACCGCCACCTGCGGAATCAGGAACACGTTGTCGCGGGTGCCGACCTGCAGCCGCACCCGCACGAACTCGCCCGGCAGCAGCTGGGCCTCGGCGTTGGGGAACTCCGCCCGCAGCTGCAAGGTGCCCAGCTGCGGGTCGATCTGGCGAGCGCTGAAATCCAGCCGGCCTGGCAACGGATAGACGCTGCCGTCGGCCCGGATCAGCTCCACCCGCTGCACGCTCTGCGCCGTCAACTGCCCGCCCGGCACCTGTGCGGCCTCGCTGGTGGTAAGACTGAAGCGCACCCGGATGGGATCGGACTTATAAATGCGGGTCAGCAGGACGTCGCTGCCGGTGACCAGCGCCCCTTCCGAAAGCAGGGCTCGGTCGGTGATGCCGGCCACTGGCGCCCGCACCGTGGTATAGGAGAGCTTGAGCTCGGCATCGCGCACTCGCGCCTCGGCCGCCTTCACGTTGGCCAGCGCCAGCGCCTCGGCGGAGACCGCATCGTCGTATTCGCGCTGGCTGATGGCCTGGCGCGCCAGCAGCTCCTTGAGCCGCCGCGCCTCGCGCCGGGCCTGCTCCAGCCGCGCCTGCTGTTGCGCCAGTTCGGCCTGGGCCTGGGCCAGGGCGATTTCGTACGGCGCCCGCTCGATCTGAAACAGCGGCTGGCCGGCCTGCACCGGCTCGCCCTCGCGGTAGAGCCGCCGCTCCAGGATGCCACCAACCCGGGCGCGCACCTCGACCTCGTGCAGCCCTTCGGTCTGGCCGATGGCCAGAATCTCCGCCGGCACGCTGGTAAGCCGCGCCTCGATGGCCGTCACCGGCACGGCGCTCGGCCCGCCCTGCGCGGCGGCCGTGCCGGAATCGGGAGAGCAGCCCTGGAGCAGAAAAGACGCTGCCGGCAAGACCAGCAGCCACGCCAAGCTTGCTCGTGTGCGAGCCATGATGTTCTCCGCAGAACCCCCTGCATCAGCGCCTGCCCGTTGCGGTCGGAGCAACGGCTCCAGCCCGCAACATCGCCTATGGCAAGATCGTAGGAAAGACGGACAGCCGGGCTCCTCCGCCCATACCGTGGCGACAACTGCAAGCGATGGATCGAAACGACTTTCTTCGTCTCTCCCGGCGGCTGGCGCTGGGCATGACGCTGATATCCTCCTCCGTGCAACCAGCCTACGCCGGCTGCGGCCTGCAGGCAACCCGCATTCACGCTATCCAGGGGAGCGGGCCGGTCAGTCCGCTGGTTGCCTCGGTGCAAACGGTGGAGGCGGTGGTCACCGCCAGCTTCACCAAGAGCGACCAGCTGCGAGGCTTCTTCCTGCAGGAGCCCGACGCCCACGCCGACGCCGATCCGGCCACCTCCGAGGGTCTGTTCGTTTTCGCTCCAGGCCGCAAGGTCGAAGTCGGCGAGCGGGTGCGTGTCACCGGCCTGGTGACCGAGCATCGACAGCGCACCGAGCTGCACCGGGTGAGCCGGCTGCAGCGCTGCGGCCGCGCATCGTTGCCCACCCCCGTCAAGCTCGACCCGGCCGCCGTCGACCTGGGCGCGCTGGAACGCTGGGAAGGCATGCTGGTCGAGTTCACCGGCCCGCTGGTGGTGACCTCGACCCAGCGCCTGGGCCGTTTCCACCAGCTCGCACTGGCCCCGCAGCGCCGGTTCCAGCCCACCCAGCTGCGCCCGCCAGGTTCCCGGACACTGCAGGAGGAGCTCGCCCGGCAGCACCTGTTGCTCGCCGGCACCAGCGACCGTCCCTATCCGGCCCACATCGGCTTCCCTCCCCCCGGACTGACGGCCGAGCGCACTGTCCGCAGCGGCGACCGGGTGCACGGGCTGCGCGGCGTGCTCGATCAGGTCGACGACGCCTATCTGTTGCGGCCAGTGGCCAGACCCGAGTTCGAGTCCGCCAATCCGCGGCCGCCTCCACCCCCGCCGCCCGCAGCCGGGCAGCTGCGCGTAGCCGCGTTCAACCTGGAGAACTATTTCAACGGCGACGGCCGCGGCAGCGACTTCCCGACCCCGCGCGGCGCGGCCAGCCCCGAAGAACTCACGCGCCAGCGGCAGAAGCTGCTCAGCGCGCTGCGCGGACTGCAGGCCGACATCATCGGCCTGATCGAGGTCGAGAACGACGGCTACGGACCGTATAGCGCGGTCGCTGAGCTGAGCCGCGAGCTCGGCCGAGCGACAGGCCACCCTTACCGCTTCGTCCATCCCGGCCGCAGCCGGCTGGGCGACGACGCCATCACCGTCGCGCTGCTGTATCGCGGCGACCGGGTGCAGCCGCTGGGCGCTGCCGCCATCCTGGACGCGCAGGTCGATCCGCGCTTCTCGCCGCGCAACCGGCCGGTGCTGGCCCAGACATTCCAGCCGCTGACCGGCGGGATGCCCCTGACCGTGGCCGTCAACCATCTGAAATCCAAGGGCTCGGAATGCCCGGGCGATCCCGACCGGCGGGACGGTCAGGGCCATTGCAACCTCACCCGCACCCGCGCCGCACAGGCGCTGGGCGAGTGGCTGGCCGGCGATCCCACCACCAGCGGCAGTCCCTACCGCCTCATCATCGGCGACCTCAACGCCTACGCCCAGGAGGATCCGCTACGCGCGCTGCGAGCCCAGGGCTTCGTCGACCTGATCGCTCGCCACCTTGGCCCCACGGCCTATACCTTCGTCTTCGACGGCCGCGCCGGCTACCTTGACCACGCCTTAGCCTCGCCCGCCCTGGCGCCGCACGTGGCGGCAGTGCGAATCTGGCACATCAACGCCGATGAGCCGCCGGCGCTGGACTACCGCCTGACGAACAAGAGCCGCAGCCAACAGCGCAGCCTCTACCGCCCCGACGCCTACCGCTCGTCGGACCACGATCCGGTCATGGTCGATCTGGCGCTGCCGGCGGCCAGCCGCTGAGGCGAATCTCGTAGATCTGCGGCCAGCGCTTGCCGGTGACCAGCAAATGTCCGCTCGCGGCGTCGTAGGCGATGCCGTTGCTGACCTCGGCGCCGGGCGCGCGCCGGCGCAGGGCAGCCGCCAGGGGATGCAGATCGAGCCAGGCGGCCACCAACCCGCTGCCCGGGTCGATCACGGCCACGCAATCGGTGGGATAAACATTGGCCAGCAGCCAGCCGTCGACCAGTTCGAGCTCATTTAGCCCTGCCACCGGTTGCCCATTGGCCCGCACCGGCAGGCGGCGCAGCTCGGCGAGATCGTCGGGGTGACGGAAGATCAGCTCGGCGCTACCATCGGTCTGGATCAGGCTGTGGCCGTCGTACTCCAGCCCCCAGCCTTCGCCCGCGATACGCAGGGTCGTCAACAGCCGCAGATCCTCCAGGCTGTAGAACCGGACCTCGCCCTCCCGCCAGCTGAGCTGATAGAGCCGGTCCTGGACCAGCGCCAGGCCTTCGCCGAAAAGCCGCGCCGGCAGTTCCACCCGAGCAAGCTCCCGGCCACTGGCGCGCTCCAGCCGACGCAGGCTAGAGCGGCCATACAGCCCCGTGCTCTCGTACAGCACCCCCTCGTGCAGAAGCAGCCCCTGGGTGTAGGCGGCAGGGTCATGCGGCAGGGTGGCCACCACCTCGTAGCCGAGCAGCGGCAGCTGGCTATCGACGTCACAGGGGGCATAAAGGCCGCCGGGGGCAGCGCTGGGCTGGTGCTGACAGGCGGCGAGCGCCAGCCCGATGGCAATGGCGCCGAGCAGGGCCAGACGGAGCCAGCTCGCCCTTCCGGGGCTGCCCGAGCCGCGTCCGAGCGCTCTCGCTTCGTACCGTCGCATCAGGCCCGCGCCGCCAGATCCAGCAGAAAGGGCAGCCAGGCTAGCAACAGCACCAGCGCCATTGCGCCGTCGAACAGCATAGCCGTGCGGTAGCGGCGGCGACCGGCGGCATCGGTGTCGCTCATCAGCACACGGCTCATGAGCATGTCCAGCAGGAGAGCGAAGAACACAATGGGTCCCAAGGCCGGCAGCACGCCGGTGGCAATCAGCCCCCAGCCTTCCAGCCGAGTTTCGATGCCCGGCGCCGGTGCGAACACCGCCAGCACCAGCGCGCTGAGGCCAAGCGCCAGCCGCAGAGGGCCGATTTCGAGCAGCTGCCGAGCCAATGAGGGGCGGGAATCGGGTGCGATATCGGTCATGATGATTGTCGCTGTTGTCTCGAGACCGGACCAGCCGGATCCGCCCGGCCGGGCATTCCGACTTGCCGACCGGAGCAAAGATTCTCATCATGCAGGACATGAGCGCGACCAAACAACTGCTGGTGGTGGCCCACGCCCCCTCGCCCAATACCCGCAAGCTCCTCGACGCGGTGCTTGACGGCGCTCGCCATCCGGACATCGGCGGCGTCGACGTGCGCTACCGGCCACCGCTGGAGGCCGGACCGGAGGACGTGCTGGCGGCGTCCGCCATCATCCTCGGCACGACCGAGAACCTCGGCTACATGAGCGGGGCTCTCAAGGACTTCTTCGACCGCATTTACTATCCCTGCCTCGAGCACACCCAGGGGTTGCCCTACGCCGTCTACATCCGCGCCGGCCACGACGGCACCGGAACCCGACGCGGCATCGAGACCATTGTCACCGGCCTGCGCTGGCGGGCGGTGCAGGATCCGCTGGTCTGCCGCGGCGACTTCCGCGAAGAGTTCATCGAGCAGTGCCGGGAGCTGGGCACCTACATGGCGGCCGGGCTCGAGGCCGGCATCTTCTAGGAGCTATCTGGCGTGCTGGTATTGCGGCTGGAAGCCAACCCCCGCGGCCGGGATCTCGTCATCGGCGACATCCACGGACAGTTCTCCAAGGTCGAACGCGAGCTGGAGCGCATCAGCTTCGACCCGGCCCGGGACCGGCTGATCTGCACAGGGGATTTGGTCGACCGCGGCCCGGAAAGCCCCCTGGCCGCCCGCTGGTTGGCCTACGACTGGTTCCACGCCGTGATGGGCAACCACGATGCGGCGCTACTCCATCGCTGGGGGCTGCTGAGCGCCAAGTTCGAGCTCTGGCACGACCATCATGGCTGGCTGCAGGATCTCGATGCAGCCGAGCAGCAGCGGCTGTGCGCAGCGCTCCGGAAGCTGCCCTGGGCGCTGGAGGTGCCGACCGCGCAGGGGCTGGTCGGCCTGGTTCACGCCGAGGTGCCGGAGCGCTTTGCCAGCTGGCAGGCCTTCGTCGCGGCGCTTGGCGAGGAAGAAGTGCGCCTGCAGGCGATCAGTTCCCGCGACCAGGCCCGCCGGGCGGAGGATCTCGCCAGTCCGCACGCCGCCGACGCCGAGCCGCTTGCCGGCGTGGCCTGGGTCATCCATGGCCATACGCCCCGCCGCTACTGCCGCCCGGGCCAGCTCGGCAACCGGCTGTGGATAGACACCATGGGCTGGTACGACGCGCCGGTGCGCTACGGCGAGGCCCGCTTCACCATCATTGACTTGCAGGACCCGCTGCGGCCGCTGTGACGGGCGATCGAGGCTCCGGCCAGCGCCCGCAGGAATGCAAACGAAAGGACGGCTGCTTCCTGGCGGAGGCAGCCGTCCCAGCGCTCGATGCCGCCGCAGGGCGGCGGCAGGCAATCAGACCTTTTCCTTGATGCGAGCGGCGCGGCCGCTGCGCTCGCGCAGGTAGTACAGCTTGGCTCGGCGCACGGAGCCGCGGCGCTTGACCTGGATGCTCTCGATCAGCGGGCTGTAGGTCTGGAACACGCGCTCAACGCCCTCGCCGTGCGAGACCTTGCGCACCGTGAAGGAGGAATTAATGCCGCGGTTGCGCTTGGCAATGCAAACGCCTTCGAACGCCTGCAGACGCTCGCGGTTGCCTTCACGCACCCGCACCTGCACCACCAGCGTGTCGCCGGGGCTGAAGTCAGGCACTTTGATCGCGGCAGCCTCAATGGCCTCTTTGTTGATTTGCTCGACGATATTCATGACCTTATCCCTTACCCGTGTTCCGCCCGATATTCTTCGATGAACTCATTCAACAAGCGCCGGCTGGGTTCATCGAGTTCCAGCCGGGCTAGCAAATCCGGGCGCTTCAGCCAAGTCCGGCCCAAGGCTTGCTTGCGCCGCCAACGCTCAATTGCGGCATGATCGCCGCTCAACAAGACCTCCGGCACCCGGCGGCCGTCGATTTCCTCCGGCCGCGTGTAGTGCGGACAGTCCAGTAACCCGTTCGAGAACGAGTCCTGCGCGGCCGAGTCGGCATGGCCCAGCGCTCCCGGCAGCAAGCGGGCGACAGCATCGATGATCACCATCGCCGCCAGCTCGCCGCCGCTGAGGACATAGTCGCCCAGCGACCATTCCTCGTCGATCTCGCTCTCGATCAAGCGCTCGTCGACGCCCTCGTAGCGGCCGCAGACCACGATCAGCCGCGGCCGTCGGGCGAAATCCTGCATCGCGGCCTGGTCCAGGGGCTTGCCCTGGGGGCTCATGAAGAGCACCGACGCCGCCTCGCCGGCCGCGGCCCGGGCTGCCCGTATCGCATCCCGCAACGGCTCGACCTTCATCACCATCCCGGGGCCACCGCCATAGGGGCGGTCGTCCACCGTGCGGTGCTTGTCGGTGGCGAAGTCGCGCGGATTCCACGTCGCCACCTCCAGCAAGCCGCGCTCGCAGGCACGCGCCGGGATGCCATGCTCGGTAACCGCCGTCACCAGCTCCGGGAACAGCGTCACCACGTCGATACGCATGGCGGGCCGCCTCCGTTCAGAACTCCGGATCCCAGTCGACCCGGATCAGGCCAGCGTCAAGATCGATCTCCTTGACAAACTGCTCCTGGACGAACGGGATCAGCCGTCCCTTGTCCTCGCCGCGCACCACCAGCACGTCGTTGGCGCCGGTCTCCAGCAGGTGATCGACCCGCCCTAGCGCATGTCCGTCGGTCGTCTCCACCCGCAGGCCGACCAGATCGACCCAATAATACTCGCCTTCCGGCAACGGCGGCAGCTCGGAGCGCGGCACGGCGATGTCCTGCCCAATCAGGACGCGGGCCTGATCGCGGTCGTCATAGCCTTTCAGCTTGAGCACCAGCCCCTTGCCGTGCGGGTGCCCCGCTTCCAGGGTCGTCGGCTGCCATTTGCCATCACGGCCAAGCCGCCAATTGCGGTACTTGAGCAGGTTTTCCCGCGGCTGGGTATGCGAGATCACTCGCACCCAGCCCCGCACGCCAAACAGCCCGACGACGGAGCCGACAACGACCAGTTGCTCGTCCGCCGCCGTCATCGCCGCAGCAGTTTAGGCCGATTTTGCTGCCGCCTTGCGAACCTGCTTGATCAGGCTCTGAACCCGCTCGGACGGCTGAGCGCCCTTGCTGAGCCAGTATTCCACGCGCTCCATGTCCAGCTGCAGCGGCACTTCCTGGCCAGAAGCAATGGGGTTGTAGAACCCCAAGCGCTCGATGAAGCGGCCGTCGCGGGGGTTGCGGCTGTCCGTTACGACGATTTGATAGAATGGACGCTTCTTCGCACCACCACGAGAAAGACGAATCGTCACCATTGCTTGCGATTACCTTTTCGAATTCGGGCGACCCCCTGGTCGCGTGAAGGGCGCCATTGTACTGGTTTTCCGACGAAAGTGAAGCAGGCGAGACGAATCTCGACCCCCGCCTGGCTTCAGAATTTCATCCCTGGTGGCAGCACACCGCCGCCCATTCCGCCGAACTGGCGCATCAGCTTGCGCATGCCGCCCTTGCGGAACTGCTTCATCATCCGCTGCATCTGCTTAAACTGCTTCAGCAGCCGGTTGACGTCCTGCACCTGGGTTCCGGACCCCTGAGCGATGCGCCGCTTGCGCGAGCCGTTGATGATCTCCGGCCGACGCCGCTCGGCCGGAGTCATGGAATTGACGATGGCGATTTGCCGCCGAATGTCTTTGTCGTCGATCTGATTCCTGACCGCGGCGGGAATGTCGCGCATGCCGGGCAGCTTCTCCAGCAGCCCGGTCAGCCCGCCCATCTTGCCGATCTGCAGCAGCTGCTCGCGGAAGTCCTCCAGATCGAAGCCCTGCCCCTTCTGCAGCTTCTTAGCCAGTTTCTCGGCCTTGTCCTTGTCGACGCTGCGCTCGACCTCCTCGACCAGGCTGAGCACGTCGCCCATACCGAGGATGCGCGAAGCCATCCGGTCCGGATGGAAAGGCTCCAGCGCCGTCGTGCGTTCGCCCACGCCCAAGAACTTGATCGGCTTGCCGGTGACATGCCGCACCGACAGCGCCGCACCGCCGCGGGCGTCGCCGTCCACCTTGGTCAGGATGACGCCGGTCAGCGGCAACGCCTCGTCGAAGGCCTTGGCGGTGTTGACCGCATCCTGGCCGGTCATGCTGTCGACCACGAACAACGTCTCGGTCGGCGCGATAGCAGCGTGGATGGCGCGCGCCTCGTCCATCATCTCGGCGTCGATATGGAGCCGCCCGGCAGTGTCCACCAGCAGCACGTCGAAGAACTGCCGGCGGGCATGCTCCAGCGCCGCCTTGGCGATGGCGACCGGCTCCTGGCCGGGCTCGCTGGGGAAGAACTCGACCCCGACCTCCTGCGCCAGGGTGCGCAGCTGGTCGATGGCGGCCGGGCGGTAGACGTCGCAGCTGACCACCATCACCTTTTTGTTGCGCCGCTCCTTGAGATAGCGCGCCAGCTTGCCGACGCTGGTGGTTTTGCCGGCACCCTGGAGGCCAGCCACCATGATGACCACGGGCGGCCGGGCGGCCAGGTCGAGGTCCTCGTTGGCCTCCCCCATGAGCCGCACCAGCTCGTCGTGCACGATCTTGACGAAGGCCTGGCCCGGGGTGAGGCTCTTGCTGACCTCCGTCCCCAACGCCCGCTCCTTCACGTCCTTGATGAACTCGCGCACGACGGGCAGGGCAACATCGGCCTCCAGCAGCGCCATGCGCACTTCGCGCAGAGTGTCGGCGATGTTCTCCTCGGTCAGCCGGCCCTGGCCACGCAGGCGCTTGACGATGCGGTCGAATCGCTCGCTCAAGTTTTCGAACATAGCTTGCTCTCTGTCATGGTCCGGCTGCCAATCAGGTCTGGCATTATAGCGTAAGCCTCGGCGGACAGGTTGCTTTCACCCGCTCGGCCGTTGTGAGATCATCAGTGCTCAAAACATCGTTGCGTCCTGCATGCTGACAATGATTCTCGCTCTCGCCTCCTCGGGGCTCTACCTCGTGGCCGGCGCAGTTCCGGCGCTGCGTCTGCTCCGCGGTCCCGAACGCGCCCCCGGCAAGCAAATGATGCTCGCGCTCGGCGCGCTGGCCTTGCTGCTGCATCTGGTCATCATTTACCTCGGTGCCCGCAGCGCCGGCGGGCTGTATTTCCACTTCTTCGAAGCGGCCTCCATCGTCGGCCTGCTGATGGCCGCCATGACCCTCGTCTTCTCCATCCGCCAGCCAGCCGAAAACATGGGCATGCTGACCCTGCCGCTGGCCGCCATTGGACTCATGCTCAGCGTGCTGCTGTCCGGTTCCCGCAGCGGCGCGACCGCCCTACCACCCGGCGTAGGGATACACATCTACACGTCGCTGCTCGCCTACAGCACGCTGGCGGTGGCGACCCTGCACGCCATCCTCTTTGCCCTGAAGGAATATCGGCTGCGCCGACGCACCCCGGGCGGCATCACCAAGCTGCTGCCGCCGCTGCAGATCATGGAGACGCTGCTGTTCCAGATGCTGGCTCTGGGCTTCTTGCTGCTGACCCTGTCGCTGCTGACCGGGTTCCTGTTCCTGGAAGACATGTTCGCCCAGCATCTGGTTCACAAGACGGTGCTCTCGCTGCTGGCCTGGCTGCTGTTCGCGGTGCTGCTGCTCGGCCACTGGTGGCTGGGCTGGCGCGGCCAGACCGCCATCCGCTGGACCATCGCCGCCTTTGTCCTGCTTATGCTGGCCTATTTCGGCAGCAAGTTCGTCCTCGAGCTGATACTGCACCGCAAATAACCATGCCTAACCGATGCATCGGCCCTGAAGACGCGGAGGAAGCTTCTTGAGCGACGTTCCGATAGGCTTGCTGGCCGGGGCCCTGATCGCGCTCGTTGCTCTCTCGGCCGTCTTGTCGGCGTCCGAAACCGGGGTCGCCGCCCTCAGCCGCCACCGGCTCCGACAACTGGCTAAAAGCGGCAATCGCAGCGCCCGCAGGCTGCGCCGCCTGCTCGGCCGCCCGCACGGACTAAGCGGGCTGATGCAACATCTCAACACCCTGACCAGGCTCAGCGCCGCGGCCGTCGCTACCCTGCTGGCGCTGCGCCTGGGCGGCGGTCACACCTTTGCCGCCGTCCTGCTGGTTACTTTCGTGGCCCTCATCGTTGCCGAGATTGCGGCCAAGAAGCTGGCGGCCCTGTATCCTGAGCAGATCGCCTTCCCTGCCAGCTTCGCGCTGACCCTGCTGATGCGGCTGTTGCAGCCGCTGGTGAGAAGCACCACCGGCATCGCCAACGGCCTGCTGCGCCTGTTCGGAATCAGGACCGATTCCGTCCCGCCCGCGCCGGAAATGCCGCGCGGCATCAGCGGCGGGGCCGACGACGTGCTCTCGCAGCAGCATCAGGAAATGGTGACCAACCTGCTCGATCTGGCCAACGCCACGGTCGAAGACATCATGGCGCCGCGCTCCGAGATCGTGGGCATCGACCTGGAGGACGGCATCGAGGACATCGTCGCCCAGCTCTCCAGCACCCGCTTCACCCGGCTGCCGGTCTTTCGCGGCAGCATCGAGCAGGTGGAAGGCGTCATCCATGTCCGCCGGCTGCTGCCGCTGGTCCTGTCCGGCGCGTTCGACAAGGAGCAGCTGATCGCGCGGGTGCGGGAGCCCTATTTCATCCCGGAAGGCACGCCGCTGCACATCCAGCTTTTGAACTTCCAGCGCAACAAGCGCAGCTTCGGCCTGGTGGTCGACGAATACGGCGACATCCTCGGCCTGGTGACGCTGGAGGACATCCTGGAGGAGATCGTCGGCGATTTCACCGATCCGCTCGGCTGGACCAAGCAGATCCAGGCCCTGGACGACGGCAGCTACCTGGTGGAAGGCAGTACCAGCGTGCGCGAACTGAACCGGGTGCTGGACTGGAACCTGCCCACCGACGGCCCCAAAACGCTCAACGGCGTCATCCTGGAGCAGCTCGAAGCCATCCCCCAGGCTGGCGTCAGCCTGCGCATCGCTGGCATGCCAGTGACCATCCTCCAGACCAGCGGCTACAAGGTAAAAACCGCCCAGGTCTTCCCAGCCTACCGGCGCAACCAAATCTGAGGTGGCGCCTCAGGTGCGCCGCCAGGTCGTGCCCTGCGGGCCGTCCTCGATGATCACGCCCTGCGCCTTGAGCTCGTCGCGGATGCGGTCGGCCTCGGCAAAATTGCGGTCCGCGCGCGCCTGCCGGCGCCGCTCGAGCAGCGCTTCGATCTCGTCGTCGCTAAGCCCTGTGCCGCTGCCGCCGGCGCGCAGAAAGCGCTCGGGATCGTCCTGCAGCAGCCCCAGCATCCCGCCCAGTTCGCGCAAGATGGCGCCCAGCCGCGCCGCCGCCAGCGGATCGGTCTGGCGCCGGCGGTTGATCTCGCGAGCAAGGTCGTGCAGCACCGCCAGCGCCGCCGGCGTGTTGAAGTCGTCATCCATGGCCGCGGTGAAGCGCTCGTAGTAGAGCGGCTCGGCCTGGAGATCGGCCGGCTGCTGCGAATCCAGGCCGCGCAGGGCCAGATACAGCCGCTCCAGCGCGCTGCCGGCGTTCTCCAGCGCCTCGGCAGTGTAGTTGAGCGGCCCGCGATAATGGCTGGCCAGCAGGAAATAGCGCACCTGCTCGGCACGATACTTGGCCAGGATCTCGCGCACCGTGAAGAAGTTGCCCAGCGACTTGGACATCTTCTCGTCATCGACGCGCACATGGCCGTTGTGCATCCAGACATTGACGAACTTCTCGCCGGTGGCCGCCTCGCTCTGGGCGATCTCGTTCTCGTGGTGCGGAAACTTGAGGTCCACGCCACCGCCGTGGATGTCGAAGTGATTCCCTAGGCAGGCGGTGGACATGACCGAGCACTCGATGTGCCAGCCCGGCCGTCCCTCGCCCCAGGGCGACGGCCAGCTCGGCTCGCCCGGCTTGGCCGCCTTCCAGAGCGCGAAATCGAGCGGGTCGCGCTTGGCCTCTCCCGGCTCGATGCGGGCGCCGGCGCGCAGATCCTCGATCCGCTTGCCGGACAGCTTGCCGTACTCGGGGAAGCGCGAGACGGCGTAGTAGACGTCGCCATTGTCCGCCACGTAGGCGTAGCCCTCGTCGATCAGTTTCTGGATCATGGCGATCATGCCATCGATCGACTCGGTCGCCCGCGGCTCATGGTCGGGTGGCAGCACGCCGAGCGCGGCGGCATCCTCGTGCATGGCCCTGATGAAGCGTTCGGTCAGCTCCTGCACCGACACCCCCAGCTCCGCCGCCCGCCGAATGATCTTGTCGTCGATGTCGGTGATGTTGCGGACATAGGTCACCTCATAGCCCTGCGCTCGCAGATAGCGCACCACCATATCGAACACCACCATGGCGCGGGCGTGGCCGAGATGGCAGTAGTCGTAGACTGTCATGCCGCACACGTACATGCGTACCTTCCCTGGCATGATGGGCTGGAAAGGTTCCTTGCGGTTGGTCAAGCTGTTGTATATCTGCAGCATTGGCGTCTGTTCCCCATCGATATGCCCGCGGCGCCTGCGCCCGGCGCGAGGGCGGCATCTTAGCGAAAAGCCGGCGGGCGGGCATTTGCACTTGCCGCAAGCCGCCAAAAGGGCTAAAGGTAACGCATTTTAAGCAACCTGGGCATTGCCGTGAGCCGTCAGATCCTGTTCATCTCCGACCTGCATCTCGACCCCAGCCGGCCGAGGATCGCCGAGCTGTTCCTGCGCTTTCTGCAGCAGGAGCAAGGGCGGGCCGAGGCGCTCTATATCCTCGGCGACCTCTACGAAGCCTGGATAGGGGACGACGCCGTCCCGCCGGATGAGCCGACGCTGCAGGCGTTGCGCGCATTCAGCGCAACCACGCCGACGTATTTCATCCATGGCAACCGGGACTTTCTGATCGGCGAGCGCTTCGCCGAACTCACCGGCGTCCAGCTCCTGCCCGAGGCGGTAGTGGTCGACCTGTTCGGCGTCCCTACCCTGCT